>Ga0335069_10004053_pt1 | contig 21878 bp, 22 predicted proteins | sample Lox_Sample_11_FD_206714 | JGI IMG/M metagenome (GOLD analysis project Ga0335069, IMG submission 206714) | Soil microbial communities from Loxahatchee National Wildlife Refuge, Florida, United States - Lox_Sample_1.1 | ecosystem: Environmental > Terrestrial > Soil > Wetlands | place: USA...
AACGCGCTGTACTGGCCGGCGCGCCACGAGGAAACTATTCTGACGACCTCAATCTACAAATTTCACCCCGACTTCGCCGGTAAGGTCAGGGTCTGGTGGGGCGATCCCACCAAAGAATGGGGCATGGCGACGTTCGAGGGCGGCGACGTAATGCCGATAGGCAAGCGCAACGTCCTGATCGGCATGAGCGAAAGAACCTCGCGACAGGCCATCAGCCAAGTCGCGATGAAACTATTTGAAGCGAACGCTGCCGACCGCGTGATAATTGCAGCGATGCCGAAGCTCCGCGCAGCGATGCATCTCGACACAGTCTTCACCTTCGCCGACAGAGACTGCGTACTGCTTTATCCCGACATCGTGAACAAGATCACGACGTTTTCATATCGACCCGGCACCAAGCCCGGGACGGTCGAATTGCACAAAGACAAGGGCGGACTTGTCGAGACGGTCGGCGAAGCGCTGGGTCTGAAGAAAATGCGCGTGGTCGAGACCGGCGGCACGGACTACATGCGTGAGCGCACGCAATGGGACAGTGGTGCAAACCTAGTATGCGCATCTCCCGGCGTAGTTTTCGCCTATGACCGCAACACTTATACGAACACGTTGCTCAGGAAGGCAGGAATCGAGGTGATCACGATTACCGGGGCCGAACTCGGCCGCGGGCGCGGCGGCGGGCATTGTATGACCTGCCCGATCATCCGGGATGCGGTCGACTACTGATTGGCGAGCTGAAGCAGCATTATTGGTGCGGGCTGTCGAAACGGAGGATTAGAGGCACGCAGGTTTCGCAGCAGGGGCGAGAGGGGCCAAATGAGAGGGATATTCACTGTAAGGCGGAGGCCATGGCCCGAGGAGGCCATGTTCGTTTACGCCATCGAGCCAGGGGCTCGCATTGGAATCTTTCTCGCGATCGCGGTCGCAGTACTCCTCGCTCTGCCGACGCCGCTTCTCGCGCAAGTAAGAGGAAATTTTCTCGATACCCAAGGCGATGCGCTCGACGTGATTCACGACGCGGCGCTGGCCACGCCAAATGCTGTAACTCCGGTTCCTTTTTCGAATCTCTTTGCTACCGCACCGGGCCTTGAACAGCAGGTGCGGACATCGCAGTGGCGGGTCGGTCTGCTTGCGCCACTGAGTTACAATTCGAATGCTGAGGAGATCCCCTCGGGCGGAACGCACACTGGAGAGACGACTCCGATAGGCAATGTTTCCTGGACGGCGCCGATAGGCAATCTTCCGCTTCGTGTGACGCTCGGCGCCAATGGGGAAATGGACCGCTACTTTCGGGCACCTTCAGCAGATCTCGACAAGGCGGGACTATCGGGACGTCTGCAATACGTGGATCCAGCCAACGACCAGGCGTTCTCGCCATATGTCGCCTTTGGGGCGCGGTGGGATTATACGTCCACCTTCGCCGACCAAATATCGGCGCGGCAAGATTACAACATCGGATTCAATAAACGATTCAACTTCGACGGAAACATGCAGCCGGTGCCCATTGCGCCGGACACATCGGCTGCGACGGTGTGGAGCTTCGGCCTCACTACCTTCTATCAGCGGCGAATGCGCGATCCGCAGCTCTCCTCTTCCGCAATGTTCGTGATCCCGTCGGTCTCATACGCCATTTCCAAGGATTGGAATGCGAGCCTAGCGGTCGAATTTCTTTGGCGCTGGTATGACGTGGACAGCTTCGGATTCTCCGGACGCGATGATGAAGTGATGCCAATCGGCACACTCGAATATATCATCCCCGCGACACTTCTCGGCGGAGACAGGACCGCAGCGCTCTTTGGACGGCCGGCATTGGATTTCCAATTGGCTTATCTCAACGTCTCCTCGACTTTTCCAGGCGTGAGCTACAAGCAATGGAACGCCGGCGCCACGCTCAAAATGGGCTGGCAGCTTTGAAAACCCCATTCTGGCGACGCGTTGGTTGAACTTCGAAATGAGGCGATGTCGCCATGCGACCGGTCAAGACAGAAAAACCCGCGCCGACACCAGCAGCCGCCGCCGAGAGCGACAAGAGAACTCCGCCCTCCGTTCTCGATTGTGTCATCGTCTTCGTGGTCCTCATTACCCTCCTCACCATGTCCTATGTGCTGTTTGGCAAGGATGCAGCGCTCGGGCCAAATCAGATCGCACTCATTTTTTCAGCGCTTGTCGCGGCCGGCATAGCTCACAAGAACGGCATGGCATGGCCGGGCGTCAGTCAGGCCGTTGTCGATGGCGTGGCAAGCGGCTTGTCAGCCATCTTCATCCTGCTGGCCGTTGGCGCCTTGATTGGTTCCTGGGCGCTCAGCGGCACGATCGTAGCCATGATCTATTACGGACTCGAATTTCTGCGGCCCGATATGTTCTACGTCTCGACGCTGGTCATATGTGCTCTGATCGCGGTGGCGGTTGGCAGTTCCTGGACCGTCATCGGAACGATCGGTGTCGGCTTGATGGGAATTGCGTCTAATCTCGGACTGTCTCCGACGGTGACCGCAGGCGCAGTCGTATCCGGTGCTTTCTTCGGCGACAGGACGTCACCGCTTTCCGATACAGTGAATCTCGCCAGCGCCATCACCGGAGCCGAGCTTTTTGAGCTGACGCGCGAGTCGCTGTGGACCGCGGTTCCGTCCTTTCTGCTGGCGCTCGTATGTTTCACGCTCCTTGGAGCTCCTGCCCCCAGTGGCAGCGTAAGCGCCATGTACGAGCTGGAACAGCACTTCAACATCTCGCTGTGGGCATTCTTTCCCCTGGTCTTCGTGTTGACGCTCGCTATTTTGCGCTTTCCGCCCTTCGTCACGATCTTTTCCGGCGCTCTGGTTGGTGGAATTGTGGCGGTATTCCTGAACCCGCAAACGGTCATAGCATTCGCTGCCGACAGTTCTTTGCCGCAGCCGATTGCGCTCTTGAAGGGCGTCTGGATGGCACTCGCGAATGGCTTCGTTTCAAACACGGGGGAGCCTGCAACCGACGAGCTTCTGTCGCGAGGCGGCATGTCGCACATGCTGAGCACGGTGTGGCTCATCATGGCGGCGCTTGCTTTCGGCGCAATCGCCGAACATGCTGGACTGCTTGCACGCGTTGTCGATCCTGTCGTGGCTCGCGCGCGCTCGATCGGCGGTCTCATTACCGCTGTGGTAGCTTGTTGCCTCGGCGCCAACATTGTGACGGCGGACCAGTATATGGCGGTCGCCCTGCCGGGCCGCATGTTCCGCGCCGAAGTCGAACGGCGCGGCTACAGATCGGTGGTGCTTGCGCGCGCGATCGGTGACGGCGGTGCCGTCACATCACCGCTGATACCTTGGAACAGCTGCGGGGCCTATATCGCGGCAACACTGGCGGTCCCGACCATCAGCTTTGCGGGCTATGCGTTCTTTTGTCTCATAAGCCCGTTGGTAACGATCCTGATCGCAGTCTTGGGCTTCCGAATGCTCCGGGCTGCGCCGACCGAAAAGGACCTCGCCCAACGAAGGTGACGGAAATCGATAAATCCGTTCGCTGTTGAATCAACAGTTCCAAACCGTAAGGAAAATCGCATGTTCTTTGTTCAAGAGGGTTTCACCTATCGAAATTTCCTGATGGACATGGTCGGGATATTCGCATTCGTCGTCTGGTTCTGGCTCCTCATCGTGATCTATGGCGATCTGTTCAGGCGTCACGACATCTCCGGTTGGGGTAAGGCGCTGTGGGTCCTGGTGCTTGTCATAACGTCTTATCTCGGCATCTTCGTCTATCTCGTTACCCAAGGGAGGGGTATGGCCGAGCGCAACGCTCAGCAAGCCGAGCAGGCGCGAGACGAACTGCGGCGCGTTGTTGGCTTCAGTGTCGCAGACGAACTCACCAAGTTGGATCAGCTGAAGAAATCAGGATCGATCACCGAAGCCGAGTACGGACGTCTTCGCGCAAAATTGGTGTAATGTATGACACGCACACTTGGCGGCTTGACCTCCTGGGGGACGGAATGAAACGCGGTATGATCCTTCTCGCTGTTTTGCCTATGTTGTTGGCCTTAGCGCAGCCTGCAGCTTCGCGAACCGGGCGCGGCGCGCTCGGCGGCGCTGCCGGTGGTGCGCTTATCGGCGGATTGGCCGGTGGTGGCCGTGGCGCGGCGATCGGCGCTCTGGTGGGAGCAGGCACCGGTGCGCTCATCGCCAGCCATGGCCGACGCAGCCACGGTCGTTATTATTGGTATCGCGGTCATTGTTACTTTCACGGCCGCAGCGGCAGCTGGTACCGCGTCTCGCACCATTATTGCTGAGACGCCCTCAGGCAGTTCTATCTGGCATCTGATCGACTGGGAGATGGTGCCGGCGCTCAATACAAGCGCCGGGCAGGATCCTTAATCTATGCGATGTGCCTATTCACAACTGGCCTCAACTTCACGTCAGGTTTCCAGAGTGAGCCGGATGTCGGCCCTTGGCACTCAGCGGACATCGGTCGGTCGCGAGTTGATGTCTGCTTTGGAGGGTAGGGCAGACCCAACCTTCCGCGGATCGGATGTCCGCTAATGACCCAACACCCACCTCAGCCAAGGAACCTTGACCTTCCTCAAATTCTCGAACAATTGTCAGCATGAAAAAGCGCAGGCCGGCCATCGAAAACTCTGAGTTGGCCATTGGGCGGGGGTTTAGTTGGGGGAGCTGATTTATGCTGGGCTTTAGTTGTCGCGCGGCGAAAATCAGCTTTGCTGTTGCGTTCGTCATCATCTGCATCTCAGCAGTCTGTGCGCAGGCGCAGGGAGACGCGCAAAAGAACGCCGTGCTGAATTCGCCCTATCTCGCGAAAGCGGGAGCCTGCATGAACAATATGACTGCCGCGGGAAAATCGGCAGGCTTCGAAACAGATCGCGACGGCGGTGCTATTCTCATCAAGGACCCCAAAAATGAGAAGAAGCTCGGCGAGATTTTGAGCAGCACATTCGAGTGTCTCGACAATGCATTCGGAATGACGAAGAAAAAGATCGATCGACGGCCTGGTTCTGGGCAAACGGGGACAAAATCCTGGATCTGGTACGCATCGGTCGCGGGCATGTACATCTGGTGCGCATCGGACGGCGATAGCGTACCGGACCACGTGGGCCCCCTTGGCGGCAACGGTCCCAAGAAGGATTGGAACGCCATCGCCCTCAACTGCAGCATCGGCAACAGGATTCTCGGTTGGTATTCGCCGGAGCTTGATAAGAGTGATGCTGGGTCAAAAGACGGCCAGACTGATACGACGACGGACTGGTATCGCCAGTACTTTAACGTTGCGCCTGGTGAGCGCAATCCGAAGTCAGTCGACCAAGGAACAGAGGTCGCGCGAGAACCAAAATCTGGTCTGACGTCATTGCCTCCGCCAGCGGCAGGGCCCGAGGATCCGGTCACAGGTGATCTCTCAACGTACCTGCTTCCTGTGAAACCCCACTCCGGCGCTCGGATGAATGGCACTGATCAGGATTGGATCGATTGCGCGGGCAATGATCCGGAGCGCGCCGCCAATGCTTGCGACCACATCCTCGTCTTAGCAGTCCAAAAATTTGGAACTCCATTCGCGGCAGGAAACGATTTTCTGGACAGTATGTCATATCGCGCGGCCGCGTTTTTTGCCCAACGCAACTTCCTACGTGCAATCGGGGATTACGGCGCCATCATCGATTCGGGGCTCGACATTCGCGCTCGGCTCAACCGGGCTATTGTCTATTCATTCATCAACGCCCAGAAGCCCGCGATCGTTGATTATGCTGTTGCAGAGCGCATCGACAGCAAGCAGGTCGCCGAGCTGATTGCGACAAACCGAGAGACCGCCCCGGGCGCTATCCGTAAGCTCACGGCTATCGCCGAGCTCGCCCGGTCATCGCCGCCGCTCGAAAGGGATCTGAGGGGCTTCGTGGAGATGTATCAGCCGGTACGTCCGACTATCGGCGTCAGCGTGACCACTCAGAGGCACCCGCCTGACATGTCGGGGCTCAAAGCGGGAAGTTTTAATTTTGAACAGCTGGACCGCATCGGCATGCTTGTCACCCGCGTAACCGACGACGGACCTGCACAGCGCTGTGGAATTCAAGTTAACGACGTGATCGTCAAATATGACGACGAAAGCTTCTACGATGTCGGGGACCTGCCGCGCTTTGTCGCCAGCACTCCAATCGGCAAAGCCGTCGAGATCGTCGTGCTGCGCAACGGCAAGGAAAAACCTTGCACGGTCACTTTTGGCCCAACGGACGTAACGGGACCGCGACCTTTGGCGCCACCAGCAGTAGTCGAGGGTACGACGGTCGATTGCGCCCAAGCCGCAACGCACTGGAAAAGCGCCGAGGCGATCGGCACTCGCGAGGTTTACGAAGATCACCTCAAGCGATTTCCGAACTGCGCTTTCGCCATACTTGCGAAAGCACGGCTGGCTTCGCTCGAGCAGAAAGGCGCTGGATCAAATTCTCAAGTTGCGGCGCCGAAAGCGACGAATGAATTGCCGGACCCCAAGACCGCGCAGGCTCAATCGCCCGAAACCACATGGGCGTGCTACGCGCAGAATACCTTTAGTGAAAAAACTGGCCAAAGTGATGGATGGGCTACTCAGGCAACGCGCGAATTAGCAGGGCAGTCGGCTCTAGCCCATTGCCAACAGGGTACTCGTGGCACCGGCAACTGCAGCCTCACGGCATGCGAAACCTTCCCGTCCATTGCCGCGGCAAACGCATCGTATTGCTACATGATACACAAATATCGTGTTGGAGGCGGAAAGGCCGTCTCGTCCTCCAGTGCCAGTCGCTGTGAGTAGACGACTTTCTGGTAAGTAAGCGTCCCCTCAGGCAACGACGGCGCCATGTGAGGCGAACGATGAACAACGGCGAAAAAGGGTGATGGTGCCCAGGGGAGTAGAATCACTCGCAGCGCGCGAGAGGGGCGCTTTGCTGCACCTGCCCACGTCCGCTTATGGCACTTAGCGTCGATTTGGCGCGGACGCTATGATGTCTGAGTTTGGGGGCTAACCGGACCTGCCGTCGGCCTCTTGAATCGGTAGCGGATGACCCAACTGCGACATCAAGGCCCGTAAACGAGAATTGAGCCGGTTACGGCGTGAAGCTCATCAAGTCGTTCGCGATGGTGACTTGACCACCGTAGTGTTTTTTCACTTGTTCGGCCCAAGATGAATAGTCATCGCCTTCGGGCAGTGACGTTAGGTGCGTCAGAACAACAGCTTTCACATGGGCAGCCGCCGCGAGCTTGCCGACATCGTCCGTTGATAGATGCCCCATTGATGCTTGCTGCATTATGCGCGCATGCTCGGCCTCGGTCATGGCTTGCCACTGCCCGCTCTTAATTAAAATCGCCTTGCGGGCTTCGACGGAGTTCGCTTCCGACACTAAAAGATCAGCCCCCTCGGCAAGGTCGACCAGTCCATCGAAGAAGCCAGTGTCGCCGGTGAACACGATCACGCGGTTCGGAGTTTCAAATCGGTAAGAGTATGATTTGTGCTTCGGATCACCGGTGCCATTGTTGTGAAAAGCGTAGTGCGTATTCTCGATAGCGGTGACCTTTATGTTTTCGTCTTGGTAGACCACCCCAGGACCGACATCGTGGCCGAAGAAAACTTTTGAAATAGGCACGCTGCGGCCGCCATCCGCAATTCTGATCTCCGCGCTTTCGTTGAAATAGCTGATAGCGGCGTGCACAAGGGCTTCGGTGCCCGGCGGCCCGTAGACGTTTATGGGCTTGGTCCTGTTCAGATCCCAGACCTCGGACATCAATGTCCCGAGACCCGCGACGTGGTCATCGTGCAAATGCGTGAGAAAGACGGTACCGATTTCTCGCATGTTGATGCCAGTCTTCGCGAGACGCCGGGTCACACCGTCCCCAGCATCCACCACGTAATAGGTGTTGTTGACGGTCAAGAGATTGGAGGATTGCGCCCGGTGAGGCATCGGGACCGGGCCAGCTAATGTACCGAGCGTGACTACCCTTGTAGCGCCGTTCACATTCGACTGTGCGATACCTTGGTTTCCGACGAAAACGAAGCCGATTGCGATTGCAGCAATAGCAGCCGGAATTGCCTTCCTCATACATCCTCCGATCCGAACAACAGCTTTTCGACTTTGCTACAGCAAATAAGGGTGCGTGGAAAGCGCGAGGTCCGTTATTGGCACTTAACGGACATGCTGCTCGGCGCGGTAAATGACCGCTTTGGGAGCTAAAGCGGTCATGTCGTCGCACAAAGTTGGCGGCATTCCTTGATGGCAGCGGCGCGGCGCTTGTCGATGTAGGCGGCTAGGTCGACAAGATGGACGCCACGTTGCGCTTTCTGGCTCGTCTCGATCCGAACGATGGGTAAGGCGATATCGCCTCGGAGTGCCTTGCGTAATAGCTTTTCCACGGTCAGATGCCCAAAGAAGTCGCGGCACACCTGGTCGATCGAGTCCGTCGTGTCGAACTCGGAGTCGGTCGTGTCAGCGATCAAAAGTACGACATGGAACCGAAAAAGTACGACAATGTCGTACCGCGGGCGGCAAAATCGGTCAAAATGAGCCGAAAATGGTACGACATGAGCGGAAGTCGAAAGCTAGGAAATGGTTGAGATAGCAGATAAATCACCGCGGAGTCGGTCCTGGCGATTCTCAGTCGCTCCGATGATGGAGTGGACTGACCGGCATTGCCGGTTCTTCCATCGCCTGCTCACGCGCCGGGCGCTGCTCTACACGGAGATGCTGACCACCGGCGCTGTGTTGCATGGCGACCGGGCGCGGCTATTGCGCTTCAACGCGGCCGAGCATCTGCTGGCGCTGCAACTCGGCGGCTCCGATCCAAAAGCCCTTGCCGCCTGCGCACGCATTGGCGCCGAGGCCGGTTTTGACGAGATCAATCTCAATGCCGGCTGTCCGTCTGATCGCGTGCAGAACGGCCGCTTCGGTGCCTGCCTGATGGCGGAGCCGGAACTGGTCGGTGACAGCGTTGCCGCGATGAAGGCCGCGGTGGATATTCCCGTCACCGTGAAATGCCGTATCGGCATCGACGAGCAGGATCCTGAACCGGCGTTAGAGAATTTTGCGCAGGCGGTGAAGCGGGCAGGGGCCGATGTGCTGATCGTGCATGCGCGCAAGGCCTGGCTCAAGGGTCTTTCGCCCAAAGAGAACCGCGAAGTGCCGCCGCTCGATTACGACCGGGTCTATCGGCTGAAAGCTGCGCATCCGGAACTGACGATTGTTCTCAACGGCGGTGTCGCCAGCGTCGAGGACGCACTGTCGCATCTGCAGCACGTCGATGGCGTGATGATGGGCCGCGCCGCCTATCAGGAGCCGTGGCGGCTTCTCTCCGTCGACCCGCTGTTGTTTGGCGAAGTGTCGCCGATCGCATCGGCCAAAGCGGCCGCGGCGGCCCTTGCGCCTTACATTGTGGACGAACTCGCTCAGGGTACGCGGCTTCACTCGATCACACGGCATCTGCATGGCCTGTTCCATGCAGTGCCGGGCGCACGTGCTTATCGCCGCCATCTCGCAGGTGCAGCAAGCGCGCCGCATGCGGATGCCGAATACCTTCTCGCCGCGCTTGCATTGGTCGCGGACGGCGTCCTGGACAGCCGAGCGGATTTGGCGCACATCGCGGCGTGACGTTGCGTTTGCCGAATCCAAGAAACCAAGCAAGCAACCAAGACCGAAACAAAATGCTTCTCGGCGTTCCGTTCAGCGAGCTGGCTTGGCTCGCGCTGGCCATTGTTGTCGGCGGCGTCGTCACTGGAATCTTGGCCGGCCTGTTCGGCATCGGGGGCGGCGCGGTCATCGTACCGGTCCTGTACGAAGTCTTCAGGGTCCTCGACGTACCGGATGCCGTGCGCATGCAGCTGTGTGTCGGCACTTCGATCGCAATCATTCTGCCAACGACCATTCGCTCCTATCTGACCCACCGGGCCAAGGGATTGGTGCTGACGGAAGTGATCAGGCTGTGGGCGATCCCGGCGGTGATCGGGGTGACTTGCGGTTCGCTGATCGCAGCTTTCGCGCCGGCCGCGGTGTTCAAGATCGCCTTCGTGCTGATTGCGGGCTTCATCGCCTCGAAATTCCTGTTTGCCGGCGACCGCTGGAATCTCGGCGGCGAATTGCCCGGCACCGTGCCGATGACGCTTTATGGCTTTGGCATCGGGCTTGCCGGCTCGCTGATGGGCGTCAGCGGCGGCTCGCTGTCCAATATCGTGCTTACGCTCTACGGCAAGACGATCCACCAGGCGGTGGCGACGTCGGCGGGCTTGGGCGTGCCGATCACCGTGGTTGGTACCATCGGTTATATCCTCGCCGGCCTGCACGATCGCACGCTGTTGCCGCCGCTGTCGCTTGGTTTCGTGTCGCTGATCGGGGTCGCGGTCATGGCGCCGGTGTCGAGTCTCGCCGCGCCTTATGGTGCGCGCCTCGCGCATCGCATGTCGCGCCGCGCGCTCGAACTTACCTTCAGCTGTTTTCTGCTGGCGGTGTCGCTGCGGTTTCTCGTGAGTCTATTTTAGTTCACGGATAGCCACGCATGATCAGGCGGTCGCCGGTGACCTGCCAGCTCTGCAGGCGGTTGAGGAAGCTCATGCCGAGGAGGCTCGTGCGCAACTGACCCGACGGCACGATCAGCGCTTCGACCGAGCGCTCCTCGAGGCCGCCGACGGCGAGGCGATCGAGCGTGACCTGGGCGGCGCGGGTGCGGCCGTTCGCGGTGTCGATGCTCACCGTGTAGTTGAGGACTTCGAGCGGCAGTCCGGCTGCCTTGGCATCCTGCTGCGTGAGCACGACCGAGCTTGCGCCGGTATCGAGCACCATCGGGATGCGCACGCCGTTCACGCGGGCGGAAATGTCGAAGTCGCCGGCATTGGTGCGTGCGACTTCGATGGTGCGGCCGCGCGAGATCACGTGGCCTGGAACGAGTTCGGACATCACCCGATCGGCGACATTGTGGAGCTCGTAGCGATAGGAATAGCCGATGACCAACACCAGTCCGACCACGATCCACAGCAAAGCCGCGATCATCGCTTGCGAGAAACGCTCACGGAACATGGTCAGCACGGCCGAGCCGAGAAAGACCAGGATCAGGAGCTTGTAGGCGAGCGAGCCGAAATCGTCGGTGGACAGCGGGCCGATCCGGCCTTCGCCGTGCTGCGCAATCAGCATCAGGATGGCGATCAGAATGCCGATCAGGAGGAGCCAAAGCAGGCGTTGACGCACCATCGCGTTCCCCTTACACCGCAGCCGGTGCGGCGTTGCCGGCCTTCAGCGCGGCAAGCCGCGCCGGCAATCGCGCCATGATCGCCAGCCGCTCGGCTTCGCTGAGCGCAGCCCAGCGCGCGATCTCATCGAGCGAGCGGCCGCAGCCGATGCAAATCCCCGATGGCGGATGCATCACGCAGACGTGGTTGCAAGGCGATGAAATACCGTGGTCGCTGGCCATCGAATCCATTGGAAACCCGGGCGGAATCGCGAGGCAAGATAGACAGGAGGCAGGCGAAAACAAGACGCCCACAGGATGCGCTCTAACCGCCGTCACCGAACAGCGCGCGCCGGGCGCGGTTCAGCGATTCATCGGACGCCGGCGACATATCCGCGCCGGTATCGGACCGCGCATCATGCCGGGGCTGCAGCGGTGGCGCGTCTTGTGAAATAGGGCCGAGCGCCGACATCACCCGCTCCGGCGGGAAGGTGACGATGACTTCGGTGCCGATCCGCAGCTTCGATTTCAGCGTGAAAGTGCCGCCGTGCAGGTCGATCAGATTCTTGGCGATCGGAAGTCCGAGCCCGGCGCCCTGTTCGGCCGACTTGATCGAGTTTGAGCCCTGGCCGAAAGACGCCAGCACGATCGGGATTTCTTCTTCGGGAATACCGGGACCGGTGTCCTTTACACTCATGTACTGGCCGCCGGAGGCTGTCCAGCCGACCTTGAGCCAGATCTCGCCGGTCTGCGGCGTGAACTTGATCGCATTCGACAGCAGGTTGAGGCAGATCTGGCGCACCGCGCGCTCATCGGCCCATAGCCGCGGCATGTCGGGCTCGAACAATTCATGGATGGTGATGCCGCGATTGCCGGCGCGCAGCTTGAGCAGGTGGTGGCAGTCTTCGACGATGCGCGCGAGCGACACCGGCTCCTCGTTGAGCTCGTAGCGGCCGGCCTCGATGCGCGACAGGTCGAGGATCTCGTTGATGAGATTGAGCAGGTGCACGCCGGAACTGTGGATGTCGCCGGCATAGTCCTTGTAGAGCGGCACCGCATGCGCGCCGAAGATCTCGCCCTTCATCACCTCGGAGAAGCCGAGAATGGCGTTGAGCGGGGTGCGCAGCTCGTGACTCATCTGCGCCAGGAAACGCGATTTGGCGATATTTGCGGTTTCGGCGCGACGGCGGGCTTCGTCGGAAATCGATTTGGATTGTTCGAGCTCGCCGATCAGCGCGTCTTTTTCGGCGCGGGCTTCGAGCGTCGCCAGAGTTGTCGAATAGAGGCGATAGGCGAGGAGAGAGAAATAGGCCTCCGCCGTGATTGCCATGACCGCGAGAATGGAATTATGCAGGCCGCCCTTCATCGCGAAATCGAGCGCGATGGCGATCGTTACCGGGAGCGTCAGCGCGAAGACCGCGATCGGCAAGCTCGAGGCGAGCATGCTCGAGATCGCGACCACGAGCAGCATCACGAACAGCATGAAGGTCGAGGCCTGTTCGTCCATGCCGACCGGGTTGATCAGAATGAACGTCCAGGCCATGCCGAAGAACAGATCGAGCAGAATGAAGCGCATCCGCCACGAACGCAGCGTCGACGGGTTGGCGGGCTCGGCCAGGAATTGCCGGCATTTGCGGATGATGACGAGATGGATGAGCAGCGTGCCCGCGGTCCATACGCCGCAAACCAATGCGCCGGTCCACAGCCCCGACAAGATGCCGATGGTGATGATCAGAAGCAGAATGACCGGCGAGGCCGAGATGCGGTTCTGCGCGAACTGGCGCAGCAATTCGTAATCGAACATCGGCCGGGTGCCGCTGGTCGAGGTCAGTCGGTCGCGCGCTTCGCGCACATGCTGCGAGGCGAGACGGCGCATTGTCGATGGCGCCGCCGCCGGCGAAGCAGGATCGCGCGGTTCGCTCACTGGGCTCGACATGACGTTCCGAGTTTGGGGGCAGCTCAGCCCAAGGTCGCGCAAATTCCTTAAGACGATGCTTAATTTTTGGTGGCGATCGGAACTCGGCGCCATTCCTGCAAGCTTTTGTTTACCCTTTGGGCGTGGTGCTGGCCGGGTACGTCGTGACGCGATAGAGTCGTTTTTGCAAAGGGCTAGGGGAGGGACTTACGATGAAGCTTTACGACGGTGGCCGTGCTCCCAATCCACGGAGGGTGCGTGTGTATCTCGCCGAAAAAGGCATCGCGGTTCCGACCGAACAGATCGATCTCGGCGCCCTGCAGCAGAAGAGCGACGCCTTCACCGCGGTCAATCCTATGCAACGCGTGCCCGCGCTCGTGCTCGACGACGGCACGGTGATCACCGAGTCGATCGCCATCTGTCGCTATTTCGAAGCGCTTCATCCCGATCCGCCGCTGTTCGGCCGCGGCGCGCTGCAATCGGCGCTGGTCGAGATGTGGAACCGCCGGGTCGAATTTCATCTCTTCATACCGGTCTCGAACATTTTCCGGCATCTGCATCCGGCGATGAAGGAAATGGAGGTCCCGCAAGTGAAGGAATGGGGCGAGGCCAACAAGCCGCGCGTGCTGTCCTTCCTCGACCATCTCGACAGCGAGCTCAAAGCGCGCAGCTTCATTGCAGGCAATGACTACAGCGTTGCCGACATCACCGCGATGATCGCGATCGACTTCCTGCGGGTGTCGAAATTGGCCGTGCCCGACGCGCTGACCAATCTCAAGCGCTGGCACGCTGCCGTCTCGGAGCGCCCCAGTTCCAAGGCCTGACCAGAAATATTCCAGGGAACGAAGCCGCTTAACGCGGATTGTTCGCGTTGGGGCTGATGGAGCTTCGCGTCTTCTGGAGGAACTATGGATAAGAAACTTGCCGGTTTGTTGGGGGCCGCGGCGGCGCTCACGACAATGACAGCCGCGCAGGCTGCTGCGCCGGACCAAAAAACCGAAATGGCTCCGGCCGCGAGCTATCGCGATCTTCTCGATCCGGTCCCGAATGCGCTGTCGGCGCTAAGGGCTGATGACGCGAAGCGCAGCGAGGCCAAGACGGAGCTCGCCCAGGTTTCGGTACAACTCGGCCATCATCATCACCATCATCATCATCATCGCGGCGTGGTTGTGCGCGTCGGCCCCGGCCATCACCACTACCACCATCACCACCATCATCATCACCACTATCACGACTGATGCGGTGCAGCGGGCGGGGCGTCCGAGTCGGCGCCCCGCCACGTTTTTATTCGCGCGCTTTGGCCTTCGCGGCGCGCAGCAGATGGCGATAGGTGCCGTCGAAAACGGTGTTCGTCTTCGAAGTCCAGGTTGACTCCGCGGCAAGCGTTGGCCGGCTGTTGTGAATGCGGCGGCCGCGCATTTCGCGTTCAGCGGATTCTTCGCCGCCCATCTCGGTAAGCGTGAACTCGGCTGTCACCGGCAGAATGAGGATCTGCAGCATCGGCTCGTTCGGCCGGAAGATATGCGTGCGGCCTTCAGCCGGCGTTTTGAATATGACGAAGGAAATCATCGGCCACCATTCGGTGCGCAGCAATGCCGGCACCGCGATCGGCACGGTGTCGGTCGGATCGGTATAGAAGCGCGGATGCGGCTCGGTCCGCACCGCCCACTCGCTGCCGACTTTCAGATCGAGCAACAGCTGATAGCTGTAATAATCGTTGCCGAAGCTGCGGAACGGCGGCCACAGCAGATCGCTGTCGTCGGGCTTTTCGCCGAAGTCGCCGTTGAGTTCGAGCTTGCCGTTCTTGCGGGTGACATGGAGCTCGTTCTGGTAGGGATAAAACACTTCGATGCCGTATTGCGCGCCTTCGGTGAAGGGCGCGCAATGCCAGGCATATTCCTGCGCACCGTCGGCGCGCGGCTGCGGTAGTCCGGCCCAGCCCGGCATTTCGAGCTTGGTGCGGCGCGGCTGCAGTCCCGGATTGACCAGCCGGTATTTGACTTCTTCCATGGCGGCGATCCGTTCTTTGGGCAATTGGCGAATAAAATCGGTGGGGACCCACTTGGGAGTACACCTAGAAAGTCCCGACACGACAAAGAGTTCCGCGCAACGCCGGACCGTAAACGTTAAGCCGTAGGTCCCATGGCTGCGCCGATTAGTCGTCCTGTTTCACTCTATGAAAAGCTGCTATCACCGCCCCGGGCCGCTGGTCATGGCGCGGGGAAAACCCCGCACGCCGCGGTTTTGCGAGTGTTGGGGAGGGCAAGGTGTTGTCACTGCGCGTCGTCGCCGGCGTCGTTCTTGGCGCGGCCATCATGGCCACAAATGTTTCTATTCCGGCAGCGCTTGCCGACGATTCTTATCCCAATAGGCCAATCCGGGTGATCAACCCGTTTCCACCGGGCAGCGCCACCGACACGGTGAGCCGCGTCGTGCTCGACAAGGTCTCGCGAGAACTCGGTCAGCCGATGGTGATCGAAAGCAAGCCCGGCGCCGGCGGCACGATGGGTTTTGCCGATGTCGCCAAGGCCGATCCGGACGGCTACACGGTCGTCACCAGCTCCACCTCGATGGGCACTGAAAAGGTCCTGCATTCCCATCTGCCTTTCGATCCAGAAAAGGATTTCCAGCCTGTCGCCATGTTCGGCGTGCAGCCGAATGTGCTGGTCGCCTCCAAGCAGAGCGGGTTCAACACGCTTGCCGACCTTATCGCGGCAGCGAAGGCCAAGCCCGGAGCGCTGACCTTTGCTTCAGCCGGCGTCGGCTCATCGTCGCACATGGCCGGTGAGCGATTGCGGCTCGCGGCCGATATCGATGTGCGCCACGTGCCGTTCCGCGATCAGGGCCTCACCGAAGTGATGGCCGGACGGATCGACTATTATTTCATTCCGCTCGCTGCGGCAGCCTCGGCGCTCGGCAGCGGCAAGCTCAACGTGCTCGCTGTGAGCTCGAAGCAGCGCTCGAAGCTTCTCCCGGATGTCCCTTCAGTTGTTGAAGCCGGCTATCCGAAAGCCGAGTTCAACTTCTGGGTCGGCATGTCGGTGCCGGCGAAAACGCCGCGTGCCGTCGTCGACAAGTTGCATGCGGCCATCGAAAAGGCGCTCAGCGATCCCGACATCGTCGCGAAACTGGCCAAGCTCGGCGTCGAGCCGCAGCTGATGAGCGTCGACGACTTCAGGAAATATGTGAGCAACGACCTGAAGTCGACGGTCGAACTCGCCAAGGAAGCCAATATCCAACCGACCGACTAAATCGCGTCATTGCGAGCGGAGCGAAGCAATCCAGCGCGGCGACGCCGACGGGATTGCTTTGTCGCTTCGCTCCTCGCAATGACAACGGCGGCAATCTACCGGTTCAGCAGCGCAATCAGGCTCGACGTATCCCAGCGCTTGCCGCCCATCTTCTGCACCTGGGCATAGAACTGATCGATCAGCGCCGAGATCGGCAGGCTTGCGCCGTTGCGTCTTGCCTCTTCAAGACAGATGTTAAGATCCTTGCGCATCCAGTCGACAGCAAAGCCGAAATCGAACTTGCCGGCGACCATGGTCTTGTAGCGGTTCTCCATCTGCCATGACTGCGCAGCGCCCTTGGAAATTGTCGCGATCAGCTTTTCGATGTCGAGCTCGGCCTTCATCGCAAAATGCAGACCCTCGGCGAGGCCCTGCACCAGGCCGGCGATGCAGATCTGATTGACCATCTTGGCGAGCTGGCCCGAGCCTGGCGCGCCCATGAGATTGCAGGCGCGTGCGTAAGCGGCGATCACTTTTTCGGCGCGCGCAAACGGCGCCTCGTCGCCGCCGCACATCACCGTGAGCACGCCGTTCTCGGCGCCGGCCTGGCCGCCCGAAACCGGGGCGTCGACGAAATCGAAGCCGCGCTTCTTGGCCTCGGCATGCAGTTCGCGCGCGATCGCGGCGGAGGCGGTGGTGTGGTCGACGACGACGGCGCCCTTTTGCACGCCGGCAAAGATGCCGTCCTTGCCCAGCATCACTTCGCGCAGATCGTTGTCGTTGCCGACGCAGGCCATGACGAAGTCCTGACCCTCGGCCGCCTGTTTCGGCGTCGGCGCGCTTTTGCCGCCATGCTGGGCGGCCCACTTTTCGGCTTTGGTGGAGGTGCGGTTATAGACCGTGACCTCGTGGCCGCCCTTCGCCTTGAGATGTCCCGCCATCGGGTAACCCATCACGCCAAGCCCGACAAATGCGACCTTTGCCATCGTTTCCTCCATCCTCTCGCCCATCGACCGTTGCGCATGGTCTTGGCCTGACCGGCAGCGGTGCGTCAACAGGGTGCGGGGTCCGGATCGACTGCCGCAAGGCGGATTGACCCCGGCGATGACCGGCCTATGTAGGGCGGAACGAAGATCGCAACGGTTGTGCAGATGGCCACTTTGAGAGACGAGATTTTGAGCACCCTGGCCAAGATTTCCGGCCCGGACGGCACGCCGTTGCCGGCGAGCGGAAAACTGTCCGAGATCGTGGCCGGCGACGGCAAAGTGTTCTTCTCGATCACGGTCGATGCCGCCGCGGTCAAGCAATGGGAAAGCGTGCGCGCCAATGCCGAGGCCGCTGTCCGCGCCGTGCCCGGCGTGACCTCGGCCATGGTCGCTCTGACCGCCGAGCGCGCCGGCGGGGCGGGCGGAACGCCGCCGCGTCCGCAACAACGCCCACAGCGCCCGGCGGCAGGCGGCCCCGCAGCGCCGTCGCCCGCGGGCATTCCCGGCGTCGAGGCGATCATCGCCGTTGCCTCTGGCAAAGGCGGGGTCGGCAAATCGACCACCGCGGTCAATCTTGCGCTCGGCCTGCGCGATCTCGGGCTGAAGGTCGGTATTCTTGATGCCGACATCTATGGCCCCTCGATGCCGAAGCTGCTCGCGATCCGCGAAAAGCCGCAGACCATCGGCGGCACCCGGCTCAAGCCGATCGAGCGCTACGGCATCGCGGTGATGTCGATCGGCTTTCTGATCGAGGAAGAAACGCCGATGATCTGGCGCGGCCCGATGGTGATGTCGGCGCTGACGCAGATGCTGCGCGAAGTGGAATGGGGCGCGCTCGACGTGCTCGTGGTCGACATGCCGCCCGGCACCGGCGACGCGCAACTCACCATGGCGCAGCAGGTGCCGCTCAAAGGCGCGGTGATCGTGTCGACGCCGCAGGATCTGGCGTTGATCGATGCGCGGCGCGGCATCGCCATGTTCCGCAGGGTCAATGTGCCGGTGCTCGGCATTGTCGAGAATATGTCGACATTCATCTGCCCGCATTGCGGCACGCGCTCCGACATATTCGGTCATGGCGGCGCCCGCCACGAAGCCGAGCGGCTCGGCGTGCCGTTTCTCGGCGAAGTGCCGCTCGATATTTCAATTCGCGAGAAGTCCGATGCCGGCCTGCCGGTGGTCGCAACCGCGCCCGACGGCGCCCATGCGCAGATCTATCGCGACATCGCCGCCCGCGTGCGCGACGGCTTGGCCGGCGCAAGCCGTCCGGCGCCGAAAATCGTCATCGAGGCTTAGCGTTTCTTTCGCTGCGTTGGCGCTGCGTGCTCCCTCGCAGGCGCGGCCGCACCCCCGGACGGGTTCTGCACGCAGAAGCCGCGATTGCCGCTTGCGATCTGCTGCAGGCAGGACTGTGAGTCCGGGTACCAGCAGTGCAGATTGCCCTCGCTGTCGATGATGCACCACGGCGCGTCGCCGCCCGCTGCGAGGCTCGGCGCGCCGCCGCCGCACAAGCCTGCCGCCGCAACAACAACGCCTAGAGCAAAGCCCAGGAAAATTCGCGGCACGGCTGAGGTCCTATCGGATATTCCACGTCGATAAGAACACCGCAGCGGGGTGCCTTATCTTCGCGTCAGCGAAAATAGGCCTTGGTGTTGTCGTGCACTAGGTCCGAAGCCAAGAGATCGCGCTCGCCCCACCAGCGCAGGTCGCTGTGCTGCGCATCGGATTTCAGCGCCGATGCATCGTCGAGCGCGATTTCATAGCCGAGCACGACATAATGCGTGCCAAAGGTCGCGTCGCCAAAACTATTGACCTCATAGAAATGTTCGAAGGCGCCGAGAAGCCGCGCGTCTTCGATCTTGCCGTCGCAATTGGTTTCACGCTTGAGGATGCGCGTAAAGGCCTCGCGCAGCCGTTCGTGCTTGAGCACGATGCCGCCCGGCACGAAATAGGATCCCTTCGCCGGCTCGTTGGCGCGCAACCCGAGCAAAATCTCGCCCAGCGGATTGCGGATAATCAGGTCGATGGAGACGAGCGGCGCGAGCCGCACCACGGTGCGAAAATCGGCGGGGCTCAACGGCGCTGGGCGCGGAAGCTTCGCGGACATGTATTGAGCAGTGGGAGGTCCGCGCCGCGGCGTCAAGCGCCGCGGCTCAAACAAGTCAGTAGAGTAAGGTAAGTGACCCGCTGACGGGGGGAGCCTCAGTAGCCGCGATAGGGCCGGCATTCGCCGCCCTGGACGGTGTAGCCGCGCGGGCAGCCGTTCCAGGTCCGATAGCCGCCACCTTCCGGCCCCTGATACGGCCGGCAGACGCCGCCTTGCACCGTATAGCCGGGCGGGCAGGGACGATAGCCATAGTCAGGAGGCGGCGGCGGGTAATAGCCGGGTGGTGGGGGCGGGTAATAGCCGGGTGGTGGCGGCGGATAATATTGCGCCCGCACTGGACTGACACCGGCAGCGACCGCCGTCATGCCCAAAGCGGCAACGAGAACGATCGCTAGCCGGCCCCATAATCTTCGCGCAATTCCGGACATGGCCCCCTCCATCGACTCGCTGAATTCTATATGAGCGAGGCGCGCTGGCAAACGCGCTTGAGGCGAACCGCACAGTGCCGCAACCAGCACAAGGCCGCCCGGAGCGAACTCCGAGCGGCCTCGCACTTGTCGTGCAGTCTCCGATGGCCAGTCTCAAACTACGCGAGCGGCTCCTCAATAACCGCGATACGGCTTACAGACGCCGTCCTGCACGGTGAAGCCGCGCGGGCAGGGCGCGTAATCGTAGTAGCCGCGCCCGTAGTAACGATCACCACCATCGTAATAACGCGGTCCGTAATGGTGTCGGTGTGGACCGACATGCACGTGAACGCCTGGCGCGTCGATGCTGAACGCATCGGCGGGTGCGACGGCAAAGCCGGCCGCGAGGCCGATGGCGCCGAGCGCAAAAGCGGTTTTGGTCAGAGCGCGCATTTCTTGTCCTCCTTAGGTCGTTTCTCAAACAGCGCACTGTCGGGAGAGACAACGCGGTGAGGCGTTTTTAGTTTCGCGGTGATTGCTGCTAAGTGCCGCATCATGAACGACTATTCAGCAAGACGCATGACCAAGCCGGCGGCTTACGAAGCGTGCTGATTTTTACTGCAACACAATCCCTTCATGCTGGAGGCGGTGCGAAGGAAAATGAGGATCGCTGAATGCGAAGAAGCTGCAGCTCGTGGCGACATCAACAAACGATCGGAAACGGCACAAAGCCGAGTCCGCTGCCGCCCCAGCCCGGATGCTGCAGGCTCGCGCCCTTGTTGCCGCAGGCGGTGCAGCGCGCGCCTTGCCGCAGCACATCGCCCGGCGCGTCGGCGCCCCACAAGATGACCGGCGCGGCAAATGCCATCGCCGCAAAATGCGGGCAGCGTGCGCAGTGCACCCACCACCAGGAGCTCGTGCGCTGCAATTCGCCGAGCGTCGGCCGCGGCCCTGGAGGCGATCTGCCTTGTGATCGCGCTCGCCGTGCCGCACGCCAGCGTGCGGCGTCTTGCAGAGTAAAATTGGCCGACTCGCCGCTCATGTCGGCGAGTCACATGGCGGCCCAAGGAAAATAGTCCAGCCGCTAGGGATGGTGCCAAAATGAAAGAGGCCGTCTACGCGGCGGCCTCTTGCCTCCGTCACGCCGTCTTGCGTGACTTGGTCTGGGATGACCTGGTTGGGGATGACTTTGTCCGGGGCAACTTGGCTTGGAGTGGCTTCGCTTGGAGCGACTCGGCTTGGAGTGGCTTGGCCTTGGTCTGAAGTACTTTGCCTTTCGCGGGCGGCGTTTGCGCCTCGTGCTGCTGCCGGAGCAACCGCAGCCGATGCATGTTCTTGATCGCCGCGTCGTGCCGGGCCTGCTCCTCGCGCAATGCGACGGCGATTTCCGCCTCCCGGCGCTGATATTTCTGAAATGCGGATTCGGCGACTTCGCGGGTTTTTTCGCTCATCAGATCATGCCTGCTGGGGATGATATAAGAACGCGCGGGCCGGATTAAAGTTCCGCTCGCAGTGATACCGCTAACCGGATGCGATTTCAGCGTTTTGCCAACCCGCGCGAGACGCATGCGCCAAATGCTTCGCTGCCGTCGCGCAGTCCCTTCCACGAACCGAAGCACCAACCGCCGGGATTCGGATGCGCTTGCCGCGGATTTGTTCCGCAAAGCGTCAGCCCCCGAGCCAGAATCCGGCCGCCGGCGCAAGCAATCGCGGCCAGCTTGGATGCGCTGCTTCGCGCGTGTTTTTTCGGATTCAGTTTTCAAACAGCGACGGACTTATACATCCTCTCCCGCACGGGCGGCAGGATAACACTTCACCTCGGCACCACCGGGCTTGACCCGGTGGTCCATGGTGACGCGCGGCTTGCAGCGCCTCGTCGCCAAGTCCGACGAGGTGTCGCTGCCGCATGGATTGCCGGGTCAAGCCCGGCAATGACGAAGGAGAAAAGGACGGAAGACGAAAACAAATGAAAGAAAAGCGAAGGAAGCGGAACGCCGACAGACGCAGGTGAACTGTCCGCACCAGCGGGTGCGGGGCGCGCCACGGAGGTGCCGGCTTGCGCCGACCCTCCGCTGCGGGCGCGCTCGCCTGTCGG
>Ga0335069_10004054_pt1 | contig 21877 bp, 15 predicted proteins | sample Lox_Sample_11_FD_206714 | JGI IMG/M metagenome (GOLD analysis project Ga0335069, IMG submission 206714) | Soil microbial communities from Loxahatchee National Wildlife Refuge, Florida, United States - Lox_Sample_1.1 | ecosystem: Environmental > Terrestrial > Soil > Wetlands | place: USA...
AGGTTGCGCAGGCCGGCCTCGCGCGTGTAGTGGCGCACCAGGCGGATCAACGCCTCGTCAGTAAAGCTGACCTGCTCGGCGGTCACGCCGTTTTCCTTCAACTGCTTCGGGATCAAATGCCGGCGCGCGATCTCGATCTTCTGCTCCTCGGTGTAGCCGACCAATTCGATCGTCTCCATCCGGTCGCGCAGCGCCGGCGGAATCGGTTCGAGCATGTTGGCGGTGGTGACGAACATCACCTTCGACAGATCGAACGGCACATCGAGGTAGTGGTCCTGGAACGTGTTGTTCTGTTCCGGATCGAGAACTTCGAGCAGCGCCGACGACGGGTCGCCGCGGAAATCCGTGCCCAGCTTGTCGATCTCATCGAGCATGAACAGCGGATTGTTCGACCCCGCGGTGCGCAAGCCCTGGATGACGCGGCCGGGCAGCGAGCCGATGTAGGTGCGGCGGTGGCCGCGGATCTCGGCTTCGTCGCGGACGCCGCCGAGCGAGAGGCGGATGAACTTGCGTCCGAGCGCGCGCGCGATCGACTTGCCGAGCGAGGTTTTGCCGACGCCGGGCGGGCCGACGAAACACAGGATCGGCCCCTTCGAGTCGTTCTTCAACTTGCGCACGGCGAGGAATTCGAGGATGCGATCCTTGATCTTCTCGAGATCGAAATGGTCTTCGTCGAGGATGCCGCGCGCGTGATTGATGTCGAGGTTGTCGGTCGTCGACACCGCCCACGGCAACGACACCAAGGTTTCGATGTAGGTGCGCACGACCGAGTGCTCGGCCGATTCGGGCGGAATGATGCGCAGCCGTTCCAGCTCGGCTTCCGCCGCTTTGCGCGCCTCGGCGGGCATGTTGGCCGCCTCCATCTTTTCGCGCAGCTCGTCGACTTCGGCGCCGCGCGCGTCACCCTCACCCAGCTCCTTCTGGATCGCGCGCATTTGTTGGCGCAGGTAGAACTCCTTCTGGTTCTTCGACAGCTCCGATTGCACCTGCGTCTGAATCTTCTGCCCGAGTTCGAGCAGCTCAATCTCGCGATTCAAGATCTTCGACAGTCGTTCGAGGCGCACCCGCACTTCGAGCGTGGCGAGCAAGTCCTGCTTCTCTTCGATCGCGATGTTGAGGTTCGAGGCGATCAAGTCGGCGACTTTGGAGGGGTCCTTGATGTTCATCACCACCACCTGCAACTCGTCGGGCAGGTAGGGGATCATCGAGACAAACTTAGCGAACTGGTTGACCATGTGCGCCTGTACCGCATCGAGGTCCTTCGACGGCTCGACGATGTCCGCGAGCAGCCGCACCCGCGCACGCATCGACGGTGTCTGCTGCAGAAACTCTTCGATTTCGATGCGCCGGATGCCCTGCACCAGGATGCGCACACTGCCGTCGGGATACTTCAGCATCTTGAGGATGCGGCCGGCGGCGCCGCGACCGAACAAGCCCGCAGGTTGCGGCGCTTCCTCGTCGGGATTCCTTTGCGTCGCCAGCGCCAACATGCGGTCGCCGGCGAGCGCGTCTTCCACGGCTTGCAAGGACGCGCCGCGCGAAATCAGCAGGGGCACGATCGCCGAGGGAAAGATGACGACGCCGCGCAAGGGCAGCAGCGGCAGCTCCGCCGGCACGGCAATGCCGCTGAGATCGTCTTCGAACCCGAAGAACCGTTGTTCGCGGATTTCCTTCTCTTCGCTCTCGCTCATCGAGTGTCCTTCACCCGTGCAGGCAACTGGCGTGAACCACGTCCACCGTGCGGCTGGGGCGGGCACGCCGAAATCTAATACACGACCCCCAGGGCGACAAGGGGCGATTCCTCGATTGTCGCGACAATCGAGGCACAGCCGCGGTTTGACATCGCCGAGGTCAGTCGCTACCTCCGATCATCGGTACGGAGCGCACGTGAGCGAACACCTCTTCAACGTCCACGAAGTCAACGCCTTGATCCCCAAGCTCGAGCTGGTCATGGGGCGCCTGCAGCAGCGAGGCGCGGAATTGCGGCGTGCCATCGAAATGCTGGCGGCGGAGCGCGGTGAAGCGGCGGCCGATCTCCAGACCAGCGACATCGTCGAGCAGCGCCCCGAGCTGCGACCGCTCATCAACGAGATCGAGCAGCTTGTCGGTGAGATTGAAGAGTGCGGCGGACAATTCAAGGGACTCGATCTGGGCTTGGTCGACTTCCCAGCGGAGATCAACGGGGAAGTCGCGCTCTTGTGCTGGCAGTTCGGCGAGAAAGAAGTCGGGTACTGGCACGCACTCGAAGGCGGCTTTGCGGGTCGCCAACCCTTGCCCGCGCACCAACCGCGCTCGACCTATCTCCAGTGACTTCGGCGGGGGTTGCGTGTCCACGGCCGCGCGCATCGTCTTCGTGCTCGCCTTGATCGTCTGGCTGGGCGAGGTGCTGTTTCTCTCGCTGGCCGCGGCCCCCGCGATCTTTCGCAACTTCGCCGTCGAAGAAGCCGGACGAGTCGTCAGCGTCTTGTTTCCGATCTACTACCGAATCGGCGCCGCATGCGGCGTGGTGCTCCTAGTTGCCGCGCTCGTGCTGCGGATGAGCGGGGCCGCTCGCGGGACGTGGACCGTCGTCGCCGCGGTGGTGACGGTCATGCTTGCGGCGACGTTGTATGCGCAGCTCGTCGTGCAACCGCGCGCACAAAGCCTCCGTGCGCAACTGCATCAACCCAACACGCCGGCGACAATCAAGGAAGAATTCGATGGATTGCATCATCGCGCCGTCCAACTCAACGGCCTTGTGCTGATGGGCGGACTGGCTGTCGCCGTGATCGCGGCGCTTCGTCTCAACCCGTGACACTCCTTCTCGCTGCGTACTGCCCTCTGTCTACAGCCAACCTCCTTCATGTACCGGGCACTGCTCTTCGACTTGTACGACACGGTGGTGACGTTTCATCCGCGGGTACCTGCGACGCAGATCGCGGGCACCCGCTGGCGCACCACGATGGGCTGGATGACCGAAGCCGTCACGCGCGAGCTGCCCGGCGTTGCCTTCGATGACTTCCTGCGCGCGATCACCGACACCACTGCCGAGATCGTGCGCAACCGCCCGCCCGAGTATTTCGAGGTGCCGTCGCCGGAGCGCTTTCGCCGGGCACTGCTGCGACTCGGGATTGCCGAGGAGGCTGACGCAAAAGCATCGCGGCTGTCGCGCGCACACATGGAACATCTGGCGGCCGCAACCGAACTGCCGGCACCGCATCTCGCCTTGATTCGTGCGCTCAGCGAGCGTTTCCCGCTCGGGCTGGTTTCCAACTTTGACCACGGGCCCACCGCGCGCGTCGTGATCGACCGTCACGGCCTGACGACGTTGTTCCGAAGCATCGTCATCTCGGACGGCTTCGGCCGACGCAAGCCGCACCCCACGATCTTTCGTTTCGCATTGAACGAGCTGGGGGTCGATGCGGACGATGCGGTGTTCATCGGAGACAGTGCAGTCGACGACGTCGCGGGAGCTCACGCCAGCGGAATCGACGCGGTGTGGATCAACGCCCGCGGCGCAGCGTTGCCGGAGGGTGTTCCGCCGCCGCGCTACGTCGTCACCGCGCTCGGCGAACTGCCCGACGTGTTGGGAATCGGCTGAACTACGAAACTCGTTCGACCAACTGATCGATGAGATCGAGGAGATCGTCCTTGTAGCCGGACGGCGGCAGCGCGGTCATCGCGGTACGGGCCTGTTCCACGTGCTGGCATGCCAGCGCGCGCACCTGATCGAGCACACCCGAACGCTGAATGCGCGTGACCGCGGCGCTGACGTCGGCGGCGCTCGGCTCCGGTTTCTCGAACAAGCGCCGCAACTCGAGATCATCGCGCATCGCCAGCACGACGGGCAACGACGGATTGCCGTCGCGCAAGTCGATCGCCACAGGCTTGCCGAGTCGCTCCTCGGTTCCGGTGACGTCGAGGAGATCGTCCACCATCTGAAAGGCGAGGCCGACTGAGAAACCGCATCGGCGCATGCTCTCCACGATCGCCGCATCGGCCCGCGCCAAGTGGGCGCCGGTGCGCGCGCCCTGCTGGAACAACGACGCAGTCTTGCGGGTGATGATCTCCATGTAGTCGTCGAGCGTAACCGCCGGATTGTGACGGAAGCGGGCCTGGAGGATTTCGCCTTCGGTCAAGCTGACGCAGGCCTCGGCGGCCCAGCCGATGACCTGCTCTTCGAATCGCGCGCACAGTTGGAAGGCGCGGCAAAACAGAAAATCGCCGGTGACCAACGTGTCACCCAGGCCGTACTTGCGCAACGCCGAGTCGTTGCCGCGACGCACTTCGCTGCCGTCGATGATGTCGTCGTGCAACAGCGTCGCGGAGTGAATCAGTTCGAGCGCAACCGCCGCATCGACAATCTCGCTGAGATCATCGCCGCCGCAGGCGCGAAACACCAACACCGCGACGGCGGGGCGGACGCGCTTGCCGCCGGAGGCCACCAGATACTTCGCGATCTCGGCCAGTCGGGGTTCGCGTGAGGTCAGCAGCTCGCTCAGCCGCCGCTCAACCTGCGCCAACTCCGCCCCGACGCGCATGCCGGCGGCACCGGGAGTCGGGCGCGCCGAGCGCGGACGGGCACTGTTCACGGATTGATCCTCGATGGGCAGGCGCGAGCTAATGACAAAAGGCACGGTGAGTCAAGGATGGGGTGAGTGGTGAATGGTGAGTGGCAGAGCGGTGCCACTCTTATCCGACCACTCACCATTCACCACTCACCCCTCACCACATTGCTTTTCCATCGCCGACTGGTTAGCTTCGATCGCGCGATGCGCGTCGTACTCAGTGCCACCCCCAGCGAGATCCGACGGCTCGGCAGACACGGCGTTGAGATTCGTTGGAGCGACGCGCATCGATCTGAGTACAACAATCACTATTTGCGCGAGCGCTGTCCGTGCGCGCTCTGCCGCGAGCATCCGGCGCGTGCACTGCCGGTCGTCGGGCCGGGCAGCCCCGAACTGTATCCGATGCAGATCGGCGTGGTCGGACGTTACGCGATCAGCATTCAGTGGAGCGATGGACACGACAGCGGCATCTACAGCTACCGCACGTTGCGCGGCTTATGCCCGTGCAGCGCGTGTCAACCGAGCGAGCCGGCAGCGGATGGCCCCACGCCATGAATGTGATCGACGCCATTCGTGAGCGGTTGACCGAGATTCGTCCGGTCGGCGCTCGCGGCGATATCGTCGCGCTCGGCATGGTACACGCGGTCGACGCGCGAGCCGGCGCCGTCACCATTCAGCTTGCGCCCGGCCAGTTACCGCAGGGAGTCGTGCAAGCGACCATCGCCGACATTCGCCGCGCGATCGGCGCGCTCGATGGCGTCACCAGCGTCGATGTCCGCATTGAAGCACCTCCGCAGCAAACCCAGAGCCCGTACGGCGAACTCGGCCCCATCCCCGGCGTGCGCGACATCATCGCCGTATCGAGCACCAAAGGCGGCGTCGGCAAGTCGACTGTCGCAGTGAATCTGGCGCTGGCGTTGCAGCAACGCGGGCGCAGCGTCGGCTTGCTCGACTCCGACGTCTACGGCCCCAGCGCTCCGCTGATGCTCGGCATCGACGGCCGCCCACACATAGGCGATGACAAGCGCATGGTCCCCATCGAGCGATTCGGCCTGCGGGTCATGTCGCTCGGGTTCTTTCTGGACGACACCTCGCCGGTCATCTGGCGCGGCCCGATGGTCATGGGCCTGGTGCGCCAATTTCTCAAGGATGTCGAGTGGGGTGTATTGGATGTGTTGGTCGTCGACATGCCGCCGGGAACCGGCGACGCACAGCTCACGCTCGTGCAGCAGGTCCCGCTCGCGGGCGGCGTTGTGGTCACGACGCCGCAGGACGTCGCCCTGCTCGACGTCGAACGCGGCATTGCGATGTTTCAGCAAGTGAACACGCCGGTGCTGGGCGTAATCGAGAACATGAGTTTCTACGAATGCCCGAAATGCGGCACCAAGGACGACATCTTCGGCAGCGGCGGCGGTGAACGCATCGCGCAACATTTCGGGGTGCCGTTGCTTGGGCGCATCCCGCTGATCCCGGCCATCCGCGAGAGCGGCGACAGCGGCAAACCGATCGTGATTGCCGAGCCATCCAGCACCGCGGCGAAGATCTTCCTCGACATCGCCGGCGCGGTCATCGACGAAGTCGAAGCCGGTCGCGCCGAGACCACCGCACCGAAGATTGTCGGCTAGAGCCGCGTTCGTTGCCCTCGGTTCGCCCTCGCTTCGGCGACCGTCAAGCGAACAACTCTTTCTACTCGCCCACAACAGCAACCCGAATTTGACTCGATGCGGCGGCATGGTATCCCGCAGGTGGGCCGGCATGGAGAGCATCGCCGATGACCGAGAAGGTTCACATCATCGAAGGCCTCGGCGAGACCGCGCTGCTCTTGCCGGTGCTCATCAACACCGCGCTGGCGGCGAACGACCGCGCCAAGTACTACTTCACGCTGCTGCAAACCGCGCGGAGCCAGGCCGATCGACCGCTGGCACATCCCGTGACGCTGCGCGCCGAACGGCTCGCCAGCGGCGTCACCGACGAATCGTTGGACACGACGGTCGAACGCGCCGCGCGTGATCCGGCGGGGATGTACCAGATTCCGAAGCTCGCCGAAGTGCTCGCCGCGCTGATGCGCGAGATCGACCTGATGCTGTCGCCGGTGCGAATGGAGTCGAACGGAACCGCCGCGGAATTCGACCGGCGCCTGAGCGGCCTGCGCGTCGAGCCGCCGTCATCCGACACGGTCGACGGCGCGCTCATTGAAGGCATGTGTTCGGGCAGTCGCGATCGCGGCGACAGCCTGCATCTGCTGGTGATGGATCTCCACAAGGCGCTCAATCGCATGCAGGCGCGGATCGCCAGCGAAAACCTCGACGGCTGTCTCGCCTACGGATTGACCGACGCGGATCGACCGCTGGTGCGCGCGTTCATGCGCGGCGTGAATCGGACCGCACCGCTGAAGTTCGACCATCCGGGGCTCGGCACCACCGCGACCCATTCGGGCGCGCGCCTGGTGCTGCAAAACGACATCGGCACCACCGACGCGCACGTCCTCGTCATCCATGTCGAGGACCGTACCGCCGCGATCACCTGCACCGACGTTCATCTGCAACGCCTGATGTTCTTCCAGAGTCTGTTCGAACGCTTCACCGTCGAGTGGGACGACACCCGCTCGCGCAAAGACACGGCCGTTGAGCAAGGCGTCTATCACCTGAGTGTGGGACGCTACCGCGCGGCGGACCGCGGCGGCCTCGAAGCGTTCCTCGAATTCCTCGGGTCACGGCTGGTCTTCTTGATCGACTGGAACCGGGCGCGCAAACGCTTGCGCAACTTCGTCCGGAAGGGCGAAGCGATTCGCTTGCTCAAGTGGGCCGCGGATCACGACTGCGGCCACATGGGGTTTTTGAAAGCGGGCGGCGAGCTGCTGCTGTACGAGACGCTCCAGGTCGTGGCGCGGGGGCAGTATCACCCGGGACAGTCGCTCGAAGACCTACTGGGGGCGAAACCGGCCGACGACTATCTGAAATTCGTGCTGCGCACCTGCACCGAAGGATTGTTGAAGGGTGAGCCCGAGGTGTTCGTTCGCGATGCGATTCGCGCCGAGCTGCTGAACTACGTGCGCACCGGCCAGCAGAGCCTCTTCGACATCGCGTCCGATCACGCCGCCTACATCGTCGAGATCGCGCAGGGGCTGTACACCGCTGTGTTGCGCGCGCGCCAGAGCCCCGATCCCGCGCCGCGCGTCGAGAACGCGCGGCGGGCGAAGGAATGGGAATCGAAGGCCGATGCGTTGGTCAATCAGGCGCGGCAAGAAGCGAAAGCGGGCGAGCCGTCGGAGTTCTTCTGTTCGCTGGTCGAGACCGCCGACGACATCGCCGACGAGCTCGAAGATGCCGCGTTCCATCTCACGCTCTTGCCCGATGATCCGTCGCAAACGCGGCTCTACTCGTCGTTGCAGGTCCTGAGCGAATTGTTGATGCAGGGGACGCAGGAATATTTGAAGGCCGTCGAAACCGCGCGCCATCTCCACCGTAGCGCAGCACGCGAGGAAATGGGCGACTTCCTGGATTCGATCCATCGTATCATGCTGGTGGAACGGGACGCCGACGAAGCGCAGCGCGGGGTCGAATCGGCGTTGGCGCAAAGCAGCGCCGACTTCAAGGCGCTGTACCAGTTCGCCGAAACCGCCCGCAATTTGGAGCAGGCGGCCGACTCGCTGCTCCGCTGCGGGTTGCACCTGCGCGACTACATCATGAAACAAGTCATGGCGGCGTGATGTCCTTCCGGCTCCGATGACTCACCCGAGCGACTCGATCCTTTTGATCGGCTGCAGCGGCGCCGGCGAAGCGGCGACGAGCGCCGAGGCGATCGGCTTCAAGGCCTTCAATCTCTGGCGCATCGCGCGGCTGGGGTTGCCGGTGCCGCCGGCATTCACCCTCGGCACGGAGTACTGCCGCCAGTACTTTCGCCGCGGACGCCGCGCGCCGGACGGCTTCCGCGAGCTGCTCGCGTCCAACATTCGGCACCTCGAACAGTCGAGCGGCCTGATCTTCGGCGGCGTGCGCAAACCGCTGCTCGTCTCGGTGCGTTCGGGCGCCCCGGTTTCGATGCCCGGCATGCTCGACACGGTCTTGGACGTGGGTCTGAACGAGCAGACGTTGCGCGGGCTCGTGCGCATGACCGGCAACCCGAGGGTGGCGTGGGACTCCTATCGCCGGCTGGTGCAAGCGTTCGGCGAAATCGTGCATCATCGCCCGGCCAGCGAGTTCGATGCGGTGTGCGCCGAGCAGGTCCGCCTGCTCGGCCTGGAGCATGTCGCCGACATGGACTTCCGCCAGCTCGCCGATCTTACCAAGGCGTATCGGGAACTGTTTGAAGACCGCACGGGCGGCGGATTTCCGCAACCTCCGATCGAGCAGTTGGAAGCCGCGGTCGTCGCGGTGTGGGAATCATGGACGAGCGAGAAGGCGGTCGCCTATCGCCGCCTGAACGGCATTCCCGACGACATCGGTACCGCGGTCACCGTGCAGCGCATGGTCTTCGGCAACGCCGCCGGCGCCTCCGGCTCCGGCGTCGGCTTCACGCGCGATCCGGCGAGCGGCGAGAACCGGATCTACCTCGACTTCATCTTCAACGCCCAAGGCGAGGACCTCGTATCGGGTTGCGCCGATGCCGCGGACATCGCCCTGCTCGCCGACGCCTTCCCTTCGATCTACGCGGAGATCGTGCGAGTGGCCCGCGCCCTGGAACGCGAGTTTCGCGATCTGCAGGAATTCGAATTCACGATTGAAAACGGACGCGTGTTCATCCTGCAAACGCGAAGCGGCAAGCGCACCCCGTGGGCCGCGCTGCGGATCGCCGTCGAGTTGGTGGCGGAAGGAATCATCGAATCCGACGAGGCGCTGGCGCGGCTGAGTGCGATGGATCTCGACGACATCACGCGCACGCGAATCGAATCCATCGCCGACGACCGCCTCCTTGGCTGCGCCACGACGGCCGGCCTCGGCGTCGCAAGCGGTTGCATCGCGCTCGATGCGGAGTTGGCCCGATCGATGGCGAACCAAGGCAAGAGCGTGATCTTGGTGCGGCACACCGCGTCGACCGCCGACATCGCCGGCATCGCCGTTGCGAGCGGACTCCTGACCGCCGTCGGCGGCCGCACGTCTCACGCCGCGGTCGTCGCCCGGCAACTGAACAAGGTGTGTCTCGTCGGTTGCTCGGCGTTGTCGGTCGATCTCGATCGGCGCCGCTGCTCGATCGGCGCCCGCGCTTTCAGCGAAGGAGACATCATCTCGCTCGACGGTGATTCCGGTCAGGTCTTCGCGGGCGAAGCCAAAGTCGTCGTCGAGAAGCCGGTCGAGTGGTTGGCCATAGTCGCCGGTTGGCGGCGCGAGGTGCGTGCCATGGGAAATCCGGCCGATCCCGCCGCCCTACGTTGAAAGTCCGAGCAGGCGGGCGGCGTTGCGAAACAGCACCTTCGAACGCAACTCTTCGCGGCCTTGGGTGGCCAGCAATACCTTCGCGATGCCAAGCGCCTGATGATAGAAGGGCCAATCGCTGCCGTACACCACCCGATCGGGATCGGCGCGATCGAGTATTGTCCGCACGTTGGTCAACGACTGCCCCGATAGTTCGAGCCACACGTTCGGATAGCGACACGCAAGGTCGAGCGCTCGTTCCATTTGCAGCGCGCCGGAATGACCGAGCACGAACTTCGTGCGCGGATGTTCGGCGATCGGCTTCTCGTACAGAGCAACTTGCGAGCGCCGCCGACCGGACCGCAGCTCGATGCCGACCGGGCCGCAGTGCCACAAGATCGGCAGATTGCGCGCGCCGCAGAGCCGATAGAGCGCCAGCGCCTTGGGATGATCCGGCGCGATCAACTGCACGGCAGGGTGGACTTTGATGCCGCGCGCTCCTGCGTGCGCTTGTTCGTCCACGCGGATGCCGACGCGGTCGACGATCGGGTGCACCGATCCGAACGAGAGCAGCTTCGGCTCACGTCGCGCGGCGGCCAGTGCGTGGGCCGCGTTCTTCGAGATGTACGGCAGATCGATCGGAAGCAGCACCGAGTGCACGATGCCGAGTTCATCCATTTCACGCACGAGGTTGGGCACGGTGTGCGTTGCCCGCATGCCGCCGCGGCTGATACTGCCGAGCGTCAGATCACGCTTGAGGGCACGGAGCGCCGCGGGAGTAAGGTTCTTGTTCTGATACACCTCGAAGTCGATCGGGCAGCACGGGGGCAGATAATGCTCTGTGTAGAGCGTCGCGCGATACAGATCGACTCGCATCGGCAGCAGATACGCCAGCGCGATGTGCGAGTGCATGTCGATCACCGGCCCAAGTGATCGATCGGACACGATGAGACGATCGTGCTGCATCTCGAACCACGGCAGGCGTGAAAGTTCGGACAGGTTCGCAAAGACCTCAGCCGACACGCGACCGCCATAGCTGCGCGCGCCACCGCGCACAAGACGAGCGCCGCACTTGCCCGCGCTCGACGCGTCTCACCACACCGCGTTGCGGTAGTGACGCCGAATGGTTCGGTCCTTGGTCACAAGGGCGCTGTCGCCCAACGTGACCTGGCAACGTTGGGATCATTCGCGGTCGCCGGGCTCAAGCCAGCGGCAGCGCGTGCACGGTCTCGGGCGCCGCGCGGCCACGAATGGGCAGATCCGCGTGGCGCACGAAGTCCGCGCACGCGCCGCGGCCGGCCCGGTGAAACGTCGTGTCGTCGATGGCGACCGCTGCGTGGAGTTCGCGCGTCATACTTTGCAAACGTGCGGCAAGATTCACAGTGTTGCCGATCACGGTCCAGATGAAGCGATCGGACGACTGAATGTTGCCGACAAACGCGGACCCGGTGCCAATGCCGACACCCACCGAGAGGGTTAGGGTCGAGTGTGCAATCGGTGCAGGGAGGTCGGCCATCGCCGCGACGATGTCGCGAGCGACCTGCACGGCGGCGCGTTCCTTCATCGGCAGCTCGTCGGGGGCGCCGAAGACGGCCATCATCCCATCGCCGGTGAACTCGACCACCACCCCGCCGCGCGCCTGCACCAAGCGCGAGACCGTCTCGGTGTACCGATTGACGGTGTGGAAAATTTCCTCCGCCTCGCGCGCTTCCGAGAAGCCGGTGTAGCCACGGATGTCGACGAAGAGCACGGTGACTTCGCGCTCGCCGGCATCGACGGCCTTCCCGCTGACGACGCGCTCAGCGACGGCGCCAGGCACATAGCGGCGCAACGCCGCCTGCATCGCGCGCGCCTGCTCCGTCACGGCCGTGGCTTCGAGCGAGAGCAATCGATCGGAGATCTTGCCCGCGACCGCACCGAGCCAGGCGAGATCCGTCGGCGTGTAGATGTCACCGGAACGCTTGGGTCCGAGGCACGAGAAGGCAACCAGGTCGGGCCCACGCCGGAACGGCACCAACACGGCGACATCGAGGGTTTCGATCGCCGCGCGCTCAAAGGGCGTGAGCGAGGTTGCGTGCCGCGCTGTCCAACGCTCGGCGGCGAGCGGGGTGGTGCGCTCTTGCAGCGCCGCGATGAGTGCGCTGTGAGCGGTGAACGCGGGGGGCGCGGCGCGACCGCGTACCGCCAGGGGTGTAAAGAGGTCGCCGGCATTGGCGTAGACAACCGCGGAAACCGGATGCAGCAACGCATCGAGCCGATCACCGACCAGCCGCGTCAGCTCCTGCGTATCGGCGCAGCTTGAAATTTCCGTCAGTAGCGCCTCAAAGGCTCGCTCCAGCGCGACACGTTCCGGAAAGACAAATCGATCGATCTGCGGGCGCACCACCCGCTGCGCCGGCACAAGGATGGTCGCAAGCGCGAGCGCGAAGAGAATCTGACCGCTTCCCGGATCGACGCCGAGCACATCGCTCGCAGCGCGCGAAGCCGTCGGCATCACGCTGAGCGCGACGGCGATGGCGAGGATCGCCAACAGGCTGTACGAAAGCGTGGCACTGAACAGACGGTCGATGTCGAGGAACTGGTAGAAGACGACTGCGGCGAGAATGCCGAGTGGAACGGCCACGTTCGCTATGACCGCGACAATGTGCAGCGCATTCTCCCACGCAGGCATGAAACCCAGAAAGCCGCTCAGCCAATCGACGGCCGCAAACGCCCCCATCGGCAACAGACCCACATAGAAGCCGTACACGACCCACTTGATCTGCCGGCGACCGAGCAAGTCGGAGCGCCGGTATGCCCGCGTGAGCGCGACGAGATTGGCGATGATGAAGACAATAATCGTGAGTCCGCCCACGCGCGCCAGGATCGCCGCCACGCCAGCACGGGGCAATAGTCTGTCGGCTGCGTTGGATACCGCAAGCAGGAGGCTGAGAGTCCACACCACGGTGCGTTGCGCGCGGCCCTTGCGCTCCGCGCCCGGGGCGAAGTCAAAGAGAATCCAGAGCACGAGCCCGTAGGCCAACGGATACACCAGGACAAGGAAGACGGTGCCGAGTCGGGGCGAAATGGGGCTGCCGAAGTACGGCGCGCTGACGATGGCAAAGAGCAGTGCGGCCACGTAAAAGCGCCGCGCGAGAACCCAATGCGAGGCACGCACGAGCAGGAGGATCGCGGTGCCCATGAGCGACAGAATGAACGGGAGCGGCGCCCACCACGGAAACCCCGGGACGTTGGCCCCGGGAACCAGCGGCACTTGCACATCCGAGACGATGCCATCCCGCTCGATCGTGACGCGCAACGAACGAGTGGCTCTCCCGGCGTCGTCGCGCAGCGGAATGTAACGAGCTATCGATATGCCGCGCAGATCGATTCCCTCGATGCGCAGCAAGCGGTCCCCGACCGCAATCGGACACGCGGCCCCGTTTGGTGACGGTGACACCAAGTCAACCACCGGATACTGCTCGTGCGGCCCTGCATTGACGAGGAACGGAACGCGCACGAAGTCGCCGCGGACGCCGTGCACCACGGTCATAACGAAACCGAACAGCGCGATCGGCAGTAGTGTGCTGAGTAGAAGCCAGTCGATGGCGGCCAGTCGATAGCGGCGACGTGGCGGTTCGGGCTGCACACCGGGCGCGGCGACCGCCGCAGGTGGCGCCCCCAACGGAGCGAGATCGGATGCGGCAGCCGGTCTTGGCGCGGCAGTCGACTGCACGCGCCGGCCGCATTCGCCGCAGAATTTCACCCCCGGCGCCAGCTCGGCCTGGCAGCCCGCACACCGCTGCAGCAGCGCCGTGCCGCAGTCGTGGCAGAACTTCACCTGCAGCGGGTTCTCGTGTTGGCACTGCGGACACCGCATCGGCGTTACGTCTCGCGATTGAGGGCGCGATGCGGGTGGTGGATCAGCGCAAATCTCGCACCTGGCATTCCGAGGCCTCTCGCTCCGGGCTGCAGGCTTTTACCTGGGCGAATCGTTTCTGTCACCCACACCCGTTCAGCGCGTGATTCACTGCCTGCACGAGGCAGTCGACCGTGACGTGGCCGTCGTGGTTGCAATCAAATCGTTGGCACTGGTCGAGCGTGGCCGTTCCGAGCGCGATGTTCACGCCCTTGACCCGTTCATCGACGGTCACGCGGTCCATTGTCGTGCAGTCGCCGACGCACACCTCAGCCGGCATGGCGTCGGCCTCGTACGCGCCAATCGAACAATTGGTGTGGCCGGCGCCCGGCCGTCCGAAGCCACGTTGATCACGGTTGCTCACCGGCGCCGCGGCGCAGATGGCTTGGTCGCCGGCGTTGATCGCGGGGCTGTCTGGCAGGAGGGCCACCGTTTGCGTCGGCCCGCCGTGGTTCTGAAGTCCCGCAGGATCGAGCCGCGGGTCCGTGTTGCTCAACGACCCGTTCGCGGCGCTGAAGCCACAGCTCGTGCCGTCGTCGAGGTTGTGGCCGCCATCGGTGATGCTGCCGATGCAGTTGCCGTTGGCGACGATGGTGTTGCGGAGCATGGCCGCCAGCCCGCCGTAAGTGTAGATGGCGCCGCCACTGTTCCCGAAGAAGGTGCTGTTGGTGATGGTCAATGGGCCAGCGCTGGCGATGGCGCCGCCGCTGTCGCCGCTATTGCTGATGAAGGTGCTGTTGGTGACGCTGAGCGTCCCGTCGTTGACGATACCGCCGCCATTGACGTTGACGGGGACGCGGCCGTTAGCGATCGTGAGGTTTTCTACGGTGAGATTGACGCCATTGACGAACACCCTCACGTGGTTGCCCCCACTGATGGTGATGAGGCCCCCGCCGTCAATAGTTGTGTCGGCTGCAATTGTCTTGGTGCCAGTGCCGGTGCTGATGTCGATCGTCACCGGATCAGAACCGCAGTTGAACGTCACCAATCCGCCACCAGCGAGCGCCGCGTTCAACGCCGCGTCGGTGCAACTCGCGGCGGTGCCAGTACCGACCACACCGGCGGCAAGCGTGGTCGATGCCGCGCTGGCGACGAATATGACAACGCTGACACGAACGATGCACGAACAGAGACTGTCAGCACGTACCTTCATGAGCCTATGCCCTCTCGCGTCGGTTGCGCGACGGTGTCGGGAGCCGCTGGGCGTCTGCCAAGAGGCGTCGTGCGACACCCGCGCAAGGCCGCCGTGCTTCAAATGCACGTTGCAGCATGAGCGCTCTCTCTCTCGACACACCAACTGCGACCTTTCGATTGACTTCGGTGCTTCAGCGTACTCGCCGCCCGTGGTTACTGAGAGTTGCGGGCGTCTCAGAACCCGCAGCCGCCCTCAAAGACGAGCCCCCCACAGGGAACTGTCGTCGGGGTCGGCGTGGCGGTTGGTGAGGGTGACGGCATCTCGCAGCCGTTCAAAGCGTTGTTCACCGCCTTGACCAGACAGTCGACCGTCACGTGGCCGTTGGCGTTGCAATCAAACGCCTCGCACTGGTCGAGCGTGACGCTGCCGAGCGCGATGTTGACGCCCTTGACCAGTTCATCGACGCCGACGTGGCCGCTGGTGTCGCAGTCGCCGGTGCATTGGGCGGCTTGTTGAAGTGAGAACACTCCTGTGGACGTGGCGGCGTACAAGTTTGGGGCTGTGCTGGAATCCATCGTGAGGGCGCTCACACTTGAACCGCCGGCGAGGCCTGTATTGAAGGCGCTCCAGGTGTTACCGCCGTCCGTGCTCTTGAGTACGCCGCTGGACATGCCCGCATAGACCGTCTGGGGCGTTGCCGGGTCGACTACCAGCGCGTTGACCTGGAGGAATCCCGTCTTGACGTTCGCCCATGTGTCACCACCGTCCAAGCTCTTGAAAATCCCGTTCCCACCCGCGCCGGCGTAAAGAGTTTGGGGCGCGGACGGATCGATGGCGATCGCGCCGATCCCTTCGTAGGGGCTGCCGCCGATACTGTTCCAGGTGGCTGCGCCGTCGGTGCTCTTGAGCACACCGAAATCGTTGCCGTCGGTGTAGGCGGCGGCGTAGAGCGCAAGCGGCATCGTCGGATCGATGATGATTGCGTAGACGGAGGTCAGCGTCAGATCTCCATTCGCGGGATGCCAGGAGTCGCCGCCATTCGTACTTTTGAACACGCCCTCGCGCAGGGTACCGGCGTATAGGGCCCCGGTCGGATCAATCGCGAGCGACTGGATGTTGAGATCGGTGAGATCCGTGTTGACCGCGATCCAATTGCTGCCGCCGTCGACGCTCTTGAACACTCCCGAGCCATCCTTTCCGGCGTAGAGCGTGTGAGGCGAGGTCGGATCGACCGCGAGCGAGCGGACCGCGTCGAAGTCGCCTCCTGGGTTGCTCGTGCCCCACATACTTCCGCCCCAAGTGCTTCCCCCATCCGTGCTTGTGAACACGCCGCCGCTCTGCGCGCCGGCATAGACCGTATCGGGGTTGTTGGGATCGCTTGCGAGCGAAACGATACCGCCGTTGACGCTGACGCCCAAACTGACCCAGGTGTCGCCGCCATCGATGCTCTTGAACACACCGTCGGGCGTGCCGGCGTAGAGCGTACGAGGCGTGACATGATCGAGGACCATCCAGTAGACGGTAACGCTTTCGGGAAAATGGAGCGTGTACAGTCCGTTGTTGGCGGCGGTCCAGTGCGCACCGCCGTTGGTGGTCTTGAAGACACCGTGAGTATACGTACCGGCGTAGGCTGTCCCGCTGGTGGCGGGATCGATCGCCAGCGTGCGAATGTTGAAGTCGGTTATCCCCGAGTTGGTCTGCTTCCAGACCCCGCCGCCGTCTGTGCTCTTGTACACGCCGCGGTCGATGGTACCGGCGTAAATCGTGGTGGGTGTCTGGGGATCGATTTCGATAGTCAAGAAGGTGATGAACTTGAAGGCCACCAGTTTCCATGTCTCAGCGCCGTCGGTGGTCTTGAAGATGCCCGCGCTGGTTGCCGCGTAGAGCGTAGCGGATGCGGTCGGATCGATTGCCAGCTCAATGACGCTGGCCGTCTCCATGCCGGCGTTGGCTGCAAGCCAGGTGCTGCCACCCGTGGTGCTCTTGAAGACGCCGTGGCTATCGGTGCCGGCGTAGATCGTGTCGGGCGCCGCCGGATCGACGCGGACCTCGTAGACGGTCAGCGTGCCACCGGGCAACCCGTTGTTGATGGCGTTCCAAGTTCCACCGCCATCGACGGTCTTGAACACGCCGCGATTGACGGTTCCCGCATACAAGGTACTCGGCGAGTTCGGGGCGATGGCGAGGACGTTGACGTCGGTGCTGGGCAGACCCCGGTTGATGCTGGCCCACGTACTGCCACCATTCATGCTCTTGAACACGCCGCCGCAGCACAGCGTGCTGTCTGCGTTGCTCGCGGTACCGACGTAGATCGTTTCTGGTGCGGTGGGATCGATGGCCAAGGCGTAAGCGTCCGCACCTGCCGGGCCACGAGTCGTCCAGATGTTGTTCTCCGCCTGCGTGGTATGCGCCCAACCGACGAGCACAAACGCACTCAAGCAGAGGGGACCCGCGATCGAAATGCAGAAACTGCGTTGATACATCGTCATGGCTGGAACTCCTTTGGCGCGTGCGTGATGTTGTCCGGAGCCGGTTGTCTGGCTTTGGAGGACTGCCCGTTGGAAGGTAGGGGCCGTCGTGCCCCGCGTGCAGTGTGGAACGCCAATCATAGGGTTGAGACTGTTTCAGACGCCTGGGCAGCCGTCGCCACAACACGGTATCGGTGTCGGGGTCGGCGTCGCGGAGCTGGGCGCACTGCACTCGGCTTGCACGTTGAGGTGCTTCGCGGTGCCCCAGCACGGATCTCCAAAGACGCTCGCGGATGCATATACGGCGCAGGTCGCACGCCCGAGGCACGCATCCACAATGACGCTGAACGAATCAGTCGCGTCGCAGCTGCCCGCGAAGAACGCGCCGCAGCTCCCCTCCGCCGTCCCAAAGCTGGCAAAGTCGATGGCCGTAATGACGCCGCTCGCGCAGCTCAACTGTGCCGGCTGGAACTCGGCTGCAGTTGCACACGTCGCGTTCGCTGGAACGGTCGGGGTCGCGGTGGGCGTCGGTGCCGCGGGGCAGCCGCTCAAGGCGTCGTTCACAGCCTGGACGAGGCAATCGACTGTCACGTGACCATTCGCGTTGCAGTCAAACGCCGAGCACTGGTCGAGGCCCGCGTTGCCGAGCGCGATGTTGACGCCGGTGACCAACTCGTCGACACCCACGCGATTGTTGCGGTCGCAATCGCCAGCGCATCCGTTCGGCGAGGGCGTTGGCGTCGGTGGTGTGTCACAGGCATCCCCGACCCCGTTCTTGTCGCGGTCCTTCTGATCCGGGTTGAAAATGGAGGGACAGTTGTCAACTGAGTCGCACACCCCGTCGCCGTCGGTGTCGGAGAACATGGGGCAAATCTGGCACGCATCGCCAACGCCGTTGCGATCCGAGTCCGCTTGGTCGGGGTTCTTGACCGCGGGACAATTGTCGCAAGCGTCGGGAAAGCCGTCGCCGTCGCTGTCCTTTTGATCGGAATTCGCTTTGAATGGACAATTGTCCACCGGATCGCAGATGCCGTCGCCGTCGCTGTCCGATTGACCTGGCCCGCGGCAGGAGTCGCACGCGTCTCCGAAACCGTCGCCGTCGCTGTCCATCTGGTCCGGATTGAACGCGAACGGACAGTTGTCGCAGGCGTCGCCGATGCCGTCGCCGTCGCTGTCGGCTTGATTGGGGCTGGCGGTTCGGCTGGGGTTGAAGACGGTAGGGCACGTGTCCAGCACGTCACAGACACCGTCGCCGTCGCTGTCGGGCGCCGAGGTGCAGGTCGACGAGCAGCAGTCGCCGTCGAGCGTGTTGCCGTCGTCGCACTGCTCGCCGGCGGTGACGATGCCGTTGCCGCAACGCGTGATGGTGCAGTTGGCGTCGCAGCCGTCACCGCTGATTTTATTGCCGTCGTCGCACTCCTCACCCGCATCGACGTGGCCGTCGCCACACGAGAGCGACGCCACAAAGATGCCTTGAGAGAAGCCGTCCGGCGAGGTGCGCAAGGAGAGGTCTTGGACGAACGCGACTTCGAGCGTGTGAGCCGCTTGGTTGAGATCACGCGCGAAGCGTGTGCCGACACTCACTCCGAAAGTTGGACTGTTATACGGATCACAAAACGGGTCCCGAGCGGGATCGCAAGATGGGCTGACAAAGTACTTGCGCTCACCATTGACGGTCAGGCCGTCGAACTGATCGTAGACGACTTCGAGGCCATCGCTGGAATTCTTGTAGATCCCAGTAAACGGAGTGTTGTTGAGGTCGTAGCCGGCCTGGAACACCACGGCGCCATCGTCCATCAACTGGATGGGGCCACCGCGGCTGAATGTCACGCCGGGGTGATTCGGCACGTCCGTCGGGTTGTCGTACGCCTTGGTGACGACGTCGTGCGTGTCGCCGACGAATATGCCACCACCAACCGGCGTGGTGCCGTCAACCGCAACGATCGCGGCCGAGAAGGCGATATTTCCGGCCGAGTCGATCGAAGGGTTGCCGAAATACGCAAAGTTTCCACCGCCGCCCGGGGCGGGATCACCGCTCGCTACGATCAGCCGTCGCCCTCCGCCCGCAGGGACCACGTACACCGCATAGCCAAAATCAGTGCGGCGCAGCAGCATGGCCGCATCACCGGAATCGTTGATGGCAAGGGGTGCGACCAAGCCATCCAGAAAACCGTCTTCCGAGGTCGCCAATTCGGAAAGGGATATCTCACCGCTCGCGCCAAGATCGGCGCGGTACACCCCCGCTCCGAAATCCAGGGATCCGATGCCGTCGCTGAAGAGGACATGACTGTTGGCGGCCACTGGGGGACTGGGGCCGAAATATTTGTCGAAGTGATCCTGTCTCCCGGGCCGCAGGGTCGAAGCATCGGCGACGAGCCTGATCTGACCGGATGGCAGCAACACATAGACACCGCGGTCCTGTTCACCATCGTCGAGATAGGGCCCCAAACCGCGGAACGCGATCGAACCGTCATCAGTGAGCGAGATGCCGTCGAACTGGGCGAAGGGCCCAAGAACACCGGGCGCGATGTCGCCGGCGTTCATGGCTCGTCTCAACGCGCCGATCTTCGTCCCTTCCGCGTTGGTGTATATTGCGGTCCCGCTTGGATCGCCCCACGCAATCGCTCCCTGCACGTTGAAGCTGGGCGCGCCCAATCCGCCGAAAGTTGCTCCCCCGCCTGGCACCTGGTCCGTGCCCAAGACCACTTGCCGGGTGATGTTGGTTGCCGAAGTGGCGGTGACGAACGCGACGAGCAGCGGAAGAGCACACGCAGCACCGTGACAGCTGCGGCGGATGCTTCGAGCCAATCGTCGGCCAGGAGTCCTTCGACCAGGTGTCCGCTGGAGTCGGTGCAATCTCGAACGGACCCGGCATGCGAATTTGACCATTGCCCCCCTCTTCTGCGGCCCGGCAGCCCGATCCCTCGAACGCCCGGCTCACCGCGCGCCGCGGATCAACGCGAGATTGATGCGAGTGTTCTGGAGCGACATACCGCGCTCGTCTACTGAATACGGATGAGCCAGTGGAACGTTTCGGCGAAAATCGATCAGTTGACTTTATTGCGAGAAGGGAGAAACCTTCGTGGGCCAGCTTCGTATTTCTACTCGGGGGGGAGATCGTCTGTGCTCGTGAAAAACGCAGGCATCCGCGCCGCGAACGCTGCTATGGAGCGCTATTCCAACGGCGACGACGCTGCGTTCGCCGAACTATATGATGCGATTGCGCCGTGCCTGCTGCGCTTCTTGTGCAGAGCAACCCGGGACGCCGCCGCCGCGGAGGACTTGCTGCAACAGACGCTCCTGCAGATGCACCGGGCGCGTGGGTCATTCATCCCAGGTGCCCCAGTGATTCCATGGGCCTTTGCGATTGCGAAGCGACTGACGATCGATAGCGCTCGACGACGGCGCATCGAGCTGCGCCTCTTCACGCACGATCTCACCGACGACGCGATCACGCACGAATCAACCGCCGCGATGGCAAATGCAGACGAGGTCTTGCACGCCCGCCGCTTGGAGCGGCAGGTACAAGAGCGGCTCGATACGCTCCCCGAAACTCAGCGGACCGCGTTCCGACTCGTCCAGCAGGAAGGCGTGAGTCTCAAGACCGCCGCGGAACTCTTGGGCACGTCGGTCACTGCCGTGAAGCTCAGAACGCACCGCGCCTACGTCGCTCTGCGCGGCGTGTTTCGCGAAGAGGTGAAACCATCATGAACACAGAGCTGAAAGCACGAGTGCTAGCGGCGGTGGCCGGTGAGCCGTCGCCAACTCGCAGAGCAGTCAACCGACGTAACACCCTGCTCAACATGCTGGCTGGCGTCAGTGGAATGGTCGCGTTCGTGATCTTTGCTCTGGTCGTGTCGGACAGTCAATTGTTGCGCCTTGGCGGCCAGGTTTCCCCGCGTCAGTATGTCGAGCGCTCGGTGTGGCTGGTGGCAACGACCGCCGGCGGCGCATTGGGTGTCGCCGCGACGGCTCTCTGGCTTGCCCTGTGGCGAGGTCGATCGATGCTCGGACGATCTCGCGGCTCGTTGCTCTGCGGAACCGCGCTGATACCGATTGGTCTGTTCGTGTGGAAGGTAGTCTGCAGCCTGGCCTTCGGTTATCCAATGATGGAGTGGCCGGAGCGACCGGGTTTGAGGTGCCTGGCGTTGTCGCTGCTCATCGCGATCGGTCCTCTGTTGGTCTTTCTTGCCGTGCGGCGGCGCGCGCCGGTCCGGCCTGCTCTCAATGGCGCGTCAATGGGTGTTGCCGCGGGCGCCTGCGCCTGGGTTGCGGTCGACCTCTGGTGCCCCGTGGCTTCGCTTCCGCATTTGCTACTCGGCCACGTATTGCCGCTTTGCATCCTCGCGGCCATGGGTGCGGTACTCGGCGATGCGTTCCTTTCGATCCGAAGTCGCCGACGATGAGGCTTCTGGTCGCAGCGGGAATCGCGAACCGTCACGGATCGTTTCGATTGTGCGCCGTCGAGTGATCCTCAA
>Ga0335069_10004055_pt1 | contig 21874 bp, 13 predicted proteins | sample Lox_Sample_11_FD_206714 | JGI IMG/M metagenome (GOLD analysis project Ga0335069, IMG submission 206714) | Soil microbial communities from Loxahatchee National Wildlife Refuge, Florida, United States - Lox_Sample_1.1 | ecosystem: Environmental > Terrestrial > Soil > Wetlands | place: USA...
CCGCGATGTCGAGGATTTTGAACTGCAGGTTTCGTCACCAGGTCTGGATATGCCTTTTCTTGTTATTGATCAGTACATTAAGAACGAGGGAAGGCAGATTGAGGTCATTGGAAAAGACGGGAAGAAAAAGAGAGGTACGCTTAAAAATGTGACAAATGGCGGTTTTGAGCTTGAAGTCATCGTAAAACCCCTGAAAGGCTCCGGGGGCAAAGCTGCCGGGAAAAAGACAACAGATATTTCTTACAACTACGAGCAGGTAAAATCTGCTAGGGAGATTGTAACATTTAAATAATTATTAGGTAAATACCAGATGGAAAACGTTAATTTGATCGACACCTTTTCAGAATTCAAGGAATTAAAGAATATCGACAGGCCCACAATGATGAGCGTCCTCGAGGATGTTTTCAGGAGCATGCTTGCCAAAAGGTACGGCTCGGCCGATAATTTTGACATCATCGTCAATATCGATAAAGGTGACTTCGAGATATGGAGGAACAGGGAAGTTGTAATTGATGATGAATTCACCGACCCCAATATGCAAATTCCGCTTTCGGAGGCAAAAAAGATTGATGCCGATTACGAGGTTGGTGAAGAGGTTTCCGACGAGGTCAAGTTTCTCGACTTCGGCAGAAGAGCAATCCTTTCGCTGAGGCAGAACCTTACAGCCAGGATTCTTGATCTGGAAAAGAACAATATCTACGCCAAATACAAAGACAGGATAGGTGAGATTGTAACTGGCGAGGTTTACCAGGTATGGAAAAGGGAAATCCTTGTGCTTGATGATGACGGGAATGAGCTTATCCTTCCGAAGAGCGAGCAGATCCCATCGGACCACTTCCGGAAAGGCGACTCCATCAGGGCTGTCGTTATCAAAGTTGAGATGAGGAACAATACCCCGTTTATCATTCTGAGCAGGACCTCCCCTGTATTTCTGGAAAGACTCTTCGAACTTGAAGTGCCTGAGATTTTCGATGGACTTATCACTATCAAAAAGATAGTAAGGGTACCTGGTGAAAGAGCAAAAGTCGCGGTAGAATCGTATGATGAGAGAATTGACCCTGTAGGTGCCTGCGTCGGTATGAAGGGATCCAGGATTCATGGCATTGTCCGTGAGCTGAGGAATGAGAACATCGACGTGATAAATTTCACCGCGAACAACCAGCTTTTCATCCAGAGAGCCCTGAGCCCCGCAAAAATAACCTCGATCAAGCTGATTGAAGAGACCAAGAGAGCTGAAATATACCTTAAACCGAACGAGGTCTCCCTGGCAATTGGTAAGGGAGGGCTGAACATCAAGCTCGCAAGTCAGCTTACCGGTTATGAAATTGATGTTTACAGGGAACCGGGTGGTGAAGACGAAGAAGACGTTAACCTCGAGGAATTCTCCGATGAGATTGATGAGTGGATCATCGAAGAACTCAAGGCAATCGGCTGCGACACGGCAAGAAGCGTTCTAAACCTGTCAATCAGCGACCTGGTAAAAAGAACGGATCTTGAGGAAGAGACAGTTAAAGAGGTAATCAACATCCTCAGGGCTGAATTTGAATAGAAAAAAAGGTTTATTAAAATATAATTCACTTTTTATTCCCGATTTTAAAGCAAAGTCAATCCATGACAGATGACATTAAGGCAACGAGATTAAGTAAAGCGGCCCGCGAATTCAATGTGGGAATATCCACTATAGTGGAATTCCTGCATAAGAAAGGGTTCAACCTTGATCCCAATCCAAACACGAAACTTCCACCGGAAGCTTACGCTTTGCTCGTTAAGGAGTATAGCACCGATATCAGTGTCAAGAAAGAATCGGAAAAACTCATCCTCAAGGACCTTCACAGGAAGAAAGAGAGTGTTTCAATAGAAGACGTTGCCGAAAAGGAACAGTCTGAGGAGACTGAGACTGAAGAGGAAATCCTTATAAAGGATGGCTCGGGAGTAAAAAAATCAATTGAGATCAAGCCTGAGGTCAGGAAACCTGAGGTTAAACTGGTGGGGAAAATAGATCTTGAAAAGACAGCAAAACCAAAAGTAAAAGCGGAAGAAGAAAAAGAGGCTACAGCTGAAAAGGAAGCCCGCACCGAGACTGCCACTGATAAAGAAAAGAAGGAAAAGACCGGCGACAAAAAGACAAAAACTGAACCGGTAACAGAAGAAAAACAGAAAGCCGGGATAGATCTTCATATTGTAGGCAAGATCGATCTGGAACCGGTAAAGAAAGAGACCAGGCCAGCAAAATCAGCGGAACCTGAGACTGCAAAGAAACCGGTTGAAACAGCAGAAAAGAAGCAGGCCCCTGTTAAGGAAGAAGTACAGCAGAAAGATACCATTGTTCAGGCACCGGTTCGGGAAGTTCCTGTTGAAGAGGAGGTTGTAAAGGTTTATAAGCCGGAATTCAAGAAGCTTTCGGGCCCTACCGTTGTAGGAAAGATTGACCTGCCGGTTGAAGAGAAGAAAAAACCTGGGCAGTACCAGCCGGTTAAGGTGACCGGGAGCGAGGACGATCCCAGGAGAAAGAAGAAGAGAAAAAGAATTATCAAGGAAACTGATGTTACACCCGTAGTTCAGCAGCAGTCGGCTGGTGACAAGAAAGACAAGAAAAAGCTTGTAAAGAAAAGACCGGTCAGGGCTGAAGTTGATGAAGAAGAAGTTCAGAAACAGATAAAGGAGACGCTTGCCCGTCTTACCACGAAAGGTAAATCGAAGGGATCGAAGTACAGGAGAGAAAAGAGGGATGCAATAAGCCAGAGGCAGAAAGAGGAAATTGAACAGAAAGAACTGGAAAAGAACATACTGAAAGTTACCGAATTTGTTTCGGTTAACGAGCTTTCATCCATGATGAGCGTTCCTGTCACCGATATCATCTCCACATGCATGAATCTTGGCCTTTTTGTTTCAATCAACCAGCGGCTTGATGCAGAAACGATGGCTCTTCTTGCCGATGAATTCGGCTACAAGGTTGAGTTTGTCAGCGCCGAGCTCCAGGAGGCAGTCAAGGAGGAGACAGATGAGCCGGACGATCTGAAGCCGAGACCACCGATCGTGACCGTTATGGGTCATGTCGACCATGGCAAGACGAAACTTCTAGACTACATAAGGAACACCAATGTAATTGCCGGGGAGGCGGGCGGGATCACACAGCATATTGGCGCATATGGTGTCAGGCTTGAAGACGGAAGGCAGATTACCTTCCTCGACACTCCGGGTCACGAGGCGTTTACCGCCATGCGCGCAAGGGGTGCACAGATCACCGACATCGCAATTATTGTCGTTGCTGCCGATGACGGCGTGATGCCACAGACCGTCGAAGCAATAAATCATGCCTCGGCAGCAGGCGTACCTATCGTATTTGCCATTAACAAAATCGATAAACCGACCAGCAACCCTGAAAGAATCAAGGAGGAGCTGGCCAAGATGAATTACCTGGTTGAGGACTGGGGAGGAAAATACCAGTCGCAGGAGATCTCTGCAAAGACAGGTCTCAACGTAGGCGCCCTTCTCGACAAAGTACTGCTCGAGGCCGAACTGCTTGATCTGAAGGCAAATCCCGACAAGCCTGCACTCGGTACCGTAATTGAATCATCTCTTGATAAAGGACGCGGGTACACCGCCACTGTGCTTGTAAAAGCCGGAACATTGAAGATAGGTGACATTGTCCTTGCGGGCAGCTGCTTCGGTCATGTCAAGGCAATGTACAACGAAAGAGGAAACAGGGTGGATGAAGCCGGACCCGCAAACCCGGTTCTTATTCTTGGCCTTAACGGGGCACCACAGGCAGGTGATAAATTTAACGTGATGCTCAGCGACAGGGAAGCCAAGGACATTGCAACCAAGCGTGCACAGCTGCAAAGAGAACAGGAACTCCGGACCCAGAAGCACATTACCCTTGATGAAATCGGAAGAAGGATCGCCATCGGCAACTTCCAGGAGCTTAATATAATCGTGAAAGGCGATGTTGACGGATCAGTGGAAGCATTGAGCGACTCGCTTATTAAGCTGTCGTCACAGGAGATTCAGCTCAATATTATACACAAAGCCGTCGGGCAGATTTCCGAATCAGACGTTTTGCTTGCTGCAGCCTCAAACGCAATTATTGTGGGCTTCCAGGTAAGACCTTCACTGAACGCCAGGAAGCTCGCGGAAAAAGAACAGATTGATATCAGGCTTTACTCAATAATCTATGATGCAATTGAGGAGATCAGGTCCGCAATGGAGGGCATGCTGGTCCCCGAGGTAAAGGAAGAGGTTGTTGCCACCCTGGAGATAAGGGAAACATTCAAGATAACAAAGGTCGGAACAGTTGCTGGATGCTATGTAAAGGAAGGCAAGATCAACCGTACCTCAAAGGTAAGGATCATCCGCGACGGCATAGTCATTTATTCAGGAGAGCTTGGCTCCCTGAAACGTTTCAAGGATGATGCCAGGGAAGTTGTGGGCGGCCTGGAATGCGGTTTGAATATTCAGAACTTCAACGATATAAAGCCTGGCGACATTATTGAAGCCTACCAGGAAGTTGAAGTCAAGAAAAACCTCTGATACGGCGATCAGCCGCCGATCAGTTCCCTGTATTTCTCAGGTGAAAGAAGCATACCGGCTTCAGAAGGATCGGATACCCTGATCTTTATCATCCAGCCATTCCCGTAAGGATCCTTGTTTACCACGTCGGGAGTCTCGTCGAGTGCGGGATTTTTCTCAAGTATCTCGCCACCTACCGGCATGAACATATCAGAAACCGTTTTTACGGCTTCAATTGTTCCAAAGACCTCCTCTTTCTTCAGTGTCTCACCTACCGTCTCAATTTCGATAAATACTATATCGCCCAGTTCGCCCTGTGCAAAATCGGTCACGCCTGCGTAGGCAATATCTCCTTCAATTCGGAGCCACTCATGATCCTTTGTGTACTTAAGATTACCTGGAATATTCATTTTCAGAGTTTTATTTGATTTTTAACTTTAATTACCGTTATTCAAAAATAAAGAAATTTTTATTCTAAAGGACTGACTTTTTTCAATTTTAAGCCAACAGGTCACTGGGTGGGAAAGAAGGTGCGGCAGATGCACCGGTAAAGCTTTATTCCCCGGTACCTGTGCGGCGAATATATTCATTTATTGAACAAGTGTAAATTTCAGGCTGAATCCGAAGTTGGTGTTTGATGTCGGGAAGGTGCTGGCTACGAATGGATTATTTATAGTGTGGTCGGCAAATATCTGGAGATTGAACCTGTCACTCAGTATATAATCGGCAGTTGCACCTACTGTGACAACCTTCTGCCCGACAACGGGCTGGTCGATATCCTCGATAAGTTTCCTTGCGATCGTCTTATTGTCCCTGATCGACATATCGAACCGGATATTCAGGTCGCTCTTAAAATTTTTCGGTCCCCCGGCTGTTTTGATGTTTATCTGGACATTGTCGAACCTGTACCCCGCACCAATTACCAGCTCGTTGGTCCTTGCATCAGCAACCTGGTCGCTTGTCAGGTTCAGCGACACTGTCCTCGACTTCTTCCACTCTATCCTGGTCGTCATGCTGTTTTTCCAGTTGAGATCTACGTTAATCAGAGGACTGAACTGTTCATTCAGGGTAACAGAAGAGATCTCGTACAGCGGGATGAAATTGCCCTGGATATCACGCAGGTCACCCATCCCTGATGCTCCAGGGGAATATTTCAGGTTCGTGACGAATGTGCTGACAGAGAACGTGCTCCTGTACTGGTGCGTAAGGCTTACCGACCGGAAGAGCGACTGGATGAAGTCAAGCTTTGAGAGTCCGTCAAAGGTTATCCTCCAGTTTGGCATCATGTGGAAAACTGATGGAAAATAGTCGAGGGTGACCTTCTCGGGGCTGGTTTTTGTGTAAGCCGCGAGGAATGCAGGAATGAGCACCTGGCTCGAGGTCTCTCCATAACCGCTCTTATAGGGACCCGATAACGGGTTCCCGTCTGCATCCACCGCCGGGTTATAGGTCGGATCGGCAGCGGATCTTTCAGCTGCCCTTCTTTCAGAAATTATAACAGTGTTCTCCTTGAACCGTTCAAAAGTTGCCGACTGGTATTCATTGCTCTTGGAGATTTTTTCAAAAGCCGTACCCCACGATATAACGGAAATGGTGAAGCTGCCGGAATACATCCGGTTCCGGGTGCTGTCGGGGAAGCTGCCATCGTTGCTGGCAACATAATATGATGAGATCGTCTGAACGAAGCGTCTGTCGGCCTGCAGGTCAATTCTCAACCCCGGGATAGGCTCGATAAGGCTTCGCACGGAAATAGTACGGTTTGTTGTGGCAATTGCCGGAGAGTTCAGCAATGTATCCTTTGTGAGCCATCCCCTGCTTGCAGCCCTGTCGAAGAAATTAGGATCGCTGTAACCGAGTACAAATGGCCATCCGGGTGCCATGATCCCGTCATAGCTCTCACTGCCGAGGTACTTCGTTTTCGGCAGGTAGCCGGGTAATACCTGGCCGTCGGAAGAGGTCATAGTCAGCGAGACATTCCTTATCCCAAGCAGGGCCCTTACAACGTATTCGCCAGTAAGGATCAGCGGGTTTCTCTTCCTAGGGACTTTCCCCTCGACGACCACACGGGCATTGTCAGCCTTTTCATCCGCGGTAAAGACGACTTTATTCTCGCTTTTTACCTCAACCTTGCCTTTCACCTCCTTCCCTGCAGTGTTGTAAACCTTAACTGTCACATCCTTTGTTTTCAGGTTGTGTATAATCTCTTTGGGTGCTTTTGCCCTGAAGGACATTTTATCTTTTGTGAACCTGACTGAAACAAGGTCCTGCTTTGACTTCTGCTTGTCGAGACGGGTGTTGTTCTCGATAGTCTTGAAGAACTTGACCTTGTTGTACAATGCCGTGAGCGTTGCATTGGTCGTAAGCGTGAGATCGTTATGGTTCTTGATCGTATTGCCTAGGTTGATATGCATCGAGTCGGGGTAGACAGGTCCGGCGAGCCAGGTATAATCGGCGCCGTAACGAAGATTTGCATTTACCCAGCTTAGCAATGGCAGCTTGTTTACCGGGAGGTTATAATTCACATTTATAAAATGGTTATAGTTCGTCGTCCTCCCGAAGTTCTTAATGTTGTGCCAGACCGAATCGCGCCAGGCCGAATAGGTTGAGCTGTATCTCTTGCTGTCAACTCCTCCTGACGGCTCGTCGATCCTCGCCAGGTTGGTTGCCGTAAAGTCGATCTTCAACTGCCGTGTGACATCATACTTGAAATCATAAATCCTGGTCCACCAGAAATCCTTGGTATAAGAGGGACTTACCTTGAAATAGGGATTATCGATATTCCTCGTGATAATTTCATCATAATACCTCGTCATGTCAGTCCTGAACGAGAAGCTTTTAGGATACGGGTAAAAATTAAAATCCTTAATCAGCTTAAACAGTGGCGAATTCAGGAACCTTACATTCTTGAACGGCATAATATTGGGTGGCTGGCCGTCAAAATTATAATTCAGCCCCCCCCTGTAGTTCTTCTCAAGATTGAGCTGGGTGGTAATGTTGCTCCTGTAGATCTCGTTATAGGAATAGTTCAGGCTGATATTCGACAGCGACCATACATGAGGCTTTGTTCCCTTAGGAGAAAAACCCGCATTGCTTATTGTCAGTGTCTTCCGGCGGGTATAATCCTCGGAAATTGATTTTAACGAATCTCTTGCGGCCCTGCTTCCGGCATTCTTAAGCGCCGAGGAGAAAGGGATGTCGGGGTCGAGAGGATCAAATTCCGGCCTGATATGGGTTTCGGAATACCCGAAGTACAACGGGAGCCTCACCCCGAGCTTCTCGGGGAAAAACTTCCCAAGCTCAATAGAAGATGACAGATCGTAAGCCAGAGTCGTCTCCTTAGCCCTGTCGTTTACCTTTTTCTCTATGCTCCCCCATCCCGGAGTGCTTGCCTGCCCTACCACATCCACGGTACCAAGATCTGCCAGTCGTGCCTGGAGGTGGGAGTTGGCTGCCCACCCTGCATTTTCAACGAAGTCGCTTAAGCGCAGTTCATCGACCCAAACCTCGGCCGATTTGGAGGCACCGTCGTCCGATGCCGGGTTTCTTGTTTTTATCGGGTTTCTTACACCTATCAGGATGACTTTGATGTTGCTCATGTTCGGGTTTCCCGATAAAAGAATCCTTGCGTTCCCTGACTTATATTCGTAAATATCGGTAATGCTCAGGGTTGACCCGTTCTCATTCATCTTCTTGTTTCTTGCCTGCTTTGCATCCTGAAGTACTGAAAGGTCGATGTCGAAGCTGTTATCTGCCGGCCAGACGGTTTTCCTGTCCTCATCCTTGTCGTTATTATAATGACCCGGGGGAGTAAGCTTCAGTGGAAGTTCATATTCATAAAAGTTGTTCTTGTAATCCGAGCCAATCCTAATGAACACGGTCAATTCATCATCTTTCAGGGCCTGGCCGGGAATAGCTTCACCATGGACCTCCATCCTGAGTTTCCTGTATTGCCTGATATCAAGTGAAACATTCTTAAATGCCGCTCTTGCGTCCCCGTCTTCAAGGTTATGCACCCTCAGTACCATCGACTGCTCGTTCAGCTGTCTCAGCTGAGGATTTGAAGGATCAGTAACCCTTGTGAAGCCAGGAGGAAGGGTGTAATTTACCGGAGTCTTACCCGAGTTCTCCTCGATGCTGACAGAGCTGATCTCGAATGAACCGTCTTCCTGTTCCGGTACCGATATTCTTTCTCCGCCTTCCATGAACGACAGGTTATATTTCCTCCATTCGGCCCTTACAAGGTCAAGCTTTGCGAACCTCATAATAACAGGCTTGCTGAAATTCCTGAGGAACAGCCTCATAAACCTGATGGATTTAAAATCGCTGATTGATCCTATTACTTTCTGGTAATCGGAAATGGGTACCTTGAACTGGTACCACCATACACTCGATTTCTTGCCATTTGCGAAGGTTACCGGATCGTTTATCGCATCGACGATATAATTCGATCCGACCTTCAGGTCACCCGGCCTGATGCTCACCTTGTACTGGTAATAACTCTCTGTTTCATTCAGGGTATTATCCCTGTTTATGTCCTCCATGTCTGGAAGGGTGGACCCTGAAGTAGGATAGCTCTCCTTCGACATTTCAGCAGTCGGTGAATTGCCATCCTCCCCGTTGTAATTCTTGTACCTGTCGAGTATTCCAAGCTGTTGAATATCATAGTCGGTTCCCCTGAAGTAATGGAAATCATCACCTGAAGGGTCCGTGAAAGCCTTATCATAGGCGTCGGTTTTAACTATTCCCCTCAGTTTCTGCAAATAATTCTCAAAGAATGTCTGTTCATCAGCATCCATCAGCCCGTCCAGGCCCACATCCTGGTACCTTCTCGACTGTGGGTCATTATCAAAAGCATTTACCACCGACTGTATCGTCGGAACCCTGCCCCAAACAGTGGTATCAACATTTGTAACCAGGGGTGAATTCGGAAGTCCGTTCTCAAAGCTCTTGCGTGAATCGCGCAGGATATCCTCCGACACATTACCAAGATTGAAAAACAGATCTCCACCCTGGTTCGCCGAGTCCTCAACGAACGGGTCCATCATCCAGAACTGGATATACTGGATATTTGCAGACTCGAAATCACTGGTAAGGACCTCACGCATCATGCCTCCCCACCTTGATTCGGGCTCCTTCAATTTCCCTGCGGAATCAATTCCGTTCGAATAGGCACCAGGGTTGGTATCGTAGTTATATGGTCCCTTTTCGGATGGATAGTAAGCGACATTGAGCACGGCGATCGCGGTGGGTATGCCGCTGGCGCTCTGCTTATACGGGAAGATCTCATTTTCATACACCTCCCTCACGTAGTTGCTCGACTGATAGTCGGGGTTTGACCTCATATACGATGGCGTCGATGAGCCGTTTCTCAGGAAGAGGGGATCGATTGAATACCAAGCCAGTTTGGCCCTGTTAAAACCGCTTGCAAGGTTATTGTTCAGCTTAGCCTCCGGGAACATCTGGTCCTGGCCCTGGGGGACCGATGAAATCGACCACGCGTTGAAGGATTTCAGGTCAAGTGGTATTTCGCTGGCCTCGAAATCATCGATATAGGAATTACCTGCATTTGATATTGCCTTTGAATGGCCCGGAATAAGGTTGGCAAATTCGCCGAAGAAGGAGATCGTCGAAGGTGTCTTGGTATTTATAAAAGGCAGCTTGTCTATAAGGTTGGTGATTGCCTGCGACTGTGTCCGGTAAGAAGTATTCAGACCCCAAATGGTGTTGGAAATCGGCTCTTCCCCGTAGTTTACTTTCTGGGTATAGGGCCTTTCGTTAAGATGGAGGATCGTGCCACCGATATTAAAGTTGTCGGATATCTTATAATCGAGATGGGTACCAATCAATGTCTTTGTCTGAAACCCGTAGAACTGGTTATTCTCCAGAGATACCTGGATTGGTGTCTGGGAGTCAATGAGGGCCTGGTTTATGATTCTGACGGTACCCATGTTGTAATCGACAGTATAGTCGATATTTTCGGTAAGCGGCACCCCGCCGGCCATAACTTTTACGGCTCCCTGGGGAATATTGGTCGCATTGAGCCTTATCTCGGAACCGGATGCAGAGGTGTACTGGCCTGTAAGCTTGAATTTGTTTTTCTCAGCCATCTGTCTTGCTATGGTCTGTGTCGAGTCGTAAAGCTCCTGGAAGACATATTTTGATGCAACTCCCGGGTCCTTAATCTGCTTTTTCAGGTCATTCCCGAAAGGCTCGATTAACGGAAATATTATTTTCCCGGTTGAAGCATAAATAGTGACCCCGTCGATGAAGTCGAAGACACCGTCAGGCTGCCTGTCAAGCTGGGAGTTCAGGTTATCGAGATTCATGACCTGGAGGAGTATCTTGTCGGACAGGTTCCCTTCGGGAAGGTAGTTTATTGAGTTGCCTGTCTTATCGTCCTGGTAAACAACATTTACGATAAATCCTTTACTGTCGACCCTGCCGGAACCGAGCGAGTAGATGTTCTTCATCATAAGCTTCCACGTAGGCAGCTTGGGGCTGAGGGTTGTTCCTTTCAGAAGCTTGAGCATAAGGGCCTGCGGTGAATTTATGCCGTCGGTTGAAAATTCCCCGACTTTATAGACCTGCCCGTTGAATGTGTATTCGAATGCCACCGCCAGGACCTCATCGGAATTGAGCGCGGAGTTAAGGGAGATAAATCCCAGCTGCTTGTTCAGAGTGTATTCACGCTCGTCAAGCTTCCGCGCGTTCTCAACCTTTTCATAATCTCTTCCTATCTGGAATCCGGGGTAAAGCGGGCTGAAGATATCAGTCACCTTATCCACGGAACGGACCCCGGAATAGGGTCCCATAAGCTGTTCATAGATCCCGTTGACATCATTGTCGGGATAGGGTCTTGCCCCCGGCTTCTGCTGGAAAGCCGGAACCTTGTTGTAGATATGTCCCGAATTTTCAGCAAGGTCCATGAAAGCAACGATGTTCCTGTTGCTTCCCTCCTCGAACCTTCCGGTTTTGTTTGTTACCCAAACTTCTATCCTCTGGATATTAATTCCCGAGCTGATAACCGGCAGATCCTTGAGTGCTTCATCATAAATATCCCTGAAGAACTGCGAGAGGAAAAAATGGCGGTTTGCCTCGTACATGTCGGCAGTTATTTCAAACTTGGTCTGCTGTGCCCCTCCTTTAACATCAACAGATGAGGACTGCCCTTTCTGCTGCGACAGTACAGTGGTTACGGTCAGCTTACCGAACTGCATCTCGGTTTTCAGGCCGAACAGGCTGTAGCTGCCAGTGATCAGGGTACCGGTCAGGGGCAGGGTAACATCACCAGCTTCAACCTTCTTTACTATTTCATCCTCCTTCCCTGCATACTGCAACTTTGTCTTATTCTCGAAGTCGAACATGGCATCAGTGTTGTAATTGATACCAAGCTTCATCTTGTCGCCTATTGTCCCCGTGACATTCATCTGGATCTTCTCCTTGAAGTCGAATGTTGGAATGGTCCTGAGCTTTTCTGAAAGGGTCGGATTCTGGGTTTTGGAGATGTTTATCCCGAAGATCAACTCCGCCGAGCCCTGCGGAACAATGTTAATGGTGTTGCTGCCGAAAATTTTGTCGAATGCCTCGTTCTGAACTTCTATCTGTGGAATAAGTGATGAGCGGTAGCCTGTTTCATCACCGTTAAGCCTCGAATCCCAGTATGCTCTCATAGATCGTTCGAATTCATATTTCCTGAACTCTTCGGGCGACATATGCATAGGTGTCCGGTAGTCGAATGCTCCTACCTTCTCATAAACGACATATTCATTCTTGTCGGGATTATAGACTACAGTAGCTTTAATATTTGAGGGGATGCTCAGGTACAGCGGTGCCTTTGCCTGGTCCTGCCAGGGTATTCCGGTTATATCATTAAGATGAAGGTAGGATTTCCTTGAAGTATCTGAAACAGAGCCAGTGCCGGACCCGACCTGGCCTTGCACCTTCACAGACAGTAATATCATGAAGGCAGGCAGGAAGAGATACGATATCCGAAACAGGCTATTATGTACGCTACCTGATCCCAATCCGGCTTAATTTCTTTTTACAGGTTCTTAAGCGCTCTTTTTATCAGGTCCTCAACTGTGAGATTCTTATCTTCCAGGGCTAATTTATCAAGGACTTTCACTACCGCGCTTCTGGTAAACCCAAGCATCACCATTGCAGATAACGCCTCGTCGCGCTTTGTATTGTCTGTTGCGGCAAATATTTCGCCCGCGGCAGCTTGTTTTCCAATCTTATCTTTAAGGTCGACGATAATCCTCTGGGCCGTCTTTAGACCGATACCTTTTACACTCTTCAGAAGATTTACATTTGCATCGGCAATGGCATTTTCAACCTCAGCTGGGTTAAGGGAGGAAAGCATCATCCTTGCCGTTCCGGCACCTATCCCATTGACTGAAATAAGATGGCGGAAGATATCCCTTTCCTCTTTGTCGGCAAAACCGAAGAGCTGATGAGCATCCTCGCGTATTACCTCATGAACCAGTATCTTTACCTCCTTCATGCCGTCAATCCTGGAGAAGGTATTTACCGAAATGTTCAGTGAATATCCCAGGCCCGAAGTTTCGACAACCACCGTGGCTGGATTGAGCTCTGTTATAGTTCCTTTGATATAATCAATCATAATGTTGGGTCAGAGTTTAGAAGTTCAGGGGGGAGCTCATCAACATGATCCGTGTGTATATCAACATCCTGTCGTTTAAGAGGATTTTTTGCAATCTCATTATATTTCTGCCTGTTCCTGTAAATGTCGCAAGCCAGGTACATTGCCTGTCTGAATGAACTCTCCGAAGCCTCTCCCTTCCCAGCAATCTGGAATGCCGTTCCATGCACGGGGGATGTCCTGATAACAGGCAGCCCTGCCGTAAAATTCACACCTGTATCAAATGAAAGGGCTTTGAACGGAGTCAGTCCCTGGTCGTGATACATGGCAAGAATCCCATCGAAGCCCTTAAATGATCCGGAACCAAAGAAACCATCTGCCGGAAAGGGACCAAACGCGAGTATCCCGTCCTGCTGGGCTTTCTGTATGGCCGGTGTTATTTTCTCTTCTTCCTCTTTACCAAGAAGGCCGTTGTCTCCTGCATGAGGGTTCAGTCCCAGTACCGCTATCCTTGGCTTCCTGACGGCAAAATCGAGGTGGAGGGAATTGTTCATGAGCTTGATTTTCCTTAAAACCGACTCGACCGAGATCAGAGAGGGAACCTGTGAAAGAGGTACATGCCCTGTAACGATCCCGATCTTCATGCTCTCCCCGATCATGAACATAAGCGTATCATCAGCTGCAAACCTTGTCTTAAAATACTCGGTATGCCCTGGAAAATGAAACTTCTCCGACTGCATGCTGTGCTTATCAATCGGTGCCGTAACCAGTGCATCTATTTTGCCCGACTTCAGGTCCTCCGTAGCTTTTTCGAGTGATATAAGAGCGGCTTCCGCACCCTGCGGGGTGGATTTTCCGAGCTCAACCCTCACATTATCGTCAAGACAGTTTATCATGTTCGCCTTCTTGTGGTGAACCTCATCGGCGTTCCTGATATTATTGAAATTGAAATTAATGATATTAAGCGCTTTTCTGTGATACGCGGCTACCTTGGGTGAACCGTATATAACAGGGGTAAAGAGTTCTGTTATCATATTATCCATAAGCGATTTCATGATAACCTCGTATCCAATGCCGTTGATGTCGCCGTGGGAAATGCCCACTACTATTGATTTGTGTTCCATGTTAATTCTTTTTCTTCCTGTTTTCAGTTGAAAGCTTCCTTATGAATGCCGACAGCAGCCTCATCCCTGAGCCGGGTCCTTCCTTGATCCTGTAAAAATCGTCCTTTTTCAGCATGCCAGTCCCGGCTATATCGAGATGAATATAAGGATGCTCAGCAAAGCTTTCAAGAAATTTACCGGCAATTATAGCACCGGCTTCGCGTCCGCCTACATTTTTTATATCGGCAATATCAGATTTGAGCAGCTCCCTGTATTCATCCCAGAACGGCAGCTCGGCAACTCTTTCATAAACTTCGTTCCCTGCTTCCTCAAGAGCTTCAAAGTATTTCCTCGCGGCATTACCCATGACAGCAATTGCCTGGATGCCGAAAGTCATGGCTGCGGAACCGGTAAGCGTGGCAATATCGATTATCAGCTCTGGCGAATACTTTGATGAATAGCTTATAGCATCGGCCAGGATAAGCCTTCCTTCTGCATCAGTGTTGCAGACTTCGACTGTAGTTTTATTATACATTGTAAGAATGTCGCCCTGGGTGTATGCATTCCCCCCCGGCCTGTTGTCAGTTGCCGGAATAAGGCCGATTACGTGATAAGGCAGCCTGCATTTCGATATGGTATACATTATCCCAGCCACTGTCGCGGCTCCGGCCATATCCACCTTCATCTGGGCCATAAATTCACCAGTCTTGATATTGAGTCCGCCAGTGTCATAAATTACCCCCTTGCCAACAAGCACAAGCGGCTTAGTGTTCACCTTCCCGGAAGGTTTCCATTCAAGGATGCAAAATACCGGGGGATCAACACTTCCCCTGTTAACGGCCAGGAGCCCGCCCATCTTCAATGCCTCAATCTTGCCTTTTGTAAGAATCTCGACACTGAATCCGGCATCCTTTCCCATCTTCTTTATTTCCTGCGCAAGGGCTATGGTGTTCAGATGATTGGGAGGCTCATTTATCAGGTCCCTTGTCAGGTAAACAGCCTCGCACGAGTTTTTCAGCCAGTCGGCCTCAGACTGCTTCATCCTGCAGTGCAGGAGTATCTTCGAAGGGTAACGGTTCCTGGCTTCATCATCATCAGCTGTCTTATACTTGTCGAAAGAATATATGCTGAGTATAAGGCCCTCGGCAAATGCCTCAACCGAACCTTCAGGCGAACTTCCCGATGTTATTACAAGCTCCGAATGGTTGTTCGACCTGATGAGCTTTTTCATCTTTGATGCCGTTTTCCTCAGCTCCTCCTTCACCCTGAAGTCAGCAAGATCCCTTTTCAATGGCACAATATAAGTGCACCTGAAATAGGAATTTATAAAAACAAAATCATCATTCGCCGCAAGACATTTTTTTGCATATTCCTTTTCGCTCTTACTGAGCGCGAGATAGTCGGGAATTGAATTACTGCCCAGGATACAAACCACTGACTGTTCGGGAGTAACCTTTGATATGATTTTAATTTCCGGGATCATCCAGCTGATTGGTTTTAAAGTGTGTAAAGTTAATAAAAAATTGATAGCCGAACCGGTAAAAAGTTACCTTTGCAGCCACACAGCTACAGAACTGAATTTACTGATTAAAAAGAAGGTGAGCAGGACGGACAATATATTGAAAAAGGCCCTCGACGGCAAGCAGGTCACTGAGGAAGAAGGCCTGATAATTTACAATGAAGCTCCTCTCGAGGATCTTGCCTTCGTGGCCGACAGGCTGAGGAGGCGACTGCATCCGTCGAACGAAGCCGGGTGGATGATCGACAGGAATGTCAATATTACCAATGTCTGCTTTTCCCAATGCTCGTTTTGTAACTTCTGCAGGAAGAAGGATTCGGAGGATGCTTATCTGACCTCACCTGAAGAATACAGGCAGAAAATAAAGGAGCTGTTCACTCTTGGCGGTGACCAGCTCCTTCTCCAGGGAGGTATGGATCCGGGTCTGGGGCTGGGTTACTACACCGATCTGTTCAGGAGACTGAAGGGTGAATTTCCACAACTGAAGCTTCATGCTCTTGGTCCGCCTGAAGTGGTCTATCTCTCAAAAAAGGAGAAACTTCCTTTTAATATTGTTCTCAGAAAGCTCGTGGAAGCCGGCCTCGACAGCCTTCCCGGCGCGGGTGCCGAGATCCTGTCAGACAGGGTCAGAAAGATACTCTCACCTGGAAAGGCGACTGTGGAGCAATGGCTCGGTGTCATGACGGAAGCACATAAGCTTAATCTTCCGACCTCGGCCACAATGATGGCCGGGCATATCGAGACCAGGGAGGAAAGGATCAGGCATCTGGTTCACCTGAGGGAGGTCCAGGAAAAGAGACCCCGGGGGAATTACGGATTCATTGCATTCATACCATGGCCATTCCAGGATAAGGGAACAGCGCTGGCAACAAAATCGGGTGTGGTTAACAACATTAACGGGATGGAATATGTACGGCTGATTGCGGTAAGCAGGATCATGCTTGACAATATAATGAACATCCAGGCTTCAATACTTACCGTTGGAAGGGACATTGCAATGTTATCGCTGAATGCCGGTGCGAATGATATAGGATCGATTATGATAGAGGAAAATGTGGTAAGCGCGGCAGGCTCATCCTTCAGGTTTGATGCAAGGGAGATGCAGTCGGTAATCAGTGAGGCAGGTTTCGTGCCGAGAAGAAGGAACCAGAAATATGAAACTGTATAAATAAAAAGAGGCCGTCTCAAAACAAAAAAGACCGTCTCTTTTGTTTTGAGACGGCCTCTTTCAATATGTTAAAAACTGACGGTCATTTCCCTGATCCGGATTTCTTTTTTTCTTCCTCGGGATCATAAGCTGATGCCTTCTTGAATTCCTTCATGCCCTGACCAATGCCCTTCATCAGTTCAGGAATCTTTCGCCCGCCGAAGAGGAGTACAACTACGACAAGGATCAGAAGAATTTCTGTAAAACCTATCTTTCCCATTTTTCTGTCTTATTTGGTTTCCCGCAAAGTTACAATTACTTTACTAAAATCAAACCTAAAAATTCATTTACTACTTTCTCAGCAATCTCAGTATATCGTTCCCGTTCGCGAAAATGAGGAGGGCCAGAATGATGATCATGCCAGCTATCTGGGCATATTCCAGGAACTTGTCACTTGGCCTCTTCCCGGTTATCACCTCAACTATTAAAAACAGGACATGTCCGCCGTCGAGGGCCGGTATCGGAAGGATATTGACCACTCCGAGAATTATTGAAAGGAAAGCCGTGAGGTTCCAGAAAGCCTGCCAGTCCCAGTAACCCGGGAAGATTTTCCCGATGGTTATAAAACCGCCTAATGATTCATAACCTTTTATCTCCTTGGAGAAGATCAGCCTGAATTGTTTAAGGTAATCCCCGATAGTTTTAATCCCTTTTTTTATACCGGCAGGGATTGATTTCAATAACCCGTATTTCAATGTCTTTAGCTCAAAGATATTCGCCTGGTTTGCAACGATCCCGAGCATCCCGTCGGCATTTGGCTTTACCTTTATATCGAGTTGCTCATTTTTCCTCTTCAGGTGGAGGGTAACCTCTTTTCCCCTGTGGTCCCTTATATATTTCTGGAACTCATCGTACCACATTATCTTAACAGAATCGACACCTGTGACCTCATCATCATTAAGCACACCGGCCGTTTTGGCAGATGAGTTTTTCGCCATTGCCCCTATCGAGAATGGGAACGGGGCCCTTGGTTCAAGAATTCCTTTCCCTTTGATAGCTGCCTTCTTGAAATCGCTTTTTACAGGAATTTCAACCGTCTGTCCTTCCCTTTCAACCTGGATGGTACTGCGGTTGTTCAGCAGGATATCCGGGATGATCTGGTAAAAGTTTTCAATGTGCTGATTGTCGACGGAAATGATTCTGTCACCATTCCTGAGCCCGGCACTTATCCCGACCGAGTCGGTAACAATTCCATATTTCACATTACCCGTGGGAAGATAAGTTTCACCCCAGGCATAGAGAATGCAGACATAGATTACAAGTGCCAGTATTAAATTGAAAAGCACGCCGGCAACCATTATCAGGAGTCTTTGCCAGGCTTTCTTCGACCTGAACTCCCATGGCTGCGGGGGCTGTTTCATCTGTTCGGTATCGAGCGATTCATCTATCATACCCGAGATCTTTACATATCCGCCTATCGGAAGCCAGCCTATGCCGTATTCTGTTTCACCTTTCTTGTATTTAAAGAGTGAAAACCATGGATCGAAGAAAAGATAAAACTTCTCCACCCTTGTTTTGAAAAGCTTGGCAAAAATGAAATGGCCAAATTCGTGTATGATGACCAGTATTGAAAGGCTGATAAGGAACTGTAGAATCTTGATAAGAATTGTCATTTTACTGTCAGGATTTCTTAATAATCTTGTTTATATACTCTCGTGCTGCCAACCTTCCCTCGCTGTCAGATTTTTCAATTGTCTCAACAGATATCTTATCTGGGGGTTCGGTTGTTGTCATTGCATATTCAATAATTTCTGGAATATCGGTGAATCTGATCTCTTCGTCAAGGAATGAATGAACTGCAACCTCATTTGCCGCATTCATTATACACGGTATGTTTCCACCTCTTTTCATCGCCTCGTAAGCCAGGGCGAGATTTCTGAACCTGGATTGGTCGGGTTCGAAAAATGTAAGGTTACCGCACCTGTTGAAATCCAATCTCGGCAGGTCAGATTTCAGCCTGTCGGGATAGCTAAGGGCATAAAGAATCGGTACCCTCATGTCGGGCATTCCAAGCTGGGCTTTAACCGACCCGTCGCTGAAATGGACAAAGGAATGAATCAGCGACTGCGGATGAATAATTACCTCGATCTGGTCGGGCCGCAGGTTAAAAAGCCATTTTGCCTCTATTACCTCGAGTCCCTTGTTCATCATAGAGGCCGAATCGATGGTTACCTTATTTCCCATCTCCCAGTTGGGATGCTTCAGCGCATCAGATGGCCGGACATTTCTTAGCATTTCTGCAGTATAATTCAGAAAGGGGCCTCCAGAAGCCGTAAGTGTGATTTTTTCAACGGTATCGCTTTTCTCCCCGGCCAGGCATTGTAAAATTGCAGAATGTTCCGAATCGACAGGAACTATCCTGCTTCCTGTAATCTCTGCCGCATCGCGTATCAGTTTTCCAGCAGCCACCAGTGTTTCCTTATTTGCAAGAGCAATGTCCTTACCCGCTTTTATTGCTGAAAGGGTGGGTCTCAGCCCCGAATAACCGACCATTGATGCAAGCACCATATCCACGTTATCCCCCTGTACAACCTGGTCAATTGCATCATCCCCGCAATAGACCTTTACCGGAAGATCCGCAAGGCTTTCATGAAGCTTATTGTAATAAGATTTGTTTGCAATGACAACAGCGTCGGGAACAAACATGCGTGCCTGTCTGATCAGCAGATCGAGATTATTGCCTGCAACAAGTACCTCTGCAGTAAAGAGATCAGGGTACATGGATATCACATCCAGTGCCTGTGTCCCTATTGAACCCGTTGATCCCAGCAGGGCAATCTTCCTGGTCATTGACTGGTGTGCTGAGTGGTTTTAAAAGAAAACATGTTTCTCCGGATCAAGAGGCGTGCCCTTGTACCAGATTTCAAAATGAAGGTGGGGACCGGAGGTGTAAAGTTCACCCGAATCACCTACAACTGAAATTGTCTCGCCTGCCTTTACCATATCGCCAGGTTCCTTGAAGAGGGCAGCATTATGCTTATAGACCGTGACGAGGTTCTCAGTATGTTGTATTTCTATTACATAACCAGTTTCCATTGTCCATCCCGTGAAAATAACCGTACCATCGAGGGCCGCCATAACCGGCGATTTGGGTCGTGTCACTATATCGGTAGCAAAGTGTTTTGTCCTTACATCGAATTTTCCCGTTACAACACCCTTGACCGGCGGGAAAAAGTGAAGGCTGGCCAGGCTTGAATTTTCATACTGCCTCTGACCAAGTGACAGGCTGAACTTCTCATCCTTCTCAACCTGGCTGCGAAGGGTTTGTTCTTCGGGAATAGTGGTAAACTTCACCTCATTATATTTGCGGTTGCTGTCCTTGGGTGATATCGAATCGAGGGGAAGTCTGCCGGAAATAACAGAATTCAGATCGGCAAAATATTTATCTCTCATGGCAAGTTCATGTTCAAGAGAGTCCAGCCTGATGGCATCCCTGAGAATGTTCCGACGCATTTTCACATCGGGATAACCCGGGATGAACTCCCTGATATTGGTGAAGGTTATGAGTGAAGTTGTTGCCCCGACGATAAATACTACCAGGAATGTCACAAGAAGGAAGGCATTATAACGTGTCAGCGTGATCCTCCAGACTTCTTCGAAAGTCGTATCATGATATATAGAGAACCTGTACTTATCTCGCCAGTTCTGCTTATTGTTGCTTTCGTTTTTTGCCATTTTACAGGATTAATCAGCCTGCAAAGATAATAATATAAAAAGACAGGTAACAGGCAGATGGCTACTGGCGACAGGAAAATTATCCCTATAATTATTTTGCCTGCCTGAAGTTTAAAACTTTTCACGACACCTGACACCCGACGCCTGATGCCCGTCGCCCGGTATTAAACAACCTTCACCGTCTTGTCTTCGCTCTGCCAGAGTCCGTGCTTGGTACATACGGCCATGGCTGACAGGTTCATGGAGACTTCAGGAGCGACTATATAAAAATCTATCTCGAAGTGGTTTGGTTTGTGACCGTAAACGCCTGCCGTGTACCGGACTTCAGCCAGCAGTGTTTCACGGTTCCAGAGCTGGATCACGCTAATGAAATGATCGGCGTCGTCGGGATGAACATATTCTTCACCAAGTTTGACTTTTACTTCAAACTTTTCACCTCTTTTTACTTCATCAGGGCAGAAAACATGGGGCATATGCCGGTCGAGGTAGTCTTTTTTAACTTCCTTTTCCTCTTTCTCTATTTCGAGTGCTTTGAATACGCGGGGCATGATACTAAGAATTATGGTTGTTATCTGTTTATGTAAAACAAAATTAGTAAAAAATAGTTTAAGCAGAACAGGCGGAAGGACGTGCGGTCATGGGGTCTTGCGGTCTGGCGGTCAGGTTTGGGAAAGGAATTAAATTGAAATAAGCGAAATATATTTTGGTAATTGTTCCTTTAGTATTAAATTTGCAGCCACAATATTGCGGGGTGGAGCAGTGGTAGCTCGTTGGGCTCATAACCCAAAGGTCGGGGGTTCGAATCCTCCCTCCGCTACAAAGAAAAAGCCAGACACGAAGTGTCAGGCTTTTTTGTTTTTAGCCCGACCCATGCTCGCATGGAGGAGGGATGAAAACTAAAAAAGCCTGAAGCCCCGCTGCGCGGGGCTGGCTTTTTCTTTGTTCAGCACCCCGAAGAGGAACAAGCCGAACGTAGTGAGGCTTAATCCTCTTCATGAACTCACCCCCGTCCCCTCTCTGCTTCGCATAGAGGGGTGACTAAGTAAGATAAATTAGTTACAGATATAATCCTCAGACAAATTGCATCTGCAAGGCTTTTCCCTTGTTAAGCACCCCAAAGAGGAACAAGCCCAACGTAGTGAGGCTTAATCCTCTTCATGAACTCACCCCCGTCCCCTCTCTGCTTCGCATAGAGGGGTGACTAAGTAAGATAAATTAGTTACAGATATAATCCTCAGACAAATTGCATCTGCAAGGCT
>Ga0335069_10004056_pt1 | contig 21873 bp, 14 predicted proteins | sample Lox_Sample_11_FD_206714 | JGI IMG/M metagenome (GOLD analysis project Ga0335069, IMG submission 206714) | Soil microbial communities from Loxahatchee National Wildlife Refuge, Florida, United States - Lox_Sample_1.1 | ecosystem: Environmental > Terrestrial > Soil > Wetlands | place: USA...
ACAGCCAGAGTTCGGTCGCGGCAGCGACCTACACCATTCAGGCTATGACTCCAACTTTCTTGCCTGCTGCGGGGACGTACTACACACCTCAGTCCGTGGCTCTCTCGGATGCCACGCCCGGAGTCAACATCTACTACACAACGAATGGTTCGATTCCGACTACCAACTCGACCTTGTACACAGGGCCAATCGCCGTCGCGACGACCACGACCATCAAGGCCATCGCTAGCGGAAATGGCTACAGCCAGAGTTCGGTGGCGACAGCGACATTTACGATTGTTTCGCACTGAAGCTGGTACATCGCAGGTTGCCCGGGCGACGCTTGAGAATTGAGGAAATTTAGATAGTGACAAACAAATAACTCGAGCCCTGGCATTTCGAAGGCATGGGTAGGTCTGCGTCAGCGCGCGGGGAGGGATCTTTTGCGTCCGTTGTCGCGAGATTTGTTCGTTAGTTCGCGCTGTTTCCTTGGCGAACTTCGGCCATCAACTTCTCGACCTGCTCCCTCTTGGCCGGCTCAAGCTGCGGATTGCTCTTGAGTAACTGTGCCCACGCTGATAGGGCACCCTTCGTATCGTTCTTGCCCTTCCAGCGAATCATGCCGAGGTTGAAGAGAGAGTTCGCGTCTTTGGGATCATCAGTGGTGGCCTGCGTCAGTTGCTTCAGCGCGCCATCGACATCACCCTGATAGTAAAGAGTTGAGGCTAGGCTGGTGCGAATCTTCACGTCCTTCGGCTTGATCTCAGTCGCCTTGCCGAAATAGTCGGCGGCTTCCTTGAATTGATGGGTGGCCAGATAGATATTCCCGAGTTGCACAAGCACATCGGTATTCTTCGGATCGGCTTGGAGCTGGGCGAGCAAGGGCTCTGCCTTCTTGTCGGCCATGTGCTTCATCTGGTCGAGAGAAGGAGGCTCGTTGCCCATGCCTGCATGCGGATTACCGCCCATTCCGGCGGGCATCCCCGGAGGAACGGCCGCCTGTGCCGAACCCGGTGTGGAGGAAGCGGGAGAGCGCGATCCGCGGAACAAATAGCCGATAGCTAGGCCGATAACCAGGCAAACAACCGCCATGGCATAAACTTGCATTGCCTTCCAGCCGGGCGCGGCCGCGTTCGATGTCGTCATGTCATTTGCCATTGAGGGCTCCTGCCGTTCACACGGCGGGCAGATAACGCCTTATTATTGCCGATTCTTGCTGGCTTGGCCTCACCCCAGCACGCGAGACCTTTCCACCTTGACTCGACTACCTTACTTGCCCTTGGAGGGATGCGACAACCGGGGCCATCACATGAAGTTGTGATCAAGATCACACGACGAGACTCGTCCGGCAGCCTCCTGGTGCACACGATCAGGAAATCGCCAAGTTGTGCTTGGAAGTCTGTGGCCAACACAGTCTCATTGAAAATAAACAACTTCTTGGCTTTGTTTCGTAGAAAGACTATGATTTGCCCACGGTGATATTAACTGGGGGCGGTATATTTTCTCCTTTGCGGGCTCTTTGCATCCGCTCGAGTTGGTTCATCGCGCGATCGAGCTGCCGGTCGATGTGGGCTTCGTAACGTACGAGTTTGTCCGTCACGTCGGTAGGGGGCAGACTCAAGGCTCTCGCGTTAGCATCTTGCTCGAGCTTCTCGCGTTCTATTGCGTATCCCTTGAACATCTTGATTTGATCTAATCGATTGTCGATAAATGTCTGAGCAATGGCCAGCATGCTTGGCCCATCCTCCTCCGCCGGAGTGTTGTCTGCATGTTGTTGTACTTTCTCGACAGGTGGACCCACATTCGAACACGCTCGAGCTAACCAAAAATCGTGCATGCCAAAACTAAGATGTATTCTGTACTGAGTCTCTTGCGATATATGGCCCGCCTCAGAAATTTCGGCCTTTGCCTTAAGAAGTAACCCTTCGAGATATGTCAAACCAGCGCGATGACTTCTCATTCTGATGCCAGCGCGTTGCATGATGGACCATCGATCCGTACTTGACAACTTGTCGTCAGCTCGATTTTTTGGCGCATGTTCGGGAGAAAGCCTCATGAGAAACATCCGCCCAAAACAACCACGCCTGCAGCTTGCGCCTGACGAATACCGGGAACTACATCGCAAGGTACTGCAGCGCGACAGTTGGCGATGCCAAGCGTGTGGCTCCATGGAGAGGCTCGAAGTCCATCACATTGAACTCCGAAGCCAGGGTGGAGAGGACCGCGAAGACAATCTCATTACCTTGTGCCGGCCCTGCCACGAGAATACACACAAAGGTGACACTTTGGACCGATCGCGAAATCCTGCTGGTATTCAAATTGATGGAAGGGGAGTGAAAACTCCCCTTCACCTATCACGGCCTATTGGAAAACCGTGGTAACGGTAGTCGTGTTGTTCGCCTCGTTTGCCTCTCCGAAGTGGCACTGCCGGCAAAATTGCGTCGTCGATGCCGCTTGCCCCGCAGAGAGTTTTCCTTGCAGGTTCGGGTTGTACGGGCCATTTATGAAAAAGAACGTGGCATAGTACTTGCCGCCGCCGTCATTGACGATCTGGCTCTGCGAGGTTGACGTGTACACGGTCATCACATGCTGGTTGTGGCAGGTCGTGCAGAGCACATACGGCTTCCCTTTGCCGTTAATGCCCCATGGGCTCGACCACTTACCAGGCGCCAGCGCCGGCCATCCGTAATTCGCGACGAAGGTCGCAAACGGACTTCCCGGTGTGACCGTAAATGTGTTGTTCGCCCAAACCAGGCCGTTACCGGAGTTAATCGTAGCGTTTTGCCCAACCGGGTGATCGTTGGTGTAATTGCCCGCGGTCGTGCCGTCGTTGCCAAGCAGCGTCGGGATGTGCTGGCTGCCGTAAGTTGAGTTCAGGAGACCGATCTGTTGTTCATAGGACCAGTTCTGCATCATGTCGGAAGGCGTGAGATTGCCGTCGTGGCAGCTTAGGCAAAGTAGAATTCCTCCCACCTCCTGACTGCCGCTCGCAATGCCGCTAGGCAGTACTTCGACGTACCGCCCATTATCGCCAAACGCAACCGAGACACCGTAAAGGGGGCTGGCGTCCTGACCCCACAATGCATAGGAACCGGCATCGGTGCCGCCGCCGTGACCAGATCCGAAGGAACCGCTATGCGGAGCATGGCAACCGGCACAACCGCGCCCCTGGTTGCTATGTGCTCCCAACACGTCGACAGGGGACGTCCAACTTTGGGCCATCACCAAACCCGTCAGCGCCACCATAAAAGGTACGAGCAAGACCGCTTTTCTCATATAAGAAGGCCTCCATTCGTCATTCAAGCGACGGCCAGCACATCGCGTCTGGGTACCTCGGCGTCATCACGCGAGCTTGTCAGGCTCCGCAATTCATGCCGAATGACTACGGGTCCCCCGCGGCCGAGCGCCGGGCAGTCTTCAAGCGAGCGCATGATCGGGATATGGGTCCGAAAACTTTAGAGTCCTGTGATGTAGATCACATGGAAGCGTGATCTCACACCGCTTGAACGGGCGAGGGTTGCTGAAAAATTCAACAAATACGAGAGACGTGGGACGTGGGGATGGATAAGCGCAAATGACTGGTGACGAGCCTATTCGTGTGATCCAGATCACAAGGAGCGGTGAGGACGAGGGTTTCTTGGGTCGTTTCCTAACTGTAAGGTTGGAAAGTTCCAGCGGAAGGGCTGGTAATGTTCCGTTAAGTTCCTTGGCGCGGCGCGATCGAGAACAGCTCTCAAACCCTTGTAACTGGACTGGCGACCCTTAATTCAATGAGATGAGTGGCAGCGGCCCAATCCTCAATTCGACAGAATCGTCTCCGGTTTATCCTCGCCGTGACGATGAAAGATCGGATGGCCGCGTGGTTTACGCCGCGACCTTATTTCTAAGCGCTTTCCTTCTGTTCCAAGTCCAATTAATCGTGAGCAAGTATATCCTGCCGTGGTTTGGCGGTTCAGCTGCGGTCTGGACCACGAGCATGCTCGTTTTTCAGGCACTCTTGCTCGCCGGCTACGTTTACTCTCATCTGGTTTCTTCGCGTCTGAAGCCTTCCAGCCAGCTCAAGGTACATCTTGGTTTGTTATTGCTGGCCGCCCTGCTGATTGCCGCCTTGTCTTTGATCTGGCCGACAGCGATCACTCCGAGTATTTTCTGGAGACCCAAGTCCGGAGCAGCCCCGACACGAGACGTAGCACTTGTAATCCTAATCTCTGCGGGCCTGCCGTTCTTTGTTCTTTCGACCACAGCTCCCCTATTGCAAGCCTGGTTTGGCCGCTCGCGCCATAACCAAACGTATCGTCTATATTCTGTGTCGAACCTCGGTTCATTGCTAGGGCTACTTACTTTTCCGTTTGTACTCGAGCCCGCTCTTCGTATTCGAACTCTCGGCACATGCTGGTCGGTTGCTTTCTGCCTGTTCGCTATGGGCTGTGCATGGTGCGCCTGGACGGCGCGATCCTTGGATGACGCCTCAGAGCTCCCGAACCAGGGCTTTATCTCCCCAGAAATCATCCCAGGGGTTGGTGTTCGCGCGCTCTGGTTCTTGTTGGCGGCATGTGCTTCGTCGCTGCTATTGGCAACGACGAACATACTTTGTCAGGAAGTTATATCTCTTCCCCTGCTCTGGGTTGTCCCGCTGGCACTCTACCTCCTTAGTTTTATCCTGTGCTTTGATCATCCACGCTGGTATCAACGCTGCGTCTTGCATCCACTCTTTGCCGCCGGTGTATTTCTAGTGTGCATCGCCATGAAGTTTGCCCTTCGGACAACGGAAATCATTGCGATGCCGCTGCTCCTCTTTGTCGCCTGCATGATCTGCCACGGCGAACTCGTACGACTTAAACCTGCTGTAAACCACCTCACCGGATTCTATTTGTCGATCTCCGCCGGAGGAGTGCTGGGTGGTGTTTTCGTCGCCATTATCGCGCCTCACAGCTTCAAGTTCTTCGCCGAGTTCCAGATTTCACTCACCGCCTGCATCGTTTTGCTTCTCTTCTGCCTTGTTCTTGACTCCAAATCCTGGATTTTTCAATTGGGCTTCCGGCTCCCTGCAGCAATTACCGGTGGAGTTGTCCTGGCCGCTTACGGCGCCGGTCGCTGGATTGAGCCGCTACCTGACCTCCTCGATGCCGTCCGCTTTTATCCAATAGCGCTAATCTTGGGTACCCTCGTTCTTGCTGGCGCCTATGTTCAAAGAACGCCTCGCCCCGACCATAAACGTGACTTCCGCTTCGTTCAGATTCTCGTGTCTGCACTCGCCGCCGTCTCCCTCGGGATGCTCTATCGGTCGGCCCAACCCGAGTCCACGCTATTTCGCGGCCAACGCAATTTTTATGGTGCTCTGCGCATTTACGCGCTAGCTCAGGGCGGCAAAGCGCTATTCCATGGACACACCCTGCACGGCGCGCAACTCGATCCACCCAACGACCATCTCCCTATGGCCTATTACGGGCCGGACAGCGGCATCGGCATTTTTCTGCAGAACCATCCCAAAAGGAGCCTATCGCCCGGGATGCTACGGGTGGGAATAGTGGGTCTCGGCGCGGGCACACTGGCAGCATATGGCAGGACTGGCGACTACTTTCGCTATTACGAGATCAACCCCGATATCGTAAAGTTGTCGACCACAGATCAGCCGGTCTTCACTTACATTCGAAATTCAGAGGCCCATATCGATATTGAAGAGGGTGATGCTCGCTTGCTCTTGGAAAATGAGCTCTCTCACGGGCAACGTCAACAATTTGATGCTTTGGTACTCGACGCCTTCTCGGGTGATGCCGTTCCCGTTCACCTTCTTACACGCGAGGCCTTCGATATTTACTGGCGGCACCTCGATCCTGCACACGGCATGATTGCCATTCACGTCAGCAGTCGACACATCAATCTTCTACCCGTGCTCGAAGGCCTGCGCGCACATTACCAGGCCTATTCGCTTGTACGATTCAACGACGGCAGCTACCCCTTCCTTGAGAACCTCTGGGTATTTCTTGCGCGTCAACCTGAGGACCTGCAGGTCGAAGGCCTGTTCCCGAATCCCCCGCCGTTCAAACAATCGATCGCACCGCGATTATGGACGGATGATTACAGCGATATTTTTCGCCTTCTTTATTGAAGCAATCCGCTCTTGAAGTTCCCAACAGAAAAGCGAGGGGTGCTACTTTCGCGGCTTCCCCACGCGCTGCGCCGTCGCGAACATCTTGGCGACTGTGTCCAGGTCTTTCGGCTTCACCGCGCCGGGCCGAATGCGCATATTGGTCAGGTCTTCGAGTTTTAGCAAAACGTCGCCCAGTGCCATCGAATCCACCAGTCCGGACGACACCAGCGCCGTATTCTCATCGATCGCAAGCGTAGGCTTGCGGATACGCTGAAGGATATATTCGATCATCTGTTTTGCTTCGTCCGTCATCTCGCCTCTCTCGTCTCCTCTGCTATTCGAAATTGATGTTCGGATGCTCGCCGCGCAGTTTCTCCAGTGTCGAGGACCTCGCCGGCTTTCCCGCCGTACTCTTAACAACCCATTTTGGCGGCTTTAGGAAAATCGTTCCGACCGCAACTCCCATTCCCGTCATTACCAGCTCGCGAATTTCATGCTCGATCTCGGCCGCATTCACGAGATCTTCCTCAGTCTCCACCTCAGCCACCATCACGATCTCTTCTGTCCCTAAGTCCGCGTTATAAAGCCCCATCGCGATTACACGTCCCTCATGAATCGCAGGATGCTCCGAGGCAATCTCTTCCAGATCCTGTGGATATAAATTCTCGCCGCCGACGATGATCAGATCTTTTTTGCGCCCAATAACGTACAGTTCGCCATCAAGCAAGAAACCGAGGTCCCCAGTCCGGTACCAGCCATCAACAATTGCCTGCGCTGTAAGATCCGGACGATTGTAATAACCATTAAAGAGGCAATCGCTCTTGATCAGAATCTCTCCCACCGAACCAGCGCTAAGTTCCTCGTCCGAGTCTGAGACAACCCGCACCTCGTGATTCGGAAGCAACTGTCCTGACGATGTAAAGCAAATTGCGCCGGGTGCATCATCTCGAACACGGACAATCCGGTGCGAGCCCCGAAATTCCTTCCCGTCCGCGTAAATGCGCATTGGCCCGCGCGCGCTGGCCACATTCGATTGGCTCACGGCGAAAACGTTTTCAGCCATAGCGTAAGAACTTTGCAGCGCTCCAGGTCTCAAGCCGTTCGCGGCGAACGTGCTCTCGAACTCGCGCATGCTGCCCATCCTCACCGGCTCCGAGCAGTTGATCAAAGCGCGCAGTAAAGACAGGTCATAGCGCGCCCGGCGCTCAACCCGTGTACGTCGTGGCACAAACTGAAACGCGAAGTTCGGCATCCAGCCCACCGTGCACCTGTGCTCGGTGATGACTTCGAGCATCGTCTCCGGCACCATCACCCAGTCCAGCGGCGACTGCATTATTAGAGGCAGATGGCAAACCATCGGCAGCATGAAGCAGGCAATCAGCCCCATGTCGTGATAAAGAGGTAGCCAGCTGTAGATTCGGTCGTGTGCGCCGTCGATCCGCAAAGCATCGGCGAGATGCTCAAGTTGCCGCAGCACCGCCGCGTGGGTGAGCGCAACTCCTTTTTGAAGACCGGTAGTTCCGGCAGAATGCTGAATAAAGGCGATGCTCTCGGCCGAAATGTCGCTGACCGCGATCCCCGGCGTGGCTGGCGAATCATGGAAGCTTTCACTAACGCCTGATCCCGCCCGGATCACCTTCGTCTCGCCCGAAAGTGAGACGTATTCAAGCATCTCCTCCGGAAAACCTTCGTCGATTACGACCAGCCGTGCCTTGAGATTGGCGGTCACTCCAGCCAGACCCGACCGATACTTTGCAGCCTCGACTTTGTCATTCGGATAAGCCAGAAAGGCGGGCACCGCGCCAAGCATCATGGCTCCGGCAAATACAGTCATGGCAGGAATCCCCTGCGGCATGATGATGACGATCCGCTCAGCCATCACCGCGCCAGCCGCGCACAGCGCCTGCATTTGGCCCAGCGCTCGGCTGCGAAACTCCCCGAATGTCACCGTCTCCTGGTCATCCTCGTCAACCCAGAATGTGACAAACGGGCGCTCATCCGGAGCGCCCTCAAGTGCCTCAATCAGATTTCGGTATCGAGCCACACGACATTGTATGCGACGGTTTTCCCCCAGCCTTGTGACAAGATCACATGCCTTTTTCAGCCCTCGCTGCTACTCTCAAATCGCGACGAAAGCTCATTTGATTTGACGGGGGAGCCCTGTTTCGCATCATCACATATTCGCTGGTATTCCTGGCCTGTGCGGCGATTCTCGCCAAAACGCGTTCGCGCCGTGTACGCCAAGGCACACTCCTTATCGCCAGCTACGGGCTTTATCTAACTTGGACACCTTGGTTCGCAGCTGTCCTGCTTGCTTCCACTATCGCCAATTACCTCGTTGGCCAGTGGCTCCGCCGCAAGCCCTCAGGGTACGCGCTCTCCATTGGCATTCTGTTTAATCTCGCCCTGCTGGGCAGTTTCAAATATCTTCCCGATACCGTTCCGCAGCTTCCTTTTGCTTCATTGCAAACGCTCGCGCACCTGGCCATGCCGGTCGGCCTCTCCTTCTGGACCTTCCAGGCACTCAGCTATCTCTTCGACGTTTATCAGGGTGAGGACATCGATTCGACGCTCGCTGAGTTCGCTCTCTACATGGCGTTCTTCCCCGTCACGATCTCCGGTCCGGTCTGCCGCATGCCAGACATGTTGCCGCAGTTCCGCGCAGAGGAAATCACGCGCTGGAGTGACATTTCGCACGGTCTGCGCCGCGTCGCTGTGGGTGTTCTCATGATGCAGCTGGCGCGACTGATGGGACAGGGCATTCTCGCCGGCGACGGCATCAACTCCGGATTTGACCGCACGACACAATGGACCGGGCTCGACGTCTGGTGTCTCGCCTTCGGCTACGGATTGCAACTCTTCTTCGACTTTGCGGGATACTCACACATTGCCATCGGCGTCGCACAGGCACTGGGGTTTACGGTCCCAGAGAATTTCGCGCGCCCGTTCGCATCAACCAGCCCCTCGATGTTCTGGACACGCTGGCACATGTCGCTTTCGTTCTGGATTCGTGATTACGTATTTTTCCCCATCATGCAAATGCGCCGTGAGGTCTGGTGGCGCAATCTCGCGCTTTTGATCTCCATGGTCCTGTTTGGAATCTGGCACAAAGCAACGATTCTCTTTCTGCTTTGGGGCGCATACCACGGCGTGCTGCTCGTGCTGCATCGCGTAATCGAGAGCCTTGAGCGCAAATACGACTGGACACCGCCCGAAAAGGCGTGGAACGTCCTCTCGTGGGCAGGGACTATGTGCCTCATGAACCTGGGTTGGATCTTTTTCCGCTCGAATTCACTGGCAACCGCACGCGCAATGTATTCCGCGATCGTGTCTCCTGCGGCTTATTCCACCCATCTCCTCACTGGCAGCCTCTACCTGTTGGTATCTTCTCTTGCCGGGGGTTATGCCATCACTCTTTTGACGATTGATATCCTGCGTTCTGATTCCGTAACAGAAGGCCACTCGCAATCTGCACTGATTGAGCTCCTTATCAATTGGCAATGGTTCTGGCTCGCTCCTGCGTATGCACTGGCGTTACTCTTTGTGCTCATCGTGACTTGGTCGCATGGCACAAGCACGGCGCAAATGATGTACGGAAATTTCTAGCAATTGCGCCAATTTCCCCAGCTCTCTCCTACCTTTTTTGGCCCACGAGTCACATTTGTGGGTGAGTTTTATCACTGACTACCTCGCCATAACCTTGCTACACCTTCCCTGGATGTACTTGTTGCGAAATTTTGCGCAAACGGCTTGTTACAACGCACTCCCCCAGCACGGTTCGACAAGTAAGACGGCACGCATTCTTGCCTAGGCAGTTTCTGGTTCTCGGAAATTGATTTCGAACCAAACTCGATGGAAGAGATCGCTTTACCGCGCGTTCAGGACAGCGTGTCTCTCCTGACCTGACGAGCAGGATCGCGAACTCGGTTCGGTACAACTCAAGAACATTCAGCACGATAAGCAATCAGCAAGTCACCGACTAAGACACGGAGATTAGCATGACAGCGAAATCGCACGTTTCATGGTTGACCCTACTTGTCCTCCTGGCATTTCTGGCAATTTTCCCTACTTCTCTCTATTCGCAGTGCTATCTCAGCCAGGGCTGCAAACCGGTTGACTATCTTAATTACATACCAAACGGAACTGGACAGGTCTATCACGGGGATGGCGCCTCTAATAACGGCGCTGGTGGATGGACGGCTTATTACGCCGATGTGAATCAATGCCTCAGCTGCCACTACGGGACCGATACCTACCCGTATCTCATGACCGGGCACAAGAACACTCTGCGCAAGTTTGCACCGGGTACTCTGTGGGGTGGTCCCGATGACAACGTTTATCTGACGACCGACGATTACTACAGCTCCGGTAGCACCTATAACTGGACGACGAATCAGGTCACACTCGGATGGTGCGATCCGCTCGGCATCCTCGCCTTTAACGGATTGACGCCAAATGATCCGGGTTGCGTATATCCGTACTACACTCTGCCCAACGCGCACGCTCCGGCGCCATACAATCCGGTAGCGCAGACGGTGCAGGCTGGCGGAGTTCGGAATCTCTTCTATCTTTACGGCGGATGGCAGAACTATGGCGGGAGCCAGAACCCGACGGCAACTCATCTCAACACCGTGTTCGACTCCGGATTCACCGGTGACCTCTACCCTAACGGCAACTTCGATTGCGCGCGTTGCCACACCACTGGCTACAGCTTCGACAACTGGGGACCTGAGCCGACGTCAAATCTGAATGAGCAGGTGAAATGGATCCCCGATGCTCAACTCGGACGCTTGCCCAGCGACGGCTATGCCGCCCCGGGAACGAGAGGAACCTCATCCTGGTATCTGACCGGCATCCAGTGCGAGCGCTGCCATGTGGCCGCTTGGGGATATGGTTCACACCCGCAAGGCGGACTGCAGGCGACCATTGCCAACAATGAGGGGGCGACCGCGCTCTGCATGGAGTGCCACCGCCAGGAGACCATCGTGAAGGCGGACCCTGGCGCCAATCCTCCTGTCGCGGGAAGCATCAGTCCGGCAAACACGCTGACCATGCGCGACATCGGCTATTGCTCCGATCTATCCGGCGCCACATACGATAACTGCCTCAATAATCCATCGAACACGTGGATCTACAAGCCATACATCGATCACGAAGCCGGGCCGTCATTCCTCAACGGTTCACATGGGCGTTTCAGCGGTTCTCTCATCCAGAACGCGCAACATTCTTCCGACCTGTCGATCACCATCTCGGGGACCTACTCGAGCCAGTTCACGGAGACTTTGAGCGATCCGACCAAGAACCTCGGCTGTGTTGGCTGCCACGATCCGCACCAGAGCACGGTGCAAGCCGTAGGCGCTGCGAAGCCGTTCATCAACACCTGCACGCAATGCCACACGCTTTCCAAGACCATCATGAGCACGATCAACCACCCGATGGGGCCCGGCACTCCATTTCCTACTGGCGGTCCATCGGACATTCCCGGAGCCTGTATCACCTGTCATATGCAGGCAGCGCTCGGCACCGCCAACAGTCACCTGTTTCGCATCAGCGCCGATCCCAATTACAGAACTTTCCCAACCGTCGATCAGTTCTATAACGACAACCTGAATACGCTTGGCATTGAGACTGAATACTCCGAGATGGATGGTTCGGCCTTCACGCAGGCAAGCTGGCTGGATGTTGACCTCGCATGCGGACAATGCCACGTCGGGAACGATGGCGTCACGAATGAATATGGATTGACCATGCCTCCCGGCATGCCCGGAGCTCACGCCTACACGAGAACGCAACTCGCCTACTGGGCATCCGTAATGCATGGGCCGGATCCCGGAGTCCCCGCGCCGACATTCTCGCCAGCGCCAACTACGTATCACTCGCCGCAGACCATCACCATCTCGGATTCGATGAAGGGCGCGACGATCTACTACACGACAGACGGCTCGTTGCCGACGAAGAACTCGCCGGTGTATTCGGGCCCATTCACCGTGGCGAACACTACTTCCATCTACGCCATGGCAACTTATCCTTATATTCCCAACAGCACGCCATCGCTGGCTAGCTATTCAATCGTGCTTCCGCAGGCACCGGCGCCAACGTTCTCTCCGACTCCGTCCACGTTCAGCGCACCGCAGTCGGTGAAACTCTCCAACACACTGAACCTTCAGATGTACTACACGACTGACGGCTCAACTCCGACCGCGGGTTCAATGCCCTATTCCACGCCGATCGCGGTCACGCAGAACACCACGATCAAAGCAATCACGATTGCCTATGGATACATAAACAGCTCCATCTCAACCGGGACCTATATCATTCAGGCGCCGAACCCGACCTTCTCGCCGGCGTCCGGCACATACTACACACCGCAAACCGTAACCATCTCGGACACGGCGAGCGGAGCAACCATTTACTACACGACAGACGGATCGTTTCCGTCGACTTCCTCCACTTCGTGCGCGAACCCGTGCAAGCTGACCGTTTCGATCACGACCACACTCAAAGCCATAGCGTCAGGTGGTGGATATGGAAGCAGCAACGTAGCGGTAGCAACCTATACGATATCGGCGAATACTCCCACGTTCTCTCCGGTCTCTGGCTCGTATTCGAAACCGCTCGCGGCCACCATCTCCGACACAACCACTGGCGTGACGATCTACTACACGACGGACGGATCGATCCCGACAACTTTATCAACCTCATGTTCGAACCCGTGCAACATTTCACTTGCGGCAACAGCGACGGTCAAAGCCATAGCTGCTGGAAATGGAATTTCGCAGAGCGGCGTGGGGCTGGCGACGTACACCCTCCATTGATGTATGCAGTCATACATGAAGATGCCCTCGCGAAATCGAGGGCATCTTTGTTTGAATGTGTATTTTGGTCTGTGTGGCGCGGGCACTCTCGCCCGCGCAATCGGACCGGGCGAAGAATGGGAAGGCCTAATTGATAAACGTCCCGTCCGGAGCGAACACCGGAAACCCATCCCAGGGCCGCGATAACCGCAGCTGCGTGGCCGCTTGGTTTCGATCGTATCCAAAGAGAAATAATCCGTAGTTATAGCGAAGAACACGATCGGCCGGACTCTGCGCGATCGCCCACTGATATTCCGCCGCTGTCTGCTGCGGATCTTCATCTGGCGTCTCAGCCTGGAACGCCAACCGCAAAAGTTGATCCGAATGATCGAGCTGGTTGGTAAACGGGGGCTTCTGCAGGCGCTGCAGCATCTCATTCGCAATGCGCGTGCGATCATGCGGCGTCAGCGCCAGCAAGCGCTCGCAATCGGCTTCGGAGAGAACGCCATCCGGAGTGGCCCCGGCTGGCGGCGCCGGTGAGGAACCCGCGCTCGGCATTTTCGTAGCAATCTGCAGGAAAAGCGCCCGTGCCAACAGATAATTCCCCAGCGGCGTCATGTGCACATGTTCATAGACAAGATCGCTGCCGACTATTCCGTTAACGCTGTGCTTCGAGAACACGTCCTCGGCGTCGACCAGTTCCGCTCCGTCAAACGAAGCGCCTGCTGTCCGGTTGATCTCATTGATCCGGCTGTCCGCGCGAAAGCGCAGTGAATCGAGATCGCGCGCGCGGAGAAGATGCTGCTTCGCTCCAGCGTAATCGCCCTCGCTCCACGATGCGCGGCCCATACGAAATTCGAGCTCGGCGTACTGATCGTCGACCTTTGCCGCCTCCGAATACGCCTTCAGCGCCTCCGGGTAAGAGCGCGAGGCTTCAAGTTGTGAACCCTGCTTCACTAGCGCGTCCCAGGTGCGCAGCTGATCGGCGCTCAGCCCCTCTCGGTGCATCGAGGCAAATGGCGCGCAATCCTTCACGTTTGTTGCAACCGTGCTCACGATCAAGCGCGCTCCCGATGCCCGCGCTGCCGCAATCGTGTCGCGCAAATTGCGGTCATAATTCGCGTACACGTGCGTCATTAGCGGAGAGCTCTCCGGCACCTGCTTGTCGAGGAACATCTCCATCCCGCCCCACTCCTTTTTCTGCGCGCCCAGCTTCGTCAAAAGCTGTCCGATTCGCGTCGAGCGGAAGAAGATGGTCGATCGAATGACCGGCATGCTCATGCCGCCGGAGGTCAAAGCCGTGCCCGGACCGTAGGGCCCGACAACTTCGTTGTTGCCGGAGTAAATAATGAAGAGATCCGGACGCTGCTTAGCGAGCCCTTCGGCGATTGGCAGCAGCACATGGGAATTAATTGCGACACTGCCCGTGTTTACGACCTCGAATTTCATTTCCGGGTAACGCTGCCGCAGCATCACGTCGAGATAGCGGCTGAAGGCGTAAGCGGGATCGGGATCGCCCATTGCCGCCGACTCACCAAGCACGAAGATTCGATACGTCCCCTTTGGCTTCTCCGTCGGAATCGCATAAGCCTGCGGAGTCTTGATCATGCCGGGCGGAAAAAACGGCGCTGGGAAAAAGAGGTTGTAGCACGACGCCGGTTTGCCCCCCAGCGTACAAGCGGTCGTTACGTCCGTCGAAAAGCCCACGCCGAACACTCGTAGCGCGCCTTCGAGGATCAGCACCAACACGACCGGCACAAGCACCGCCGCGGCGATGCGCGGAAGCCAGTAACCTGCCCCACGAGATTGATTCTGAGTTTCTTCTGCCATCCGTTTTCCCGCCATTCAAGAACAGGGCTGGACGAGCTCTGATCCCGAGGGCCTAACCGCAGTTTCAGAACTTCTGTCCAGCCCTGTTCCGGTCTCCGGTCTAGCTCAGTCCCACGTTCCTCCGGAGCCAAAGCGATGTGCCACAGACATGGCGCTGCAACCGGAAACGAAGTGCATTGGAGATGCCAAACCGTGACCCTCGTTCGGCCTTATATGTTGACTGCTTTCAGTGGGTTATAGAGCTCATCCGCCATTGCCGGCTTCGGCTCCGTAAGCCTTTCAGCCATTCCCCGCACCCAGCGTGTGAATTGCCCCTCCCGTGACCCCGCGCCATCCAGGATATCGGAGCCAACGCATTGCCAATGAGCCATTTACACCAGGGTAGCCGTGGCACGATACTTGCCCTTCAAGGCCGGAGGTGGGGCCGCAACTCTAGCCGAAAAGACCGCCAAAGCCGAATGGGCAAGCTCCTCAATGACTAAATGATTAAAAAGCCTAAATGACTAAATGACCCCCCTCCTCCAGCTTCGTCCCATCCTGCGTTTGCGTCTGCTGCGCCTCGGCGCTCTGGCCGCGCTCTTCATTGTGATCGGAGAGATGGCACTGCGCCTGAAGTATTTCGTCCTCGACTCCGACATCTGGTGGCACCTCAAAGTTGGCGACTGGATCATCGATCACGTAGCCGTTCCGCACACCGGAATCCTCTCCCGCACCGCCGCCGATCGTCCGTGGGTCGCGTATAGCTGGGGATACGAGGTTCTGCTCTCACGCGCATATGCATGGTTCGGCCTGATCGGCATCGGTGTCTTCGGAACCATCCTCACGCTCGCTGTAGCCTGCTCGATCTTCTGGATGCTCGCCCGCATCTCAGGCCAGTTCTGGACCGCATGGATCCTAACCTGGATCGTCTGCTGGTCATTTCTATTCAACGGCACTCCCCGTCCATTCTTCTTCTCGATCGCGCTCTTTGCGGTGACGTTGACGCTACTGCTCGAAGTCAATCGCGGCCACGACGTGAAGCGACTCTACTGGCTGCCGCCGATGTTCTGGATCTGGGCCAACCTGCACATCCAGTTCATTTACGGATTATTTCTCGTCGGCCTGTTCATGGGAGTTTGTGTGGCCCGGACATTCCTGTCCGCTCTGGCGGAAGCAAACAAATCCGCCCGTCTGCAAAATCTAGTGGCAGCATTGGGCGGGAAAGAACGTCCAGCGTACACGGGCAAACTCATCCTGATCTTTGCCGCATGCGTGCTCGCCACCCTGCTCGGCCCTTACACATATCATCCTTACCTTGTCGTCTTCGAATACTCGAAGGCCAAGTTCACCTACTCGGTCATCATCGAACTGCAGCCACTAAGCTTCCGCGGCTATAGCCACTTTCTCGAGCTTTTCCTTGCCGCAGCGGGGTTCTTCGCCATCGGATGGCAGGCACAACTTCGCCGAAATGCAGAAAAATCCGAACAATCAACTGGAATCAGTCTCGACCTTTTCAAGCTGTTATTGCTTGCCATCGGCACAGTCGTGGCCTTCCGCACAATGCGCGATGCCTGGTTCATCTGCCTTCCAGCCGCTGCCTGCATCGCCGGCGCATTCTGGGCGAGCGCGAGGGAAAATACTCAAGCACCCGAAGACGAAGTGATCCCCGCACGAGATCTCTGGCTCGGCCGCCTCGGCATCGCCGCCGCCGTCGCCATCTGTCTCATCCTCATCGCGAACGCTGTCGACTTCAACCAGCGCGGCCTCGACCGCGCCGTCAGTTCCGGCTATCCCGTCAACGCCATCAACTATCTGCGCCGCAATCCTGTTCCCGGGCCGCTCTACAACAACCTCAACTGGGGCGGATTCCTGATGTGGTATATGCCCGACTATCCTGTCTCCATTGACGGTCGCAACGACCTCTATGGTGACGACCTCGACATCCTCTTCTACAACTCCCAGGTCGCGCAGGAATCCTACAAAACCGATCCGTACCTTGACGCGTGCGGTGTAGTCCTGCTTGATTCCACTCTGCCGCTTGCCAAGGTCCTCACCATCGATCCACGCTTCGAACTCGTCTACCACGACGAGATCGCAACCGTTTTTGCGCGCAAGCGAAACTCGCTAGATGCTCTCACCGCGCGCTAATTAGAGTAACTTTTCGCATTACTTCCGTGTCGCAGACATTTGCCTTCGTGTTACGCTCTCTGCCGTGGGGCGTTTAAAGTAATCAGTTCGGCCAACCTATTGCCAAACAGGTGAAGGCAAGTATGACGCGCACGCGTGCTCTCCAGCTTTCCACTCTGATCCTGCTCCTACTCACGACCGTTGCCGTCACGCAAAATGGATCTCAGTCAGTAGCCAATCTCCTCGGCGCACATGATGTCGGCGGTCACGGCTGTCTCGGCTGCCATACCGGACAGCGGGGTACAACCCTCGGTGCTGCCACGGGCGAATTTGGAGAGTCGCGTGAGACCGCCGTCGAACCTGCGTGGGGTCCTTCGACCATTCCTCTATACGGCAAGGCAATCGCCTTCGGCGAAGACGGGCGCTACGTTGAAGTGTTCTCGAAGAACATCACGACCCATAATCGCGAAGTCGATGGCATTCTCATTTGCCTCAGCTGTCATGATGGCAATCTCGAACCTCCAACGATGATGACGGGACAGTCTTTCGAGCAGCGCATTGGCATGCTTCCCACTCCCGGTTACGGAGGCTCTCCGATTCCGACGCTCCTCGGCAGCGACAATGGCAACTATCAAAACGATCACCCTGTAGGAACCGCCGCCGTCATCCCGAGCGGCGATGGGTTGGTTTGGATCAACAACGGCTTCTCCGTAACTCCCGGCAGCCCATACGCGCAATTCGTCTCGCACTACGGAAGGCCTTCATTGATGCCAGGAACCGAAAGAAATCCTTGGGGCGTGAATTCATCGGGTCAGCCATTCGTGCTCTGCACAACTTGCCATAACCAGCACGTCATGGGCGTGTACGCATCGTCCGCGAAAAACCAGATCGCGAGCGACGGAGGCGGAAAACTCTATCCGACATACTTCTTTCTCAACGGGCCTTACGGAACGAAGGCGATGAGTGCAGCCAATCCAAGCGCTTCGGCGTCGACGCAGTTCTGCCGTCAGTGCCATTTCACAACCTCGAACGAAGGAAATAACGCGAATACTGTAGCGACGGTGCTGCAGAGTTTCTAACTGCACTCTCAGGCCCTTCGCTTCTAGCGGTTAGCGCTCACCTCTTAGCGCTTGGTCTCAAGCCGACACAAAAACGAGATCGATGAGTCTCTCAAGGCTCCAGAGTACAAAGCATCGGAATCGAATAACGTGGGCACAACCGTGGAAGAGCGGCCCTTTAGAGCTGCGTAGGCTCCCCTTGAATCAATACGGGCTTCAGCCCGTGTGAAGACTGTTTTACTCAGAAGTCATTTTGCTTCGTCAAGGCTGTTGCTGGCGGCGCAGAATGAAATACACTTCTCTCTCAAATACCGCGCGCTTGTAGAGGTAGTAGCCGTCTGAGAAATGCACGAGTTCGTATCCGCGAGAAGTCAGTTGAGGCAGACCCGTCTGGAGCATTAATTCTGGTTCCTGGCTGTAAGCGACGATATATTCCGGATTCACGCGGTAAAGTTCATCGACATCAAGGTTTGTCCCGTGTAATGGAATTCCGTGGTGGAAATAGGCTGTCGGAACATTTCTAAAAATGTTGTGATCGAAAAACGCCTGCACACCGACGGTTCCAAACAAAAATCCGAACATCGGGCCGCGGTCGGCGCCAACGGATTTCAGATACTGCGCGGCATCTTGTGCACCGCTGTATGGATAACGATATTCACGCCCAATCGCGACTACTGAATCCCAGATATTGACGGCGCAAAGGCAGAGTAGCGCGCCGACCATAACAGGCCAAGCACGCCGCTGCAAGCAATCGAGTTTCATGCGCTCGGCACGGCTCGGCCACGCGATCCACAGGGCGGCGATTGCGGCTATTAGCAGAGTTCCGTGGTGATGCGCTGCGCCATGAATAACCGAGTAGAAGCCGATCATCGCCCCAACCGGCAGAGCGTAAACAAGAAGGCGCCGCCTTGTGTAGCACCACGCCCCGGCGATCACGATGAACGCGATCGACGGGACCAGCCAGTCCAGCAACGCGCCGCAAACTACCGCAGTAAATTTGTCGAATGTACTCGGGAATTGCGCTCGCTGTTCAGGGGACATTTGCGCAAACTCATGCTTAACCGCGAATTCTTCGATATCCGGCGTGGGCTTCAGAATCATCACAATGAAAACAAACACCAGCGCCATCACCCCGATACAGATCCAGAAGCGCCTGCGAGTGCCAACATCGAGGGTGCCGCGAACTTTCCACGCGTCGACAAGATACGCAATGCCCAGGCATCCGGCTAGGATTGTTCCATGCAAGCTCAAGTTCGCGAGAAGCACCAGGACGATCATCAGGCGCTCAGGATGATGGAGATCCTTGAAGAGCATCGCCGCCGCAAACGCGAGCAGCGGCAGTAGCGTATACGGCCGCGCAATGACGGCGTACTGATAGATCATGAAATATGTGAAAGCCAGCGGCCAGCGGATGTAGCGCGGAAAAGGCGCTTTGAAGATCAGGAGTGCGACTCCGGCGGTGGCACCTACCATGCCGATGTAGCCGAGCGCGTCATATTTGGCGTGAAAGGCGTGTTGCGCAATCCAAAGAATCGTGTGCCAGAGTCCGGGCGAGCCTTCATAGCGAAGTTCGTAGAGCCAGATGCGTGACAGCGGCAGATCGCGCGCAATCAGCCAGGCCTGCGCCTCGTCGGCCCATTTTTCGTGATAGGGAAGAATGAAGCCGACGACGGCAATCCAAGCGCCGAACACGGCAAAGTCGGCAATGCGCCACCACGCAGATGGCGCGGGAGAGGCGACCAGCGTCAGTTCGGGAGAGTACGCGCCCGGATCGGCGAGCGCGAGCGAGCCGTCGGTTGAAGGAGCAGCGATCTTGCCAACGTCGTCGGACATGGGGGAGAGTCCTTGGATTTAGTCATTTAAGCATTTAGTCATTTAGTCACTAAAAACCAAAGTCTAGGCTGCGATCGAGAGGTTCAATGATTAAATGATTAAATGATTAAATGATTAAATGATTAAATGTCTAAATGACTAAATATTTCAATCCTTCACAATCACCACCGCTACATTATCCGTGTAAACCATCCTGTATCCGGGCAATGTGCTCAGAGCTCCAGCCATAATTGCGGACCGCGGCAGAAGGAGCGTCTGCGCATTGGCCAACGGGGTGAAATCGGTGTAACGGATTTCGGCGCTCATGGCCTTGGAATACTGAACGACAAAATCGTCGCCGTAAAGATCGGTCCTGCCGTCGATGGCGACTGGGTATTCCGGAAGATAGTGTGTCAGAAATCCTCCCCACTCAAAGGCATTGAAAATGGGCTGCGGCAGATGCCGCGAACGAATGTAATTGCCTGCCTCGACGGGGTAGGACTGCGCGCTTTTCGCGAGAAGAGCAGATTGAGATCGGGGAGTAAGTGTGGCCGCCCCAACGACGATGATGACAATGGTGGCGGCGAACGCGATGGAAAGCGTCTTGACCGGAGAAGGCTGTTGCGCGGCATCCCGCGCGGAGACCGAATACGAAGTGTTGAGCATCTCCCCCATGACCGCGGTCGCCACGATTACCGCCAGCCACACGTCGCGCTGCGAGTAGAAGGAAAGTGCGGAGGCGATGACGAGGATGGCAATGAGAAACAAATCGCGCGAGCGACGCAAGCCAAGCGCAAGAAACGCGGACATCACGAGGAGAAGCAGAACATAATCCTGCGGCTGCCGGAAACCGGGAGCCTTGAAGTCGGGAAGGTAGGCGTTGGCGGAGTTGAAGACGCTCGCGAAGAATGCGCGATAGGGTTGGACGAAGTAGGGAGTGATGAGCGTTGTGGCGAAGCAGAGGACCGCGATTAACGCGAATCCTGGGAGGAGCGCGGATTGGGCCGTCCCTCCGGGACTTGCGGGGTGGCTGGCGTCGGTCCCAGCGCTGAAGCGCTGGGCCAAGCTGGGCCGCCCCTGCGGGGCTGGTTGCGCGGAGGGCTCATCTTCGGATGAGTGCTCGATATCCTGGGATGGCAACGCGGCGAGTTTCGATTCGAACGAACTCGTGAAGCGTTGTCTAATCTGGGCTGGTAGAAAGACCAGTAGCATTGCGAGCCCGTCGACGAAATGTACGTCCACGTTCCCCCACACTAGAAACAATGGGGGCAGCAGCCATGCTACGCGAGGGATGCGGGCGGGGGCGCCCGCGCTACCCGGGGCTCGACGAATCTCCAGCTGCAGTAGCAGCTCGATGCCGAAGAAAAGAATTGAGGCGTATACAGGCGTGGGCGCTACCGATCCCAAGATGTATTGTGCGACAGCCGAGACCCCGACCGCCGGCCAGAAATTTCTCCACCAGCCGCCGGCGAGAAGAAACGTAATCACCGCCAGACCCATCTTGCAGGACATGGCGAAAATCGGAATGGCACGCAGTCCGAACAGCTGGTAGAAGACCGCGAGCTTCATCTCGTAGAGCCAACTCACCGCAGCCCAAGGGTTACTCGCCGCCTGCGTAAACAACCCGCTATGCGGAAGCGAATGGGTCCGTAGGATCCAAAGCCCCGAGCTGAGATGCCACCAGACGTCTCCGCCAAGCAAACTAGAAAGTGATGAGCAGCGCACCGCTTCGATCAATGGCGCAACGGTGAAGAGCGCGACGAGTACCGGCACGCGCAGGCCAGCAGTACCGGCCTTGCCGTTCATTTTGTCCGCTTTCCGTGTTTCGCGTTCTGATTCAGAGAAGGCGTGACCGAACCGTCGGCATTGTGATCGTAATTGTGGCAGGTCAGCGTGCAGGTATTGCTGGCGCGGTTGTAGGAAATCGGTGTACCGAGATTCGCACCGCCGTTCGGCGCAACCACGTTGGCGTCAAAGTTCACCAGGCGCTCGCCCGTAACGTAAGGTGATGTCGCGCCCATTCCGTGCGCAGTGTGGCACACGGAGCAAGTAAACCCTTGCTGGTAAGAATGTAGATTGTGCTGCGTGAAGCTGGTGTTATTGAAAATCTGCGAAAGATCGTGGCACTTGGCGCACAGCGAGAACGGTCCCGCTGGGCTCGTATCAGGATTCGGGAAAAGATTCGTGACCGTTCCCCCAGGCG
>Ga0335069_10004057_pt1 | contig 21871 bp, 17 predicted proteins | sample Lox_Sample_11_FD_206714 | JGI IMG/M metagenome (GOLD analysis project Ga0335069, IMG submission 206714) | Soil microbial communities from Loxahatchee National Wildlife Refuge, Florida, United States - Lox_Sample_1.1 | ecosystem: Environmental > Terrestrial > Soil > Wetlands | place: USA...
GCCCCGATGGATGGTGGAGTACGCATCCAGCGCAGAATCGCGCGGAATTCAGGTGATCATCGCGGGAGCAGGCGGCGCCGCGCATTTGCCGGGAATGGTCGCTGCTAACACGCTGCTGCCGGTGTTTGGCGTACCAATCGAGAGCCAGGCACTGAAGGGCATGGACTCGTTGCTCTCGATCGTGCAGATGCCGGGCGGCGTACCGGTCGGCACGCTGGCCATCGGCAAGGCTGGAGCGCAGAACGCGGCGCTGTTAGCCGTGGCTATACTCGCGAATCACGATCCGGCGCTGCGCGAAAAGCTTCGGGCGTTTCGGGAAGAGCGCGCCAGCCAAGTTCTGTCGGAAGAGCTGACGTGATTGAACCAATACTGCCCGGCGCGACCATCGGCGTCCTGGGAAGCGGGCAATTGGGGCGCATGTTCGCGATCGCGGCGCGGCGGATGGGTTATCGCGTTCACACGTTCTCCCCGGATCAGGACACGCCCACAGGACAGATTGCCGATATCGAAGTCACCGCCGCCTATGACGATCTCGCCGCCGTATCGAACTTTGCAAAACGGGTCAGCGTAGTTACCTTCGAATTCGAGAATGTCCCCACCGCCACGGCGCAGGCAGCCGCGCGATTCGCGCCTGTCCGTCCCAGCGGATCGATTCTGCACACTACGCAGCAGCGCATCCGAGAGAAGAGCTTCCTAAAGAACGCCGGTCTGCCCATTACTCCCTATCGCGAGATCCGCTCGCGGCTCGACCTTCAGCAGGCCGTCTTTGAACTCGGGTGTCCGGCCGTGCTCAAGACCGCCGCGTTCGGTTACGACGGTAAGGGTCAGTTCCGAATCGACACCCCCGACCATATGGATGAAGCCTGGAGCGCCATTGGCCGCCAAGAGGCTGTTCTCGAAGCGTTCCTGGATCTGCAGTGCGAAATCTCGGTCGTTGCCGCGCGGGGAGACGATGGCGAGTTCGTGCACTACGGAGCGATTGAGAACCAGCACAGCCATCACATCCTGGATCTCTCGCTAGCGCCGGCGCGGGTCTCCACTGAAATCGCGCGAGAAGCGACTGACATGGCCCGTTGTGTCCTGGAGAAGCTTGGCGTGGTCGGGGTCCTCTGTGTGGAGTTCTTCGTCACCAACGATGGCAAGCTTCTGATCAACGAACTCGCACCCCGGCCTCACAACTCAGGACATCTAACGGTCGATGCGTGCGTCACCAGTCAGTTCGAACAGCAACTGCGCGCCGTTTGTGGATTACCTTTAGGCTCCACGACTCGCTATCGTCCGGCAGCAATGGCCAATCTATTGGGAGACATCTGGTCGAACGGCGAACCGAACTGGCGCGGTGTTTGCTCCTTTCCCGCAGTCAAACTGCACTTGTACGGGAAGATGGAGGCTCGGCCTGGCCGCAAGATGGGTCACCTGACCGCGCTGAATCAGGACGTGGAAGAGGCATACAAGATGGTCGTTGAGGCACGGCGGAGTCTGCCGCGATAGCCGACCGGATGGCCGGTCGGCGTGACGGCACTCTTTTCGACTAACATATCCAAAAAGGAGTGTCCATGCCGATACCTCGATGTTCCCGCCTTGCTGCTTTGGCCTTTTGTGGCTATCTGTTCGCTGCTCCGGCTCCGCTCACAGTCAGCGTCCTGTCCAGCCGTGCCGATATGGTCAGCGGCGGCGATGCGCTGCTCGAGATCAGGAATGCCCCCGCGCAAAACGTGCAGGTCAAGGTGAATGGCCGTGACGCTAGCACCGCATTTCACGCTGACGCAGCGCGTGGAACGCTGATCGGTCTCGTCGATGGCCTCCGGGTGGGCACCAACGCCATCACGGTCAAGGCGGGTTCAAGGACCGCAAGCCTCCAACTGATCAACCACGCGATTACTGGCCCCATTGTCTCCGGCGAACACTTGAAGCCATTCGTCTGCAACACGGAGGAATCGGGCTTGGGCGCGCCGCTCGACGCGGACTGCTCGGCGGCTACGAAAATCGAATATTTCTATCGTTCAACTGAGACTGCGGCCGGAAGTTTCAAACCGCTGCCCTCGGGAGCACGGCCGGCTGACCTGGCGCAAACCACGACGAGAGACGGTAAATCCGTGCCCTATATCGTGCGTGTCGAATCGGGGACGATCAACCGAGCCATTTATCGTATTGCTATGCTCGACGACCCGAGCCGTTCGGCCGGTTCGGCGTGGGCGCCCGGCGACGGCTGGAATCATCGCATCATTTACAGCTTCGGCGGCGGATGCGGCGCAAACTATACGCAAGGCCGCAGCCAGGCGACGAGCGTCCTGTTCGATCCTGCCCTCTCGCGCGGTTACGCGTTCATTACCTCCACGCAGAACGTCCTGCAGCAGCACTGCAACGACAATCTCTCCGCCGAAGCATTGATGATGATCAAAGAGCATTTCATCAAGCACTATGGAGTACCGGCCTGGACCATGGGCCTCGGCGGATCGGGCGGCTCCATACAGCAGCTCCTGATCGGACAGAATTTTCCAGGACTGCTCGATGGTCTGTTGCCGAGCCTGACCTTCCCGGATAGCGTCAGCATCAGCCCCGACGTCAATGAGTGCCGGCTCTTGATTCGCTACTTCCAAACCGATGCCAAAACCTGGACGAAAGACAAAGAGACTGCCGTGGAAGGCTATTCGCCGGGAACTTGCGCGGCCTGGGACCGCAGTTTCGCAAACACTATCGTCGCGACGAATGTCAAAGGATGCGGCATCGCCCCGGAGCTGGTCTACGATCCCGTGAAGAACCCGAAGGGCGCGCGTTGCACTACCTGGGATACGAACGCGGCCACATATGGCCGCGACCCGTCCACCGGTTTCACTCGCATTCCGATGGATAACGTCGGCGTGCAGTATGGGTTGAAAGCCCTGAACGACGGAGTGATTAGCAAACAGGAATTCATCGATCTCAATCGTCACGTCGGCGGCTTCGATCACGACGGCAGTCCGCGCCCGGAAAGGTCGGTCGCGGACCTGGATGCGGTGAGAATGGCTTACGTAACCGGACGTCTCGATTCGGGTGGCGGCGGCTTGTCGTCTGTGCCGATTCTGCACTACCGCAGCTATAACGACGCGATGGGCGATATCCACGATCGAGTGCGCGACTTCGTGACTCGGGAGCGGCTGCGCAAGGCGAACGGAAATTCTGACAACGAAGTGATGTGGGTTTATCCCAATGGCGATCGTGCGGTGGCCGGTAAGGTGACCGCGCTGGCAATCGATACCATGGGCCGCTGGTTGGATTCGCTAACCCAGGACGCCTCGAAGTCTTCGACCGCCGCTAAAATCACGCACGCAAAGCCCGCGGACGCTGTCGACGGCTGCTGGTCGAGCGATGGGGCCCGAATTAACGAGACAGCGTCGCTAGATGGCCCCGGCAAATGTAATCAGCTCTATCCTGCGCACTCGACGCCGCGACTCGTGGCTGGTGCGCCGCTGACCGATGACATCATGAAGTGCCAGCTCAAGCCGGTCGACCCGAAGGACTATCGCGTCACTTTTAGCAGCGCTGAACTAGACCAGTTGCGGCAGGTATTTCCAAGCGGCGTCTGCGACTTCTCAAAGCCCGGCGTGATGCAGTTGCCGCTGGCGGGAACGTACCTGACGTTGCCCTACAGCGAGCCATCCACCTCGACCAAGTAACTCTGGCCCGAGTGCGTCGGTTTCCACGTGGGGCAGGCCTCCTGGCCTGCGGGCGACGTCCACGTCGGCCTTGCTCGCTAACCGAACTGGCCGGACCAGAAGGTCGGGCGCGGACGTGGACGTCCGCCCTACTGTGCCACACTGAAGTTTATGCAAGCCGTTCGCGAATGGCTCAAACAAGCCAGGAAAGTCGCGGCGCTCACAGGCGCGGGTGTCTCAGCCGAGAGCGGCGTCCCGACCTTCCGCGGAGCCAACGGCCTCTGGAAGCAGCGCCGGCCGGAGCAACTCGCCACGCCGGCCGCATTCGCGCAAGATCCCAAGCTGATCTGGGAATGGTACAACTGGCGCCGAACCGTCCTTGCTGAAGTCAAACCGAATCCCGGCCACTATGCGCTGGCTGAACTCGAACAACGGCTCCCTGAGTTTACTCTGATCACGCAAAATGTCGATGGCTTGCACCACCTCGCCGGCAGCTGCAACGTTCTCCAGGTCCACGGGAGCATCTGGAATCTGCGCTGCCTCGATTGCCATCAGGAGCGGGTCGACCGAAGGACTCCCCTGCCCGAAATCCCGCCGAAGTGCGAATGCGGAGGCATGCTTCGCCCCGGCGTGGTCTGGTTCGGCGAATCACTCCCGCAGGATATTTGGCGGGATGCGGAATCAGCAGCACGCAGTGCCGATCTGTTCCTGGTGATTGGCACTTCGGCGGTCGTTTATCCGGCTGCCGGCCTGGCTCAAATTGCAAAGGCCGGTGGTGCGCGTGTGGTCGAAATCAATATTGAAGAGACCGCGCTGTCAAGCGGAATCGACTCGTTCCTGCAGGGTCCGTCCGGCGAGCTACTGCCGCAATTAATCGCATGAAAATCTGCTACCTCGACGCCTTCTCCGGCATCAGCGGAGATATGACGGTCGGCGCGTTGATCGATGCAGGCGCAGATAGTAGCAGTCTTGTGCGCTCGCTAGAAAGCCTGGGCACCGGCGCGCGATTCCGGATCGGAAAGACGAGCCGCCGCGGAATTGCAGCGTCTAAATTCCACGTCGATGCGGGCGAGGCCAAGAATCACCGGCATCTGCATCACATTCTAGAGATCATCGCCAAGTCCGATCTTTCAGAGCTAGCCAAACGAAATGCCTCCGCGGTGTTCGACCGCTTGGGGCAGGCCGAAGCGAAGGTTCATGCGGTCCCCATCGAGAAAGTTCACTTCCACGAAGTCGGGGCGGTGGATTCCATCTGCGATATTGTGGGCGCCTGCGCCGGATTCGACCTGTTGCGCATCGACGCAATTCATAGCTCACCTCTCAACGTCGGCAGCGGAACGGTGAAAACCGAACATGGTATGCTGCCGGTGCCAGCGCCGGCTACCACTGAAGTCCTTTCGGGAAAGCCCGTCTATGCCCGCGGACCGTCCGTCGAGCTAACCACGCCAACTGGAGCCGCCATCGCCGCGACGCTCGCCGTCGAGTTCGGCGCGCTGCCCCCGATGCGTATCGCCGCCACCGGGTATGGCGCCGGGGACAAGGATTTTCCGGAACACGCTAATGTCTTGCGCGTGATCATCGGCGAATCCAGCGGAGCCGCGGAATCGACCACGGTCGCCGTGCTCGAAGCCAATATCGATGACTCCACGCCGCAAGTTCTCGGCTACGCGATGGAGCGCCTGCTCGAGTCCGGCGCGCTCGACGTAACACTGGAATCGTTGTTGATGAAGAAGAATCGCCCAGGCACGCTCATCCGCGTGATCGCCCAACCGGAACACCGCGAAGCCCTGGCGCAAGTGATCTTCGCCGAAACGTCGACCTTGGGACTTCGGATTTACTCCGCCGAGCGTCGGGTGAAAGCCCGACACTGCGTTGATGTCGCCACGCCGCAAGGAACAGTGAAAATCAAAATAGCGGACGACGGATCGTTCGCGCCGGAATACGAAGACTGCCGGCGGCTGGCGCGAGAAACCGGAATACCGCTCAAGCAGATTCTGGCGGAAGCAAACCTGGCATATCTGAAAAACAAGCGATGAAATACTACCTCACCACTCCGATTTATTACGTGAACGCCGCGCCCCACATCGGGACCGCATACTCGACCTTCGTCGCCGACCTGGTGAAGCGGTTCAAGACCATGCAGGGATTCCACCCCGTCGTGTTTACCACCGGCTCCGACGAGCACAGCCGCAAGGTCGAACGTGCCGCCAAGGACGTTGGCTTGACTCCTGAAGCATACTCGGCAAGGATGGCGGCCGAGTTCACCACGCTGTGGCAGAGATTCGGGATCGACTACGACCGCTTCATCCGCACGTCCGATCCGAAGCATCACGAGACCGTCCGTTGGCTGTTCGAGCGCTGCCAGAAGAATGGCTACATCTACAAGGGCTCGTACAGCGGCCAATACTGCGTCAACGATGAATTGTATATTAACGACGCCAAGCCCGGCGATCCTTGCCCGGAATGTGGGCGCCCCACCGAAACGGTTACGGAAGAGAATTATTTCTTCAAGCTGTCTGCATTCCAGACGCCGCTTCTCGAGCTTTACGAAAAGAATCCGGAGTTCGTCAAGCCGGATCACCGGCGCAACGAGATCACCGCTTTCGTACATCAAGGATTGAACGACCTCTCTATCACTCGCACGAACATCAGTTGGGGCATTCCAGCGCCGGTGGAAGGCCCGCACGTGTTTTACGTCTGGTTCGACGCTCTGATTTCTTATATGACTGCGGTAAAGGACGACAATCTCTGGCCAGCCGACCTGCACCTGATCGGGAAGGACATTTTGCGCTTTCACGCGGTGTATTGGCCGGCGTTCCTGATGGCCGCGGATCTGCCGCTTCCGAAGAAGGTCTTCGCGCACGGTTGGATTCTGTTCGAAGAGAACAAAATGAGCAAGTCGCGAGGCAATGTAGTTCGGCCAGGCCCCATCGTCGACGTGGCCGGAGCCGATGCGCTGCGCTATTTTCTGCTGCGCGAGATTACGTTCGGCCAAGACGGCAGCTTTAGCTACGACGCTCTGATCCAGCGATATAACTCGGACCTGGCGAATGGGCTCGGCAATCTGGCAAGCCGTACCCTGACGATGATTCACCAATATCGCGGCGGTGCGGTCCCCCAATCGGGAGGCCGCGGCGACATTGCGGAAAGCGCCACGCAGACTACGGAAACCGCGCTCGAAGCGTTTGACCAGTTCAACTTCTCCAAGGGTCTGGAATCGATCTGGGCATTCATTTCGGTCATCGACAAATTCATCGTCGAACGCGCGCCTTGGAAGCTATTTAAGAGCGGCGACGCGCACAGTAATGAACTCCTCGATGAGACGCTGTACACGGCAGCCGAGGCTTTACGCATTGTCTGCGGGCTGCTCTACCCCGTGATGCCGGAGTCCACTGCGAAGATCTGGAGTCAACTGGGCATGACCTCCGCGATCCAAAGCGTGTGCATTGCCGACTTGCATTGGGGCCGGCTCGAGGCTGGACAGAAAATCGGCCCCGTTAGCGGCGTCTTCCCGCGGCTGGAAGCGAAATCTTCCATCGATAAAATCCAGGAACTCGAATTAAAGGAGAAAGAACGTCAGGCCGGATTGTTCGCCGCCAGCTCAGCGGCAGCCGCGGCGACACCAAAGACCGATGGAGCGGGCAAAATCAGCATCGACGATTTCGCCAAAGTTGAAATGCGCGTCGGCATGGTTCTGGGCGCCGAGCGGGTCAAAGGCGCCGACAAGCTCCTGCACCTCAAAGTGGACATAGGCGAAGAAGCGCCGCGCACGCTGGTCGCGGGCATCGCTGAAGCGTATGCGCCCGAGCAGATTATCGGCCGCAAAGTGGTCATCGTCGCGAATCTCCAACCGCGCAAACTCCGCGGCATCGAATCGAACGGCATGATTGTGGCCGCGTCCGTCGAAGGTGGCAAACCAGTACTGGCCGGGTTCCTCGAGGACATTCCTATCGGAGCGCGATTGAAGTGAGTCTGATTGACTCGCACTGCCACCCCGACAGCCAGGAATTCGACGCCGATCGTGAAGAAGTGATCGATCGGGCCCTGGCTGCCGGAGTGGAACATATAATGGCGATCGGCACAGGCAACGGTCCGCCGGATCTTGAAGCCGGCATTCGCATGGCCGACCAATATCCTTGTTTCTACGCAACGGTCGGCATTCATCCTCACGATGCCGCCAAAGCCACTCCTGCCGATTTCCGTCGGTTCTCCGATTTGCTGGCCCATCCCAAAGTCCTGGCCGTGGGCGAGATCGGTCTGGATTATCATTACGATTTCTCGCCGCGCGAAACGCAGAAATCCGTCTTCATCGAGCAGATGGCCATCGCTAAGCAAGCCCGTAAACCGATCGTGATCCACACCCGCGAGGCTTGGGAAGATACGCTGGCCCTGATCGAACAATACTGGACTCCGCACGGAATCGGCGGCATCATGCACTGCTTTTCCGGCGGACCGTCGGATGCCCAGCGCGCGCTGAACCTTGGCTTCTATCTCAGCTTCGGGGGGATCGTGACGTTTCCGAAGGCAACCGGCGTCCAAGCCGCCGCTCGAGAAACGCCGCGCGACCGAATCCTGATCGAAACCGATGCCCCCTACCTCGCCCCGGTCCCCAAACGAGGCAAGCGCAACGAGCCGGCCCTTATTGTCCACACCGCCCACAAGCTTGCCGACCTGTGCGCCGTGCCACTCGAAACGATCTGTAAGGCCACGACTGATAACTTCCGCCGCCTTATGTTTTCGGGGTTTTAACCTTCGCGTATTAGCGTCATTGAAGAACCTGAAATCGACTTGATAAACTCTGGATGTGGACCGGGTGCAAGAAATCGAGCAATGATCGATCGATTGCCTGTTGAAGGGTTTCGCCGATCGTGAAATGGATCCGCGAAAAAGACTCCGGGCAATGGGGCCGTCAACTCGACCGCGACTCCGCTTTTAGGCAAGCTTGATTTCCTGTTCGAGGAAGCAAAAGAAGAAGCCAACCGACGGCCGCTCAGCCTTTGGCCACAGACAAAATGAATTCCGTCGCCACGCGGCGATTTTGGGACCTGTTTCATACCCTCCCAGGGGAAATCCAGGCGCTCGCAGTGAAAAAACTACCATCTATGGCGCTCGGATCCGAATCATCCTTCACTTCGGTTCAGGCGTCTACAAGGCTTCGACGACCGATTCACGATTTGAATCGGCGACAACGATCGCGCCCTGGGATACGTGAGCTCCGATACCATCGCGCGGGTTTGGATCGGAACGCACGCTGAATACGATCGGCTAAATCAGTTGACCAGCCGGCGACGCGGGACAGCCAAGAGCCAACAGCCAACCGCTAATCGCCGATGGCGATCCCTGCTAAACTGAAAAATCCCCATGGGACTCGGCAAGCTCGGCCAAACCCTCACCGCGCGCGAGATTTTCGACCTCGTCAAGAAGGATCTCGAACGCGTTGAGCGGGAAATCAGTCTCGAGTCGGTAGCCAGCGTCGATGCCGTCACCACCATCGGCCGATATCTGCAAGACGGCGGCGGCAAGCGTTTGCGGCCGATCCTGGTGCTGCTCTCGTCGGGACTCATGGGAAGCATCTCCGACTGCTCCATCCGGATGGCTGCCGTCGTCGAGATGATCCACACCGCTACGCTCGTTCACGACGACGTGATCGACAGCGCTAAAACGCGACGCGGCCGTCCATCGTCGAACGCCGTCTATGGCAATCACACTTGCGTGCTCGCGGGGGATTGGCTGTATATGCAGGCCTTTCAGATGGCGCTGCGGGAACGTAATTTCCGCGTACTCGACCTGCTCATCGCCTTGACTCAGATGATGGTCGAAGGCGAGCTGTTGCAATTGGAGCGCATCGGTAAGATTCAAGTTTCCGAAGCCGACTACATGGAGTTGGTCGACCGCAAGACCGCCAGTCTGTTCTCGGCCTGCGCGCGCCTCGGAGCAATGATGGGCGGAGCCGATGAAGCTGCCGAAAGCCGCCTCGGTGAATTCGCCTGGAATCTCGGCATCGCCTTCCAATTAGTCGACGACGTGCTGGATTTCACTTCCAATGAAAAAGTGCTCGGCAAGCCCGTTGGGAGCGATCTTCGCGAAGGCAAAGTCACCTTGCCGTTGGTCTACGCACTTGAAGACGCAACTCGCGATGAGCGCCAAATGGTGGAAGACGTACTCAAGGACGAGAACTACGACCGTGTCCCGTTCTCCAAAATTCTTCGCCTGATCGAGCGCCACCGCGGTTTCGACCGCGTCCGCGAGCGCGCCCAAGCCTTCACCGACAAAGCACGGTCGATGATCCTCGAGTTCCCCGAATCCCCTTATCAGCGCGCGCTGACCGCCCTGACCGACCTGGTCACCGACCGCGACCACTGATTCAGTCGCTGTTGAGATACGCTTCCACTCCAGGCTGTCCCCCACCCCACGGCGTAGGATTCACGTCAACAACCGCGGCAACGTTTTCCAGGTCAGTGACTAGATCGACAGCGCCAAAATCGAACTGGAAGTCTTCGATAAAACGCAGCACCAGCGCTCCAATGGAGCCCGCGGCAGCGCTGCGATCGTCCGAACGAAGCCAGGTGATTTGAAGAAGTCTACTCCGGCCATCCTTCTTAATCTGCGCCGAACACTGAAACTGGCAGAGTGCAACCTTTGGCCGTCGTACCATGGCTCGATACCAAATCCCCCATTTGTTGTGGATGAAGCGTTCAAAGACAAACGCAGGATTCTTCCAGTACTCCGGATCAAAACTGGAGCGCGCTCCCACGTGATATTTGAAGCCCGCAGGTACTGCATCCGATTGGTTGAGCTCCAACCGGTCGTACTCCGCCGTCGACAAATACCGTTCAGCGTCTCCGCCGCTGTTGTAGTTCGTTTTCAATATCAATAACTCGTCGGGATCACCGGTTTCTGCCGCCAATACGTCAAGGTATCCACGCTCACGGTTGAATTGTTGAAGGTGCCGCTTCGATATATCGGTGATGTGGCCGTTGACGACCTGGACCCCTCGATCCCCAAGCGATGCCAACAGTTCCGATCGGCCGGACGGGAAGTTCGTGGTGATCGTTGCGGCCAAATGAAACCAAAACCGTTCACAACCGGTGTCCATTCTTCGCAAAACTGTCTCGCCGGTCTCGCCCGGCTCCGCCACCAAACAAGTGGCTTCCGGCATCAGCTTGTACGCTAGATAGCCCCGCAAATCGGGCCATTGGTAAATGACCGTCGTCTTCATGTGCAGCTCGGAAACGGACCTGTTTCTGATTCCGGCCACTCGCGGAACCAGCTATGCGCTCCGGGCGACAGCGGATACCGAACCTGGTTCCAGCTGAATCCTTCTTCCACGGTTTGGAATGCGCAACGTTCGAAGCCAACGTCCGCCTTGGGAAACGGGCTCGACACATACCGAAACGTACGCTCGCCGCGCTCGAACAGCCGCTGCCGGTGGATAAATCCCGTAAACGTGCTGAACAGCGTCCCGGCGAAAAACTCGCCTTCAGCCGCAATCAACTGCGTGAGCAGGGCCAGCGCACCCCGATCGCTAAATCGCAATTCTCCGACTCGAATGCTCCAATCTCTCGCCAGTAGGTCGTCGAGGAAGCACGCGCGAGTGAAGTGCTCCACGATTGGGCGAAAATAATCCCGATCCGACGGCCCATCGGTACAGATCAGCAACGGATCGTCGCGCCCAATCACTTCTTCCAGATTCGCAACGATCTCCGTGGCATCTGGAATTCGAACCCACCATCGCAAAAAGTCGCCACGGCGGATATGGATGGCGTTGTAGCGTCCCAGGTAAGCGGCAAATTCGCGTGCGAACTCGACATACTCAGGCTTCGGCTTCAGTCCCTGAATCAAGTCCCGAATCTCCAAGAACTCCGCTTGCGAAACCAGGAAGAAGTAGGAATACCAAGAAAGCAACCGGTTCCGCGAGCCGATCGCGAGCTCTTGCTCCAGATCTTCCTCAAAGGTCCACATGCTTGTCCTGCCGTTGGCGAAGCGATCGCGAACCTCGGCCGCCCTCGCCCCGTCCGCCGACGCGAAGTACGCATCCTCGGGCTCTCCCCAAGGAAGCTCTAACGCGGCTGCATCGGGATATTGTTCGACAAATTCCTGCAACTGCAGAAACCGCACAGGAACATTGAAAAGCTCGGTCAGAGTCGCCGCCGCATCCGCGCCTTGTAGGTCAATCGGAATGCGGTTCGAAACCACCAATGTCCGGCGCGCAAGGTGTGCCAGCGCTATCTTGATTTCGAGTTCCATCCGTTGATTGCTGAGGCCGGCGGGCGTGTATCCGTGCAGGATCAGGAAACGGTCGCGCGCCGCCGGGTCAACCAACGGAATGTATCAGCTTGCGCTGCTCCATGCTGTTCAGAAGCTCGGTCAGCTCGGCACGCGCGAGTGCTGAGTCTACCTCGAATTCATTCGTCAGCAGAACCTCCAGTTCGTCCAGCGTACGCGCCTCCTGCAGCCAGTTCCAAACGCGCGCCGCGGTGTTGTTGAGTCCGTAAAAGTTGCCGGTGTCGAGATTCAGCACCACCGATTCCCCCCCAATCTCTTTAGAAGCCAGGCGCTGTCCAGCAATATATCGTTTCGTACAGTCGATGCCCATCGCTATTGGCCCACCACAGTCTCTTCAACAGCGATCACACGCTTGCACTCTGGCAGTCCACTCGCTACGAGCGATGACAGTCGTTTAATGGCCGCCGCAAAGTTGATCGTCTCCAAGACCTTTGCCGAGCCCAGGTCTAACTTGCGAATCTGCTCTAGTCCTTCTTCGAGACCTAGCAACCGGAAATACAGAGGGGTCGTGCCGCCGCGAAATCCCTCGCTCAGACCGAAGAGGGCCGGCCCTACCGATGCCGCGATTCGGAGTTCGCCGGGCGTATAACCGCCGTCGGAGAAAATCGACCGCACAGCCGCCTCGCGAAACCCAGCGGCGCATTCGTTCGTGTTCGCATGAACGTTGAGGTGGAAGAAGATCCACATCGCGAGTTCAAACATTCGCGCCGTTCCGAAAGTTTCCGCGCAAGCCTCCAGAAGAGCGCGCTGCGGCTCGCAAACCAGGATGTACGAATTCCAGGACCACAGCACCTGATGAGTCCCCTGCGATGCCAAGAGTCCGCCGATGCATTCCACGGTATTGGCGAAAGACTCGCCGATCAGCGACCGCAGACAGGGCGCCAAGTCCGCTGCTTCGCTCTCCGGAGTCCAAGCACGCAAATGGCGATCGGCCACCACGTGTGCGGATTCGTGCAGTACCTTGTGGCCTGCCATGAAACTTCGCACTTCTTGCGCGTCCAGCTTCAGATGTGGATTCGTTTCGACCAGCCCGTTTAGCAGATCCACGTCGGCGCGATAAGGAACCACACCTTCCTTGAGGATCTCGTTCAAGGTGAAAAGAGGAGCGATACCATACGCGCGCCCCAGCGAATCCTCCTGGCCGTGAAAGCGGACGTCTAGATCGAGAGCCGCATCACGGATGACCCGGAAAGCCGGGTTCATGGCGTAGAGATAGCTATCGCCGAGGCATCCGGTAAGTGTCGATGGACCGGCATACTGCTGGTCCACCCACAACAGCATAGCCAGCGGGGTAGCGCCCCGTTCGTTCATTCGATCCTAAAATTTGGAGCTAATGTGAGGCGCCGGTGCCGGAGCAGGCGCGGGAGCAGGTGCCGGCGCAGGGGCCTGCGGTCCTCCGCCCATGGGCTGCCTCGTAATTGTCGCAGCATCGCCATAGTCCATCAGGACCATCGTTTGATATTTCTTTCGGGTCGCATTCGCTATCATTCCATCCTCCAATCCGCGCTCTTTGATTCGATCCTACGACTCAGCGTACACCTTCTCGTTAGAAATGGTCGTGGGAGCCATGGGACCCTGCGGACCCATCGGTGCCGCCGGGCCTCCGCCCAACGGCTCCTTCGCCAACTTCGCCGCGTCGCCGTAATCCATCAACACCATCGTTTGATACTTCTTACGCGTAGACGTCTCCTGCATACATTTCCTCCCAATTCGTTTGCGAAGGTAAAGACAGCACCAGCTTACCCGCAAATCGTTTGTATCACGATAAATTACTACAGGTCAATGGGTTACTTCCTTCGGCCTCGTCCCTCGAATCGAGTAAGGAGGCAAATTCAGTTCGTCCCGTCGATCGAAACGATAGCTGCTGTTCGGGCCTTGCCGTTCAACGTAGTGCAGGAACACTTGGACGGCGCATTCACCGGAAAATGGTTCGCGCCAATGCAGGCACTCGCACCCGCGATACAGTAGCGCATCTCCCGGCTCGAGATCGGCCCGATAGACTCCTGCCGGTCCTTCCACCCAAAGACCCCACGTCTCACTCGCCTCGTAGTCCAGGCAGACCGACATGCTCACTTCGCAGCTCGGCCGGTCACGATGCCGTCGCAGTTCGGAGCCCTGTCGATAAGCGCGAAAGTAGGAGTAGGTCGGGTAAAGGGTAAGTCCGGTAGACTCTTCGATGACGGGCAACAGGTCGGCGAGCAGCAACTCCATCTGCGGATCGGCGTAGCGCCCACCTGCTTCCGTTATCGTGTCGTCGGCCTTTAGTAGGCCGGTTTCGGCCAACAGCAGCGCATAGCGGCTGAGCGCGTCGCAATCCGATATTGGCACCAGACCGCGGAGGACGGCATAGCGTTTGCACCGGAATTCTTCAGCGATAGACAGCATCGTATTCCACAGAATACTCGGCCCTATGCTATGGAACAAGAACAATCAGGTCCTTGGTTCAGCCGAGCACCGCTCTCCGGCAAGCCCGTAGATCGCACAGTTCGCTGCAGCCAGACCGCATTCACCTCCATTTCATTGACCTGGGCTAATCCTGCGCGATAAACTTGCTATTGTCACCCACTCGGAAATCCACGATTTTCAAGGGCTAGCAGACTAATCTAAGATAAGGCAGGGCCGGGGGCCCGGTTTTCAGGAGGCTCAGCAAACGATGCGGCATATTTTTACGTCGGAGTCCGTCACCGAAGGACATCCCGACAAGATGGCGGACCAGATTTCGGACGCTGTGCTCGACGCAGTTCTCACCGACGATCCAAAAGGCCGCGTGGCATGCGAGGTCCTGGTCACTACTGGAATCTGCGTCGTATCGGGCGAGATCACGACGACCACCTACGTCGATGTACCGCGACTGGCGCGTAGCGTGATTCACGACATCGGTTATTCCGACGCCACCTACGGCTTCGACAGCAAGACCTGCGGCATAATCAATTCCATTCAAAGCCAGTCGCCCGACATCGCAATGGGCGTCGATACGGGCGGCGCCGGCGACCAGGGCTTGATGTTCGGCTATGCGTGCGACGAAACTGACGAGTTGATGCCTTTGCCCATCATGCTGGCGCATAAGCTGGTTCGTCAGTTGAGCGAGGTGCGGCGGGCTGGTGGGCTCAACTTCCTTCGTCCCGATGGCAAGAGCCAGGTCAGCGTCGAATACGCCGGCGGCAAGCCGATTCGCATCGATGCTGTTGTCGTCTCCACGCAGCACGACGATAAAGTCTCTACCGAAGAGCTCCGAGCCAAGGTCAAGAAGCACATCATCGATCCTGTGATTCCCGCCTCCATGGTCGATTCGTCCACCAAGTACCACATCAACCCCACCGGACGATTCGTGATCGGCGGCCCCCACGGGGACACCGGACTCACCGGCCGCAAGATCATTGTCGACACCTACGGCGGCATGGGCCGGCACGGCGGCGGTGCATTCTCTGGAAAAGACCCGACGAAAGTAGACCGCTCGGCCTGCTACATGGCGCGCTATGTCGCGAAGAACCTCGTCGCGGCCGGATTGGCCAGCCGCTGCGAAGTACAACTCGCCTACGCCATCGGAGTCGCCGAGCCGGTGTCCGTTATGGTCAACACCTTCGGAACCAGCCCAGTCGATGAGGATCGCCTGGTCGAACTGGTTCGCGACCAGTTCCCGCTGACGCCCAAGGGGATGATCGAGCATCTGAAACTGCGCCAGCCGATCTATCGCAAGACGGCGGCCTTTGGTCACTTCGGCCGGACCGAGCCATCCTTCACCTGGGAATCGACAGCTAAGGCAGAAGCCCTGCGCGAAGGCAGCGGCGTCGCCGTAGCAGCGCAGTAGAATTTCGAATCGAGGAAATCATGTCAACGAACGCAACCGCAACCGTAGCTTGCGATGTCAAGGATCTTTCGCTTGCCGACGTAGGAAAGCGCCGCATAGAGTGGGCTTTCCAATCGATGCCTGTTCTGCAGACCATTCGCAAGCAGTTCATCAAGACCCAGCCGCTGAAAGACATTCGTGTGGCCGCCTGCCTGCACGTCACTACGGAAACGGCTAACTTGATGGTCACTCTGCGCGACGGCGGAGCGAACATCGTGCTCTGCGCCTCCAATCCGCTATCTACGCAGGATGACGCGGCAGCGAGTCTCGTGCGCGACTACGGTATTCCTGTTTACGCCATCAAGGGCGAAAACAACGACGTATATTACTCGCATATTCTTTCCGCGCTCGATCATCGCCCGCACATCACCATGGACGACGGCGCCGACCTGGTAACCATACTGCACACCAAGCGCCAGGACCTGCTCGACCACGTCATCGGCGGGACCGAGGAGACCACTACCGGGGTGATTCGCCTCCGCGCGATGGCGAAGGACAAAGTTCTGCGATACCCAATCGTCGCTGTGAACGACGCCCTGACCAAGCACTTGTTTGACAACCGCTACGGAACTGGTCAGAGCACGCTCGATGGCATCATCCGGGCAACGAACATTCTGCTTGCCGGCATGACCGTGGTAATCGCCGGATACGGCTGGTGCGGACGTGGGGTCGCTATGCGCGCCCGCGGCATGGGCGCGAACGTCATCGTCACGGAGATCGATCCAATCAAAGCGATCGAAGCTCTGATGGATGGCTTCCGCGTGATGTCCATGGCCGAGGCAGCCACGATCGGCGATGTCTTCGTTACCCTCACCGGAAACAAAAGCGTGATCGCACGCGATCACTTTGAACGCTTGAAGAACGGGGCGATTCTTTGCAATTCCGGCCACTTCAATGTCGAAATCGACCTGGAGACGCTCGGCAAGCTGGCCTCTTCCCGCCGGCACACTCGCGAGTTCGTCGAAGAGTACGCCCTCCGCGACGGGCGCAGAATCTACGTGCTCGGCGAAGGCCGCTTGATCAATCTGGCAGCCGCTGAAGGGCATCCAGCTTCCGTGATGGACATGAGCTTCGCCAATCAGGCCATGTCCGCCGAGTACATGGTCAAGAATCACGCCAGTCTCGAAAAGCGCGTCTACGCTGTCCCCGAAGAACTCGACAAGCAGGTTGCGCGCATGAAGCTCGAATCAATGTCGGTCAAGATCGACCGGCTGACGCCCGAACAGGAACATTACCTGGCAAGCTGGTCCGAAGGAACCTAGCGTGATCGTTTCCGCGCTCCTTGCTGGGACATTGTGGGGCAGACCCCCAGGTCTGCGCGGGACGCCCTCGTCCCGCTCCTCGTGCGAAGGAAAAAGCGCGCAACCAACCGAGAAAAGCCGGCCCGGGGCCGGCTGCAGACCTGAGGGTCTGCCCTACCCTGGATGAGAGGAATGTAGGTGTTAGTCGAAGGCTGCAAACACGAAATCGAAATCACAGTCCCGGTCGATGAAATCGCCGGCGAGACCGAACGCGTCGTCGCAAAGATCCAGCAAAAAGTAAAGCTGCCTGGATTCCGTCCGGGCAAAGCGCCGGCGAACCTCATCCGCAAGCAGTTCGCCCGCCAGGTGCAGGAAGACGTAATCGAGAGCCTCCTGCCCAAGTACTTTGACAAAAAGATCAAAGAGGAAGAACTGCAAGTAGTCGGACGGCCCAGCGTAAAGGACGTCCAGTTCAAAGAAGGCGAACCGCTCAAGTTCAAGGCCGAATTCGAAGTTGCCCCGACCATCGAACTTGGCGAATACCGCGGCATTACAGTTCACTACGCAGAGCCCGAAGTCAGCGAGCACGACACCGCCCAACGCATCGAGGAGATTCGCAACCAAAAGGCGGAATTCGTTAATGTCGAGCCCCGCCCCGCAATCGACGGCGACTATGCCGTGGTCTCGCTCCACAGCCTTGCTGGCGTCGACAAACCGATCCACCAGGATGAAATGACCCTCCACGTCGGCGACAAGGACACCATGCCCGCATTCTCGGAAAATCTTCGCGGCATGTCCCCTGACGACGAGAAGGAGTTCGAGATCAGCTACCCAGAAGACTATGGCCAAGAGCGACTTGCTGGTAAAACCGTAAAGTTTCGGATGAAGCTGAAGGTGATCCGCACCAAGGAACTTCCGGAGTTGAACGACGAATTCGCCCGCGACCTCGGCGACTACAATTCCCTCGACGAACTGCGCGAAGCAATTCGCAAAAGCATCTTCCAGGATCGTGAAGTCCTGGCCCAGCAGCAGGCCAAAGAGGAATTAGTTGACCGGCTCGTGGAAACCCACGAGTTCCCGGTTCCCGACGCATACACGGACCGTCAGGTCGAGAACCAGATCTCACAGCAGTTCCGCGACCTGGCTGAACGCGGCATCGACCCGCGAAAGCTCAACCTGGACATCGACAAGCTCAAGGACGCCCAGCGCCCGAAAGCGCTTCGCGCCGTCAAGGGCAGCCTCCTGATCGACAAAATCGCCGAACGCGAGGGCATCTTCACCAGCAAGGACGATGTGGATCACGAAGTTCAGCGCATTGCCAAGCAGGAACGGGAGCCGGTGGCCGCCATGCGTAAGAAGCTGGAAAAGGAAGGCATCCTGAACCGGATCGCTCATCAGATTCGCAGCGAGAAGACCCTTAACTTCCTGTTCGAGCATTCCCGGAAGATCGCCCCGGAGCCCAAATCCGAAGAAACGAAGCCAGACGAAGCTCAGGCTTAGGCCCTGTGGCGGAGTCACAGTTTTTTCTCTCAGGCAGAAGTCTACTGGGTACTACAAGATAGATCCTAATCCGTACGAACCTCCAGCCCTGATATGAAGTTTTGGAGGGTAGATTTGGACGGGTTCTGTTATAATAGGGTTTCTGGCAGCGTCCGATTCCACGGATGAAGTGTAAGGTCCAGTTCAACGGAGATTCCGCGTGAAACGTGCTGGTTCCGACGACGCTTTGCGTTGTTCCTTTTGTCATAAAAGCCAAGACGTAGTCGGTAAGTTAATTTCCTCCCCCAACGACTATCCCCGAGCTTACATTTGCGACGAGTGCATCGCCGTATGCAACTCGATCCTCGAGGACGATCGTCACGATCAGACCTGCGGAGCACCGCATAAGCTCCCTAAGCCACTGGAATTAAAGGAATACCTGGATCAGTATGTAATCGGCCAGGACGCCACGAAGAAGAAATTGGCAGTCGCCGTCTACAACCACTACAAGCGCATTCAGATGAATAAGCAGCGTGGCGCTGAAGTGGAACTGTCCAAGTCGAACATCTTGCTGATTGGTCCGACCGGGACCGGCAAGACATTGCTGGCACAGACTTTAGCTCGCATTCTGGATGTACCGTTCGCAATCGTGGACGCCACGACATTAACCGAGGCCGGATACGTCGGCGAGGACGTGGAAAACATCATCCTTCGCCTTCTCCAAAACTCCGATTGGGATGTCCAGCGGTGCCAGCAGGGCATCATCTACATTGACGAGATTGACAAGATCGGCCGCAAGGACGAAAACCCATCCATCACGCGCGACGTTTCGGGCGAGGGCGTCCAGCAGGCCTTGCTCAAGATCCTCGAAGGTACGGTCGCTAACGTTCCCCCGCAAGGCGGCCGAAAGCATCCCCACCAGGAATTCACTCCGGTCGACACCACCAACATCCTCTTCATCTGCGGTGGCGCATTCGTCGGACTGGAGAAGGTGATCTCCAAGCGCGTTGGCACCAAGTCGATGGGCTTCGTCACGCCGGACGATCATCGCAACGAGACGAATCGCGCGAATCACAATCGGCGCGATGTCGATTTGCTCGACCAGGTACAGCCAGTAGATCTGATCCGATTTGGCTTCATACCCGAATTCATAGGCCGTATGCCGGTAGTCGCAGTATTGGAAGATTTGAGCCGCGAGGCGCTCGTTCAGATCCTCACCAAGCCGAAGAACGCCATCGTGCGGCAGTATCAAAAGCTATTTGAGTTCGAAAATGTTAGACTGAAGTTTAGTGACGATGCCCTGGAAGCGATCGCCGCGCTCGCCATGGAGCGGAAGGTTGGCGCCCGGGGACTGCGAATGATTCTCGAAGACCTGATGCTGGACTTGATGTACTATCTCCCGTCCTACAAGAAGGTCCGCGAGTTCTTAGTGACCAAAGAGATGGTCATGACGCAGAAGATAAACATGGCCCTGCTCGAAAAAGCCGGCTAGCTCGTTCAAAAACGACAACAGAATCCAGAAGCCGGCGCCCGAGCTGCGTAGCGAGTGCACAACTTGATCTTTTAGTCTCTGGATTCTGATCCCTTAGGTTCTCTCGATGCTCACCTCCAAAGAAAAATCCGATACCAAGCGCTTGCCCATGATGCCCATACGGGACGTAGTAATTTTCCCGTACATGATGACTCCGTTCGTCGTGGGCCGTGAGTCGAGTGTTCGTGCACTCGAAGAAGCGCTGGCCGCCGACAAGAAGATCTTCCTGGCCACGCAGCACGACGCATCCGTCGACGAGCCTCGGCCGGATGAGATCTACAGCGTAGGCACTGTCGCCAATATTGTTCAGAGCTTGAAGCTGACCGATGGCAATATCAAAGTACTGGTCGAAGGCGTCGAGCGCGCGAAGATTATCTCCGTCACTGAAGACGAAGGTTATTTCAAGGCGTCGGTCAAGACGTTTGGCTTCAAAGTAGACGCCGGTCCACAGCTTGAAGCGCTCGTAACCCGCGTGACAGGCTTATTCGAGCAATACGTCAAGCTCAGCCAGAATCTGAACTACGAGACGATGATCGCCGCGATTCGCGTGGACGAACCCGGCAAGCTCGCAGACACCGTGGGCGCGAATCTCCAATTGACGATCGAAGAAAAGCAGGAGTTGCTCGAAATATTCGATCCAGTCGATCGCCTTACACGCGTCGCCGAAATGCTCGACATCGAGATCGAAAAGCTCAATGTCGATCGCACCATCCAAGGCCGCGTGAAGCGCCAGATGGAAAAGGCGCAAAAAGAGTACTACCTCAACGAAAAGATCAAAGCGATCCAGAAAGAGTTGGGCCGCGGCGAAAAGAGCGAATTCGACGAGCTAAAAAAGAAGGTCGACAGCGCGGGCATGACCAAGGACGCGCATGAGAAAGCCATCGCCGAGTTGAAGCGGCTCGAAAACATGCCGCCGATGTCGGCCGAGTCCACCGTTTCCCGAAACTATCTCGACTGGCTGCTTGCAGTGCCGTGGAAGAAGAAGTCCAAGGAGATCCGCGACCTCAACTTCGCCCAGCAAGTACTCGAATCCGATCACTACGGCCTCGAAAAAATCAAGGAACGCATCCTCGAGTTCCTGGCCGTTCGCCGGCTCGTGCAGAACCCAAAGGGTTCGATTCTCTGCTTTGTCGGACCTCCAGGCGTTGGCAAGACTTCGCTCGGGATGTCCATCGCGAAAGCGACTGGCCGCAAGTTCGTGAGACTTTCGCTCGGCGGCGTTCGCGATGAAGCGGAGATCCGCGGCCATCGGCGCACCTATATCGGGGCCCTGCCAGGCCAGATCCTGCAGATGATGAAAAAGGCCGGAACTCGGAATCCGGTCTTCATGCTCGATGAAATCGACAAGATGTCCATGGACTTCCGTGGCGACCCATCCGCCGCCCTGCTCGAAGTCCTCGATCCGGAGCAGAACTACATGTTCATGGATCACTACCTCGACGTCGAGTACGACTTGAGCCAGGTGTTCTTCATCGCCACGGCCAACGTCCTACACACCGTGCCTCCCGCCTTGCAGGATCGAATGGAAGTGATCCGGCTTTCCGGCTATACCGAGCTCGAGAAGCTCGAAATCGCAAAACGGTTCCTCGTTCCCAAGCAGATGAAGGGAACCGGCGTCGATGAAGGAAACATCCAATTCACCGACGGAGGCATTCAGGCCCTAATCCAGTCCTATACTCGCGAAGCAGGTGTCCGGAACCTGGAGCGCGAGATTGGCAATGTTTGCCGCAAGGTCGCCCGCACTGTCGTCAACTCGCAAACCGACAAAGAAAATAAGAAGCCCGCCAAAGCCGTACTGAATATCGAGACCGCGAAGGAATTTCTTGGACCCCAGAGATTCCGCGACACGCAA
>Ga0335069_10004058_pt1 | contig 21870 bp, 9 predicted proteins | sample Lox_Sample_11_FD_206714 | JGI IMG/M metagenome (GOLD analysis project Ga0335069, IMG submission 206714) | Soil microbial communities from Loxahatchee National Wildlife Refuge, Florida, United States - Lox_Sample_1.1 | ecosystem: Environmental > Terrestrial > Soil > Wetlands | place: USA: Florida...
CCGAGATGCCCGCCGATTGCGCCAGTTCGGCGACATCTTCCGGCGGCACGACGCTGGAATTGTCGGGCCCGTTCGAAAACACGACGACAACCCGGCGGCCCGTGAATCGGGCGGCATCTTTGAGCGTCAGCAAGAGAGCGTTGTAGAGAGCGGCATCGTCGCCGACGACCGTCGAGCGCACGGCACGGAGAAGACGCGACCGGTCGGAGGTCAGAGCCGCGGCGCGGGAGAGGTCACGGCTATAGGAATAAAATGCGACCTGATCCGCGGTGTCGAGTGAGCGTACGAAGTCAGAGATGGCGTCCTGGGCAAAGACAAAGCCGCGATACATGTAGTTGCTGGTGTCGAAGAGCACGAATACTTTGGCACCGATCACGGCGGCCGCGAACCCGCTCGCATCGTCAAGATGGCCCGGCGAGGGCGGAACCAGTGGCGTTACCTCTGTCTCTGCGGGCGGCGTTGCCGCGCGCGGTATCTCCAGAAGCGAGCGCGTCGGTTCGTCTCCTTCGGCAAAGGTCGCGATCTTCTCGTTGATCCCGTCTTCGGATATGACGAAGTCCTCGGGACGAAGGCCGGTAATATAGCGTCCATTCTTGTCCGTGACGGCGACATTGAGCTGCACCATGTTCACGACCACACGGATATGCGTTTCGCCCTCCTGAGCCACGCTCTGGAGCCCCGAAAACTGCATGGACAGCAGGAACAGCAACACGCTTGCAAGGCACTTCCTGACCATAACGCCTACTCCATTTCTCCACTTCCCGTCCTGACGTCTTGTATGCCCGATTCCGCACCCGAGGGAAGAGTGGAATGCGGATGGACTGCCGTCGACGAATTCAGCCTCCCCTGCCGGAATTCCGCTCCCGTTTCGCGCATGGCCCGAAGCAAGGCCGGCCAGTCCTCGAAGTTGGTCGCCGCCACTTTCTCGACCATGCGGCGCGTGAGTTCAGGGACGAAGCGATTGAGCTCCAGGGGAGAAGTTCCGGACTCATCCAGCAAGCGCGCCCAATACAGGTTGCTCGAATCCCACGACTCAGCCAACAATCGGCTGGCATGGCCTTCAAACGCAGGAATGGGCGCCAAGTTGATCAATTCGCGCCCATAGGTCTGCGCGATTGTCGGATGCGGCACGCCAAAGTCGCGCGATAACAGGTCCCATGCCACGCCTTGCGGATTGGCCTGGCAGAGGCTTTGCAGTTCTAGGTTGGCTGCTCCCACGGCGGGCGCCTCGCCTGGGAACTTGTCGCGGAACTCAGCGGCGAGATAGAAAGTGTCGGCGGGAAGTGCATCCTCCAGGACCTGCTCGACCTCCCTGCGCCGGAGATGCTCTTCAAGCTGCTGCAGCGTCAATGGGCTCATCCTCTCCGCAAGAATCGCGAAAACGTTGCCTCGCAACTCCTCGTTGGCAGCAGACGCTGCGAGGATTTCTTCGCCGGCGCGCTGGTAGAGAGCGATGGCATGCATCTCGTCGTGAGTTACATTCCACCAGCGCGGCAGGACCGCACTCGTCAGCAAAGTTGGAACGAGTTCCCTCCAGATCAGCGCTTGCACGTTTTCAGGAGCAATGAAGTCCTGCTCGATCTGGGCGAGAACGTAGGGCAAATCGGCAAGCGACCCGACAAGGTGGGCGCCGCCACCGGCGGGCGAGCCCTCACCGAACATTTGCGGCGCCCGCCAGACGCCCTTGATTCCCTGCACTGTTTCTGCCGCAAAATCGTGCGACCGCACGAACAGCGGATTGTGATGCAGCATCTGGGCGCCGGGCGGCTCATAGTACGCGTAATTCAGAGCCACCAGCGTGTCCCGAACGAATAAGGAAAGCTGGCCTTTAGCTTCCAGCACCTGACTGCGGCTGGCCGTGGTCTTGAACGCCTTCGCCAGGTCGGTGCGCATTTCTGCGTCGGTGTGGCTGTTGTTGTAGATGCCGGCAGCCCACTGCAACCTCTCGCCGCTGGAAAAGATCGGCTGCGGCATCTGAAATTCCCGCAGTTGTCCGGCTAACGCAGCGACCCCTTCGCTGATCGGCTGGCCCTGGGCTCTTTCGCTCAAGGCATTCCCCAGCGCAAGCAGCGTATCGAGAGAGACCAGGCGTTGGCTGTCGAGTATCGAGAGGATACGCTGGGCGAACTCGCGGTGCATGCGCATCCCTTCGGCCGTGCTCTGCGGCGGCCCGGCAAGCAAGTCCACAAGTTCCGACTGCGAGATTGAGTTCTTCCCGGTTGCCGCCTGCACCACCTGCCCAAGAGAGGTTCTGCCCGTGTCGTACAGCTCCGCGGACGATTGGATCCGGCCGAAGGGCCGAATCATCGCCTGCCAGGATTCGTTGAGCGTGGCCTCAGGAATCTGGTGCTGGCGGGCGAGAATCTGCCACAGCCCGACGTTGGCTTGAAATATGCCGAGAGCGTCCCCGCGAAGAGGGGTGGCGGAAATACCGTCCAGCGACTGAGCTACATTCAGGAAGAGAGTAATGGAGTCGTTGCTGAGTTCAGGAAACTCGGCGAATATCCGATATTGACTGCTGAACAACTCGAACTTCCGCGCCAACAACCGCGCGGTCTCAGGCGAAAGACGGTTGCCGGCAGATCGGCGGCTGTCGAGCTCGCTCAGCACAAGATAGGCCTGCAGAGGACTGATGTCTGCTCTCGAACGCGAAAGGGCAAACATGGCCTCCACGAGCTGCTCAGCGTCGTTCAATTGCCCCGCACGGATGTGCCTTGGAAGCTGCGTCGAATCATTCTTCTGCCGCGAAAGATCTTTCCAGACTTCGAGGCCGCCGGGCACGATCGGTTGCCCCTTCGCATCCCGTTGCAGACGCGTGACCAGGAGCAGCAAACGGGGAGCCGGGCGGAAAGCGCCGCGAGTGGCATCCTCTGTTCGGCCCGGGGCAAGCAACGCTTCGTAAAAACGCTGCAGGCGGTTCCCTTCCGCAAAGTACTGCTGCTGCTCCGGGCGGACGCGCGCAAGCACGTCAAAGTAGGCCGCAAGCCATCCGCGATCTCGTGAGAGCAGGTTTTGAACGAACTTCCCGGGATTATCCGGGCCGTATCCGACAAGGTTCTTCCACGCGGATTCCGCCGCCGGACCACCTGGAGTAACCACGCGACCATCGCGGACGCAAATGTGGTCGCCATAGAAGTCGAGAACTGCGGCGCGGCGGGCCAGTCTGTCGATGCCGATCGAGGAGTACAGCACGTCTCGCGTGCCGGAGTCCAGGCGTGACAGTCCCCAATAAAGCCGCGCCAGAACCGGGTCACGCAAGAGGACATCGACCAGGTGTCGAGGCGCCGGGCCTTGGATTTTGCTCGCCGTCACCCACTCTGTTTCGGAAAAGATCGCCGGCACCTTGGTAGAGGGAAAACGCATCAGGAAAGGCTTGCCCTCGGCGAGCGCCTGCTCGAGTTCAGGAATGGGAAAACCGGAGTCGGTCGTGACAAAAGCACGATCCGGGTCAGCGGTCTCAAGAGCGGCGCCGGGCTGTCCGCATCCTTGGCGAAGACGATACCCGAGTATGGCTAGAAGAGGCGAGGCATCCGCGCAATTCGTGATGCGAATCACGCCATCCGGGCCGGCAAGCGAAGACAATTCGCGCGCCTGACCGACGTAGCGGGTAAGAAGGATCAGAAACTCCGTCCGCCTCCCGAGGCTATAGCCCTGGAGAAACACATTGCGGCTTAACAACGGGAGAATCTCGTCCGGTTCGGCCTTCAGGCTTACGCCCGCCATGCGCAGCAGCGGACGGAGCGGCCCTGGAATCATCACGAAATTCGAATGGGGCGCAGCAGAAGCGGAAGCGTCGACTGCCGGCGCTTGTGGAGCAGCGTTCTGCCCGAATCCAGATGCGAGACAGACGTCGAGGAGAGCGACGGCAAGGCAGGCAGAACGGCACGGAGATTTCACAACACACACCCCTGCGCGCGGCGACGACTGCTCCTAGGTCCGGCGCGTGAGGACCGTTCTGTTCCTCAGCGGCTCGCTCTGGGTGGAAGGGACCCTGCCTTCCAGGTCATGGGATCGTCGATCGCTGCTGGTTTTGTCTGTGGGTCCCCAGACAAGTTGCGTGTCAAAATACCCGATCCTCCGGCTTTCTCCAACCAAATTCTTTCAGTTCCCGACCGATTCCTGAATTGGAACAATCTGATCAGCTCGAACGTTACGCAGTTGCTGCACTATGCCGGAGGGCCACTGAATCTCTACCAGGTCGGCTGCGGTATCCGTTCCAATCCCAAAATGGACTGGCCCCGCGCTGGATGAGGCATAACCGGCACTGCTGGTCATGTGGTTGTATTGTGTCCCCGACTTGGTGACGACCTTGATCCGGGCCCCGATGCCATCGCGATTGCTCTTTGTGCCGCGCAACTTGAACTCCAGCCAGTGATTAGGCAGGGGGCTGTTGTTCATCCAGATCTCGGCCGGTGTGTTGATGGCGCTGACCACGACATCCAGTTTCCCGTCGCCGTTCAGGTCCCCGATGGCGGAACCGCGGTGGCGGGAAGGTGGCTGCGATGCCAGTCCCGCTTCACCCGTCAGTGCAGAAAACTTCATCCCACCTTGGTTGCGAAAAACGGTGTTGGGTTGCTCGATAGGGAATCGATTGGCCGCCAACAGCGACTGCACATGGCCGCGACTGACAAAAATATCTTTCCAGCCATCATTGTCGAAGTCGGCAATGATGGGAGAATACCCCGCCATCGGCTGACTCAACCTTGTCATACCACTTGCTGCCGTGACCTCTTCGAAACTCCCCTTGCCGGTGTTGCGGAAAATTGGGAACGTTTCGTTCTCCAGGGCGACGATGCATATGTCGGGGTACCCGTCGTTATCGAGATCGCGGAAGTCGACTCCCATTCCGGAGATGAAGACTCCGTCTTCGCGCAGAGAAAGGTTTGCCGAGAAAGCGTCTTCCACGAACTTGACGTTGCCTTTGTTGCGAAAGAAAAAATTGATCTCCTTGTCGTTGGGGACAATGAGATCCATTCTGTTGTGGAGTTCGGTGTCGGCTGCGGCAACACCCATTCCCTTCCCCGGATGCGCTCGGATACCGGATTCCGCCGACACATCCCGAAACGTGCCATCGCCGTTGTTCAAGAAGAGTTGATTCGGAGTCGGTTTGTACATTTTCGGATGGCAATAGTCGCGATGACCATCCGTTTCGCAGTCAGGTTCGTGTGCGCCATCCCACTTCAGGTAGTTGACGATGAACAGATCGAGGAGACCGTCGTTGTTGGCGTCGAGCCAGATGGCGGCGACAGCCCAGAGCGGTCCATACTGCAGGTCAGGCTTGTCGAGTCCGGCTTTCTGCGTGACGTCGGTAAAAGTGCCGTCGCCGTTATTGTGGTAGAGAGTGTTGTGGTATACGCCCGCGACGAAAATGTCCTCGTACCCGTCGTTGTCGTAGTCGCCGATGGCGACACCGACGTCGAAGCCCGTTCCTGCCAGGCCCGCTTTGTCGGTAACGTCTTTGAAGTTCCCTTTCCCGTCATTCTCGAAAAGCCGGTTGCGAAACTTGGGCGACGACTTCTTCAGAGTGTTGATGTCGGCGCCGTTCGCGAAAAAGATGTCGAGCTTTCCGTCGTTGTTGTAATCGAAAATCGCAACACCACCGGCCATGGTTTCCGGGGCATGGCGTTCGGGCGTTTCACAGGGATCGAGTTTGAAATCGATGGGCTGATAGGTGAATTGAATTGGGCTGGCGGGCGTGGCGACGACATTCGTCTTGTCGATTTTGGGATCGATTGGAACAGTGGCTTGTGCAGAAAGAAGAACGGCTGTGAACAGAACGGCCGCGAGTGCAACTGTCGTCCTTCGAGTTGGCGGAGCCGGGCCCTGGCTGAATTTCGTCATCATGCTACAAGCTGGTCTGCACCGCAGCCCCGCTCAGTCTTCCACTTCCAGAATCAGCTTCTGCAGGTCTGCATCCCGCGACGAGTTCCCGATCATGATTTCGAACTCGCCCGGTTCGACCACGTAGTTCATTCTAATGTCATAGAAGGCGAGCAGATCAGGAGTGATGACAAACTCCACGGACTTGGTTTCTGCGGGCTTCAGTGAGACACGCACGAAACCTTTCAGCTCCTTAATGGGACGCGTGACCGAGCTGACACAGTCGCGAATGTACATCTGCACGACCTCCGTCGCTTCCCGCTTCCCTGTGTTGGTCACATCGGCGCGGACGACAGAAGTACCGTCGCGTTGCATCTTCTGCTTTGACAACTTGAGATTCGCAATGCAAAAGGTGCTGTAGCTCAGGCCGTAGCCAAATAAATAGAGCGGCGTGGCATCCTCGAAGAGATAGCCCCGGCGCGCCGAGGGTTTGTAGTTGTAGAACAGCGGGAGTTGACCGTCGGAACGAGGGACGCTGGCCGGCAACTTCCCGCTCGGGCTGAAGTCGCCGAACAAGGCTCCTGCGACCGCGTGTCCGCACTCCTGCCCGAGATACCAGCACTCAAAGATTACCGGCACCTCCCGGCTGAGCGATTCAATGGCCAGTGGCGCGCCATTGAACAGCAACACGATGACAGGCTTTCCGGTTGCAAGCATCGCTTGCACTAGTTCCTCCTGGCGTCCCAGCAATCCGAGACGGGCCCGATCGCCTTGATGGTTCAGGGCCCAGGCTTCGCGGGACGTTTGCTCGTTGCCTCCGATCGCGAGCACGATTACGTCCGCCTGCTTCGCGACGGTAACCGCTTCCGCGATCTCGCCTCGATCTTGGAGCGGGTCGCTGGGGACGACGGCATCTTCGTTCCAGGACCCGCCGATCGTAATGTCGCATCCCTTGCTGTAAACGACCTTCGCGCGGTCGCCCACGCGCGCCTGAATACCTTCGAGCACGGTTACTTCATGTTTTGGTTTCCCGCTGTACCCGCCCAGCAAAGTACGGTCCGCGTTGGGACCAATCACGGCGATGGTCTCAATTTTGCCGAGATCGAGAGGGGCTAGGTTTCCCTCGTTTTTCAAGAGCGTGATCGATTGGCGTGCAGCTTCCAAAGCGAGCTGAACATGCCCTTCGTTGCCGACGATGCGCTCGGCTTCGGCAGGATCCACATAGGGATCTTCGAACAGGCCGACTTTGAACTTCCAGAAAAGCATCGGAGCGATCAATTCATCGAGTTCCGATTCCTTCAGAGTTCCCTCGCGCACCAGGTCCACGAGGTGCAGATAGCAATCTTCCTCGGGAGTCTCGATGTTGACGCCGGCTCGAACCGCAAGCGCACACGCTTCTTTGTTGTCCCCGGCGACAAAGTGACCATGGGTGTCGGGACGGTAGCCCAGTTCCCAGACAGCGTAGTAATCACCGACGACGTAGCCCTTGAAACCCCACTCGTTACGCAGCACATCGCGGAGAAGCCATGAGTTCGCATGCGAGGGCACGCCATCGATTTCGTTGTACGACGCCATCACGGTGAGCGCGCCTTGCTCGATGGCATATTTGAACGGGTAGAGGAACGTCTCGCGCAGAAGTCGAAGAGAAACATTGGCCGGGGCGCAGTTCATTCCGGACTCGGGCTGTCCGTGGCCGGCAAAGTGTTTGAGGGTGGCAATTACATGGCGTTTGTCCTTGAAGCAGGCATCGCCCTGGAGGCCGCGGACGGCGGCGGCCCCCATGCGGGACACGAGAAACGGATCCTCGCCATAGGTTTCTTCAAAGCGGCCCCAGCGCGCGTCGCGCGCAACGTCCACTACCGGCGCCAGCGCCTGATGACCGCCGCGCGCGCGCGTCTCTGCGGCGGTGGCAGAAAATATCCTTTCGATCAGTTCGGGATTGAACGTGCCCGCAAGGGCGATGGGCTGGGGAAAGCTGGTACCGTCGATGGCGGCATGCCCGTGAAGGCACTCCTCGTGAAACAACGCGGGAATGCCAAGGCGCGTCTTCTCGACAAAGAACTTCTGCATGGCATTCGTAAGTTCGGCCATTGCCCGCGGCCCTTTGCCCTGACCACGGTCGCTGGGCCGGGCGATCTGGCCGATTCCGCGGCCGTCCGCAAAGGACGCCTGCGCCAGCTTCGGATCGAAGTTGCCATGTTCGTCAACGAGTGTTTCCGGCTTCTTTCTCCAGATACAGCGCATCTGTGCGGCTTTCTCTTCCAGAGTCATGCGCGAGAGAAGGTCTCGCACTCGTTCGGCGGTTGGGAGATCAGGGTCACGGAATGGGAACGGCGCAGCCGTGACCGACTCCCGGGCGGGCAACTTGTCGGTCCTGGTCATACTCCCCTTTTTCGCGCGATGGCGCCAGCAAAGCGTTAGCGTTAACGTAAGATCGCCGGATACGCGAAAATCGATTTGGCGCCGGCATCCACAAGTCGATGGTTGAACTAAATCGGTTTAGGCCTTAGTCGCGCCCGACGGCGCGCTCCCGATGCGGGCAGCCAAGCGGCGGCGGATCAACCGTATTCCAGAATTCGTGCATTGTTCCTGCGAGCCCAGTCTACGACGGAGGTGGTTTCACGCTCCACCAGTTCCGGAGCGACGACGATCTCGGACGACCCTGGGTCAGCCTGTTCGCCGGCCTGAACACGGCGAAGAACGGCTTCGGCAGCGATCTGTCCCATTTTCTTGAGCGGTTGACGCACGGTGCTGAGCGAGCACGTCTGGTACGACGCGCTCTCGATGTCGTCGAATCCGAGTACGGAAACATCCTGGGGGACGCGGCGCCCGTATTCATAAAGGGCGCGGATCGCACCCATCGCGGAGATGTCGTTGAACGCAAACAACGCGGTGAACGGTTCGCCGGCGGCGAGAAGTTTCTGCGTGACGCGATAGCCGAGATGCGGAGAGGGCGAATTGTCTTCCATCTGCACGACCAGCTTCGGCGAGATGTCCAGCCCCATCTGCGCAGCCATGGCTGCGATCGCGTTCCAGCGCACTTCCGTGTCCCCGGTAAAAGCCTGCCCTTTGATGAAGGCGATCTTGCGATGCCCAAGATCCATCAGGTATTTCAAGGCGATTTCCGCGGCCTTCTGATGGTCGAGCACAATGCGCGTGGCGCCCGGTACGGTGTGATGGCTGGACACGGTCGCGACCGGAATCTGCAGGGGGCGATGCCAGGAAGTATTGATGGCGATCAATCCGTCGACGGCGCGGTGGAGAAACAGCTCGGTGTATTCGTCGATCAGGTCCGGCTGAAAGCGGTGGCTGGCGACAAGATAGAAGTACCCTTCCTGCAACAGGTGATCTTCAATTCCGCTCAGGACGTTGACGTTGTAACCTTCGCTCAATTCCGGAACGATGACACCGATGGTGAAGCTGCGGCGCGTGCGCAGACAGCGCGCGAAAAAGTTGGGACGATACGAGAATTTGCGCGCTGCGGCGAGAATCGTTTTTTTGGTTTCGGGCGCGATCGTATCTGCGACCGAAGATCCGTTCATCACCAGCGAGACAGTCGCGGGAGCAAGCCCAAGATGATCGGCGAGTTCCTTGAGTCCGAGAGGTCGTTCCGAATTGCGGCGGCTCGTTCCGCCTTTCTTGCGGGCCCTCTGCTTCGACATTTGCGTGAAGTGTTTCATATGAATACTCATAGAGCAAGGATAGAATGCGTGTCTCAAAATGCGACGCTCGATCTAAATCGATATAGATTCTAGAAAAACGTTATTTTTCCCTTGACAGTCCCGAGGGGGATAGAAGATACAAGCCTGAGGACCGTAAACGCTCACGCTGTCGGAGAGTTGTCGTGTGATCGATTCACGGAAAGATAGAAACAGAAGTTCAACGCGTTTGGAGGCTAGCATGAGACTTTCGTCCACGTTTGCCGAGAGTTGGTTGTCAGCGATGAGGAATCGCAAGCTGTGTTGTCTTGTGATGCTCATCGTCTTACTTGGCGGTTACGCGTTCGCGCAGGAAGCGACGATCGTGGGAACCGTAACCGACCCCACCGGCGCTGCAATCCCTAACGTTAATATCACCATCACAAACACTGAAACCGGGCAGGTCGCCCGAATCCCCACCAATGCAGACGGGCAGTATGTCGCTCCCGGGCTGCGCATTGGAACCTACACCATTCGCGCGGAAGGTTCTGGATTCAAGATTGCCGAGCGCAAGGATCTGAAACTGCAGGTTGGCGATCGCGCCCGCGTTGACTTTCAAATGCAGGTCGGCACGGCGCAGGAGACTGTGACCGTCGAAGCGATCCCGGTTGCGGTGCAGGCCGATACTGGCGAAGTCAGCCAGGTCGTTACCGGACAGCAACTCCAGAGTCTCGCGACGAACGGCCGCAGCTTCTACACATTTGTCAACCTGACACCCGGCTCTTCCAGTATTCAGGGTGACTTCCAGGTTCCGACCCCTGTTGGCGGTGACGCGAACGTAAGCTTCAACGGCCAACGCATGTCGCACAACATCTATCTGTTGGACGGCGGCGAAAACCTGGATCGTGGCGGCGCTGGCACCTTCAGCGTCATGCCGTCGGTCGAAGCGATCGCCGAGTCCCGTACGCTCACCTCGAACTACAGCGCGGATTATGGTCTGTCTTCCGCAGCGACGATTACCAGCGTCCTCAAGTCGGGAACAAACACGTTCCATGGTTCGGCTTGGGAGTATCTCCGCAATGACGCGCTCGATGCCAGGAACTACTTCAATCCGTCTCCGCAGCGAGTGCAAGAGTTGCGTTTCAATACTTTCGGCTTCAACATCAGCGGACCAGTGTGGAAGGACAAGACGTTCTTCTTCTTCAACATGGAATGGCGCCGGCTGGTTCAGGGCAACAACCCTACCCAGCAGCAGGTTCCGGATCCGGCATGGTACGGAGGCGCGTTCCCGTCGACCATCGCCGAAACCGACGACAATATCATCAGGATTCCGTCGAATGTTCCGGATTCCGTTCTATTTGCCAATTGCCCCGATGGCCTTGCACCGCCTGAACTCGAGGGACTTGGCCCAGGCGACCCCTTCCCAGACAACACCATTCCGTCATGCATGATCTCGCCAAATGCGGCCGCGCTTTTGAACGCGGGCATCTTCCCGACTCCTACGGGCACCAACTCCTCGGGACTGCCCTTCTTCACCGGTGGTGGAAAGAACCCGACCAACGTGAGAGAAGAGATTGTCCGCATCGATCACAAGTTCAACGACAAATTCACGGTCTTTGGACACTTCATCGATGAATCGATCCTGCAAACGTTTGGCACCACGATGTGGAGCGGCGACAACGTTCCGACGGTTGGGAATACCTTCTCGAACCCGTCCTACAGCGGCGTCGTGCACCTGATCCACACCATCAACCCGAATGTGCTGAATGAGGTCGCGTTCAACTACAACGGGAACCGGATCAACATTATCCCGAAAGGAACCCCGGCACTCGTGGCTCCCGACGGATTTACTTTCAACCGGTTCTTCGGCAGCTCGGACAACCCGCAAACCCACATCCCGACGATTGCCCTCGGGAAGCTGGGAACCCAGTACTCGTCGAACTGGACGCCCTGGATCAACAAGGCGGATAGTTATCAGCTTCGTGACGACCTGTCCTGGACGCATGGAGCGCACCAGTTCAAGATCGGTGCCAGCTGGCTGCTCTACAAGAAGACTCAGGACGTGTTCGCAGCCACGCAAGGCAACTTCAACTTCAACGGCAACTTCACCGGCGGTGGAACAACCAGCGACTTCGCTGATTTTCTACTTGGACTCTCAAATGGTTACGGTGAGGATGCCATCCATGACCACGGCCAATGGAACAGCGTTTCCTGGGGCCTCTATTTCCAGGACAACTGGCGCGCCACCAAGCGCCTCACGTTGAACCTCGGGTTGCGTTGGGACGGCGTGCCTCATACGTACGAGGCCAACCACCGCTCCTCGAACTTCGATCCGAGACTCTATGATCCGGCACTGGCCGCCACTCTCGACAACACCGGCAACATCTGCTCTTCTGCCGGCAATGGTTGCGATGGCCCGAGCCCGGGTCTTGGGCCGAGCCCGAACAAGATCCTGAGCGATGCGGGTGTCCAGTTCTATCTGAACGGCATCGGCATCGACGGGGTTGGCTCTACGCCGAAGGGTCTGGTGGACAATCACTGGAACGCTTTCGGTCCCCGCCTTGGATTCGCCTATGACCTTACCGGCGCAGGCAAAACCATCGTTCGCGGCGGATTTGGAATGATGTACGAGCGCATTCAAGGAAACGACATGTACAACGGCGGAACCAACATTCCGTTCAGCGCACATCTCGGTCCGAACAATGTCTCGCTGGACAACCCCCAGCTCGATGTAACCACAGGGCTGGCCGTACCGACAGGCGCGGTTCCGGTCGCAAGCATCACGGGCCTCAACCGTACCGGGTACAAACTGCCCGCCAGCTATCAGTACAGCCTTGGCGTTCAACAGCAACTGATGGCGCGATCTGTGTTGTCGCTGTCGTACGTGGGCAACCAGACGCGGCACCAGAACTACTGGGTCGAGAAGAACCTGCCGGCGCTGAGCGACCTGCAGGATGTCGTTGACGATCCCAGCAGTTTCACCAGTCTGGTACCCTACCTGGGCTATCGTTCGATCCGTCTCGCAGAAAACGGCGCCAATGGCAGATACAACGGCCTGCAAGTCGACCTGCGGGGCAATTGGAGGACCGATCTCACCTTCCAGTTCGGCTACACGTACTCGAAAGCGATCGACCCAACCACCGGTAACGGCGGCAATGGGTTCGACCTGAACAACGTGTCGAATTCCTATGCCGGCTGGCGATATGACGAGGGCCCGTCGGTCTTCGATCGTACTCACGTAGCGTTCGTTAACTTCGTGTACGATATCCCGCTGCTCAAGAACACTCCGAACCGGGCTATGAAAGCCGCTTTCGGCGGGTGGCAGGTGTCGGGCATCGTGCAGATGCAAACCGGATCACCTCTCAACATCACCATCAACAACACCGGTCTGACGAGCGTCATTCCCAACTCGACGAACCGGCCCGACGTCAACGGCAGCATCAGCTACCCCAAGAAGCAGAGTGAGTGGTTTGACACGTCTGTCTTCTCGTTGCCGGCGGCCTGCGAAGATGCTCCCTCATGTGCCAGCTTTGGCGACATGGGACACAACTCAGTGCGCGGTCCGGGGCGCGACAACTGGAACCTTGCACTCTTCAAGAACTTCGCAGTTACCGAACGCTTCCGCATTGAATTCCGGGCTGAAAGCTTCAACACCTGGAATCACACGCAATTTGGCGGAAGCGGTCAGGGCCAGGGAATTAACTCTGATGCCGGAGGCTCCGGTTTCGGCGTGGTAACGGCAGCTCACGATGCGAGAACGATCCAACTCGGATTGAAGCTGGCGTTCTAACCTGATCCGTTTCGTTGCACCACTTGCCCGCCCCAGCCAACCGGCTGGGGCGGGTTTTCTTTTGCCGCCTGACACTCCAGCACACCGGCCCGGCTTTGCGCGCTGACCTCGTGCTAGAGTTGTAGGCAAGAAAGAGGTTGCATCACCGTTGCCGCCATGAATAAGTGGACTTATGGACTGGTTACGATGTTCCTCTTGCCTTCCCTTCTGCTTGCCCAGTCCCCCGCTGATGCGTTAGCTCTCGAACAGCAGGGCAAACTCGCAGAAGCTGCAGATGCGTGGCGTGCGGTGATTAAGAAGAACCCCCAGGATGCCGCGGCGCTGGCCAGCCTGGGAGTCGTGCTGTCGAAACAACAGAAGTTCCAGGAAGCGGCCGCTGCCTATCGCAAGGCTCTGTCGCTGAATCCCAGGCTTCCCGGTATACGAATCAACCTTGGCCTCGCGGAGTTCAAGCTCGGCCACTTCGACAAAGCCATCGCACCGCTCAAGGCGGCGCTGTCGTCCGACCCTCAGAACGCGCAAGTGCGCATCCTGCTGGGCATGAGCTACTACGGTTCAGAAGAATTCGGCGACGCGGCAGATACGCTGGCGCCCCTCGCGAAGGCCGATCCGGATAACACGGAGCTCCACAATCTGCTTGCGCAGAGCTGCCTCTGGGCCAAGAGGTACTCCTGCGCCACAGACGAATTCCGGCACCTTCTGGAAAGAGATCCAAATTCGGCTGCCGTTCACATGCTCATGGCGCAAGCGCTGGACGGCACGGGAAAGACCCAGGAAGCCATGGAGGAGTTTCGGGCGGCTGTGAAGGTGTCTCCGCGCGAGCCGAATGTACACTTCGGCCTCGGATATCTGTATTGGAAATTGCAGCAGTATGACGAGGCCAAACGCGAGTTCGAAGCCGAACTGCTGAATGATCCTGGACATGCTCAGTCGCTTGCCTACCTGGGCGACATTGAAATGAAACATCACAATGCTGAGCCTGCGATCGAACTGTTGTCGAAGGCGGTGCAGCTCAAAGGCAACTTACGTCTGGCTTACCTCGATCTTGGAGCCATCTATCTGCAGCAGAAGCGCTATCCCGAGGCCTTGAAGGCGCTGCTGCGGGCCGCGGAACTGGATCCGGAGCAACCTGACGCTCACTACCGGTTGAGCCGGGTGTATGAAGCAATGGGACGATCGGCAGAGGCGCAGAAAGAGCTGGCCAAGACTCGCGAACTGCATGAAAAAGCAGACGAGGACCTGGTGCGGAAAATGTCGGCTTCCCCGCCCTCGATGCCGGCTGGAAAGGGGGAAGGGCCTAACTGACAGGAACTACTTCCCTCCTGGCCCCGTATCACCTACCCTAGTACGTAACGAAGAGCACATAATGAAGCTCCGGAGGGCTTCGACTGTGTCAGACCCTCGCACCCGAACACCTGGAGACGCCCGGACAACGCCGGTTCGGATCAAGGACATTGCCGACGATCTGGGCGTATCGGTCGCCGCAGTTTCACGAGCCTTGAGGAACCGGGGTGAGATCAGCTCCGAAACGCGCGCCCTCGTACTGAAACGGGCTGCCGAACTCAACTATCAACCGAACCTGGTGGCGCGCGCGCTGGTCACAGGCCGGAGTGGTCTCATGGGATTGGTGGTTCCCGACCTTGTCCACTCGTTTTTTGCGGAACTGGCAGTCGGACTCTCCGGCGCCCTGCGCCGCAGCGGCTTCAATCTTGTTGTCGCGTCATCAGACGAGGACGGTGAACTGGAGCGGCAGGAAATCGACCGCTTGCTGGCGCGAGGTGTCGACGCGATTCTGATTGCCTCCACGCAGCAGAGTGCCGAAACCTTCCGACCCATTCTCGAGCGCAACGTTCCATGCGTGTTGCTCGACCGCTGGTTCGCGGGGTTGTCGGCGAATTTTGTCGGCGTAGACGACGAAAAGGTCGGCACCATCGCGACTGAGCATTTGTTGCAGATGGGCTGCAACCGGGTGGCGCACATCAGCGGCACCGGCGTCAGCACGTCGCGTGGGCGCCTCGAGGGCTACACGAAAACCCTTGCCCATCACGGCATTCCCTTCCGCGAGGACTACGTCATCTGCGTAGAACACCTGGACAAATCCGCGTTTTCCGGCGGCTACACGGCGGCTGTGAAACTGCTCCGATGCAACCCGATCCCCGACGGAATCTTCTGCTGCAATGACCCGATGGCCATTGGAGCGATGCGGGCGATTCTGGAGGCCGGTCTCCGCATTCCTGATGACGTCGCGCTGATTGGCTGCGGCAATCTCCACTACGACACTGCGCTTCAGGTTCCGCTCAGCAGTATCGATCAACGCAGTGAAGTGCTGGGCGAGCGGGCGGCGCAGCTGGCGGTTCGATTGATCGAAGCCCACGGCCCGATCCGCCCCAAAGTGATCCTGCTGGAACCCAGTTTGATCATCCGGAAATCGTCGGAGAAACTGGCGCTCCGCTTTGCACACTCGCTGGAGCGCGTGGCTTCGGAAAGAGCCAGCTAGACAAACTCCCAGCAAGGACTCGAAAGCGTACTCCCCATGGCCAAGACGCGCAGGGCGTTTTTTCTCGCGGCACTTCTGTTGCTGGGGGCCGCTCGCGGCGTTAGTCAGTTCGAGGCGCGCTGGATCGGATCCTGGGCGGCGGCTCAACAGGAACCAGAGCCGCACAATGCGCTCGACCCGGCTGATCTTGAGAATTCGACACTGCGCCAGGTCGTCCATCTTTCCATTGGCGGCCAAGAACTCCGCGTGCACCTTTCCAACCGCTTCGGGAACGCGCCGCTGCACTTCACGTCCGTTCACGTTGCGCGGCTGGCGACGGCAGGCGGCATCGATCCCGCAAGCGACCGGCCCCTGACGTTCTCCGGAAGCCGTGACCTGACCATACCTGCCGGGGCCGAATACTACTCCGATTCGATTGCTTACTCCGTTGCGCCCTTGTCAGACCTGGCCATCACGCTCCATATCGACACAGCGCCGGCGCATCAGACCGGGCATCCTGGCTCCCGCGCTACGTCATACTTGGCTCACGGAGAATGGGTTGCGGCAGCCAACCTGCCCGATGCCAAGAAGGTGGAACACTGGTACTTCATTGCCGGAGTCGATGTCACAGCCTCGGCCCAGGCCGACGCTGTGGTTGTGCTGGGAGACTCGATCACCGATGGCCGCGGCTCCACGGTTGACGGGAATAACCGCTGGCCGGACTTGCTCGCGAAGCGCCTGCAGGCAAAGCCGGAGACGCAAGCGATTGCTGTTCTCAATCAGGGTATCGGCGGCAACCGCCTCCTGTTGGATGGACTCGGGCCCAATGCCCTGGCCCGCCTCGATCATGATGTGATCGCGCACGACGGCGTCCGCTATCTCATCGTGCTCGAAGGGGTGAATGACATGGGCATGCTCGCGCGCGAGCCTGCCGCCTCTGCGGAACAACATGCCGCTCTCGTGCATGAAATCATCGCGGCCTACGAGCAGATAGCTGCGCGGGCGCGCGCACACGGCATCCGCGTGATCGGAGCCACGATTCTCCCTTACGTGGGTTCCGAGTTCTACCATCCCGGACCTGACAGCGAAGCCGACCGTGAATCCGTAAACGCGTGGATACGCACGCCGGGACATCTCGATGGAGTCGTCGATTTTGACAAGGTCATGCGCGACCCCGAGCACCCCGATCGTCTATTGCCGGCATTCGATTCCGGCGACCATCTTCATCCGTCACCCGCGGGATATGCGGCGATGGCGGACGCAGTCCCGCTCTCGCTCTTTGACCTGTCGTTACCTCATCTCAGCGCCGAGCAAGATCATCGTCGGATGATGGATCTCCTTCATATCGCTGCGCTGCGCCGGGGTCCTGATGGCGATCCCAGGTCGCCCCACGCGGCAAATTTCGACGAATCCGAAGTCACTCCATACACGCTTCCCGATCCGCTGGTTCTGAAGAATGGGCAGAAGGTTTCGAGCGCTGAAGCCTGGTGGCACGACCGCCGTCCGGAGATTGTTGAAGCCTTTGACCGCGAAATCTATGGCCGGGTTCCGAAAGAGACTCCGATGGTGATTTGGGAAGTCTCGAGCACGGTCTCAAGCCGCGAAGGCAATATACCGGTCGTCACCCAGAAACTTCTTGGTCACGTGGACAACAGCGCGTATCCGTTCGTCAGCGTCGATATCCAGTTGTCCTTGACCGTCCCCGCGAAGGCAAGCGGCCCGGTTCCGGTGATGATGGAGTTTGGGCTGAGTCCGGAAGTGCTCGAAGCGCTCAAGCGGCGATTGTCACCGGCTCAACTTGCGGCTTTCTTCGGCAGCGGACCCACGTGGCAAGAACAGGTATTGGCCAAGGGGTGGGGCTACGCGATCCTGATTCCGACAAGCGTGCAGGAAGACGGCGGGGATGGTTTGACGCGAGGAATCATCGGCCTTGTAAACCATGGACAACCAAGAAGACTCGACGATTGGGGCGCATTGCGCGCGTGGGCGTGGGGAGCCAGCCGTGCGCTCGACTACTTCGAGACCGACGCACGCGTCGATGCGAAGCGCATCGGCATCGAAGGCTTGTCGCGGTACGGGAAGGCTGCGCTGGTGGCGATGGCCTACGACCGCCGCTTCGCCATCGGGTTCATCGGGTCGTCTGGGGCGGGCGGGGCCAAGATCCTCCGGCGCAAGTTCGGTGAGCAAGTGGAGAACATCGCATCCGCTGCTGAATATCACTGGATGGCGGGCAATTTTCTCAGGTATGCAGGCCCTCTGACAGTGAGCGATTTGCCGGTAGATGCGCACGAACTCATTGCACTGTGCGCTCCGAGGCCAGTATTCATCAGCAGCGGCTCCCAACAGGTTGAGGGTGGATGGGTTGACGCCAAGGGTATGTTCCTCGGAGCTGTTGGCGCCGGACCTGTATATCGCCTGCTGGGCAAGCGAGGTCTGGGGACCACGGACCTTCCACCAATGGAGACGGCGCTCGTCTCCGGCGATGTCGCATTTCGCCAGCACAGCGGCGGGCATACAACCGGCCCGAACTGGCCGACCTTTCTGAGCTTCGCGACAACCTACTTTAACGACCATGCATCCTCGCTTCCAGCTTCCAGTGTGAAATAACACACGGAACTGGGCGTATCCTCGCATGGCTGGTTTCGATGCTTCATTGGCCGTGCACTGTCCGACTTTTGTACAGACTCCAGATAAGTACTGCCAACCGCGTTCGAAAAGTCTAGACTGCTTGTTACTGTTGGGGTGCGCATGGCGCGCGGTTGGGTGGCTGAGGCGCCTTGAGGAGTTCCCGAGACGTGGCCGATCCTGGTGTTACCCGAACGGAAGTTCCTGTGAGGAGCTCCGCAAGCACCGGCAGCATACTGTTCTCGACTCTTCCAGTTCGAACTGCTGTCCTTCTCTTCGAGTTCATGTTCGTCCTCAATCCTGTCTCTTCTTGGAGTGTCCCAAGAATCCCTGCTGACAAGTCGCGCCGTTCTCAAAACGCTGCGCCGGTGGGCGGCGATCCATGAAAAAGAACTCCGGCGGAAAGTTCTCGATGAACCCGGCTCTTGTCAGCTTGCTCTACGCGGCCGTGTCTGAACTATGGATCGTTTTCTCCGACCGGCTTGTCGAGCGAATCGCCTCCAACTCCGACGTACTCACGCGCCTGAGCATGATCAAGGGTTCGTTATTCGTGTTTTCGAGCGCGGCCTTGATCTACTACCTCATGTCGCGAATCAGCAGCGCGAACCGGACGCTGTCGGAGCGCGTGCAAGCGGGCATCGCCGAGTTGAGAAAGAGCGAGGGCCGATACCGGCGAGTACTGGAAACGGCGCAAGAAGGCGTGTGGGTCGTGGATCGAAATGACAGGACGGAATTCGTGAACCAGCGCCTGACCAGCATGCTGAACTTCTCGATGGAAGAGATGCTCGGTAAGAATCCGCTCGACTATCTCGATCCGGCATCGCAGTCGATGTCGCCGGCCGCGCTAAGCGGCCAACAGTCCTTTTCGTCGCTGGAATTGCGATTCCGGCGGCACGATGGGTCGGCGTTGTGGGCTTTGGTCAGCCGCGGGCTGCTGTTCGATGATGCCGGCCGATACGACGGCGCCATTTTGCTGGTCAGCGACATCACAGAACAGCGGAGAGCAGAGGATAATCTCCGCTTGCAGGCTGCAGCCGTGAACTCGGCTGCGAACGGCATCGTGGTTACGGATTCGACGGGGACAATCCTGTGGGTGAATCCGGCATTCACGGCAATGACGGGCTATGCGTCGCAGGACGTGGTCGGCCACAACCCGCGCATTTTGAAATCCGGTCACCACGATTCTGCCTTCTACACGGACCTTTGGAATACGATTCGATCCGGCCGCGTATGGCGCGGTGAAATGGTGAACCGCCAGAAGAGCGGCGACCTTTATTGTGAGGAGATGACGGTTGCTCCGGTGCGATCGCGGGACGGCGAAATCACGCACTTTGTCGCGATCAAACAGGATGTGACCGCGCGCAACCAAGCCCGGGAAGCGCTGCGGCGCAACGAAGAACGATTCCGGCGCCTCGTCGAGAACATCAGCGATGGCATTGTGGCCGCCGATGCGCAAGGCCGAATCCAGTATGCGAGCGAGTCGGCGTGCCGGGTAACCGGGTATCCACGGCAGCAGTTAGTCGGGCGCGATCTGTTTCAGTTTGTGCAGCCAGAGGATGTGCCCCAGATACGTTCTCTCTTTGCACGCGTCGTCCAGGAACCTGGAAGCACGCGGCAGTGGGGGGCCCGGATCAAGCACAAGGACGGTTCCTGGCGCTACCTCGAAGGGAGCACCGCCAACCTTCTCCAGGATCCCGACATCGCGGCGCTGATCATCAATTTCCGCGACAGCACGGCGCGCCGTGAAACGGAAGAAGCGCTGATACGGGCGGAGGCGCGATATCGCGCGATCTTTGAGAACGCGACGGTTGGCATCTATTTGAGCGCTCCCGACGGTCACTATCTCTCGATGAATCAGACCCTGGCCTGTGTCTATGGTTTCCCCTCTCCCGTGGAAGCGATCCAAAGCGGTGGTGATATCAAGAGGTTCTACGTCGATGCGCGCAAATGGGAGGAATTTCGCCAGATTCTGGCAAGAGATGGCGCGGTGCGCGACTTCGAATATGAAGTTCACCGGCGTGACGGGACGCAGCGCTGGCTGCTGGAGAGCGCCCGCGCCGTTTACGACGAGAAAGGAAAGCTCCTCTACTACGAAGGTGTCGCCGAGGATGTCACGGAACGCAAAATACTGGAGTTGCAGCTTCGCCAGGCACAGAAACTTGAGGCTGTGGGCCGCCTCGCTGGTGGCGTAGCCCACGACTTCAACAATATGCTGGGCGTGATTCTCGGATACGGCGACATCCTGCAATCGCAGCTTCCTCCGGACCACCCCGGACTTGACAGCGCCGCTGAGATGCAGAAAGCAGCGCGGCGGGCAGCAGACCTGACGCGGCAGTTGCTGGCATTCAGCCGCAAACAAATCCTCCAGCCCCAGGTGGTCAGTCTCAATTCCCTCATCTCGGACCTCAACAAGATGTTGCGCCGGCTCATCGGCGAACACATCGAACTGGAATTCCGCCCCGGAGAGCCTGTATCCAGCGTCAAGGCCGATCCCGGTCAACTGGAGCAGGTCGTGATGAACCTGGCGGTCAACGCCAGAGACGCCATGCCTGGGGGCGGACGTTTATCGATTGAAACCCGGAACGTTTCGGTGGACAAGGAGTTCGCGCAACGGCACTCGCCCATGTTGCCGGGAGACTATGTCCTCTTGTCGATCGCGGATACCGGTACCGGAATGGATAGTGATACCTTGTCACACATTTTTGAGCCGTTCTTCACTACGAAGGAACAGGGCAAAGGAACCGGACTGGGCCTCTCCATCGTCTACGGGGTCGTCAAGCAAAGCGGAGGATACATCTGGGTGGATAGCGAACCGGGCCACGGAACAACGTTCCGCATCTACCTGCCTCCCACCAGCGAAGTGCAACCCCATCTGAAATCAACGGAGGCACGCCAGACGTCCGCCGGAGGAACCGAAACCATCCTCGTGGTTGAAGACGAGAGCAGGCTGCGGGAGATGATCCGAGTCGTTCTGGGCGGCGCAGGATACAAGGTTCTCGACGCACGGACCGGCGACGAAGCCCTCTTGCTGGTTGAGAACTTGCGTCAGCCGCTGCACCTGCTCATTGCCGACATCATCTTGCCGGGAAAAGTGAGCGGATCGGATCTCGCTCAGTCGATGGTGGCGGCTCATCCCGAGGTTCGGACGCTCTTCATGACTGGCTTCGGAGTCGAACTGGACAGCTTTGGAATCGAGGTCGCTCCGGATGTGATGTTGTTGCCCAAGCCGTTTAACGCGGACCAACTCCTGCGCAAAGTACGCGAGACGCTGGACCGCAACAACGGCGTCCGATCCGCGACAGCCCGCTGATGGTCCCGTCTGGCTCTTGGAAAACTGGTCCAGCTTATGGATGCATCCTCTCCCCGAAAAGCGAACATGGTCTTGGAACCACGCTACCTTTCGTTGCGGTTGGCCTTCGATTCATTACTCCGTCCCTTCAGCTGTGCCTGATAACTCATTGTTTCGCCTTTAGATGCCGGCCATTGCGAGAGCGCAGGGGCCACAACCGTCTCGCTTCGTA
>Ga0335069_10004059_pt1 | contig 21870 bp, 16 predicted proteins | sample Lox_Sample_11_FD_206714 | JGI IMG/M metagenome (GOLD analysis project Ga0335069, IMG submission 206714) | Soil microbial communities from Loxahatchee National Wildlife Refuge, Florida, United States - Lox_Sample_1.1 | ecosystem: Environmental > Terrestrial > Soil > Wetlands | place: USA...
GCCTCGCGACTACTCTGCTGACCATCCGTCCCGGCCGGCGCTCGTCATCGAGATCGCCGACTGGAGCCTCACGCTCGACCGCGAGCGCAAGGGCAGCCTTTACGCGCGCGCGCGGCTGCCCGAGTACTGGATCGTGAACCTCGTGGGCCGCGCGCTCGAGGTGTATCGGGATGCAGGTCCCGACCCCGCGGCGCTCTATGGCTGGGCGTATCGCTCCGTGCAGACCCTCGGAGCCAACCAGCACGTCACGCCGCTCGCTGTTCCGTCGACGGCCATTCCCGTCGCCGACCTCCTTCCGTAGCCGCTCTGCGAGCCGGGCTGGGACGGAAGATACGACGCCGGATGCTATACTTTCCCCTGCTCGCACACGCTCTTTGATTGCATCTTCGATTCGCGCCAGAGAGGGCTGGACGGTCGCCGGTGCGGGGCAACCCGCGCGGGAGGAAAGTCCGGGCTCCACAGGGCAGGGTGCTGGCTAACGGCCAGGGGGGGCGACCCCACGGACCAGTGCCACAGAAAGCAAACCGCCGCCCGCAAGGTCGGTAAGGGTGAAACGGTGAGGTAAGAGCTCACCAGCGGCGCGGGTGACCGCGTCGGCTCGGTAAACCCCACTCGGAGCAAGGCCCAATAGGAGAGCGATCCTGTCCGCGAGGACAGGTGAAGCGCGGCCCGCGCGGCGCTCTCGGGTATGGCCGCTGGAGGCGCCGGGCAACCGGCGTCCTAGAGAAATGACCGTCTCCCCGGGTCACACCGGGAGACAGGACCCGGCTTACAGGCCCTCTCTGGCGCGATTTTCCTTTTCCACTACTTACACCGCACTTTCCTACCCCACCAAAGATGGTACAGAACCCCGGTACATAATCCGGCGGTTATTGTTCCCTCTTCGTCCAGTCCGACGGCAGCCGAAAGACCGCCTCCCCCGTCTGCTGATCGACCACCCGCGTGTAGATGGCCGTCGTGCCCAGGTCCGCGTGCCCCAGGAGCGTCTGGATTACTCGGATATCCGTCCCCTGTCGCAGGAGATCGGTCGCAAACGTGTGCCGGAAGCGATGCGGTAGACACGTCGGCACCTCCGCGCGCCGCCCCCACTCGTGCGTCAAGCGTTCGAGCATGCGGCGCGTGTACGGCCGGCCCACGCTGCGGCTTTGCTTCTTCCGCGGCTGCCGCAAGAGCGGGGACTGTCCTTTCATGTCCGTGTGCTCGAGCGTGAAGCCGAAGAGGAGCTCCTTGAGCGCGGGATGCATGGGCGTTACCAGGGGCTTGCGGCCTTTCCCCACCGTGCGGATCGTGCCGGGGAACGTCACGCCGTTCGGATAGCGGATTTCATCGAACGAGAGATCCCCGACCTTCAACGCGCAAATTGGACTGACCCGCAGGCCCGTGTAGTAGAGGAGTGCGCGAATGACCCGTTCGATCGGTGCGAGCTCAAGTTGCATGATCCGCCGCATCTCCTCGGCCGAGAAGGGCCGTGGGAGGTGTTGCGGTTTCGGCGGACGCTGAATCTCCTCCATCGGATTTTTCAGCCAGAGCCCCTTGCGGACACCCCACCGGCTGAACTCCTGCAACGCGGAGTGCTTCCGGTAGAGCGTCGCCATGCTGCGATTCTGGTGCGAGAGTCCCAGGAAGTAGGCGCGGATGAGGTCCGGGGTGAAGGCCAGCACACTGTCGGGCGAGGCCAGCGCCGCGACGCGTCCGAGATCACTTTCGTAGGCGGCGAGGGTCGCCGGCGAGAGATAGGTCCGGCCATCCGCCAAGAACTCTTGCACGGCCCGTGAGAGCTTCATGCGCCACCTCGCGGCTCGAGTACCTCCGCGTGGGCGCGGAAGGGGGTCCATGCTCATCTAAGTCCCCCCTCCTGGTCAAGCGCCCCCGGAGCGGCAAGCGACACGGGCTCCACGAGGCCCACCTGAAGCCGCCGGCGTACGGTCGCGCGGCTGCAGCGGAGGCTCCGGGCGATTTCCCCAACGGCAAGTCCCTGGCTGTGGAGGCGATGAGCCGCTTCGGTGGTGGCAGCCGACCTCGGTCGTCCAAGGCGAATACCCTTCAGACGAGCCTGGGCCAAGCCAGCTTTGACTCTCTCCCGAATGATGTCGCGCTCGAGCTGGGCCATAGCCCCGATGATGGTGAACATGGCCTGACCAATTGGCGTGGACGTGTCGAGCTGCTCCTGGAGGGAGACAAACCCGATGCCGAGACTCCGGAAGGTCTCCAGCGCGACCACCAGATGCTTGACCGACCGGGCGAAGCGATCGAAGCGCCAGACCAGGACCAGCTGCAGGTGACCGGCCCAGGCAGCCTTCATTAACTGGTCGAGCGCCGGACGCCGCTCGCGTGCGCCCGAGAAGCCCTGATCCACAAACTCTTCAACGATCTGCCAGCCCCGCTGGGCAGCATGGTGGCGAAGCGCCGCGAGCTGCACCTCGGGGTCTTGCTCCTGCGTGCTGACCCGAGCGTACAGTGCAACTCTCACTGCGAACTCCGAGGGTCTCTTGTCGCGTAGAGGGCAAAGATCTCACCTGGGAGCACAGAGTCGAGCGACCGCAGCAGCGACGCCGAGCCACCAGGCGGCGCGACGCCGCACGTTCCCGCGCTTCCGAGGAAATAGATCAAGATGAGCCGGACCTTCGGCTGGTAGAGACCCCCCGGGTGCTCCGATGTCCCGCTTTAGGATCCAAGGGCAAGTGTCGAGAGCACGAATGGGCTTCCCGGCCCAGACACACATGCACGGGTACCGGGTAGGGTCCGCGCGCTGGGACCAAGACGATGTCGGGAAGCCGCGGCTCCGCACCGGCGATCAAGGCCTCCACCATGTCACGCGCAGAGCACCCGACGAGGTCGACAACCCTGCTGAGGTCGTAGGCGCCCGACGTAGGGAGCCATACCTTGACCGAATGTCTTTCGTTCACCACGGCCTTGAAGTGGCGCCAGAAGGCGTCGCAGAGGTTTTTGACCGGCCTCCCGGCCGAATCCCATTCCTACAACTGCCGTCCACGGTCGCGCCATGCCACGGGGGAAAGGATGTGGCCCTCCGGCGTGCCCGGCACGCCGGAGGGACCCGACCACTCGAACGCATTACTTGGCCACCGGCGCGGAGTCCTCATCAGCTCTGCATGTCATGAGCAAGTCCGAGATGCGACTGGCGGCATCCTCCAGCAAGGATTGGAGCTCCTCGAGCTCCAGCTCAAGCTCCCGCTTCGTGCGGTCCCGCATTGTCCTCACCTCCTTTGTGGGAACGGGCATCGTTTGAGCTCGGCAAACGCCGCTCCTCCTTCGGGCGTCGGCCGGCTCCGAAGTACGCGAAGCCTTTCCTCCTCGCGCCTGAAGCAACAGCCCGGACAACGGAGCAAGCCGCGTTCGCCTACTGTGGCACCTGTCCGCAAAAGTGATCGACCACATTCGCCACAAACTACTGTGGGAGCGACCAACGCCTCGGTCACAATCCGCACCGCCTCCTGGCAGACGCCGCATCGCCAGTGCCCCTGTTGGTTCGTCTCCCCACAGCTCACGCACGCCCCGGGGCCGGAAGCTGGAGCGTCAGGGAGGACCAGCAGGGGGATGGGCTTCCGGGGCCAGTTCAAGCCCTCAAGCTGCTGGCGGAAGATGGCGACCCGCTGGAGAACCGCAGGACTCGGCGTTGCGATTGGCCCCACTGGCCCCAGCTCTTCTTGGGTAGAGAGGGCTGCAGGGTCCTTCGAATCGGCGACGGGAGGGAGCTGCACCCTATACGTCATGCCCAGAGCCCTCTACTCATAGCGACCGGGGCCAGTGGGGCCGACCGGGGCCGGACAGGGGAACTCTTCGCCGAGGAAGTCTTCCACGGCTCCTCGCTTTAACCTCAGAACCCGCCGACGCTGAACTCCGACTCGAACCTTGGCGGTCTGTCGGCCAGGATCAGGATCGGAGAGCTTCTCTCGGGCAAGGTCGCTGCGAAGGCGAACCTCGCGCACCGGGAAGGGCTCGCCGGCCTCCCGGCAAAAACGACTAACGGCCTGATATGCAGCCTCGGGGATGAGATACAGGCACTCATCGTCCTGCCAGCCAAGCAGCTCCGGCCCGCCATTCTTTCTGCCGCTTCCTAGGTCGTCCTTCGAGAGGAGGATGCCTCGACCCTGCGTGACGAGTGCTAGGAGCACCTCGAGGAACCGTCGCGTCGGGCGCTGATCCTCAACGATGCGACCCTGGGCGCGCCCAAGAGCCAAGAGAGCGTCCCAGCACTGGCCCCGGAGTTCCTCGGCCTCGGCAGGCGAGCAAGCTCCGATCTCCTCAGCGTAGGTGAACGCGCTGTGAAGGCCTATCCAGAGGTGGGCGAGCGTCTCGGGAACGCGGAGATGCTCGCCATCGGCGGTTGCCCGGGCCCTGGCCCCATCGAAGGTTTCCCTAAGAAGGGTAGGCAGCTTCTCCATCTGGGGGACAAGCCAGGCAATGTAGCCGGCGAGCGCGTGCGGCAGCCGGGCAGCGAGCCTCTGCCCCTCTATGAGCGCAGCGAGTTGAACTTCTTCGCGCGCCAGTTCAATGACGAGCATTCTCGCCAGCAAACTTTGGCCGGGGGGATGCTGCTCGCCGGTGCTGATGAGCAGGCCGCGGGGGGGAAAGGTCGGGCGTTCGCTCAGATCGGATCGGAGCCGACCCCGACCGGCGATGTTCCCCTGGCTCCGGATCAACCGGGCGGCCTTGGTCTCCAACTCCCTGGCATCGAGTCCCGAAGGGGCGTAGTCGTCGATCACGAAGACGGAATCCTTGAGAAGGAAGGCCCGGCGTTCGAGCTGGTTGGCGGTCGAGCTCCACGCTCCCGGCAGATGCGTTCGGTCGAAGTCACCGAAGTGAGACAGGAAGAGGGCCGTGAGGGTGGACTTCAGCGAGCCCGTGACACCCTCTACCCATAGGGAAAGGTCCAGCGGCAAGGCCGAGGCCAGCGGCGCACGATAGACGCCCGCGAAGAGTGGAGCCGTCACCGAGAACGGCGCGATCCTGAGGAGTGCGAGGCTCGCTCGCATCGCCCTCGTCGGGTCTTCTACTTCCTTGGGAAGCCGATACCGCGCCAGCTCGGGGCCGAGGTCAACCTCGACCCCTTCTCGTCCGACCGCACCGCTCGTGGTCAGATAGACCCACGCACCGTTGATCACTCGCCATCCAGTGTGCGTGAATACCTCACGGCGCTTGGCGTCGGCCGAGAGCCGCTGGATCGCCTCGCGTAGATAATCCTTGGTCGCTTGGCCGGCGCGGATGACGGCCCGAAGGCCCCAGCTCTCGGTAACCCAATTCATCCCACTGAATCGAGACGCCGGGATACGAACTGCCGGAAGGGCTACGCCCGTATCCAGACACCCCTCAATCTGAAAGGCCAGCGTGGCCTCGGCCCCGTCGTCGAGAACGATCTCTTCCAAGACCGTCGCCGTGAAATTGCAGAGCGGTTCCGTGATGACCCCGTGCTGCGTCGGCTTCTCACGGCAGATGTGACCGGCTTCAACGCGGTAGGGCGACCCACTCGAGTCTTCTTCTTGGTGCCGCGGTCTTGCCTTCAGGTGTGTCGAGGCTAGGGCTAGGAGCTCCTCCACGGAGCGCCCTGAGGCCAAATAGTCGTCCAGGCCTCGCTTGGCACCGCCCTCGCTGGGCGGGAGGTAGATTAAGAGGACACGCGCGCCACGATGCTCCAGGAACCCCTTGAGTCGCACGAGCGCGTCATACACTTCCGCTTTCACCATTACGTCGCTGTCAAACGCGACGTACACTACCCGCTCGTTCAGCGCAATGGATTCCCAGTCGGGTAGCGCGACCTTTCCCGCGTGCTCGTTGGCGCCGCGGAAGTTCCAGACGCCCAGCAGAGCGATGGAGCAAAGGCCTCGAGAGACGGCGGCGTCCGCCTTCCGAACCCCCTCCGTGATGAAGAGTGGGCGGCTTGGATCGCCGAGCCAGGTCCGCACGGCGGGCGGCACGTCCACGACCATGCGAGCGCCTACAGGCGTCTCGTACTTCACGATCTTCCCGCCTTTGCTGCGCGGTTGATCGGGTCTGATCTGGTACGTCACAACCTCACCGGCAACGCCTCTGATCGGGATGAGGAGCGACGGCACTCGACACTGGGCTTCGCCGAAACCGAGGCGGCGCAACTCCGCGCGGGTCGTCACCGACCGGTAACCCCGCGCCTTCGAAACCTCAGGGGAAATGCTTGACGATGAGATAAGAGCCGCATGCTGCGGGAGGAGCTCTAGAGGATTAACCTTGCGCGTCATGGTTTGGTGGGGCGCGGGCCTTTTGGTGGCGCCGGACACTCTGTATCGAGCTCCGCAGCATCGATGCGCAGGTGCTGCCACCTGGGCCGGGTCGGACCTTTCTCCCCTCGTGGAGCCGGAGTAGGCTGCCACCCGCACCCCGGGTAGTCGCTTGCCGCCCCGACGACCGGGGTGCCTTCTCGTCCGTTCGTGCCAGAGGTTGCCCCGGCCACCGAGGACTACTCCTTGCCCTTCGTGGGACGGACTGGAGGCTCGGGTCCGTCGTCGGTGCACGTCAGCGTGGCCCCGCATCGACAGCTGGCTTCTTCGGCGCGCACTCGATAGAGCTCCCATGTGCGCCCGCACAGGTAGCAGATGGCGACGCCGGTGTAGGGCACGGTTGTAGACACCACAACCTCCTGACGGTGGCCCCTGATCTCCGCTCACCAGCGACTCAGGGGCCATCGGAATACTTGGGCGCTGCACAACCAATCAGCCATCAACAACACACAATCAACAAAGCACTCCACCGCGGCGCACTGGGCCGCGCCGGGTCCCACAGTCTTAAGCGGAACGGGGCCGAAGGTGAGGGGGCCCGTAGTCGGCGATGTAGATCACGGCTTCGCTCTTGGCGAACACTGGCCGGGCCTCATGGTTTCCTGGATAACTCCTCGTCATCCGCATGGTCGTCGTCGACACCAAGCAGCTCGGCGACCCGGTCGTAGAGGTCCTCGAGGGCCTCCCGGAGACGGCGATTCTCGTTCTCAATGTCCCGCTTGCTAGGATTCGCCATGTTGGTGCCTCCTCTGGTTGAACCGCTGTCGTGCCCTCACTGCACTCAAGACAAGGAGGACGCGTGAGCCTCGCCGCCTTGGGCGAAGGGCGCCACGAGCCACCATGTTCCACACCGTGCGGGTCGTGACCCGCAAGAGCGTCGCGGCCTCTCTCACGGTGATCAGACCGTGGGAGAGCTGCCGCATGTACACCAACCCACCGAGAGGGCACATGACCGTGATCATGTCTCCTCCGGACCGGACCGTGTCGTGCCTCCGCTGGAACTTGCGTTTGTTCTCCATTTCGTCGTCAATTGTGAACCCGGTGTTCGAGCAGAAGACCGACACGGGAGGAAAAGACTTATGTCGGTGTTTCGGGCGTTCATTCGCGAGCAGCTGGCGAAAAGGGATCAACGCTGGGCGGCGGAATGGGACGATGTGTTCCGGGGCGGTCAGGTGGATGCCGTTCTCCGAAAGGTGAAAGATAGTGGCGCCGATCCTGACTTTTGTCTCTACTTGATCGTGGAATACCGTTGGAGAGCCCTGCAGCCGCTGAGGCCTGCCTGGCAACGCGAGCGGCTTCTCAGGGCCGTGACGACGCTGGGGAACGCAAGTCTTGACTGGAAGCAGGCTTTCCAGCGGGAAACCTCGGGCTTCGGGTGGCAGCAGGTCCAGGATTTCTTTGCTCGTACCGAGCGACTGCTTCGGTCGGCGAAGAGACAGGATCAGCAGCTTATCAAGGTCGTGACCAGGATGAGGAAGGCAACCACTCTGGAGAGGCGACTTCTCCAACACGCGACGCAGGGCATGGGATTGCGGGTGGTGCAGCAGTTTCTCAGCGGTGCGGAGGAGTCACTTCGGTCGATCACGGCGCTGGACGAAGGGGCCTTCTCGGTAACGACGGCGGCTCACCCTCCGCAGAAGTCAGTCTGGACGAGCGAACAGCAGAGTACTTGCCTCTCCCTTCTGGATCGACACCTGAAACACGCCTCAGGACGGAATCGCACGTCGAGGAGGATTCTGGCGGAGCTTCTGGGGCAGTTTGGGTTCCTTCCGGATGGACTCAGAGACCCTGAGCGCTGGGTCGAAAAGCGTCTTGAACGACTCAGCCCGGAGACGAAGATGCCACTCATGATCTTCTACGACTTGTATCACTTGTTGCACAAGGGGCCGAAGGCGCCGTGCACCGGCGCATGTAAGCTGCAACGATCGGTTTTGGCGGACGGTGCGCGTCAGTCTGAGAACGAGGACAAACTCTTTTTGGGTGGTCACCCACGCTCCGTGAAATCTCGGGTGAGAAGACCCTCCAAGCGTGACAGCCGCGGGAGTTCGAGGCCTCGCCGGGGCAAGTTGAAGAGACGAACCCGAAAGACTCTAAGACGAACCCGATAAAGGCGATGAGCTTGATAGACGCCTTTACCGACCTTGTCAGGACATAGTTCGTAGGTCAGAGGGAGTTTCATCGCTCCTTTGGGATTCAAATTCGGTGGGTGTTCTGAAGACCGACGAGATTTCGAACGGCGAAGACCCACGGACGTTTGACGTCCCGTGGGATAGCCGACTGCCCGGGCCGGTTGAATGATCCATCAAAGCTACGTCGCAACCAGAGCCTGCCTCAACTCAAACCAGAGGGGGATCGTACCCTCCACGAGCGGACGGGTATATCAGGGCTAGGGATACTAGAGGGGTATAGCCTATAGGGTATGGAGCATACCCCTGTGGGTAGGGGGAAGCCGCAGGATCACCCTGGAACTGATTCTTAGCGCCGAGAGCGTCGCCCCGAGTCGTGGCGAGATAGATCGGGCGAATCCCGTAGGCTCGGGGACCCTAGCGTGAGGATCTCCTTCGGACTTCGCTGGTTCAAATCAGGGGCCCGCAACCACCTGCAGGCAAACAGGCTGTTGGAGTTCCGCGTCCAGGTCACACTGTCGGCGCAGGGTGCGGCGACACGCTCGTCATCCCCCACGTCGAGGGCGACGTCCCGGCCCGGCTCAGCGCGGAGGACACGCGCCTGATCGGCCTCTGCACCCAGCCCCCAGCGAGAGACTGGGCCGCCGGCGCTGTACCCAAGAGCAGAAATGGGGACGGTCTTCGAGCCGATCGGGCCGGTGCCACCGACCGCGGCGATCCTCATGCACCTCCCCGGGCCGGCATGCCCCGGTTTGTGAGGGAGGCTCAATAGCCCGGCGGGCGCAGCATCTTGCGAACCTGCTCGATGTGCTCGGTCTCGGTGCGCACGAAGCCTCGGGCCATCTACTCGAGGGCGATGTCGTTGCCGGCGAGCCCGACGAGCTCCTTGTAAAGCTCCAGCGCCTCGATTTCGTGCCGGAGGCTCAGCTCGAGAATCTCATCGAGCGAGTGCTGACGTGGCTCGTCGACCATCGAGGGCTCGAGCTTCGGATGGCCGCCCAGTGCGGTGATCTTTTCGCCGACCTCGACCGCGTGGTCCATGGACTCCGCGGCCTGGGCCCGGAACCACTTCTGGATGGGGATCCGGCTGTGTCCCATGATCATGAAGGAGAAGTAAAGATAGCGGTGAATGCCGGCCATCTCGGCCTGGAAGATCCTGTTGAGGCAGGTCATTACGCTGGGTTCGGCACTGGCCCCGGACATGGTCGGCGGCATGAAGATCCTCCCTTTCAGGGTTGTTCAGCAAGCCAAGCTATCAACGAACACGGCAGGTCTTCAAGCCCCTGCGAGCACGGCCGGATTCCGGGACGCCGCGGGCGGCCCTGCCGCTCGTGGATGACGCTCACCTGCCGCTGTACTCCTGGCCCAGCCACGCGGTAGACTCGCCGTACCGTGGCTCTTGTGTGGCATCGATCTGTTCCCTTCCTCAGGAGGAGACGTTGATCATGAAGCAGCTCACGGCCCAGGACATCATGACCCGGGATGTCGTGGTCGTTCACGAGACCATGAGCATCGCGGAGCTGGCCGGTGTCCTGATGTCCAACATGATTACCGGTGCCCCCGTGGTCGGTGACTCCGGAAAGCTCCTGGGCGTCGTCTCGGCCACCGACCTCGTCCGGCACGTGGCTTTGGAGACGTCAGGGATCCAGGAGGAACGGGTCTCCGGCTACTACGTCCGCGGCTGGGAGTCCATCCTCGATGAAGACGAGGTCCGAGCCTTTCACATCGTGCGGGACAGCGGGGCCACGGTCCGTGACATCATGACGCCGCTCATCTTCGCAGTTCCCGAGACCGCGGGTCTCGGGGAACTGGTCGATACCATGATCGGTGGGCGCATTCACCGCATCATCGTGACGCGTGGTGAAGAGGTGGTGGGCCTCGTGTCGACCCTCGACCTTCTCAAGGTCCTGCGCTCGCACCTCGAGGAGTAGCCTCCGCTCTCGTCCCTTCCCGCCAGGAGCCGGCGGACGAGGCTGCGAGACGGTGCTGGTGACCCACTTCACGCCCACGGACTCTGGCAGGATCGCCGCACGATGGTAGCAGCCGAGCATTTCTATAGACCAACCGCAGGGGTCCGCCGGCCGATTGACAGCGGTGGTGCGCCTGGCCTAGCATGCCGCTGACCCGGGTTGGCTCAATCGACCCGCGAGGAGGCCTCTGTGGCAGCGCTCTTGGGGGGTCAGCGCCTGAGAAGCGTGCGCCGGGTCGAGTGCACGTCCGCGTGGCCGACGCCGACGCGCTCGCGGGCGTCGATCCAGGTGCGGCGTAGGCTCGTTCCGGGCGCGGTGCGCGCCAGGAGGTCCGTCATGGTGTCATGTATTGGTCGGTTGGTGGCGATCGCGATCGTCGTGTGGCTCGGATCGACGCCCGCGCAGGCGACCAGCTTTGCAAGCGCGATGTGCCTCCAGGGGCCGGTGGAGACCGGATTCGGTCACGCCGATTGCAGGCTATTGCAGTACGCCGGCTCTCCTCCCGGGGTCGCGGTGCCCGGATGGGGCGAGGCACATGCAGACCTCCAGACGGGCATACTGAAATCTCTCAGCCACGCAGAAGGTCAGCGGTCCGACGCGAATCCCGCGGATGCACAGGGCGCTCAAGGCAACTCGACAGCCTCGTTCTTTGACACGATCACGATCGGAGGTAGTTACAGCGGGCCCGTTCAGCTCCGCATGGAGGTGTCTGGCGCCTTCCTGATGAACATTCCCTATGGCAATTATGGGTCCGCTACCGGCCCCCTCGACCCCGGGGTGACGGCGCAGCTCTTCATGTGGGACCCCAACGATCGCGACCGCTCGATGGTCGAGGCGGTCGCATTTGTAGAGCAATACACTAGCCAGTTCCTGATCCATGTCGAACAGGAACGCGGCTCCGTCTTGGACAACGCCAACTCATCGGGGATTTTCGCCGATCCGGCGGACGTGCGCCTCGTGCTCACGACGTCGTTCCTGGTAACACCGTCGACCCCGGCGTTCACTTTCGAAGCGCTGCTCGGCAGCCACACGGACATCAACGCTTTGGCCGTCGCGCCCGGCGAGACCAGGGTCTCGGAGGTGAATTTTGCCCACACTGCCGACCTCTCCTTGATCCTTCCCGAGGGTGTGCCGTGGACTTCCGAATCGGGCGTGTTCCTCCAGTCCGTGCCGGAGTCCGTGCCGGAGCCCGGCGCGTGGGCGCTGCTTGCGGCAGGAATGCTCTTGCTGAGCGTCGTCGGGCGGGTTCCCCGTTCGACTGGGCGCGGATGCTCGATCGCGCGGCGCCAATCCCGAGCCCTGAGGGCACTCCTCGAGCGTTGGTAATCGGGAGGAGCGCTCAGGACTCGAGCTTCAGGACCGGGCACTGTGGCAGCGGCTCCGTGGCATAGCGGAAGAAACCGGGAGAAACCGGCGGTGACTGAGAAGGGGCCTTATGTCACCTACGATCTTGGCCTCGAAGTCAAAAAACCAAGAAGCCCTTGCCTCGGGGTGGGGTCTTTTTTGGCCGTGGCCTACGTGGCAGCTCGCCGGAGCGAACATGTCGCTTCAGGATCATTCCGCAGGGAGTCAGAAAGATTTCCTTTTGACTGCATACTCTACGCGCCGTAAGATCGTGTTTGCGAAGGCGCTTGTGAGCGGGTCGGCGGCGGGAATTTTGGACGACCCCAGGGATCTGCTCCGTCATTTAGTCAGCTCGTCGTCGCTTCCAGTCGCCTCCAGCGCTCTTTCCTCAATCGCAGCTAGGCCGGGCAGATCTGAGCCGGCAAGTGCTTCGATTTCCCCGCGCATCCCGAACGCCGCCTCAAGCACGCGGTCAATTTGCTTTTGTCGCCGAGCCCAGCGCTGGCTCATAGTTCTTCGCTCCGCCTCCAGGTCACTCTGCATTTGCCTGAACGGCTCGGCAATGCCCTTCAAGCGTTGGGCAAATTCTGAGCCCATAAGATAATCGTAGGTCCGTTCGGCGTTCGTCTTCCGACCTTCGACCGCGCGCCGCGCACTCGCCGTTTCTAAGAGGCCAGCCCGCAGAGCCTTCGCAACCGGAACTGCGCACCGCGGCGACACCACCCACACGTCCTCACAGCAATCGAACAACTCCACTCCCTTCGGCACGACGTCGGAGACAATCACGACGACTTCAGCCTTCTCGCGCCGCATATCTTGCCTAGCTTTGGGCAGCCACTCACCGCCCCAACCTTGTGCGCGCTTACGCTCCCAGAGGATCGATCCCGCCACAGTTTCCACTCCGGCCCTAACACGCTGAAGCACGTCAGCACCGCGGACGCCGCTTTTGATTTCGCTGATGTCATCCCACGGAAACGCGGTAGTGAGAACCTCTTGAAGCTCGATCTCGGCGGCCTCGCCTTGGTCACGCTGAGACCCCTGGTCGGCTTTGCGCTTCAACTCTTCCGCTGTCTCGCTGAGCCGTACGATGACGAGATCCTTCTCGGCGAGCTTCAGCCGTGCGGCTTCCTGAGCTTCCTTCATAGCCGATTCCCGTATGGCCGCCGTTTGCGCTGCTACCTTCTTGGCGACTTCCAAGTCGATCGAAGCCGCCTTCCCCTCAGCCTCTTGCTGGGCTTTTATCGCTGCAAGTTGCGCTCCCTGTGCCTCACCAAGACTCTTGCGCAGGGCTTTGTTTTCTCGCTCCTTAGCCTGCACATCCGCAGCCATCTCCACCGCGACGGCGTTTCGGATCTGCGCCTCCAGGTGTGGACGCTTCGCGGCAAGCTTCTCCGCAACCTCGGCTTCGATACTAGCCCGTGCGGTCTCGAGTTCGACCAGCTCCCGTGCGAGCTGGATCTTCGCCTGCTGAGCTTCCTGTTGGGCCGTCTTGATCTTTGCTCCGAGCTCTTCCCTGACGATTTCAACGAGCGGAAGGGCCAACGTTTCCGTCAACTCAAACTGCTGTCCGCAGCTCGGACACTTGATCAGTTGCGCTTGCATGTCACACCTCCTCTGCTTCAGCCGTGGTTGACGACTAACCTGCCCACTCACCCGCGATTTAGTCGGGCGAGCACTCGGTCTATATCCCTTTCCCTATGCTGCCGACTTTTTCCGTCCGAGTTTTGCCGCCAGGCGCTGCGTTATGACCGCCTCCTCGGCAAGCAATCCCATCAGTGCAACAGTCAGTGCCTGCTCGCTCCGGTAGTCAGAATCTAGTTCCTCCTTCGGGACCGTTCCGATCAGCTTTTGCGAATGCGCCACCTTGCACACCGCGATCTCACCGAATACGCTTCGAACTGTGTCGGCAATCGTTTCGGCATGATGATCAGGATATTGCTCCTGGTAGTACTGGACCTCGGCCTGTAGAATCTCCGCGTCTTGGTTGATTAACACTTTTGGGCCACCGGGAGCGTTCGGTGCCCAGAGGGCCAGGTGATATGGCTTCTGGAACTCGTCCTTCGTCGCGAAGCCGAACTTAGGGACGTCAACAGGTGCGTTGCGCTCGACACCGGCCTCCGAGCCCTGAAGGTTTACCTTCTTCCGGACGATTTTGATCGTCTTATTGCTGCGGGTATCCTGATTCCTCACCCCGACGGGTGGCAGATCGTCGCGCACCTCTACGCCCTCATCCGTCACCGTTCCTGGCAGCGAGCTGCGATCCTTCTCCCGCGCCTTCACCAGGACCTTCTTGTTCCACCTGTCACCGAACCGGTCCTGCAGGCGCTTCCGGTATTCTTCGTCCTCGATAGAGCCACTGAGCTCTCCGCGAGCCTCGCGGATCACCTTAAGGATCAGCTCCGGAAGATTTTCGGCAAACTCTTCCCCCCAGTCTGACAGCGGAACGGCTGCCCCCTTGACGCCATTCCCAGCAAAAATCAGCCGGTTGCGGCTCTGATCAGGGAAAACACCCCACAGTCCACTGTTTGCGTCATAGTGCTGCGGTTCCAGGACGATTGTGAGATTCTGCTGCACTTTGCTTTCGACGACTCCAAACCACCGAAAGTGAATCTTGCTCGAGGTGAGCTCGAAAAGCTCGCCATTGTAGCGAACGGCTATATAGCCGGACCGTTTCGCGTAGGAGTCGATGCGGGGCCGTTCCCCCGTCCAGAGATACCACTCGGCTTCGACCCGGCCCGCGGCAATGGGTAAAATATCGCTCGCGGTGAGCCGTCCACTTGTCGCTTCGACATCAGTCAGATAGAACCGGGCGCCCATGATTCTTCGGTTATTTGGACGGCGCCCGTCGTCTCTATCCTCTCTCTCCTCTGGCCACTGAGCCTTCTTCTCGCTTCGGAGTTCGAGGACTCTAACATCTACGTCCGACAGGTCCCAAAAGCGACTGTTGAGATACACCGACAAACCCTTGATGGCCTTCTCCTCGCTCTCAGGGTTGCCAAGCACCGTGTCCGGATACTCGTGACTCCCGAGCAGGACGACCAGAGTTCCGTGTTCCCTAATCCATTCGGGTGCGATCGACCCCCAGTCCACGTCTTTCCAGTCCATCTGTGTCGGATCAATCACGCACTCGATCTCTTTGTCGGAGGTGAACTCAACGAGTTCATAGTCTCGAGAATCAGGATTGAGAATGATCCAGATCATCGACGCCTGACGGCGCTGGTACGAGACCACGACGACACCCTCGGGATTCCATGGAAGAGTGGCAATCTTCGCCCCGACCCCAAAGTTATCGTGGCTGCTACCGATCTTCTTGGCGCCGACGCCGAGGGTTCTGAAGTACTTCAAAAGTTCTGCTCTGTTCATGCCACAGCCATTGTCGACGATGGTACGGCGGTAGCTGCCCAACCTCTCGACTGCCTGCCACTCGATGCCGAATTCGACTCTCGTGGCATCGGCCTCGAGCGCGTTCTTCAGGAGCTCGCGAGCCCACTGGTAGGGGCCACACGCGTCGAACATGCGAGTGACCCAGTTTGATGCTCCTGAAATGTCAAGTTTCATAGTCATTACCCTCCTCTAGCTGGCCGTTCGTGCAGACAAGGCAATTGAGCCGCTAAGATCGTCCTGGTGGCGTCTTCCCTGCGCTGGCCGTTATTCTCATATATAGCTCCCTCTTTGGATTTGTCGCGCTTGCGCCCCTTCATCGTTCACATCTGATAGACTGGCGAGCGCCGAGATTCTTGCAGAGACATCTCGTCGGCCTAGAGGGAGGCTCTCTGGCGACCCTAGATCTCGAGCTTGTTCGGCTCTGTTGTCGTGGCGAATCTGCAGCTTGGAGCACCTTCCTTCGTTTCTTCCACGAGATTGGAACTCGTGTGCTTCGCAGCTTCCAGCTTGCCGACGCAGACAAGGAAGACATACTTGCCCAGGTAGTCGTGCAGCTGTATGACAGCGGGCTGCGGACATTCCGCGGAGACTCCGTTGGAGAGCTCGTCAACTTCCTCAAGAGTGCCGTGCGAAACAGGGCACTCGATCGGGTCAGAGAGGCAAATCGCCTCGTTGGCCTTGCGGATATTGCTGAGCCAGCTGACCTGACAGATCTTCCAGGCGTCGCAGATCGGGAATGCGAGGAATTCCTAAGAGCGGAGCTTGAGCAACTCTCACGGCGGGATCGAGAACTCTTTCTAATGCGCTCTCGGGGCCTCAAAGAACGCGAAATTGCTGAGCAAACTGGGAGACCCCCCGGCACCGTGGCAGCCCAAGTTTCCCGTCTACTTGCACACCTCAGGCAACGGCTGGCTGAGAAGGGATGTTAACTTGCCAGTGCAAGAAATCCTGGATAGCGCCGTCCATAGACTAGAGGGATCGAATGGACCGTTTTGACAGGCTGGCCAGGCGTCTCACCCAAGACCTTGACCGCCAGTCTGACCGGCCATCGAGCGAGTGTCTCCCGGTCAAACTGCTAGAGCGCTACTTGGCAAGTGGCTTGGACGGCCCGACGCGCGCGCAGACCGATGCCCATCTTGAGCAATGCCTCTTTTGCCTGAATGAACTTGTGAGTCTTCGTGATCTTCTTGATGGGCTGGGGAACCCGGGCCCGGTGTCAGCGAGTCTGGCGGCAACACTCAACGAGTTAATGGGCCGACCTGTTCCGCTGCGCAGTCGGATAGCCAGCTTCACGTCCCGTGTTCTCTCCTTCAGAATCTCGCTCGGATGGGTGCTAGCGCCGATCGCTGTGGCCGCCATCCTCGTTTGGATCATTCCGTTCGCCGCGAACATCGGCTACTCGTCGAAGGGAACTTCTCCTAGTCTTTCACCGCGGAGTACCGAGCTATCAGGTAAGACGTCGCTCCAGACTGACACGGCATTGCAGTCCTTCCGAGAGGACACGGGGAAACGAGCGTCATCCACACCTCGGCAATCCACTCTAGATGAACCGACCCTCGTAAGTCGAACACAGCCCGCCGTCGTCCTCGTCAGCGCGGCGGCGAGGGAAGCGCCCAAGACGGGGAAGCCCGACCGCGACATCGGTAGCGGGTTCTTCGTCAGCTCGAGCGGCCTAGTGTTGACGAATTATCATGTGATCAAGGGCAGGTCATCCATTTCGATCCAGCTAAGCAACGGCGCCTCGTTCGCTGCCGAGACCGTGTTCGCAAATCCCGAGAAGGATTTCGCTATTCTCAAGGTTCCCGGACGGGGTCTACCAACATTGCCGCTGGGGGATTCAGATAAGATTCGCAACGGGGACAAGGTCGTGGCTATCGGGAGTCCTTTGGGCCTCGCAAACTCAGTCTCGCCGGGTTTTATCAGCGGCTATCGGCAACTGAAAGAAGGCGCCTTTATTCAGACGACGGTACCAGTGTCAAGTGGTAGTAGTGGCGGCCCCTTACTCAATATGCAAGGAGAGGTGGTCGGGATCATCAGACACTCAGCTGTTGAGGGACAGAACATTAATTTCGCAATCCCGATTAACGATATCAAGGCAATCGCGATGGCCCCTGCCGGACCAAACGCTGAGAAGTCTTTACAACCGTACCTTCAGGGCGTGCTGTACTTCAACAAGCAGGATTACGGTAACGCCGAGAAATCCTATCTGGAAGAAACGAGACGAAATCCCAGCAACGTGGACGCTTGGCTTGACTTAGGTAACGTGTATTACGCCACCGGTCAGTTTGATAAGGAACTCGCCGCATTCCAGAAGGCCGTGCAGCTGCGGCCGGACGATGATGACACACATTTCTTCCTTGCCAGCGCCTACGATGACAAAGGTGACTTTACGGCTGCAGCGGTAGAGTATCGTCGTGCAGTGTCACTGAATCCCAAACATACCGATGCTCTCTTCAATCTAGCCCTGCTAGAGCTCGTCCAGGGCAACCACGCAGAAACCATGTCGATCGCGAAGAGACTCGAGGCTTTGAATTTTGGTATGGCCGTAAAGCTCCAGCGCCTATTGCAGCTAACAAGGCCGGCACGGTAAGAAGTAATCTACGGGGCGACCTTCGATTGAGCCTCCCCCATTGCTGTCGCTGTTCCATATTATTCCGGCAGGCTCACGAACAGCGAGTACTCCAAAAACCCTAGGGCCCTGAAGCCCTCAAGTGCCTGTCCGTCCAGCGCTGTTGCGACACCTAAAACTCCGATCAAAAGGAAATAATTATGGATGGAGCTGAGAGCGTAGATAGCATAAGCCCGTTCTCAGTCATGGCGCCCTGCTCGAGGATCCTCCCTCGGGACGCGCCTTGTCACAGCGGCGTCCAATAAGGAGCTTTCTGCCCCCTACGATCGTTCCAGCGCGGTCAGACATACGGTGCGCCTGTTCTCCGCTCGATTCGCTGTGAGCGGTCACATCGGGGCGTGGAACCAACCAAGCTGTGTGAGCAACGCCTTCGCCTCCTGCAGGTCGGTGGTGTCGAACCCCTCCGAGAACGCCGCGTAGACGTCGGCGAGCTGCCGTTCGGCCTCGCCCTTCCCAGCCTGTCTCTGGCGCAGGCGCGCCAGGCTCATGGCTGCGCGGAGCTCCAGGGACCGCGACTTCTGCCGCTGGGCGACCTCTCGGGCGCGCAGGAAGCAGGCCCGGGCCGTGCCGTCGTCGGTCTCGGCAAGTAACCGCAGCTCCCCCTGCAGCCGGTACAACTCTGCTTCCCAGTAGCATTCGTCTGTTGTTTCAACGAGCGTGAGGGCCTCGGAAATCACGGCCAGACCTTCCTCCGGCTGCCTAGCCTCTAGGTGGCCTTCGGCCACGAGGCCGAGGAAGTAGGAACGCAACAGTTCTCCGCCCGAGGCACGCCAGGTGTCCATGGCCTGCCGCATTCGAGCGATTCCCTCCGCGACCTGACCCTGTTGGGTCATGACCCAACCCAGCAACACTCCCGCCCAACCGACGAAGGGCGCATATCCCTGCTCGGTCGACACGGTGAGGGCGGCGTCCGCGAGCTCCCGGGTTCTTCCCACGTCACGGCATTGCTGGTAGAGTTGCGCGGCGAAGGTCTGGGCTTCCGCCAGACTGTAGGAGTGGCCCAGCCGCTCGGCCAAGGCGAGCCCCTCGTTGGTCCGCCGCACGGCCTGGTCGACGTGACCCAGACACCACATCGGCAACGCGCCCAGCCCCGCGCAGCACACGCCCGGGTCCTCGCCCGAGTACTGCAAAGCCAGCGCGTGATGACGCTCGCGGTCATAGAGCGCGAATCCCGCATCGAGATGTTCATTCGCCCGCTCGTGTTCCCCGAACCAGATCAGGCTGGTTCCCAGAGCATTGTGGGCCATCAGCAGAACGGCCGGGTCGCCCATCGTCTGGGCCAGCGCGATGAGTTGCTCCCCGAGATCTCGCGAGGCCCGCAAGGGGCCGTGGACCAGGTAGAATTGCCACAGTCCCCATATCGCAGGGATCACCTGCGGCGACTCGCCCACCACCTGGCATAGCTCCCGCGCCCGGACGTAGTTGGCTTCCACGTCCGCGCTCCCCCACCCTCCCGTGGCCATCAGGGCGGCGCCGAGCGTGTTGCGCAGCACCAGCTCCTCGTGTGCCCTCTCCCTCGTGTCCGGCACGGTCAGGAGCACCGCGAGGCCCTTTTGCAGGTGGGCAACGGCTTCGGCGTGGGCCGAGCGTTTGATGTCGCTCTCTCCGGCCCGTCGCCACTCCCTGACAGCCTCTTCGGCCATCCCCGCCTCGGTGTAGTGCTGCGCGACCAGCTCGGGCTGGTTGGCTGCGATATCGGGGAACTGCTCCATCAAGACGCTGGCAATCCGTCGGTGGTAATGCTGACGGCGAGCCCGCAGCAGCGATTGGTAGGCCGCGTCCTGGATGAGCGCGTGCTTGAAGACGTAGGTTGCCTGTCCACCAACGCCGCGCCGGTGAACGAGCTCGGCCTCCACCAGTCGCGCCAGGCCCCGGGCGAGCGCGCCCCGATCGCCCTCCCACACGGCAGTCAGCAGCTCCTCGGTGAACGAACGACCGACAACGGCGCTGAGCTGCGCAATCTCCTTGGCTTCGCCAAGACGGTCAAGCCGCGCCATGAGCGAATCCTGCAGGGTGGCGGGCACGGCGAGTTCCCGACCAGGCCCTGACCCGGACCACAGGTAGCGACCCTCTTCACTACGCAGGAACCCGGTTTCCACCAGCATCTTGAGCAGCTCCTCGACGAAGAGCGGCACCCCGTCGGTTCTGGCCGTGACCTGGCGGATGGCCTCTGCCGGCAACTCCTCACTGCGGACGATGCGCCGTGCCATCTGCCCCACGTCCGCCGGTGACAGTCGACTGAGGCTCAGCTGCATCAAATGCGAGCGCAGCGGCCAGGGAGGGCGGAACTCCGGCCGGCAGGTGAGGAGCAGGAGCACAGGGGCGGCGGCGACATCGTCGAGCAAGAGCCCAAGCAGCTCCAGCGTCGAAGGATCGGCCCAGTGCAGGTCCTCCACCGCGAACACTAGCCCCTCGCGTTCGGCTCGCCCAAGGACCAGCGCGCGAAGGGTTTCGAGCGTCTGCTGGCGCTGGCGCTCCGGTGATAGGGCGAGCGCTGCTCCCTCCGGGGCCGGGAGCGACAGCAGGGCGGCGAGAAGCGGCAGCGTGTCACTCGGGCCGGTACCCGCATCGTTCAGAAAGCCGGAGAGCTTGCCCAGCCGCTCACCCGCATCATCACCGTCCACGAAGCCGCACACCCGTTCGAGCAGGTCAATCACGGGATAGAGCGGACTGTGAGCGTGGTAGGGCGAGCAGCGGCACTCGAGGTAGGCCGTCTGTGCGCCGGCCACGTCGTCGCGCACCACTTGGAGCAGGCGCGACTTTCCGATACCGGGCTCGCCGCTGAGCAGCACAACCTGACCCGCACCCTCTCGCACCCGTTCCCAACGAGTCTTGAGGAGCCCGACCTCATGATCCCGCCCGACAAGCGGGGTGAGGCCACGCGCCCGCTCGACGTCCAGGCGGCCGGTCGCCCCGGTCTCTCGTTCGACCTGATAGACGGGAACCGGTTGGGGAATCCCCTTGAGGGCGTGCGCACCCAGCGAGCGGACAGCGAAGAGACCTTCGTTGAGTCGGCGCGTGGTATCGCTGATCACCACTGTGTTCGGAGCGGCCAGTCCTTGCAGGCGCGCGGCCAGGTTCGGCGTCTCGCCCAGGGCCAGCTGCTCCGTACGTCCGCCAGCCCCCACCGTGCCAACAACTACCGGCCCGGTGTGAATGCCCACGCGAACGGTCACCTCGACGCCCGTGGGGAAGCGACTAGCGGACGACGCCAGCGTTGTCACGATCGCGAGGCCGGCCCGGACGGAGCGCCGCGCATCGTCTTCGTGTGCGGCCGGGTAGCCGAAGTAGGCGAGAATACCGTCGCCGAGGTACTGGGCCAGGTGGCCCTCATGGCGGGCTATGGCTTCGGCACAGATCTCCTGGTACGTCCGGACCACCGTGCGCAAGTCCTCCGGGTCGAGTCGCGAGGACAGACGAGTCGAATCCGCAAGGTCGCAGAACAGTACCGTGATCTGGCGTCGCTCTCCGTCGGGTTGGCTCGGGACCACGTGGGTCGGAGGTTCCTGCATCGTTGGTCCAGTCGGACGTACCAACTCCGGCCGAGGCGTATCCGCTATATCAGGATCGAAGGGGGAACCACACTCTCCACAGAAGCGCTCGCCGGGGTCACCAGCGGCCCCGCAGCGTGGGCACGCCAGGGTCAGCGTGGCACCACACCGGCCGCAGAATTTGCGACCAGGCCGGTTATCGTACGCGCAGGCAGCGCACAGCATCTGGGGCCACTATCTGCGTCCGCCCAGAATTTTTCATGGGTCTTATCCCGCCTCCAGGACGGCCAGGCAGCTGCTGCGGCCGATCGTGCACTCGATTCAGGATGTCGGTCACGCCTCGCGAAGAGCGCAGATAACATACACCCGTTCTCAGTCATGGCCCGCCGCGCCCGAGGCTCCTCCCTCGGGACCTGGCTTGTCATAGTGAGTATGGGACATCTGCTCGTCGTAGTGTAACTACTCGCGATCCCGACGTAGCGACCTGGTCGCCCCGACTGGTCAAGCAGCCGGACGGCTTCGAGCTTGAACTCCTTTGTATACCGCTTGAGGATAGATGGGATGAAGCGGCTGGCCTCTCGCTTGACGTGGTGGCATAACGCCCCACAAGAGCACCTCGCGGTCAACGCCGCAGAAGGGAGAGGCCAGCCATGGACCATA
>Ga0335069_10004060_pt1 | contig 21867 bp, 22 predicted proteins | sample Lox_Sample_11_FD_206714 | JGI IMG/M metagenome (GOLD analysis project Ga0335069, IMG submission 206714) | Soil microbial communities from Loxahatchee National Wildlife Refuge, Florida, United States - Lox_Sample_1.1 | ecosystem: Environmental > Terrestrial > Soil > Wetlands | place: USA...
ATTTTCAACCGGCGGAATGGGGAATTTTCAACCGGCATTGACACTTTGTAAGGGGTTGATGGGAGGGGGGTTAGGGGCGCGATTTACTTGCGGTCTGTCCCTGAGTTTCCCCTTGCGGTCTGTCCCTGAGTTTCCCCTGAGTTTCCCCCAGGGAGTTGAGCGGGTTAAGTGGTTTGGAATCAGCGGCGATACTATCTTAGAGTTTGGTGACTGAAAAAGGTCGGATCAGTTTCGCGGCGCGAAGCGGCCGGGGAATACGGGAAGGTGTGTTGGAACGCCAGGGCCTTGGCGGGGGCCGTTTCGGGCTCGACCTCCAAACCGTATACAACGCCACTGACTGGTTCAAGACCCGTCAAAACGGCGATTAGCGTGCCGCTCTCGATAATGCGTCTCCTGGGAATTTCTGCGAGCGAAACCAAACATTTTTGTACGATTATGTTGTAGGCTAGAATTTGGTCGGCCAACGTGTCGGCTGACTACGGCTCGGCGTACAAGCGGGTCGCTTGACCGCTAAAATGAATCGTGTTCGTTGACAAGGGTCGACGACCGACCGGCAAGGGCTGTTCTTGTGCAAATCAACCAACTGCTTGACGCGCTTGGATACCAACAGTCCTCAAACTACCTCCAAGGTACTGCCCTCGACACGGATCGGGACTTCGGGCATGTCTTTCGCAAAGCACGGGCGGAATGCAGCCTCCACGGCGCCTACGTCCTCAACGGCGCGGCGTTTGACGCGGCTCGCGGGAATGTGCCGACGGTCTTCGTTTGCCAAGCTAACTCTGAGGACGAGGCACGCGAGATCCACAAGCGGGTTTGGAACCAGAATGCTGTTCCCTTCCTCCTGATCGTAGGTACCGGGTGGATTCGACTCTACCCTGGATTCCAATACGAGCGTAATGCCGATCCCCTAGCCGGTGCAATTCGGGTTCTCGACAACTTTCAAGACGTCGCGACCCAACTCGGCCCGATCCACTCGTCCGCAATTGATAGCGGCAAGGTCTGGCAGGAACTTGGTAATGTCGTCACTCCGGATCGTCGCGTAGACTGGCAACTGCTCGATAACCTCAGCGCCCTCGACCGCTGGCTTGAACAGGACGGGGTGCGCGATCGTCGCTTGGCTCATGCGATGATCGGCAAGTTCGTCTACCTCCAGTACCTCCGCCAGCGTGGCATCCTTTCGGACAACCGTCTGGGTAAATGGAACATCGACCCCTGCGACGTCTTCGGGCACAACGCGCGCATGAGCGCGTTTCTGGACCTCGTTCGTCAGGTTGATGATTGGCTCAATGGGTCAGTTTTCCCGCTCTCCCAGACGAAGATTCGTGAATTCGGGGCGGAACGACTGCAGAAGGTAGCATCCGTATTTCAAGGTGCGGACGCGGCCTCCGGCCAGCTACCGTTGTTTGACATCTACGATTTCTCCTTCATTCCGATCGAGACACTCTCGGTTATTTACGAACAATTTCTGCACGCGACCATCAAGCCGTCCGGGGAGAGTGCGGGAAGAACGCGGGGCGCCTACTATACGCCGGTTCCTCTGGTAAACTACATGCTCGACCAGCTCGATGCGCAACAGCCACTCAAGCCGGGAATGCGCGTCCTCGACGTGTCATGCGGGTCCGGGGCGTTCCTCGTGCAGTGCTACCGTAAGCTCGTCGAACGGCGACGCCGGGAGTTGGGCCGAAGACTCCGCCCTACAGAACTCGGGGCGCTCTTACGCAACCACGTGTTTGGGGTTGACGTTGACGAGGACGCCTGCCAAATTGCAGAACTCAGCCTCGCGTTGACACTTCTGGATTACGTCGACCCACCAGACCTCACCGAGACGACTTGGCAGCTACCCTCCCTCAGAAATCAGAACATCTTCTGCGCGAACGCCTTCAACGAGGACGAGGAGTGGCTCCGCCGAGCACAGAAGAATCCGTTCCAATGGGTCGTCGGCAACCCGCCGTGGAAGGAACTCAACCCTGAGGAACTCTCGGACGAAGAAAAGCCCGCTTGGGAGTGGATTAAGAAGCACAAGGACCAGCACCCCGTTGGCGGAAACCAACTCGCGGAGGCGTTTGCATGGCGGTCAGCGCAAGTTATGGACGGAGAGGGCGTCTCGGCCCTCCTCCTGCCCGCCATGACGCTCTTCAAGTACGAGTCAAAGAGCTTCCGCCGATCATTCATGGCCAAGCACGCGCTCTGGTCCGTAGCGAACTTCGCAAACGTCGCAGATACGCTTTTCGCGGGACGAGCCACGCTGCCCGCCGCCGCGTTCTTTTTCAATGCAGCCGCTCCAGCACCTGAGCATGTGATCGAGGTCTACTCACCGCTTGGTGCGAACCAACTGACGAACACGCCGGCACGAGCCAAGCGCCGACAAGAAGTCTGGAGCATCGTCGTCAACTCGAGCGACGTCACGCCCATCGACCTGCGCGAGGTCCAGGATGGCACTTCTTTGCCGTGGAAGGTCGCAATGTGGGGTACCAAGATGGACCTCCGCGTGTTGCGTTCTTCAACGAAGCGCTGTTCCAGCATCGGGGATCTCGAAACCAATCGGGCTATCACACTATCACAAGGTCCTGAATTCATCCCTGCCGAGAAGGCAACAGAGGACAATTCAGTCCGACGCGATGACTTGGTTGGTCGCAGAACACTGAATGTGAAGCCGCTCAAGAATCGCAGATACCTCATCTCGTTTCCGATAAGTGCCATTGAAGCACTACCGGCGGACGCGATCTTCTTGAGCAAGCGAGCGGGGATCGAGAAGAAATTAAGTGTTTGTGGACCCCCACACGTGGTAATCAGCGCCTCACGAAGCTTTGCCGTCTATACGGAGCAGTTTCTCGTGGTTCCGTCACGACAGATCGGAATGATATCGCCAACAGGCCGCCCTGATCTCTTACGAGCGCTCGCTTTGTATTTGAATTCAGACTTCGTGAAGTACCACCAGTTCCTGACGACGACTCAAGCGGGGATTCAGAAGTCCATCGGCACGCTCAAATCCCTTCGTTGCTTACCGGTGCCCTTCACGGAGGCCTCAGACTTGACTGCCTGGGAAGCGTTGCATCAACGGATCAGCGAGGCATGTGCCGACCGCGACGACTTCAACCTCCTGGAGTTCGTCAAGGCTCTCAACTTCCTCACATTTGAGAGCCTGAAGCTGTCGTCGCGCGGGCGCGCTGCGGTTTACGATCTCGTCCACGTACGATTTGGGTTAACGCGGGGCAAGAGGTCGAAGAAGGCTATAGGAAAACCTACTCGTGACGAGTGCGCGGCTTACGCCAGAATGATCCGGGACGAACTGGACGGCTTCCTCAATGGCACCTCGAAGGCAAGACATCGGGTCCAGGTGCTCTCGGGGGACACCTCAGGCCTCGCCGCAATTACGATCGCTCCACACGCTGAGAGCCCGCTAGACGTTGAGGTAGTGGACGCAACATCGGCGCAGGCGAACATCATGCGCGCCACGCGCGACACGCTCATCGAGCGCAGAGCCCAATGGCTCTACTACGACCGCAATCTCCGAATCTACGATGGCCCGAGTACTTATTTGCTTAAGCCGTTCCAGCGTTTGCACTGGACAAGAACCCAGGCCATTGCAGACGCCCAGGAAATTATCGCCGACTCGCTCGCAACCCAGGGGCCGGTTGCGACAGGCGGTGTAGTCGTATGACATCTCTTCCGGGCCCCGCCCAGCGGGACGCATACCGTTCCGCGTTCGTCAAGAACTGCTTGGAACTCGTTGTGCGCGCCCGCAAAGAACTGGTAGGTACGCCACTCGCGAGTGAAGAAGAACCGGCGATTACTGGCCTTCTCGTGGAACAAGCAAGAGCAATCATCGAGTCTGACGGCGCAGAAGATTGGATGGAGCATCTGTGCGTGCTCGATGATCCACCCCAGAATGACCAGCCTGAACGGCGGGGCAAACGTCGGCCACGAATTGACATCGAGTTCGAGCTCGCCCGTCGCGGCACGCGCCCCAGATTTCACTTGGAGGCCAAGCGCCTCTACCGTTCGGACTCGGTAGCGGCATATTTGGGGCCGTCCGGCCTGGGTATGTTCCTCGATGGCGCGTACGCCTCTGCCTGGCCGTCCGCAGGCATGCTCGGGTACGTTCAGAACCGCACCTGTGCTGATTGGCTGAGCGACGTAACCGGCCAGTTGTCCGCTAGCGAGACCTTACTCCACGTGTGCATGAAAAACAGCGCGCTGTCGTCACCGAACTGGCAAACCCCTGGGCTGGAGAACGTGAAGATTTCATGTCACACCCGAAACCCGGACCTCGGCGCGATTCAGATATTCCACCTACTACTGGACTGCTCGTAGTTTCTCCAAACCCGGCGCCGCTATGCCAGTGGCCTGGAGGATAGGTCCAAAAGTCGGAAAGTCGGTTACGGCCGCGCTTCAAACGTGAGGTTGAAGTGCGTTTGCGCGGCCCGGCGTAGGGCCGGCGGCGGTCACCACGCTTCGGATGCCTCCTCTCCGGCCTGCGCTCCGAGCGCCGCCCCGTCTTCCTGCGCCAGGGATGCCGGCGTGCAGATCATGGTGGCAGTCTCCGCTTTGCGGATTGACGGCCCTTCGAACCAGCTTCGTCTCGCAAGGGACGCGTGGCCCCGTACGGACTACCGCCCACTCGGACGACGCGGGCGGAGTGGCGCGGACGGGCTCGGCAATGAACACGCCTGAGCGCCGGGTGGGCGGGTAGGCGGGTTGACGCATAAACGTCGGCGATGATAAACTTTCGCCATTTGCTTCAGTTCCTAGGGGATGCGAATGCTGCCTAAGTTAGATTCTGCTGGGGCAGAACTGTCAGTCGAGCGCGGCGCAACAGTGTTCCGAATTGGAGATTCTTTTTTCGCGCGTGAAGCCACTGCGGATGATCTGGATACGATAACTGAAATCTGGCTTGACGGCGCAGCCTTGGCTTTTGGCGAGGATGGGCCCGACCTTTCAGATTTGGACGGAATCCGAGACCAACTTCTGAAACTGATCCGTCAACAGTCGGCCGATTTCAAGTTCTGGCTTTGCATTGACTGCAACGGGACAATTGCCGGCTGGTGTACAGTCCAGCCATTCCACACGACGCCTTTCCAGAAGATCCGCGAGGCCTATGGTCTGATCTCGGCTTACATGGGTCGCGCATGGCGGGGACGTGGGTTAGGCGTTCTGTTCCTCGAGTTCGTCATCGGATACTGTCGGGCGAGGACAAACCTGACGTATATTTTTGGATTTCAAGATCGGTCGAATACCGCAAGTGTGAGGGCATTCGAGCGTGTAGGGTTTACGGAGTTCGGCAAACTGCCTAATATAGCCGGCTTCGCGCCGATTTCCATGATTATATGCACTGCAGAAGCACCGAAGTCGAAAGACGAAGCTTAGATCCGGATGGACACTAGGTGAGATCCTTCGAGCGGAGCTGCCGCCCGGGAACCACGAGCGGGCAGATAGTTGGAGTTTTCGCAGGACTACTCTCGGCGCTTTCGTACGGGCTGATGTACGTTGTCGTTCACACTGCGGCCGGTCGACTTCCCGCCACTCAGATTACGTTTGCTCGGTCGCTTATCGCCCTCATTGCCGCGACACCGGGCGCATATCGTCAACGGCAATTGCTTATAAGTCCACCCGCATGGCCCGTATGGCTCCGTAGTGGGGCCAACGCTGTGTCAATCGTGTGCTTGGCTTGGAATCTCCAACATACGACCATTGGGTTCGCCAACATCCTGTTCAATCTCGCTCCGGTCGTCGTGCTCGTCCTCGGATTGAGGACTGGTGCGATCAGAAGCGGCATCACACCCACAGTATGTATGATCCTAGTCGCCGTCGGGAGCTGCTTGTGCTGGCAGGGCGCTCCATCAGCATCCAATTTGTATGTTTGGGCGGTTGGGCTGATCGGTGCTATCGCGGCGGGGATTCATTACACGATGTTGGAACAGCAGAGCGCCGGATGGTCTCCGAGCTCGCTAATCTGGCCACTTAGTCTGATAAGTCTTCCGCTGATGATCGCCCTCAAGACGGGACCATGGGCGCCGCTTTCAGGAGGCACGCTGATTCCTTTGGCTCAAGTGGGTGGTCTGTGTTTAGTAGGGCAGTACCTCGTTATCGTATCGCTGCGTTATGCAGGGCTCGCCATCGGCACTGCCCTGGTGCCCAGCGCAGTCGCCTTCGGTGTGGCGGCCCACGTAGCGACAGCGCAGGGTGCACATGATGAACCCATCCTCGGCTCGTTTGTCTACTTGGCTGGCCTGATGCCGTTGATCGCACTCAAGGCTGGAGGGCGAGAGCTCGTTCCGGCGGACGAACCCGGAATTGACGTCCAAGTTGAATCGTCGAAGACGCGCAATTGAAGTTGGACTGCCAGCCAATTCCGAGGGCGGGAGTGGGCGACGGTCACTTTGACGGGAGAGTGTTGAAGGCACTCGGGTGGGTCGCGCGTCACAAGCGAAGAAAGCAGGAAGAAGGCAGACGGACCCACACATAGCGCGGGTACCCCGGTCCGTCCCACTAACGCGAAGGCAGACGGACCCACGCACGGCGCGGGCGCGCCGGTCCTTCCCACTCACGGGCCTCCGAACCCGGCTATCTGTCGCGGTTTCGGAACGAGAGGGCGTCACTTCGATCCACGAGCTGCACCCGGTTTCGGGAGGCTTCGTGGGCGGTTCTTATCAGGGCTACCGTGCGGTCGTCGGGCAGAGGTTTCCAGAGCACGCCGCAGGCGCCGCGGCCGGCGGCGTCGTGAACGTAGGGCAGATCCACCGGCTCCGCGGCCACCAGGGCCCCCACGCAGGGGTGCGCATCGGCCAGCATCTCAAGGGCGTTGCGCCAGGAACCGTCCAGGTATGTCGTCTCGGTGAGCAGGACGGTGGCGCCGGAGACCGTGAGCAGGAAATCCGCGGCTTCGAGCGTCTCCGCGCGATGGAGGCGTATGCGGGAGAAGTAGAGTATGGACGCCAGGAAGGAGAAGTCCGCCGGGAAGCAGGTGAGATAGACGCAATCGATCCGCCCGCCCTGCTCTTCTCCGCGGCCGCCCGGAAATGGTTCAGGCCGATCCGCCATGGTTCCTCCAGTGTTCTTCAGAATAAAGCGGATGGCCCCGGCGGGCCATACTGCGGACAGGCTAGGCGGCGGCAATATTCCGAGTAGCGCCGCAAAAGGCTCTACCATGATGTCGTGGAGATCCGGAAGGGAGAAGCGCGGGACCTGGCGGAGATCGCCGCCATCCAGGAGGCGAGCCCGGAGGCCGCGGCCTGGCCGCCGCGGGACTACCTCGGCTATGACCTGCTGGTGGCGGTGCGCTCCGGGCGCGTGGCCGGATTCCTGGCCTCCCGGAAAACCGCCGAAAAGGAGTGGGAAATCCTGAATCTGGCCGTGGCCCCGGATTGCCGGCGGAAGGGAGCGGGGCGAGCCCTGGTGGAAGCGTTTCTGGCGGAGAAACAGGGCGACGTATTTTTGGAGGTTCGGGAGTCCAACACCACCGCTCGGGAGTTCTACAATTCCTTAGAATTTCAAGTGGTTAGCCGTAGGGACGGTTACTATCACCACCCCCCAGAAGCGGCTATTGTCATGAAGTTTCATTCATGTTAATTTGGATGCGGGGTGGACGGCGACGCCGCCCGCAAGTGAACATGGGAGCTAACCCACCGAGCCTTGCCTCGTTCCAGCCGACTCGGCGTGGCAGCCTCACTGGGAGGAGATGCCATCTATGGAAAGAAACGCACAAGAGGAGTTGAAGGCGCACCTGATCGAAACAAACGAGGAGTTTCGCAGCCTGGCTTCACAGCATACCGAGTATTCCAAGATGCTGGATGCGCTGGAAGCGATCTCTCATCTGACGTATGAGCAGGAGTTGGAGGAGACTCGTTTGAAGAAACAGAAGCTTCGGTTGAAGGACCAGATGGAAGCGATGTTGAGCCAGTGCCGTTCTCAAGTCGCCTGACGTTCAGGTGCGCGCTGTAAAAGAAGGCAATGCGGGCCCGGTTGGCTAAGCTGACCGGGCTCTTTGGTTTTTGGGCGGGACGCTCCGCGGGCCGGGGATTCCCCGCATTCGATGGAAGAGCCGCTTCGCATCCCGATTACCGACGTCTTCGACCTGCACACAGTGCCGCCTCGCGATGTGCATGAGGTCGTGGAGGAATATCTTCTGGAAGCCCGCCGCCTGGGGTTCCGGGCCGTTCGCATCATCCACGGCCGGGGCATCGGCGTGCAGCGCGAGATGGTGCGAGCGATCCTAGCGCGAACGGACTTTGTGGCCTCCTTCGCCGACGCTCCCGGGGCGGCGGGCGGCTGGGGCGCCACGGTGGTCACGCTGCGCTGATCCGAAGGCATGCACGTTCCGGGGGCGACGCGCGTCTTGTTCATTGGAGGACTATGCACCTGAAACTGCTCCTAGCCATGCCGCTGCTCTGCTGCGCCGCATTTTCCCAGGCCCCGAGCACGCCGCCTCCGGTGATCCGAATCGTGTCGACTCCCGTGGAAACCGCCCGGACGCACAACGTATATTGCTGCGGCCAGACCACGGTGGACGTCCTCGGCCTGGAAGCCGAGACCGGCGCGCCGCTGGAATGGATGATCGAAATGCACCCCAGCTTCGCCAGCATCGAAGGGCAGGACCAGGCGTTGCGCAATACGCCTACTGCCACGCTGGGCGGCGACACGCGCGCCATGATCGCCATGCTCCAGGCGGGCCGAAGCTACCTTCCCGAGGACGCCATGCGCGCGCTGCCGAGGTCGCGGTACATCCTGGTGACGATCTACCGGATTCGACCGGAAATGGAAACGGAATTCGAAGCTCTGCCGCGCGTCCGCCGGGCGGGCAACCCGGATCTCTTCTACCGCGTGGTCTCGGGCGACGACTCCGGGACGTACGTCAGGTTCAGTCCCGTGGCTTCGCTGCGGGCGCTGGACGATGCCGCGGCGGTGGGGCCGGAGTACTCCAGCGCGGACGTGCAAGCCAAAGCCGCCGCGATCGAATACAGGCGCGAGCACCGGCTCTTCCGCATGGACCCGAAGCGGAGCTACGTCTCGGACGCGTTTGCCGCCGTGGATCCGGGCTTCTGGCGTCCGTAACGCGCGGCTGTTGGGGCAACCAATTAGAATAGGGATGTGCCGAAGCAAGGCAAATCCGCCGCCGGCCGCTACGCCGAGTACACCGGGCTGGCGCTGATGCTGCCGGCCTCCACGGTGGCGGGATACGGGCTGGGGTACTGGCTGGACGAACGGCTGGGGACGCACTGGCTATCGATGGCGCTTCTGGTGCTCGGCAGCGCGGGAGGGTTCCTCCAGCTCATACGGCAGATCATGCGGGATTCGCGCGACGATGGCGGACGATGAATTGACGTATCCGCGCGCGGCCGCGCGCATCACGCGCTACATGTACGTATTGGCCGCGGCGGGCGCGCTGGGGGCCTGGGCGCATTGGGGTTGGCGGGCCGGCGCCGGCTTCCTTTTTGGGGCGCTGCTCTCCGCCGTGAACTTTTGGGTGCTGCGGGGTATGGTGAACCGGCTTTCCGGCGCAAATCCGCGCCGCGGGAGCTTCCTGCTGGCGCTCCGGTATCCTCTGATCGCCGGGTTCGCGTATGTTATCTTAAAGTTTTCCCGGATCAGTGTTTCGGCCGCGCTGGCGGGTATTTTTGTGTTCACGGCCGCCGTATTCATCGAGGTTGCATTCGAGATCGCTCATGCTAGAAAGTGAAATCTGGGTTACCCGGCTGTTTAACGATTATCTGGCGGGCGCCGCCAACGCCGCGCTGAAACTGGCGGGCCTTCAGGCCCAGGCGCGGCCCTGGACCAATTCGATGGCCATGCAGATCTTCGTGGCGGCGCTTTTGATGCTGGTGTTCGCCGTGCTGCGCCTGCGGCTTTCGGTGGATAAGCCGGGCAAGCTGCAGCACGTCTTTGAGCTGGTCTACGAGTTCGTGCTCGGCCAGGCCGAAGATCAGGTCGGGCACGTGGCCCACAAGTACCTGGCGTTCTTCGGGACCATCTTCCTGTTTATTCTGGCGTGCAATCTGATCGGCATTATTCCCTGCTTCTCCTGCCCCACGAAGGACTACGCCGTGACGTGCGGCTGCGCGCTGGCTACTTTCGCGTACTACCACTGGAACGGCATCCTGGAAAACGGCTGGCGCTATCCGCTGCAGTTCATGGGGCCGATGTGGTGGCTGGCGTGGCTCATGTTTCCGATCGAAATCATTAGCCATCTGGCGCGCGTGCTCTCCCTGACGGTCCGTCTCTACGCCAATATGTTCGCCGGGGAGCAGGTGACCATCGTTTTCCTTGGCCTGGTGCCGCTGGCGGTCCCGGTGATTTTCATGGGGCTGCACGTTTTTGTGAGCGTGATTCAGGCTTATATCTTCATGCTGCTCGCAATGGCCTACGTGGGCGGCGCGATCGCGCACGAACATTAATACCGGCTTTATGCCGCTCTCGGCGTGAGCCCGGCTGTACGGTGTCCGGGAACCACCTCCCTTGAGCGATTAATTCAAGGAGAATCGAATGACAAAGAAGATGTTGCTCATGTTGGCGATCCTGATGCTGGGCGCCACGGCTCTTTCCGCGCAAACTCCCGGCCAGCCGGCCGCTACCACCAACTGGGTTCCAGTGGGCGCTTGCATCGGCATGGCCCTCGCCGCGGGCCTCTGTGGCCTGGGTCAAGGCAAGGCCGTGGCCAGCGCGGTGGAAGGCATGGCGCGCAATCCCGGGGCAGCCAAGCCGATTCAGCTCGCGATGCTGATCGGCCTGGCGTTCATTGAGTCCCTCGCGCTGTACGAGATCGTGATCGTTTTCAAACTCACCTAGGCTTTTCGCGAGGCGGGCGGGCGCTCAAAAGGGCGCCGCGCCCGCTTTGTCGTCATTGAACTGCAAACCTTCGCTCTAGTACGCCTGTTTCGTGGGTTTTCCTTAAGTTCTATTGATCTCCAGGGAGCCGCCGATTAGCATGAAGTCAACCGATGGAACAACGCAGAACGCGGCGATTCAAACTGCACTTGCCACTCTCCATCACGCGTTCCGGCGCTGAACGCGTGACCATGGTTGGCCAAACCCGAAATATCAGCTCGACGGGCGTGCTGTTCACATCCGGCCGGGTGACCGAACCGGGCGGCCCTATTGAGTACATCATCACGCTGAACGCCAGCGGCCCGCACACGGTGAACCTGCGGTGCATCGGCAAAGTGGTCCGCTCGGAGCGCATGGAAGCCGCTGTCCCCGGCTACCAGGTGGCGGCTACTTTGGAGCGCTACGAGTTCGTTCGGGACGCCGCGGGCGCTCAGAGAGCGTAGCGCGGACCGCCAGGGTAATCCTCTCACCGTTCCGCAATTTGCCAGCGCCGTCCTATTCCGCTTGCGCCTGCCTAGTACCCTGAGCGAAGATAAGGCGAAAGCCTATGCTACCCTTCGAACCTTCGCTTGACCTGGCGCTGCCCCCCAGCCGGTCGCTGGAAACCGTGATGGCGCGCTACCAAGCCGCGCACCGGGACCCGGACTCGCCCATTCGCGCCGTGCGTCACGAGCCCGCCGCGCCCGCGGAGTTCGCCGAGACGCCGGATTCGGTGGACCCGAGGCTGCGCGCCGCCCTGGAGCGCCGCGGAATTGTGCAGCTCTACTCGCACCAGGCGGAGGCGTTCGCGGCCGTGGCGGCGGGCGCCAACGTGGTGGTGGTCACGCCCACGGCCAGCGGAAAGACGCTGTGCTATAACCTGCCGGTGCTCAACGCGCTGATGGCGGACCCGAGCGCCCGCGCCATGTACCTGTTCCCCACCAAGGCGCTGGCCGAGGACCAGCTTCACGAGTTCCAGACCGCCGTGGACGAGATGGGCTCGGAGCTGCGCGCCTTCACCTACGACGGCGATACCCCGCAGGACGCGCGCAAGGCCATCCGCGAGCGCGCCAACGTGGCGCTCACCAACCCGGACATGCTGCATGCCGGCATTCTGCCGCACCACACCAAGTGGGCGCGCTACTTCGAGAACCTGCGCTTCATCGTGATCGACGAGCTGCACTATTACCGCGGCGTCTACGGCAGCCACCTGGCGAACCTGCTGCGGCGGCTGAAGCGCATCTGCGAGTTCTATGGCTCGAAGCCGCAATTCATCTGCTGCTCGGCCACCATCGCCAACCCAAAGGAACTGGCCGAAGCCCTGGTGGAAGCGCCTTTCGAGCTGGTGGAGCGCAACGGCGCGCCGCGCGCAGAGAAGTACTTCGTCTTCTACAATCCGCCGGTGGTCAACCGGCAGCTCGGCATCAGGCGCAGCTACATCAAGGAAAGCCTGCGGGTGGCGCTGGAGTTCATCGAGCGCCACTTCCAGACGCTGGTGTTCGCCAATAACCGGCTTGCCACGGAAGTGCTGGTGACGTATCTGAAGGACAGTTGCGACCGCGGGCCGCTGCCCAGCGAATCCGTGCGCGGTTACCGCGGCGGCTACCTGCCGCGCGAGCGCCGCGAGATCGAGCGCAATCTCCGGGAGGGCAAAATCCGCGCGGTGGTGGCGACCAACGCCCTGGAGCTGGGGATCGATATCGGCTCGCTCGACGCGGTGGTGATGGCGGGATACCCGGGCACCGTGGCTTCCACGTGGCAGCGCGCGGGGCGCGCCGGACGCCGCCAGGGGATGTCCGCAGCGGTGATGGTGGCTTCGAGCGCGCCGGTGGACCAGTACATCGTGGAGCACCCGGAATACTTTTTCGGCCGCTCGCCCGAGCACGCCTACATCAACGCCGAGAACCTGGAGATCCTGCTGGCGCACCTGAAGTGCGCGGCCTTCGAGCTGCCGCTGCGCGACGGCGAGAAGTTCGGGCGGCACGATACGGGCGAGCTGTGCCGCTACCTGGAGGAATCGGGACTGCTGCATCATTCCGCGAACGCGTGGCACTGGACTTCCGACAGCTACCCGGCCGACGCCACCAGCCTGCGCTCCGTGACGAGCGACAATTTCGTGGTGGTGGATATCACGGGCGAGGCCAAGGTGATCGCCGAAGTATCATTCCCCACGGCGCTCACCACGCTGCACGAGAAGGCCATCTACCTGCATGAAGCGCGGCAGTATCACGTGGAGCGCTTCGATTACGACGAGCGCAAAGCCTACGTGAAGAGCGTGGACTGCGACTACTACACCGACGCCATCGACTACACGCAGGTCAAGGTTTTGGAGGAGACCGCCACGGAGCCCGTTTCCGCAAGCGAAGGCGCCGCGGCGAAAGCGCACGGCGACGTGCGCGTGACTACGCAGATCGTGGGATTCAAGAAGATCAAGTTCTACACCATGGAGAACGTGGGCGCGGGGCAGCTCTCGATGCCCGAGCAGGAGATGCATACGACGGCTTTCTGGCTGCACTTCCCGGCCCCGTTTCTGGCGCGTTTGGCGGATTTCACGCCGACCGAAAAGCAGGCCGGCATCGTGGGCCTGGGCAACGCGCTGCGCACGGTGGCCGCGCTGCTGCTGATGTGCGACGCGCGCGACCTGGGCGTGGCGCTCAGCGAGGATGTGGCCGGAAATCTCGCCGCGTTCGAGCCGAACCTCTACCTTTACGATATGTATCCAGGAGGAGTAGGCCAGAGCGCGCCGCTCTATCGGCTGGCGCTGCGGCTGCTCGAACAGACGGCGGAATTGCTGAAGGCCTGCCCCTGCGAAGCGGGCTGCCCCTCCTGCGCGGGACCGGAAGGAGAGATCGGAGCGCGCGGGAAAGAGGCGGCCGTACGGATTCTGGCGGAGATGATACAGCCAAGCGCTGAATGACCGGAGGCGCGGCGCCGCTCGTTCCGCGCGCCGCCGTCAAAGCGTAAACGCCAGCCCAATGGTCAGCGCGCTTACGCTGGCGGATGGAACCGTCTGGTGACTTCCGATGTACACGAAATTATAGGCCGGTTCCAGCGACACGTTTCGGGCGATGAAGCACTTGACGCCCGCTTCCCCGCGCACCATGTACATTGTGCTGGTTCCGCCACCGTGGGTGACATCCACCCCCGGACCAGCTTCCAGAAAGGGGAATATCTTAGGGTTGCGGGTGTGAAACAGGTATCGGTAGCGTCCGCTAAGCTGAAATTCCTGAATTGGCTGTGGCCCCCAGCCCGCAAACACCCCAACTCCGACGCCCACCAACGAGCTGTGGGAGACGTAGCGCCCCACCGCCCCGCTGATGTTGAAGTTAGTGGACCCGCCGGTGTGAGGGAATTGCAGGTCACCGGACAGACCGAGATCCATCTTACCTGGACCGATGTAGGTTTCCGAGGGAGCGTTTGAGGCTCCCGATGGCGCGCCGTTGCTCGGAGTGGTCTGAGCGATGCCGGCGGCAGTGATCGCGAGGAGAAGTGACAGGCATCGGATGTAGGAGACATTCGGTCCTGTTAATCCTTTTGCCGTATTCATAAGCCGCAGTGAGAGACGAGCCGTGGTCTCCAATTGTTACAGCATGGCTAGGCCTACTCCACTCCGCGGCGCAGAAGGCGGAGGCAGCCGCTCATTGAGAGGGATCTGTTGCTAAGCCCCGGAAGGAGAGATCGGAGCGCGCGGGAGAGAGGCGGCGATGCGGATTTTGGGGGAGATGAACGAACCTGTCGCGGTGTGATCTACGTACCGGCGCAACCCTTACGGCAGGAATTCGACATCGAGAACCGCGTCAAGCTCGAAGGGGCAGGTGCTTGGAAAGGCTTCCACCGGCAGGCCCGTCTCGGCGGCGGCTCCGAGCACACCTTCCTCGTAGGCTTTGGGCAGGCTCTCTGCCAGGTAACGCTTCAGACTCGGCATCTCGTCGATCAGTCTGACGATCTCCCGCCGTTGCAAACGGATTGTGGCGCTCCAACTCTGCCCCCGGCGTTCCGGCGGCGCCTGCCACTTCAGCAAGTGGGACAGCAGAATTCCCAGGCGGGAAAGCAGCTCGCGCCGCTCTCGTTTTCCCATGTCCTCGATTTCCTCGGCGATATGCGCCAGGTCGGCGTCCGCCACACGGCCAGCGCGCAGCAGTTCCGCATTGCGGACTGTCCATTCGTAGAAGTCCCGGTCGTAGAGTTCGGCCGCGCTCATATCCAGATTATAGTGCGGCCTGCGCACGGGCCGCATGACCAGGGAATCGGATTGGCCTAGCTCATGGCCGCCCGTCGCGCTCTTCACGGATCAGCTGCGCAGCGGTCACTTTCAGCACCTTATCGCCGAAGATATCCTTGAGACGCGCCCTGTAGTCCGGAAAGTGCGCGGGGGCAGGCGGCCGTTCCGGTACCGGGCGCGCGGGCTGCGTCGCCGGTATCAATCGCGCAACCACGCGCTTGCGCTTGGTAATCTCGATTTCCTGGCCCTCGCTAAGAGCTTTCTCGATGGCCGGAAAGTTGTAGCGCAAGTCTCGGATGGATGCCTGCCGCATGAGATATATTCTCGCATCAGGCACTACACCGCGGGGCGGCGGATCGCCTCCGGCCCTCGACCGCTTGAGACTCCCTCGGCGGAAGCGAAGGCACTCAGGCCGGGGGAGGCCTGCCCCACTCCGCTACACTGAAAGCAGATGCAGCCGCTGATTGGGATGGATTTGGAGGGGCTTCGGGAAGCGCTTGGGCCGGAGCAGCCGGCGTTCCGCGCGCGCCAGGTCTACGAGGCCCTCTATCGCCAGCAGGCGTCCGATCTTGTCCGCATCTCCACGCTGCCCGAACCGGTGCGCCGCGGCCTGGCGGAAAATTACGACCTCGGCCTTCCCGAAATCGCGCGCGTGTACGATTCGGCGGACGGCACGCGCCGCTACCTGCTGCGCCTCTCCGACGGACGCACGGTGGAAACCGTGCTAATGCCCGAAGGCGAGCGCGACACGATCTGCATCTCCACGCAGGTAGGCTGCCCGGTGGACTGCAAATTCTGCATGACCGCGCTGCTGGGCTTGGAACGCAATCTCACCGCGGGCGAAATCGTGGGCCAGGTACTCCTGGTCTCTCGCGAAAACCAGTTGCGGCAGGATGGCGGGCGCCTCAACATCGTCATGATGGGCCAGGGCGAGCCGCTGCTCAACCTGCCCAACGTGCTCAAGGCCACGCGCATTCTGCTGGACCCGGCCGGCTTCGGCCTCTCGCCGCGCCGCATCACGCTCTCCACCGCGGGCATCGTGCCGAAGATCGCCGAACTCGGCGCGGCTCCGGTGAGGCCGAAGCTCGCCATTTCGCTGAACGCGTCCACCGAGGAATCGCGGCGCGAGCTGATGCCCATCACGCGCAAGTACACGCTCGCGGACCTGATGGCCGCCTGCAAGGCCTATCCGCTGCGGCCCTGGGAGAAGCTGACCTTTGAATACGTGCTGCTCGCGGGCGTGAACGATTCCGACGCGGACGCGCGCCGCGTGGCGAAGCTGCTGGCCAACCTCAATTGCAAGGTGAACCTGATTGCGCTCAACCCGGGCCCGGAGATTCCGTTCCGCACGCCCGCGCCGGAGCGCGTCGCGAGCTTTCAGGAAATCGTGCGCCGCTCGGCGCCGTGTTTCGTGCGCAAGCCGCGCGGCCTCGATATTTACGCGGCATGCGGGCAATTGAAGCGCGCCGCCTCGTAAGGCTAAACTGAAACGTGCACACAGCGGTCCTCGTAGATATCGATGGCACCATCACGCCTCCGCGGCAGCCGATTCAGGCGGAGATGGTGCAGTTCCTCGGCCGGCTTACGGTCCCTTTTCATGTGGCGGCGGGCAGCCATTTGGCTTTGCTGCAACACCAGTTCTTTCAGCCCATGTTCGAGCACGGGTTCCGCGGCTCGTTCGATGCGTTCGTCTCCAACGGCGCGGTTCATTATCACGCCGAATACGCCAGGACCCCGAACCTGAAACTGGTTTCGCAGTTCGACCTCAAGGCCCACCTGGGGGAAGCGAATTACGCCTTCCTGATCGCCACGCTGAACCAGATGCTGGATTCCGAGGAGTTCCAGACGCATCTTCCGCTTCAAGTGGCGGGCGAGCGCGTGGTGTACCGCGGTTCGATGGTGAATTGCAGCCCGATCGGGCGGCCGATGCAGGAGTTGGAGGAAGCCCAGAGGAACCGCGCGATGTTCGTGGAATTCGACCTGGCGACGGGGTACCGCGCGCGGGTGATGGCGTACTTGAAGGAGAAGCTGGCGCGCCTCATCGCGGAGCGCGGCCTGACGATCACGCTGGGGGGACAGACGTCCTTCGACATCGGCGTCATCGGCGAGGATAAGACCAAGGCCGTGAGGACGGTGCTGGCGGACGGCGCCGAGCGCGTGATCTTCTTCGGGGATGCGCTGTTCGACGGCGGCAACGACGCGGCCATACGGGTGATGGCGGAAAACTGGCCAAAGGATTCGGCGAAGCAGGTGGAAGCGATCCAGGTGGAGGGCTGGCTGGATACCATGGCGCGGATGCGAGCCATGGGGTTCGCCCGCGAATAGGGCGCATCGAGACCTCTCCGGTTCGCCGGCAGCGCCCGCGGAAAGAGCCTGCTTACTTAACCGCCAACGGATTCGCCAGATGCCTCTCGGCGTAGTAGCCGGGGTGCACCCGCTCCACGATCTGGGCTACCGGACGATCCAGCACTTTGAAGTACGGCTGCGGGGCAAGGCCGATCCAGAAAGCCCACGCAATCAGCGGCGTAAAGACCGCGATTTCCCGCCACGAGAGGTCCTTCAGCAGCCGGTTTTTCTCCTTCACATCGCCCAGCATGGTCCGCTGGTAGAGCCATAGCAGGTAGGCCGCGCCCAAGGCGATGCCCACGGCAGCCCAGAAGGCCCAAACGAACGAGGTCTGGTAGGCGCCGCTCAGGATGGTGATTTCGCCGATGAAGCCATTGAGAGGCGGCATGCCCATGGAACTCAGCGCGGCGATGGCGAAGACCACCCCGAAGACCGGCATGACGCGCATCAATCCGCCATATTCCGAAATTTCGCGCGTGTGGCGGCGCTCATAAACCACGCCCACGATCAAGAAGAGCATGCCGGTGGAAATGCCGTGGTTGATCTGCTGGATGATGGAACCGGAGATGCCCGCCGGGTTGAGCGCGAAGATGCCCAAGGTGCAAAAACCCAGATGGCTGACCGACGAGTACGCCACCAGCTTCTTCCAATCCTTCTGCATCAGCGAGGCCAGCGCGCCGTAGACAATGCCGATCATGGAGAGCACGGCCATCACGGTGACGATGGTGTGGTTCCTGGCGGCGTCCGGAAGCAGCGGCACGGAGAAACGCAGAAAACCGTATGTGCCCATCTTCAAGAGCACGCTGGCCAGGATGACCGAGCCGGCGGTTGGGGCTTCCACGTGAGCGTCCGGCAGCCAGGTATGGAACGGCCACATAGGCACCTTGACCGCGAAGCCTACAAAGAAGGCCCAGAAGACCCACCACTGCAGCGTCGGCGAGAGCTGAAGGCGCATGAGGTCGGCGATATCGAAGCTGGCCGTCTGGAACTGGGCGATGTGCTGGTTGTAAAGGACCAGAATGCCCAGAAACATCAGCACGCTGCCGATCAAGGTGTAAATCACGAACTTGATGGCGGCGTAGCCGCGTCGCGGTCCGCCCCAGATGGCGATGATGAAGTACATGGGGATGAGCACGATTTCCCAGAACACGAAGAACAGCAGGAAATCGAGCGCCATGAACACGCCCAGCATGCCGACTTGCAGCAGCAGGAAGAACGCGTAGTACTCCTTCAGCCGCTCCGTGATGGCCGACCAACTGGCCAGAATGGAAATGAAGCCCAGCAGCGTGGTCAGCATGACCAGAAGCAGGCCCAGGCCATCGATGCCGAGGTGGTAGCTGGCGCCGAGGGAGGGAATCCAAGGCGCTCTTTCGACGAACTGGTAGTCCTTCGACGCGTCGAAGTTGAATACCAGGGGCAGCGAGACCAGGAAGCCCGCGAAAGATGCGATGTTCGCCCACAGCTTGATGGCGCGCACATTCGACGACGGAATGAAAAGCAGCGCCAGAAGTCCTACCAGGGGCGTAAACAGGACGATGGAGAGGATGTGATCCATACGGCTGAATTTCGGAGTAGAACCTCATATTAGCATCCTTACCGGGAAACTCCGCAATCCGGGCGTGCGCGTCGAGCCGCCCTGTTTTCAGACACCGGCATCTGTAAAATAAGAAAATGCCCGGGCCAACGAAGGAAAGGAGCGATTCGCATGGAAGGCGACGAACTGTACCGCGCTTTGCAAAGCCACCTGGACCGGATGCCCGTTCCGTACCCGCCCACGAAATCGGGCGTGGAACTGCGCATCCTGAAGCAGCTCTTTACCCCGGCCGAAGCTGAAATCGCCTTGTGCTTGAGCGCGATTCCGGAAACGCTGGGAACCATTCACCGGCGAACACGGCGGCTGGTGAGTCTGCCTCAGCTTCGTGAGGCCCTGGAACGGATGGCGGAAAAGGGCTCGATCCAGAAGCGGCCAGGCAAGAAGGGGCCGGTGTATGGAAAATCGCCGCTCGTATTGGGCATGTACGAGGCGCAGGTGGACCGCCTGACTCCGGATTTGGAGCGCGATGTCCGGGCATATTTCGATGAGGCCCTGGGCCGCGAGTTGCACGGGCCCCGAACGCCGCAGATGAGAACCGTCCCGGTGCATAAGTCGATCCCGGTGGAACGCGCGGTGGCCACCTATAACGACATACGCAAGGCCATAGAAGAGATGCCCGGGCCTTTCGCGGTGATTCCGTGCATCTGCCGGCAGGGACGGGCGCTCACGGGGCAGCCCTGCAAGCAGACGAGCGAGCCCCGAAACTGCCTCATGCTCGGCGTGGCGGCGGAGATGATGACCGCGAAGGGCATTGCCAGGCCGGTTAGCAAGGAAGAGATGCTGGACTTCTTGGAAAAGGCCGACCGCGACGGGCTGGTGCTGCAGCCGCAGAACGTGGTAAACCCGCTCTTTGTGTGCTGCTGCTGCGGATGCTGCTGCGGCGTGCTTACGACGGCGAAGAAGCAGCCCAAACCAGCGGAGTTCTTCCAATCGGACTTTCTGGCCGCGGTGGATCGCGAAACATGCCAATCCTGCGGCATGTGCGCCACGCGCTGCCAGATGGACGCCATCGCGGCCGATGACGGGCCGCCGCGGATCGCCGAGGGGATGTGCATCGGCTGCGGGTTGTGCGTCACCACTTGTCCCTCCGGGGCCATGACGCTCCAGAAGCACGAGCGCCGCCCGCCTCCGCCAAAAGACACCCCAACGCTCTACGCCAGCATGTTCCAGGAGAGATTCGGGCCGCTGGGCGCGGCCATGGCGATGGCTGGGCACGCCGTGGGCCGGAAGTTCTGAAGCAGCCGGCCGGACCGCGCCGCGCGGCAGTCACTATACTGGGAAGTAATGCGCCATTGCTGTTTGCTTCTGGCGGCGTGCCCGGCATGGGCTGGCGCCGACGCGGACTTGAAGGCGGCGCTGGAGCCCGGCGCGGCGGAGCCCGTGGATCCGGCCTCGCGAACGTAATATGGCGAGCCGGCGCGCAAGCTCGTTGCGGTACGCGGCGCTGCTGGCGGCGGCGTTTGTCTTCGGCGTCCTGGCGAGTTATTTCGTCAACCCCTATTTCGACAACAGCGCCTACGACTTCATGTTCCGCCTGTACCGTCCCGCGCCGTGGCGGCCGCATAGCGTCGTGCTGGCGATTGACGAAGCCACGCTGCGCCAGTACGGCGGGATGGATTCGATCCGGAAGCCGCTGGCGGACGGGCTGGAGATTATCTCGAGCGCCGCTCCGCGCGCCGTGGCCGTCGATTTGATTCTGGCGGACCCGCGGGGTACGCCGGAAGCCAACGCCAATCTGGCGGACGCGTTCCGAAGGACGCCTAACTTGGTGCTGGGAACCGAACTCCTGGATGGCGGCTGGGAAGATCCGCGGCCGGAGTTCGCCAGGTACGCCGCCGCCCTGGGGCACGTGCATGCGCAGCCGGACGCGGACAACGTAACGCGCGCCATCCTGCTGGAGAAGCACTACGGACGCGTGCGGCGGTGGGCGCTCGCGCTGGAGGCGTTCCGGCTGAGCCGCGGCGGCCCCGTGATTGTGGAGTACCCGAACAAGCTCATGGTGGGCGACGCCGCGATTCCCGTTTCCGGCGACGGGCGGCCCATGCGTGTCCGCTACATCCCCGACGGCGCGCCCCAAGTGCCCCGCATTTCGCTGGCGGCGCTCATCGCCGACCCCTCTAAAGTGACGGCCTTTACCGGCAAAACGGTGTTCGTGGGAGTGACCGCGGTGACCTCCGAGGTGCGCGACCGCGTGTCCACGCCATACTCGAACGGCCGATTGATGACCGGAATCGAAGTGAATGCCGACGCGTTCGAGACCATGTCACAGGGCTTGTATCTTACCGATGTGTCCGACGTGTGGGTTGTGTTGTTCAGCCTCGCTGTGGCCGCGGGCATCGGGCTATCGTTCCGCTATTTGCCGGGGTGGATGGCTTACGCCGGCGGTGGGCTGGCGCTGGCAGCGGCGCATCTGACGCCCTATGCGTTTTTCACCCACGGGCGGGTGTTCTCTTTCGCCACGCCGTTTTCATCGGCCTGGCTCACTTTTCTCTGCGCGGCGGCTTTCTACCATCTGGTGGTGCGGCGCAACTGGCGCATTGAACAGGCCGCGCGGGAAAGGTACCAGCAGGCCATGCAGTTTGTAACGCACGAGATGCGCACGCCGCTTTCGGCCATACAGGGGTCCAGCGAGCTGATCTCGCGCTATGCGCTCACGGAGGAGAAGCGCCGCCAAGTCGCCGTGCTCATCAACTCGGAGTCCAAGCGGCTGGCGCGAATGGTGGAAGTGTTTCTGAACGTGGAGCGCCTCTCCGCCGGAGAGATGGAATTAAAGCGCGAGCCCATTTGCGTAAAGGAGATTGTGGGAGTGTGCGCGGGCCGCGCCGCGCCGCTGGCGGAACGAAAGCGCATCGGCATTGTGCTGCATCCCATCCCGGAGGGCCTGGCTTTCACGGGTGACCGGGAG
>Ga0335069_10004061_pt1 | contig 21863 bp, 38 predicted proteins | sample Lox_Sample_11_FD_206714 | JGI IMG/M metagenome (GOLD analysis project Ga0335069, IMG submission 206714) | Soil microbial communities from Loxahatchee National Wildlife Refuge, Florida, United States - Lox_Sample_1.1 | ecosystem: Environmental > Terrestrial > Soil > Wetlands | place: USA...
CCAGTGATGGACGTAAACGTGGAAATCAAATTGGCTACTGCGATCTACTTCATCCCGATCAATATCAACATCTCGCAAGTACAGCAGTCTGCTTAATTTAGAAGGAGTCTAAAATGGCTACGAAAGTTTTAACAGGTGCGCGGGCGAAAGTCTATGTGAACAACCAATTGGTTGGGATCTTTGAAACCGCCACTTACAACGTGAACATCGGTACGGAACCGATTCATATCCTCGGACGTTACAGCCCGGATGAGATCACTCCTACGTCTTACGAGGCAGTGACCATTTCGTGCTCTGGATTCCGAATTGTCGGCGCAGGCCCCCATACGGGAAGCCCGAGTGCCAACAACAGCGGCGTCGGCGAAGGCGCTACTGCTGGACCGGCAGTGCCCATGCTTCAGGATCTTCTGAATCTGGACCCTGTAACTATTTCGGTTGTCGACCGTCAAACTGGCGTCACTATTCTGACCGCAATCGGATGCGTGCCGAACTCGTATAACGGTAACCATAACGCTCGCGCTACTAGCCGCGTTACGATCAACTACACTGGCTTGAGAATCTCCGACGAATCGGGTGCTCAAGACGAGGGCAACGGAGCGGTCAACCTTCCGTAATGATGCTCTCTATAATCTAGTAATTTGATAAAGGGGCGGAAGCCCCTTTTTCGTTTGAAGGGAAATGAAATGTCTACACCTCCAGCAAGTACCGTAAACGCTAACGCAACAGCGGCCCAGACTGCAATCATGAGCGATGCAGAGGCTACTTTCATAGCTGCTGCGGATATCGCCATTGCAGATTCGGCCAGTCGCGGCCTATTCCAAGTCCGACTCACCTTGAATGACTACGTAAACCTGCAAACTATTGTCACATATTACCAGAATCTCGGATACGTCGTCGCAGCGCCGCTTCCTCCTAACGTAGGTGAGCAGCCAGCCCAGATGTTTGGCGAATTCTGGGAAGCCTTCTGGCAAAACCCTACTTTCTTCTTTACAATCAATGGGTTCCCCAAGATCACTGAGATCTACATAAACTGGTCACAACCCTAATCTTTACAGTGTCTAGCAGGGGCTAGGCATTTCAGGATAAGGTAGATGGCCATAGAAAGAAAGTGGTTATCCGTAGCGCCAATTCCGCTTACGGCTAACGGCACCCAATTCGGAGTAGTCACAGTAGCGAATACCGCTGGCTTCAAAGTCAAAGGCCAAGCTGTTCTTTCTGCTAACCCAAACCTAGTCCTAGCCGTCCAAATCCAAAGAGTAAACTCACCAACACAAATGGTGGTCGGTCCCATAGGTTCAACGCCTAGTCCGGCCAATTTCATAAACATTAGCGCATTCACAACCGCCGCCAATGCCGTTATTGCGTTCAGCGAACAAGACAAAAACAGAATCAAATCAGATGACATAGATCAGGCTGTATACGAAGCCGATCCAACTGTCGCTATACGGTCAGTACTAGTAGACCAGTACGGGTCAATGTTCGACTCCACTGTAGACGCGCATGGCGTAACTAGACTTGCGGTTGATTCAGAAGTCACGGTTAACACCGTACAGCTATTCACACTGCCATTCGATTCAATTAGCGCCACATATCCGACAGCAGTACAAGAAGTCTACACGTCATATCTTGGTGGTCTTGGTGGTACACAACAACAAGTTGTGACCGTGAATTACGTAGATTCTTCAAAAAGCCAAATCACAACCGTCTTAAGGACACCAACAGGTTAATATGCCATATAGGTTTAACGTATTCACATCAACATTGGATCTTGTAACCAATCCCTCTACCGGAACGGTCATAGGCATTGCTCCGACTACGGTCAACGCAATTGCTACATGGGCCGATACTACCGCTACGACTATTCAAAATAGTGGAGCCGTAGTGCAGCCAGGTGGGGCGGTTGTGGCGCAAGGATTCATTGCCGAAAATCACGTAACGACCACAGTCGAGATCGGAGCGGGCGAGAGTATGGTTCTTGCTTCGTATCTAGATCTGGATGGCATTGGTGAAGTTATTATAGATGGAGACGGTGAATTAGTCATCGTATAAAACATGGCATTACATAGGTTAGCACAAGTATCTGCTACTCCCCCACCGCCTCCTGCGGGTTACGTCATCCTTTATTTCAAAACTGATAACGTTTTGTATATTCAGGGATCAGACGGTATTGAACACGCAATCGGAACGGTTAACGACATCACCGACTTACACGGCGATGTCGTTGCGCATGGTCCGGGTGATGTTCCAGCTACTGTTACTGGAATCCAAAATCATCCAGTGTCCGCTACGGTTCCCACAGATGCACAGTTTTTGGTGTGGAATGGAACTAATTATGTTCCAGTTTCTGTCAGTGGCGATGCCACTATGTCAGATACCGGGGCTATGGTTATTGGCTTTGTTGGTGGGTCCAGTGCGTCTAGTATACACGCTGCCGAGCAAACGGCCAATTCTGGACTGGTATCGTATCCAGGCTCAGGTCTATCTGTAAATTACAACGCATTCATAGCTGATTTCAACGGTACCGTATCCTATGTAACGGCTGGTAGTTTACTTCTCGGGGGCAACCTCACCAATAATTGGATCTACGTAGATACTACAGCAACTGTCGCTTCAGGGGCAACACTTCCTCCTAATGCAGTGCCATTGGCATTATTTTCTACAAATCTATCTGCTGTTACGTTCTTAGAGGACTCTAGGATTGTATTGAACAAGAATCAAGTATGGGGCCTATTGTCAGATATCCACACGGTGGGTAATGCTATATCTCCATCTGCTGGAACGTCTGAAAAATTTGCCAGGGCCGACCACGTACACGCTGTTACAATTACATCAGCCGCCCCTATTACGGACCTCAGTGCAACTACTACCAATAACGCAGGTAGTGCGTCCACTTATTCTCTATCCGATCACACACATGCCATTGACACTGGCACGCCAGTCACCCAAACTCCGGATCAATCTAACTCCACGGGTTCGTCGTCTAATATAGCTAGAGCCGACCACGTCCACAACATACCTACTGCTGCACCAGCATCACAAACTCCGGATCAATCAAATGCTGATGGATCTGCAGCTACTTTCTCACGCGCAGATCATATTCACAATATAGCTACCGCTGCTCCTATTACAGATTTAACACCTCTTACTACCAACGCTAGGGGTTCAGCCTCTACATTCGCTAGATCCGACCATACTCACGCAATTGATAGTGGCACACCAGTTACTCAGACTCCGGATCAATCGAATTCGGCTGGAAGCGCTGCATCGTTTGCTAAATCAGACCACATCCATAACATACCATCTGGATTGCCAGTAAATATTGGTACGAGCAATATGCAGGGTTCTGCCTCTTCATTTGCCTTGTCGGATCATATTCACGCCATTACGTCGCCCATCATCATGGGCCTGTTACTCACAGGATATTCGCCAGGAACCAACACGCCGATTGGAGCTACGAACTCTATCTTAACTGCATTTGAGAATTTACAAGCTCAAATTAGCGCTACTGCTGGTTCTGCTATTACTTCTCTTACTGGAGATGTGGTCGCAACTGGCCCTGGTGCTGTAGCGGCTACCATTCAACCCAACGTTGTTAGTAATTCCAAGCTGGCACAAATGGCGGCCAATACGCTGAAAGGCAACAATACTGGTGTAACAGCAAACGCCGCTGATCTCACTGTAAGCCAAGTCAACACTATGCTCGGCGATGTAACTACGATTGGTTCATTAGACGGTCAATCTCCCGTAGCCAATGCTCTAGTGATCGTAGGCAATACGCTATTCGCTCAATCCGCTGATAGCACGCATCCCGGTATGGTAAACAATACCACACAAACGATGTCAGGCGCGAAGACATTTAGTACATCAGTTACTTCGCCAGCATTCATAAGTGGTTCAGCCAACCCTGCTGCCGCAGGTGCAATCAGATTGGCAAATGGTGATAATATCAGTTGGAGAAACGTAGGGAATACTGCTGATATCAGCATTCAGTTAGACGGTGGAAATATTCTACACATCACTGAAAGTTCACCGCAAATCAATCTAGGATCTGGAACTACTACCCTCATTGGATTGGGGATGAACGCCCCGCAAGCACAGTTACATTTTGGATCTTCAAATGGTAACACTAACACCACAACTGGTACAGTTGGGGCCAATTCAATTGTACTTGGAAAATTACATCCAACAAACAACCTGGGTGCCGGTGCAACAATCATCGGGGGCACGCAGGCCGGAGCGTTAACAGCCTCTGGGCAAGGTGCCATCGCAATAGGTGAAGCTGGATCTAGAGCTACAGGAAACTTCTCTGTTGCCATAGGCGATGGAGCTATTGCTCAAGCCCTAGCCAGTGTTGCTCTCGGTAATGCTGCACAGGTCGATGCCACTAATACGCGTGGCGTAGCAATCGGAAGAAATTCTTTTGTTTCTGGAGATAGTGCGACCACTTTGGGTTATGGAGCGTCCGCTCAAGGTTTTGGACAAACTGTAGTCGGAACTTTTAACGTAGTCGCTGGAACTGGCAACAGTCGAGTGTCAACGGACGATATTTTCATTGTCGGTATCGGAACGGCTGATGTTTCGAGAGCCAACGCGTTTTCAGTTAGTAACGATACCACTACCAAATTGTGGGGAGCTACCTCCGGTTACATCGGATTCAAACCTGCTGCTTCTACAACTACTCATACATGGAATCTTCCAGCTACACAAGGATCATCTGGTACCTATTTATCTAATGATGGATCGGGAAATTTGACTTGGACCAATCCTTTGGTCAACATTGACGGGGGATCTCCTGATTCAGTATATACTAGCGGTCAGTTTATTAACGGCGGCACGCCTTAAGGATATTATATGCCAGCAAGTACAATATTACAATTAAGAAGGGGCACGGCTGCCCTTTGGACATCTGCTAATCCCATCTTAGCTCAAGGCGAAGAGGGTTACGAGACAGATACCGGAAAGATGAAGATTGGTGATGGCATAACTGCGTGGGCATCGCTTCCCTACGGTGGTCCAACGGGACCTGCATCCACACAAGTCTTGGAAAGCTATGGTGATGGCTCTGATGGAAACGTAACTATTTCTTCAGGAGTCACAGTACTTTCCAGAGATATGTTCTACAACAATCTCACAATCAATGGCACTGGTCAAATTAACACTTCCGGCTACAAAATTTTTGTCGCTGGAACATTGGATATTTCTGCGGCTGGGGTTGCAGCCATTTTCAACAACGGTAGCTCCGGTTCAAACGCAGCTACCCAAACCGGCGGCGCCCTTGGCGTTGCTGCACCTGGTAGTACAGTCGCCGCAAGCGCTGCGGCTACTGCTGGCGCAAACTCTATTGTAGGTGGAGGTAACCAAGCCACAGCAGCCTCTGCTGGATGGAATGGTGGAGCTTCAAACGCTAGCGGTGCAGGTGGAAATGGTGGGCCAAACGCAGGGCCTACTTCTGGTGGAGCATCGCGTGCTGGTACCGCAACTACCAATACACTGCCTATTCGTAGATACGAAACTGATTTATTTCGTGGCGCAGCACTTATTATTCCTGGCGGCGGCGGACCTGGCGGCGGCGGCGGTTCTGGCGACGGCACAACTGTCGGTAACGGATGCGGCGGTGGTGGTGGCGGAGGTGGCGGCGGTGTCGTAGCTATTTGGGCAAATGCCATTAATCGTGGCGCATCTACGGCAGCTTCTTGTATCCAGGCTATGGGCGGAAACGGCGGTAACGGTCGTAACGCGCAAGGAACATATACCTTTACTATCTCAGCAGGAAGCACAGCTTCAGTCGGCGCTACCTATACCAACAACGGTCAAACATTTATTGTGACCACTGCCCTAATCGCTTCTGCAACTTCGATTGTAACACAAGTTACTACTTCTGGCGTACCGACAAACACGGGAACTCTCACCTTGGCTTCAGGTACTGGAAGTGCAACGATTGCTTTTACAGCCGTAAGCGTCACAGATAGCGTTGGTACAACGAATGCTCAAACTGGAGTTGGCGGTGGAGGCGGAGGCTCAGGTGGTGGCGGCGGATGGATTTTGATCCAATACAACAATCTCACTGGCTCTACAGCAACAAACTGCTTGGATGCGTCTGGCGGTAACGGTGGAATTGGCGGTAACGGCGCGAATACTTATGTGTTTACGATCACTGCTGGTCAAACAGCTACAGCCGGTGCAACGTTCACCAATAATGGTCAGACTTTTACAGCCATCACGAACCTGACAGGAGCGCAAACGGTTTTAAATACTATAGGAACGGGTGCGCCTTCTGCGTCTGGAACGCTGACTAAGCAGAATGGTACTAGTTCAGGAAACATCACGTTCTCATCATCCACTGCGGGAACAACCGGAACAGGTGCCAACGCCGGTTCTGGCGGAAACGGTGGGCGAATCGCACTTCTTCAAGTAACTACTTCCACTGGTTCTGAATCATTTACCGGAACTGGAACTACTGGACCAAGCAACTCTGGTATTTTTGGCGGAAACTTTGGTGCTGGTGGAGTAAACAGGGTGAGTTTGTAATATGGCAATGCAAATTAAATGGCGAAACGGCACTGCTGCATCGTGGACTTCAACAAATCCAGTGCTGGCCCAAGGAGAAAAGGGCGTAGAATATGATACTGGCCAATTTAAAATTGGCGATGGTGTTTCTACGTGGACATCTCTTTCTTACAAAGGAGCCACTGGTCCAACTCAAACGCTTCCATTTAGAAGTTTTGGCGATGGTTCCGATGGTAACGTAACCATCTCTTCCGGTGTAACCCTTCTCACCAGAGATATGTATTACAACAATCTCACGATCAACGGAACCGGAAGCCTCAATACCAACGGATGTAAAGTTTTTGTCAAGGGAATCCTAGATTTAACAGCAGCACCCGTAGGTGCAATCAATTGGAATGGTAACAATGGCGGGAATGCCTCTGGAGCAACTGGCGGTAGCGTAACTGCTAATACAGGGATAACTCTGGGAGACCAGGCTCTCGGTGCCGTTGGCGGAACTGGTGGTACAGGTACAGGAACCTCTGGCGGTGTCGCACCAGTGCCACTCAATACTATGGGCGGAGAAGGAAGTGCTGGCGGAAGAGGCGGAACTGGATCGAGCGGTAGCGCCGCTGCGGGCTCTGCGGCACGTTCAGCAGTTTTTAATACGGACTTTAGAAGATTCGACACTTTGTTAATCGCAGCATTAATTTTGCCGCAAGGTGGAGTAGGCGGATCAGGATCGTCTTCTGGCTCTGGAGATGGAACTAATAGTGGAGCAGGCGGCGGTGCTGGCGGTAATGGCGGTGGTGTTGTTGCGCTCTACGTAAACGCTATCGTCACAAGCTCTGCAACTCCCGCAGGAGCTATTCAGGCAAACGGCGGTAACGGCGGAAATGGTGCTAACGCAACCGCAGGCGTTACTGGCGGAGGTGCTGGAGGAGGCGGCGGTGGGGGTGGATGGATCTATCTTGCGTACAACTACCGATTTGGCCCAACTGTTACTGGCCTACTTCAAGCGAACGGCGGTAACGGCGGGAACGCCGGAAATGGATATGGAGCACCTGCAAGTGGTGGCTCTGGCGGTAATGGCGGCGGCAGCGGACGCATTTACGTATACAATGTACCCAGCGGCTCTGGCAAATATTCCTTACCCAATCAGGATATCATATTAGTGCCAGAAACCGTAGGAACTTCTTCTTTCAACATTTCTATCACTGGTGGACTTGGCGGTCCTGGAACTCCCAAGTCAGTAGACCTTTAAGGAACAATTATGAAAATAACAGTCAGTTGTCAAAAATGCGGCAGAATATTAGCAATCGCCGAAAAAGACGTAGTGACCCAGGACGATTTAGACATGTACATGGCTTCATGTTCGTGTCAGTTCGATGGTCCGTTCCCCGCAGTAATGGGACTAGATGATCAAGGTGACCCCATCGTCGTCACTCCGGCAGTTGAAAACACGATTATAGCAGTGATGACTAAGAGCTAAAATATGCCATCCCCATTTTTCAAAATACCAGATCCAACATATAACCGATGTCTGCAAATCGCAAACAATGCTAGAAATGCTTGGATCAATCTAGTTATGACAGTCGCTGCGGAAAACATAGCGATGGGTATCACACAACAGGGTAAAACCAAAATGATAGCGGATACCCTGATGCCAGTAATGAACTATGGCAATAGCGGGTCTCTTTGGGAAGCCTACAATGCCCTAAACGCAATTCACATCACTCCTGAGATGGCACCCTATATCACGGATGCAAGGAGAGAATGGATGAAGAATCAACTCATCCAGATCATAGCGAGCCTTTAATGAAACAGATCACAATTGGTTTTTCAAAGTCATCCTCATCGTTTCCCATTTTTTCATGGCTCATCCTACTTACTCAGGGCACTCCCTACTCGCACGTATATCTAAAGTACAAGAACGACTACACAGGAATGACTATGTATTACCAAGCTAGCCACACTTTGGTCAACTCGATGAGTGAAGAAGTTTTCCTAGCCCAAGAAACCGTCATCAAAGAATTCACTTTTGGAGTTTCAGATGCGGCCTTTAAAGCATGGAGGATCTTCGGGGATCAAAATGCTGGTAAGCCATACGGCGTCAAAGAAATATTTGGTCTTGCTGTGGTAGAATTGGCGGCCATGGTTGGCATCAAGATGCATAACCCATTCAAAGAGGCGGGAGCAACGTGGATCTGCGATCAACTCATTGCAGCCGGGTTGCAGCAATGCAATAATGTCGAGCTGCCCATGCCACTAGACGATATGCGCCCACAGGACGTTTACGATCTGGTAGCAAGCCTTCCTTCTAATTTATCTTAATTTCTGTGTGTAAGGCTCGCCACTAAGAATCCAGTGAGAATCACGGTTAGGGCGCCCAATCCAAAATACAACTTATCATTTGATTTCTGAAGGGTATCGACCTTCTGAAACTGATCTTCCAACTTCAGAGAAGTATTCATCCAATTCTCAGCCCGAATGTCGGCCTGCTTTGTGGCATCCTTCTCCGCATCAAGAGCTTTCTGCAAATCCATGTTGGATTGCTTCATAATGCCCACTTGCTGATGGCATAGTTCCGGGTACACAAAAGTCTTGTTCGGGCCAGGGGTAATGAGGCTCCAGTCGCAATCTGCGAAAGCATATGAAGGGAATAGACTAAGTGCTAAAATAATAGAGACTACTTTTTTCATTTCTTCTTATACCAATCATTGCCTGGGTTGGGCTCGTTGTGTGCCTTGTCCTCAAGCTGCTGAGCCGTCAATTTATCGGCGTCTTCTTTTTTCACAAGCTCCGAATCTTCCTTCTCTGCTGAGGCGATTTCATTCTTCGCCTCCCAAGAAATCAGTTTCATAAGTAGGTCTTTGTATTTCGCAACTGCTAGTACCACCCCTATCAATGCAAGAAGGGACAAGACCGGAGCGGCGACTTTTGCTGCATAGGCGACAAACGCCATCCAAGTCGTGTGCGCTGCCGACTTCACATTGCTCCACAGAGCTAAGAGCTTGTCTTTCATGGCGTACCACTCGGAGCTACTGAATCTGCTTCCTCTTCAATCGAAGCTACCTCTTCTTTTTGTCCTTTGGAGTTGATATACTCTTTGACCGTGGTTGTCAAATGCTCCAAACCATTGGCTGCGAAAAAGGCAACGGATGTGCTCTTTAAAAGATCAACAAATTCCGCACCATTTACCAAGCCCATTAATCTGAATGCAATGCCGACCCCGAAGAGAAGCGCCATGATAATCAATTTTCGGAAACCGAAAAGTACGTTTAAGAATTCTGCAAGTTTTTGGCCCACATACACCTCACCTACACTCTTATATCATAACCAGACCAATCTTTAATTACAAGGAGATTTACGTGGATTTCTCAAGCATTATGACTGTCGCAGGCTCAATTGTTACTTTGGGAACATGCGTCATAACTATTCAAAAGATATTGAAAAACATCAAAAAGGACAGGGAAGAGCATAATGCGAAAATTTTACAGGCTGCCAAAGAAGAAGTCTCCGCTGCTAGGTCCAAGCTGGAAGGCCGTATTAGAGCATTAGAGGCCGACCTTGACAATTTAAAGGACACCGTGAGCCGGGACCTTGAACACGTCAAAGAAACTCACAGTAGCGAGCTAAAGAACGTTAGCGAGAAAATCAAGGAGATCCGTCAGGAACTCCGAGACCAGCACTCTCAAATCCTTCAGCTACTCACTACCCTTATAGATAATAGGGAATAATTTACACAATATGCATGCCGCTCTTAGTGATACCCAAGGAAGCGGTAACGCCTTCTCCAGCAGATACCACAGGCATCGTTCCACGTTTCTTAGCTAGAGCTATCTTGGTGCAGCGGTTCTCGAACTGAGCGCCTACTTCACCTTCTCCAGCAGCCACCACCTCAGAAATCACTTCTGGAAAATCAGCCAAAATTCTGCGAGCGACTTCCCACCGGCCTGCTTCCTCAAGCGGTCCGAAAATGATGATTCGGTCCAACCGGCCAGGTCTGGTTGACTCACCGTTTGCATCCGGTACACCCAAAGCCTCATCCAGCTTCGATGGGTCATTCGCCGTTACAAAAATCAAAATGCCATCCGACGACTCAACGCCGTTTATACAGTTCAGCAGACAGTCCATGGTCAAAGACTGATGCTTTTCGTTTCCACGGAGATTCTTATCCTTCACGAAGACGCGGTCTAGGTCTTCAAACAGTACGACGCAGGGCGTCGCATTCAGACTTTTGGACCAAGCCTTGGTCAACTCTTCGTTGCTTAAAGTGGACAGGTCGTAGATATGAATGGGCATGTCGAGGTCTTGGGCGATGGCGCGTACGAAGCTCGTCTTGCCGGTCCCTGGGGGACCGAACAATCCGGCGCCAAAGCGCCAACGAATGCCACGTTCGCGATACCAACTTTCTTCTTCTTTCCATGCGCGGATCTCTTGTTCAAAGTCCTTGATGTGCTTAGGATAAGAAAGACCCGAAAAAGGGATTTTGGAAGTGTATGCTCCAATATCGTCTTTTTTGTACCCCACGGGTAGGTTCTGGTCTACCCCGATCTGCTTATCTGACCCCTCAGGAGAGGACCGATAGCCCATGTCGTCGTCTTTCTTCTTGCCAAAGATTTTCTTGACCGTATACCGGGAGCTATTCTCAGCTTTGCTGTGATGCTCGTCGTTAGCTTGCTCTGCCGCTGCAATCATCAGCTTGTCGGTGTCGAACATACCACGGATATACGTTACTTTGACACTTCCTGTAAAATCTCCATCTTTGTCGGTCGAAGCCGAGACAAACATAGGCTTCCATCCGTCCCAGAAAGTCAAAGATTTGCCTGACATTTCAAAGGGTACCATCCCGTAACGAGACTTCGGTCGAATGAACACAGTGTAGGCCGTAAACCGGCGCTGTGCTGCGGAACTGCGCTTGTAATTTTTCCACGCGTACTGCATAAAGATATCGCCAGCATTGTGCTGGAGGTCCACCGTCACAACGATAAGTGACGAGATTCTATCAAAAAAACCTTTCAACTGGTTCCAGAACGACGCTACTCCGGCAAAGGCCGCTGACAAGATCGCCCAATTAGTGAAGCCCATAGCGGTAACCTCCTTGTGTTTCTTCCATTTCGTACTCTCGATCAAACGTATAGATGAAGCTACGAGCTATGCCAAAATGAGCGGAGTCATGCTTGCGCTTCACCATCTCCTCTAAGGCAATGTCTACTTCCTTCTGCGTAAAACCCCAATAGGCTTCACCAAATGTAATAACTTCCTTTAGCGTTCCCTCTACGTATCCACCGTAGTCGTGTTCGAGACGCCATTTCGTTTCGAGAAAATATAAGTTGTACATTTTTTCCTTTCGACTGTCACACTTTAATGTAACAAAAAAGCCAAGTAGAGGAAAGCATTTTCTTTTCTCAAAACGATAATGTGAAAAAAGAATGGTCAGTAAAAATATAAGTATTGAATTTTGCTAATAATTTTTGCGAATTTGTGTCTTTTTTAGAATTATGATATAGAAGTATGAATTCCCACCCTCGCTCGTTCGTTCTCTTGTTTGTTCGTTCTCTAACTAGTAGTATTATAATAATACAATCATATAACAGTATCAGTCAGCCGAATGTAAAAATTGCATCGTTCCTTGGCCTGAATCTTTAGAGATATAAAGGTCTTAGACCTTGGTAGGAAGTGAAAATGGCTGAACCATCAGATGACCGCAGTGATATTACCATAGATAATAGCACCGCAACGTGGACAATTAACGCAGTGGGCGATATCAATGGAACCTACGTAGGCACCTTTAAATTCAAGTGCTACCTCGACCCCATGGAACAAATCCGAGCAAACCGTGATTACCGGGAGATGATCGGAGCAAATCCGCTAGGTGTCCCAGAACACGAGTCTTTTTTGGCCTACGCCCTAACCCAACTCAAGTACAGAGTGATCTCAGCACCCCCATTCTGGCATTCAACGCAGAGCGTCGGAGGAAATATACCCGATGAAAACATCATTTCTGAGGTTTTGAATGCGGCTGTGGATTCTGAAGTCATCTATAGAGCACGCCTGAAAAAACGCAGGGAAGAGGCGCTGGAGAAGGCTAAAAAGGCAGCCGAGAAGATGCTGAAGGAACAGCAAGGAGAAGCAGCTAAAGAGGATCAGGAAAATGAAGGCTAACGTGAAGCGCATGTTAATCAATCCCGCAGCATTTTTTCAAATCATGCAGAATGGTACGGCATGGAAAGTCTCCAAGGGCATCCCCAAGGGTGCCAGACTCCGTGGTTTTTGTCTTGATCCATACACTCAAGCCCTGCATCTATTTGTTGAACATGAGTCATTCCCAGCGATAGACGTAAATAGTGTTTCTCCAATTTTGGAAACTGAATTCGAGAAAATCTAAAATGAAACAATGTTGCGCTTGCAAATTATCAAAAACGGTTGACCATTTCCATAATGACAAAAAGTCCAAGGATGGGTTGGCCTACAGGTGCAAAGAGTGCGCCTGCGCCCGTAGCAAGAGACAACGCTCAGAAAATGTGATTGGATGCAAAGAATACAGAGATCAATATTACCGCGAAAACAAGGAAAAATGGACTATAAGTCGCGAAAGATGGAAGCGAGAAAATCCAGAAAAATACAAAGAATCTCAGAAGAAATGGGAAATGGATAACGCCGGAAAAAAGAATTCTTATACGGCCAAACGTAGATCAATGAAAAAGATGGCCACCCCACCGTGGCTTTCTAAAGATCAGCTATCTGAAATTCGAGAGTTTTACGTGGTTGCCAAGGAACTGCAATGGTTATCCGAAGCTCCATTGGAAGTTGATCATATTATTCCTTTGCAAGGCGAGTTAGTTTCGGGCCTCCATGTCCCGTGGAATTTGCAGATTTTGCCACTTCCCGATAACCGTTCCAAGTCAAACAGGATCTAACATGGACTTCGATGAAATCATGAGTACGATGTCCGCCGAAGCCATGGCGGCCCATCTAGTCCCAACCTCAGCGTCATCGTGGCGTAAAATGTGTAGGACTTACTCAAAAAAATTTCATACGCCGTTGCACGAAGTCATGTTACTTAGCGCAGAAGAAGTAGCACTCCATGTGTTCGAGGATAACTTGGACGAGCAGGAGGATAGTGACGGACTTCTTGAAAACATCCTGGATTTGGTCTATACCCTCAGTGATCCGGAATATGCTGCGGCCAAGGAAGCCGAGCTTGAAGAGTTTATTGAAGTTGCAAGAGAAGAAGAAATCGAGCGGATTAAGGCCGGTCGTCCGATCCATCCGTCATTGCGGCCTGACGCTGACCCGGTGTCTCGTCATCAATCGCAAGCAGGTACTGCACGCTCTGAGAAAAATTCATCCGACGTAGATTCAATTCAGCGGCCTGTTGAGGGTGCCATACCACGCGCTGGGGTTGTGGATCTGACTCACTTGGATGAGAACGAAAACGAACGTTAGGGCTTCCGATGTATTTGACCAGTTCTTTCATTACTGGTCGCGGGTAGTCGCCGTCTTGAACACGTCTATAACCCTCAACATCGCAATGGTGTAGCATTTCGTTTTCGGGACTATTTTTACCGTAGAAGTGACCATCATAATAGGCCGCCCAGCATAGCATATTGCCCTTGCCGTCAAACTTCTCGACCACGTAAATTGTTCTCGGATACTTGCGGTCAACGCCAGTGACTAGATTGCCTGGTCTAAGTTTTTTCATATCCACCAATCATCCATAGATTCGTCGTGCTCTTTGGCCTTGGCCTGCATGCGGTCCAACTCTTCAACGAAGAGATCGATTTTTGGTGAGCCGTACTTAGGTTCAAATTCGGCGCGATTGTCGATAAGTTGTACGACTTCTAAGTTTCTTTTGTAAACTTGGGTTTCTCTGCCGTCGAACAGGCGTATATAACATGCCACGGGCCCTTCATCTAGGACCGTCCCCATTTTTCCGCCTTCTACCGTGACCATATTGATCATATCAAGACCGATGTAGCATCCCTCATGGTTTATCAATCGAACAACATCACCTTTCTTCATAGAGCCCGTTCCTGTCTTTGCCGAAGCTAAAATTGAATTTTCGATCTGGGCTTATCAAAACACCACTCAAGTTGGCTCCAGTGTTGCGTCCCGCAATTCGCCGGTCCACATTAGGGTCTTGACTCGGTTTGCAACATATTCGTGTTCCAACTCTACGTTGGCCCAGCGTCGGTCCGTGGCGATAAAGCCTTTTCTCTCAAGTTTGCGGACGTACCGTAAGGCCGACACCAGCATGTCGATCTTGGCATAGATAACAAAAGCACGCATGTCCACCGTGACTGGTACGCCGTGCTTTTCCTCCATTGCCAGAAGGTTGACCAGCAATAGAGTTTTACCGCTGTCTTTGGCGTTGGCATTGAATTTAATCTCTTTGAGAGACTTCAAAATTTTGATTTTCATTTATCCTTCTTCCTCATCAGTTTGATCGCCAGGTCCGTCGAGTAATATGGGCGGGAACGGTCTCATTTCAGTCAACGGGTCCTGTAACGGATCTGATATTGTACCAGACTCAGGTTCCCAGTTAAAACGCCACCGCTCGTTGATCATGCGGGTTGAACCATCAGCCATGCGCTGTGGCCGTTGCTGCATCCACTTCGGCGGCTTGATCTTATTTTGAGCCATAGTCTCAAGAATATCCGCCACCAACATATCTAGCCGTTCCTCAGATGATCTATTCGTCGATTCGCTGCGGGCCGCCGACATGCGGATGGTACGCTTGAGTTTTTCGACAAATTCACTTTTCTTCATGAGGCTTCCTTATCCTGACGTAAACCTTGCCTCTGCAAGCAGGATTTTTGTCATCGGCACGTTTTACATTTCCGCAATGTTTACAAACTTTTCTACCATTGTAAGAAATCCAATCGTGCCCCTGACTATCTCCGTAGTCAACGTTGCTCAGGCTTCCCTTCCCTCGTGGGCCGGTTCCTCAGTCACTTCCGGCTGAGGCGCCGCGAGGGGTGCCTCAAGTTTGCTTCCGCCGTTAAACTGTCCCGCGCCGATACCGATGCGGTGGCTCTGATAATGCGAGCCTTTCTTGCTTCCGTGGGCCGACTTGGACTTTTTGATCTTGTCCATTTCGATCACGAGAGTCGCCTGGTCGAGTTTCTTCGCGTTAGCCGCGCAGTACTCTATTGAGTTGGCAACGATGTTCTCCAGGTCCGAACCTGAGAACCCATCGGTAGCTTTCGCGATTGCCTTGAGGTCCACGCTTTCGTCCACTTTGCCGTTCTCTTTGGCCTTTTTCGGGACCTTCAACTCCAGGATCTTTACCCGGTCGTCCTCCTTCGGAAGCTGAAACTCGATGTGTTGGGCGATGCGTCGGAGCAAAGCCTCATCGTAGTTTTTGAAGAAGTTTGTGGCAAAGATCACCACGTTGTTAAAACGGTCCAGTTCTTGCATGAGGACGTTCCGGTTTTGGTTAACTGAGTTTTCATACGCCTCGCCGGTATGCTCGATGCGCTTCGAGAGCATCGAATCGGCCTCGTCGAAGAACAGCATCGCTCCAGCCTTCTCGGCATCCTTGAACGCCGCCCGGATGTGCTTGGCCGTATCGCCGACCCACTTCGAGATCATGCTTGCATAGTCCACTTGCATGATCGGCTTATTCAGTTGTCGGGCGAGGGCGCGGGCCGCCATCGTTTTGCCGGTGCCGGGGGGGCCGTAGAAATTCATCGCGACCTTGCCCTGCATGTGGCGAATGTCGCCGAGTCCCCAAACTGTTTCCAGTTCGTCTTTCAATTGAATTTTCTTCACGCCGGTCATGATCGTGTCAACGATCTTGGGGTCCAGGATGAGACGGCTGAAATCGTCCTTCTCGGTCGGCTGGTAAACCAGGCTTCCCGATTCGAGGCCCTCGCCGTTGGCGCCGCCTGCACCGGATTGCTCCTGCACCTGGGTGCGGATGCGCTCAATTGCGCGAGGATCAACCGGGGTGTAGTTTTCTCGGAAGCCTCGGAAGCCGACTCGGGCTGCGAAGCCGTCGCCAGTTCTGTGGCGCTCCAACTCGGGGATGTAGTTAAACACCCGCTCCAGGTAAATGTACTGGTCGTCGTTACGGACGACACGGTAGATATGCTTGGACTCCGTGTTTACGAAGTAGAATTCCTGTTCTGGTCTGTTATCGCCTGGTGGCATGTTTTCCCCTTTTTTGGAACGGTTTTTAGGAAATCTTGAATACAATCAAAAACATCGTTATCATTTTGTTCTCTCGCGACCAACTCAAAATACTTTGCCTCGTAGTTCCAGCGACCTCTGTTCTCGGTCACGTAGATCCACTGGACCTGAGGTGACGTGAGGTCCGGCCCATTGTCGCCTCTCGGTGGAGCATACCGAATGCGGCTTATGGTGTACGCCGCATTGGTCAGCAGCAGGCTCTGAGTGCTGTACCTCGGGTCCATGCCGGTGCATCTTACGATGTCACCCTCTCTGAAAGGCAAGGTCCGAACGAGGTCCATGTAAATACTCCTAAAAGAACAGTTTTCAATGCAGCTTCGAGAGATCAGGTTCGAGATGCATGCCCACCAATAGGTTGGAGCGTATCGCCTCATAGTCTGTCCCCTCGGCGATGGTCATATCGTTGACCTTTGCCTTGTACTTGTTATCCTCTAGTACTAATGAGAATTTTACCCTACTAGCACCCAAAAAGATAGTGAAAAATTTCTCCTGTACTTTCATACCCTTCCCTCCGGTCGGCCCTTGATCCAACGTGCGTATTTGAACAGCCAAGTTGCCATTTTCATAGCTAACTCCGCTTGTTGCTCGTTGGATAAGTGTTTGAACATATCAAAAACTCCAAACAGTTTCACACCGCGTTCCGCCCTGAGGTCTTGGCCGACCGGCTGCGTATCATCCCGCCACACGCGCTCATGTACCCTGATGACTTCTACGTCATCGAATTTGAGCGCATGGGGTTTTGATCGCCGGTCCCTACCTGCCACGTAATGCTTCCCTCGCAAAGATAGCCTTAATACTACCTGGAAACTTGGCCTCGGCGACCATCATTGTGATCTCTTTCGGTTCGCCCTTAGCCTTGTCGTCGTCCCACTCACCTAAATAACTTCCCGCCCATTCCATGCGTCTCGTGAAGGGATTGCGAATCCATTGTTCCATGTACATTTTCGATTCGCCCTTGTTTGAGACGCCTCTCCAGAGGACCGCGTGGTCCTTGCCAGCCACGAAGAATCGGTTGATTTTAACCGGCAATCGCCGTCGCTGGAGTTGCGGGGCGGGCTTTTTGCTAGCCTCGTCCCATCCTGCTTTGAAGGCTTTCAAGAATTTTTTGACCATTTTATACGTCCTTGCCACCTTTGCGCTTGTCAACGATAGTGTCGAGCAAGCCAAAGTCCAGGGCCTCAGCCGCACTGAGATAACGGTCGCGGTCCATTGCCGTGGTCAAGGTGTCGAAGTCACGGCCCGTATGCTTGACGTAAATTTGCGTCAACTGTTCTTTCAATTTTGACATTTCGCGGGCGTGGATTTCAATGTCACTCACCTGGCCCTGAATACCACGTCCCATGATAAGGGGTTGGTGGATCATGACTCGTGAGTTGGGCATGATGAACCGCTTGCCTTTGGTGCCCGCCGCGAGCAACAGAGAGCCCATGCTTGCAGCCATGCCGGTGCAATACGTGCTCACGTCGCACTTGATGAACTGCATGGTGTCGTAGATCGCGAGTCCAGCCGACACCGACCCACCAGGCGAGTTGATGTAGAGATGGATATCCTTGTCGGGGTTTTCCATTTCCAGGAAGAACATTTGGGCCATGATGCTGTTGGCAACGCTATCGTCGATAGCCGTGCCCAGCATGATGACGCGCTCTTTAAGGAGCCGTGAGTAGATATCGTAGCTTCGTTCGCCTCGTGACGTTTGTTCAATCACGATTGGAATAAGGGCCCCTTGTGCGTCTTTCATGCAGTTTTTCCTCCTGACATGAGAAATAGGTTTTTGTACGTTTCCGAATCTCTTTTGTGCCGCTCAATCTCTTTCGATAGAGCGCGGAGTCTTTGCTTCATTGCCGAGATATCGTCCTGTAACGATGCGTTCTCAACGATAGCCGACTCGTACGCGTCAATCGCTTCCTTTAACAATCTATCTGTAGTGTACCACGTCTGACCTTCGCTCGGCAAGTACGCTCTCAAAATTGAGACGAATACTTCCGGACTCTTTTCTTCATTTTCGTGGATTGGTCTCATTTCGTCGCCGTCAGCCTTTTGTATTGACGTGTGCCGGGCTTGGTACGGGCCAGTTTATCGGTCAGGGACAGCTTGTCATAGGCGGCTTGTCGCGCCTCGGCTTCGGCCCGTTTGACTTCTCTGCGTGCGCGTGTGTTTTTAAGCATTCGGGGCCCCTTTTAGGATTTCTGTCTCAATGAGGATTGCTTTAAGCGCCTCAAACTTCTCGGGTTTGTCGTGCAGGGCCGCCGTGACGCCCTGGATGAGAGTATGTTCGGTTACGTCATTCTTGGTCTTGGAGTCCAAGACCTTGAAGGTGCCAACCGGCAATGAAAGAATTTCGGCCAGCGTCACGTACTTGGACTCTTTGGTGTCGTATAGCTTGCGGTTTTGATACCGAATGAAGAGTCGTTTGCCGTCCGGCGAGCCTTTCTTTTTATCGAAGAAACGCTTCGGCATGTGGGCCGTAATATCGTCGATGATGCCCATCCGTACCGCAGCGGCGTGAGCATTGTATCCGTATCGGCGAAATTCAGTGAGCGTCTTGTATTTGAGCGCCTCAGCCGTTAGCATTTCTTTCGTCCATTTCACTCGCCCCACCTTTTGGGGGGCGTCGGGCGCCGCCTCGAAGAATTCTGGAGCATAGAAAAAACGTCCGTTATTTTCTTCAACGTAAATGTTGCCGGGTTCCGAGATTCGGCTGATTGTATAGACCTGACCGATTGTCAGCTTATTTTGATACAATTCGTCCATTCCAATGCAGCGGACCTTCTGTCCAACGCGGAAGTTACTTCTCGGCATTTTTGCTCCTTTGGGGATCTTTATCCAGCATGTTCAAACGTCTCACCTGCGACACCGTAGATGACGTATTCGTTGGCTTCCGTGTAGAAAGCCCTTTTAGCTGCGCTTTGAGCCATCTCATCGACTTCGCGCTTGAATAGGCCAACCTTATGCACGTAGCGGTGGAAGCCCTTCCAATCGCCCGTAGTGCGGCCACGTTCCAGATTGATCATGAGTACGCGCTGATGCACGGGCTTGCTGAGTTTGATTGTAACATCGCCCCGCATGAGCCCTTCAATGATATCAGTTAGTGCCCTGTGAACGGCTTCCCGTTGCTGGGCTTCGCTGAGGTCCTCAAATCGTTTCATTACGCGCCTTTATCGAGTCTTTCCAAGACTTCTTCTCTGAGTATTCCAGAGTTATTTTCAACCATACTAAGCAGATTGTCAAGGATTGTCATTTCTTTTTGGGTTACCGGATCGCCGGTCCTGGGGTTGCCGTACTGCATTAGATACAGCATGATATCGCTGGCGCTCTCCATGCTGTATGGCATCTCCGTGATTTCCTGTTTTGAGAAAATGTTCACGACCTTGGCAAGTTTCATAGGCCCCCCTAGTTCAGTTCGTCCTCGTCCTCGAATTCGAGGTCATAGTCCAGTTCTTCAGTTTCGATGCCTTCGGCCAGGTATTCAAAGATCATATGCTTCAGTTCTTCCCGGTCGAGTATTTCGTCACCTTCAATATCGAATTCGATCTTTACTTTGACTTTCATGGGGCCTTCCTTTACGGACACTTGTCCAGATACTTGCATTCCATTTCGCCCGCCACTTCATTCACGCGAGCTACGCCTTGTTTGATGTTGTCGGGGGATGCAATGTTCAATTTGATAAGGTTTACACGCACTTCCCAGAGGTCGCCGGATCTCGGGATGCAGAATAGCAGCCAAAGGAACGTAGAAGTAAATGCCAGGTTCCTAAAGACTCTCTTGACTCTCGCAATCTCGTTGTTGGGTACCTCGCCGACTGTCAGGACCACAAATGCGATTAGGGCCATGATAGCCGTGGGGATCGCCACTCCGAGGAATAACCAGTGAGCGTTGTCCATGAACGCAAGAATAAATTCTTTGAATGTCATTTTGACTCCGCTTTGATTGAGTAGGGGATGCCCTGTTTATCGACCTGACCAATAGCTGGAGGTGTTTTGATCACTTCATTTTCGCTTTTGAGCGCGTCCACTTCGTTACTGAATTCTTGCATCATGCGGGATGTAGGGGCGCACATAAGTAGTCCCAGGAATATGGACATTGAGCCGAAACTCTTGGCCAGAGAAACGAATTCAATTTCGTGGTATTCTTGAGAGGAAATGATAGCCAGGACTCCGCATGCGAGGGTGAGTCCCACAGCTACTATGAACATGATCATAGCGACAAAATGTAGGTTCCCCGAAAACGCTCCGACCAGTTCAAACCAGGACATGGTTCCCCCTAAGAAAGTATCGCCCAAATGATCGCGTAGTGCGTCAGGTGATGGGCCATCTGATCGGCGCCCAACGCCCACCAGAAGAAGGTATTTGAGCGGAGGTCTTTAGTCCCCATCTCCTTGTATGCTTCCAGTGTCTTTTCGTCCACCCTATCAGATGGCATCGGTTCGCCGCTTGCGATACTCATACCATCTGACATTCGTTTGGCCATTAGGTACCCTGATGGAGTCAGGGGTTTGAATCGTCCGAGCAGGCTCGGGCTGGCCTTGATTCGATCAATCAAAAAATGCATTCCAATATCGAAGAACCCAAGCCACAGTGCGAGGCTAGGGCGGTATGCCAAAACAATCATGTACGTTGCCAGTCCATGAACCAAGCTATGCGCGAATAAGGGCATCACGAAATCTGGAAACTTCTTGAATTTGCCCAGCATCCAACTACCCTGGAGAGGGTAGTCGCAAATGAAATGCTTGATTTGATACAGAACCAGCAGGGTAAAGATCACAATTGCTCCTTAGATGCCACCGGAGCCGGTGCGTGAGTTGCGAAAGTCCTCGATCTCGCTGACAATCGCGCTCAGGCGCTCATCTTGCCCCATGTCCGCGTCGTGGTGCATACCGTGACCGCCTTCTGATGCAGAATGGATCTCGGCGCCCTGGTCCGTGGTGTCGTAGGATGTAGTCGCCGTTGACGTACTCGAACTGTCCGACGCGACTCTTCCCGGCAGTTCCCGGTACTTTGGGATCGCATCGCTCTCGGGATCGGTTTCGGTGAACCCCTCGTAATCGCGGTATGAACTGCCTTCTGCGGATCGGCTTGAGCCGGACTCAGAAGAAGCGCCAGTACTCGGTGTCCCTGTCGCTGATTGGTTTTTTTTTCCGCCGTCAATCGCAGTATATCCGTTTCCCTTCCACCCGTGGC
>Ga0335069_10004062_pt1 | contig 21860 bp, 17 predicted proteins | sample Lox_Sample_11_FD_206714 | JGI IMG/M metagenome (GOLD analysis project Ga0335069, IMG submission 206714) | Soil microbial communities from Loxahatchee National Wildlife Refuge, Florida, United States - Lox_Sample_1.1 | ecosystem: Environmental > Terrestrial > Soil > Wetlands | place: USA...
GGCAGGTGGCTATAGGGGCGGGGCTCAATCCTTCGGTCGGTGCCATGACGGTCAATAAGGTCTGCGGTTCAGGGTTAAAGACCGTCATGGTTGCCGGCCAGGCCATCCAATGCGGTGATGCCTCAGTCATCGTGGCCGGGGGGACCGAGAACATGTCCCGCGCGCCCTACCTCCTGGAAAAGGCGCGCGGGGGCTATCGCATGGGCAATGGCGAACTGGTTGATGCCATGATCAGGGACGGCCTGTGGGACGTTTATAACAACGTGCACATGGGCACTTGCGGGGACCGCTGCGCGGAACGCTACGGCTTCACCCGGCAGCAGCAGGACGATTTCGCCGTCGCGAGCTTCAAGCGCGCGCAGGAAGCCACGGCCAAGGGCATCTTTGCCCGCGAAATTGTGCCGGTGCTGGTCAAAGCCGGGCGCGAGATGGTGACCGTGGCGGAGGACGAGACGCCCCGCAAGTTCAATGAAGAGAAGCTACGCAAGCTGCGGCCGGCCTTTGGTGAGAAGGGCACGATTACCGCCGGCAACGCCTCGAGCATTAACGACGGGGCGGCGGCGGTGGTGGTCCTCTCACCGGAGCAGGCGAAGGGCCCGGGAGTCAAGCCCCAGGCGAAGATTCTCGGCTACGCCAGCTTCTCACGGGAGCCGGAATGGTTCACGACCGCGCCCATCGGCGCCATTTCCCGGCTGCTGAAGATGCTTTCGCTGCAGGTGGACGACGTGGACTTGTTCGAGATCAACGAGGCGTTTGCCGTGGTGCCCATGGCCGCGATGAAGGAGATCGGCATTCCGCACGAGAAGGTGAACGTTCATGGCGGAGCGGTGGCCCTGGGCCATCCCATCGGCGCCAGCGGCACGCGAACGTTGGTCACGCTGCTTAACGCGCTCAAAGAGCGCAACGCCCGCGTCGGGATCAATGCGCTGTGCATCGGTGGCGGCGAAGCCGTGGCGATGGCCGTCGAGCTTTGCTGAGCCGCCCGATTGCAGCGGGGCGGAACAGGCCGCGGGCGAACACGGCGACGGCGGGTCTTGCCGGCCTGGGACGAGCAGGACCCCGCCCGCCGGAGCTTGTGTTCTGTCAGAAATAGTCCAGGCTACCCTTGGGTACCATAGGAACCGGAGATCATGAGCGAGGACTCACAACGCACGGCCGAGCAGGCGGCGGCCTTCCAGAAGATCTGGGTGGACTCCGTCACCAAGACCATGCAGACGCTGTTCACCTTCAACCCCGAGGCGGTGCCGCCCGAGATCGCGCGCCAGATTCGCCGCGGCATCCTCGAGGCCCTGGCCAAGTCCTGGGACGAGTTCATGCGCTCGCCGCAGTTCCTGGAGGGCATGAAACAGTGGATGGACCAGGCGGTCACCTTCCGCAAGATGAGCAACGACTTCGTGGCCACCGCGCGCAGCGAAATGCAGGCCACCTCACGCGATGACATTGACACCGTCATGCTCACCGTCCGCCACATGGAGAAGCGCATCCTCGACCGCGTGGACGAGTTGGCGACCCAGGTCGCCGACCTGTCGAACCGGGTGGGCCATTCCCCCGGCAACCGCCAGGCCGCACCGGCAAACCCGGCCCGCAAGCGCCGCCGCACTCCCCGCCAGCGGCAAGGCGCACACTGAGGGAACGATGAACCCCGGCACAAGCTCCACCAACCCCTGGCTGCAGTGGCAGAAGGCAGCCATGGACGAAACGCTGGCCGCGGTCGGGCGCATGTCCCACTGGCCCCTGCTCCTGGAAAAGGCCCGGCACGTGCGCAAAGGCGTCACTCCCTCGGAGACGGTTTACGAGGAAGACCGCCTCAAGCTGCGCCATTTCATTAGCGACGGGGAACCCCGGTTCCGCACGCCGCTGGTCTTCATCTACGCGCTGGTCAACCGCCCCTATATCCTGGACCTCAAACAGGGCCGCAGCGTGGTGGCCCACTTCGTCGAGCAGGGTTTTGACACCTACCTGGTGGACTGGGGCGTGCCCCTTAACGCCGATCGCCACCTCACGCTCGACGACTACATCAACGGCTACATGGTCAACGTCCTGGATTTTCTCCGGCAGCGCAGCGGGACTGACAAGGTCAACATCCTGGGCTATTGCATGGGCGGCACCATGAGCGCCATGTTCACCGCCCTGCACCCCGACTGCGTTCAGAACCTCATCCTGCTGGCCGCGCCGATAGACTTTTCGAGCCAGGACGGCCTGCTCAATCTATGGACGCGCCCCGAGTACTTCGACGTGGACCGATTCGTGGACGCATTCGGCAACGCCCCGGCGCAGTTCCTGCAATCCATCTTCCTGCTGCTCCGGCCTGTGGGCAACCTCATCGAAAAGCCCATCAACTTCTACGAGCACATGCACGAGGATAAGTTCCTCGATGACTTCCTGACCACCGAAAGCTGGCTCAATGACAACATCCCCGTGCCCGGCGAGGTGTACCGGCAGTTCGTCAAATTCCTCTACCAGCAAAACCTCCTGACGCAGAACCGCATGCCCGTGGGCAAGCGCATCGTCAACCTGAAGAACATCACCTGCCCCGTGCTCAACATCATGGCGTCGCAGGACGACCTGGTGCCCTGCTCGCAAGGCACGCCGTTCACGGACCTGGTCGGCTCGACGGACCGCAGGACCATTCTGCTGCAAGGCAGCGGCCATATCGGCCTGGCCATCGGCGGGCGGGCGCAGCGGGAAGTCTGGCCGCAAGCCTGCGAGTGGCTCGCCCAGCGAACGAGCTGAATGGCTTTCCGGTAGCGATGCCTCGCCGAGGCGTCCGGGTGCGCCCGAAACGGACGCCTCGGCGAGGCGCCCCTACCAAGTGAAGGTCAGCGATAGGATGCGCTCCTGCGCCCACATCCTCCTCTTTCCCGCTTGCCTGCCGCCCCGCGGGCCCTACCCTCGGAGCACCGTGCCCGGTGCCCGTCCAAATGAATGCCATTCTCCTCAAAGCCGTGCGCTGGAGCGGTTGGCCGCTCCTGCCCATCATCCTCCTGTTCCTGTTTAGCGGCTACGTCATGGATGGCCGTTATGGCCTGAGCAAACTGCTGGACGAGAAATCCGCCCTGACCTTCCACCGCATGTTGCATCTGCCCCTCATCGCGCTGGTGCTCGTGCACAGCCTCCCTGCGACCTATCTCGCCCTGCAGCGCTGGGGCTGGATCAGGCGCTCCGATTCCAGCGCGGCAATCCGCTGAATTGCACGCCGGTCCCCGCCTGAACGCCGCCCGGGCTTCCGGCTCAGCCGATCTTGCGCAGCAGGCTCCTGGCCCGGCGGATCCACACGCGGTCCCGCTTGCGCTGGAAGGCCGGACCGTGGGCGTCGTCGGCAAGCACTTCCTCGAGCTGCGCGCGGGCAAGGCCCGTTTCATTGCGCGCCAGGTAGAGTTCGGCAAGCTGCACTTTGGCGCGCGGGTAGGAGTGGCCTTCCGTCACCTCCCGCCACAAGACCAAGGCCGCATCCGCCTGGCCGAGGGAGGACAGGGTCTCGGCGAGGGCCATTTGCGTGTAGCCGTAGTCGTGTTTCGGATTTTCGGCCACCACGCCCTCGAGCAGCGGGCGGGCCTCAGCCGGCCGCTTCTCGCGCAAGAGGCATTGTCCGAGGTGGGCCCGGGTATCAATGTCCTGCGCGTCGCGCTCCAGGGCGGCGCGATAGCTCGCCTCGGCTCTGTCGAGCTTGCCTTGCTGGAAATAGAGATCGCCAAGCTGCGAATAGTGATGGGCCTTGTCCAAATAGTGGATTTGCGCCTGGAGCTCCTTGATGCGCCGGCGATCAAACGCCCCCGGCAGCTCGAAGCCCTGGGTTGCGGACGCGGAGGCGGCAGCCCGGTACACGAAGAGATAATACAACACGGCCGACAGGCCCCAGCCGATGCCGATGAATAGCGCCCACAGCCATTCCCGGCGGCGCACGGCGTCAATCAGCATCCATAGTTGGAAGATCGAGATGAGCGCCCACCACGGATTCTCCAGCCAATACTGCACACTGTGCAGATTGGAGATTAGAGAAGCCAACATTCCCGAATTCTAGCGGCCCGTGGGCTCGAACGCAACGCGGCGGAGAGAGCGCCCTCCAGGTAGGGACGCCTCGCCGAGGCGTCCGTTTCCGCCGCACCCGGACGCCTCGGCGAGGCGTCCCTACCCAGCTAGTCTCTACCCCGAGCCCGCCCCTTGCGCCGCCGTGCGGGCAGCCGGGACATCGGCCTGGCTCTGCAAGAACGCATCCGCCAGCCCCTGCAGGTGCCGCTCCAGCGTGAAGCTCCGCAGGAAAATATCCCGGAACCCCTCGCCACTCTCGCGGGTCATCAGCGCCAGCAACGCATCGGCCAACTCCTGCGGGGAACGGATGCCCACCAGCCCGGGGTAGCCCGCCGGAAACAGCTCCGGGAGTGACCGCCAGCGCGTCGTGAGGATGGGCAGCCCAAAGGCCATAGCCTCGATCAGGTTCACCGGCTGGTTCTCGTTCTGAAAGTAGGTCGGAAAGCAAAACAAGTCAGCCTCGCGGAGCAGGTTGTTCTTCTGGTCGCCGGAGACGAACCCCAGATACTGCACCATCTGGGCCACCGCGGGCACGGCCATGAGATGCGTGAACTCGGATTCCTCCGCGGCGGTGACAAAGCCGCCGGCAATCAACAGCCGGATCGAGACCGGGGCCTGCCGTTCGCTCAGCCGCTCGGCTGCCAGCGAGGCCGCCGCCAAGGAGTCGAACAGCCCCTTCTCGCGCGTGCAGTGCGCCAGGTATAGCACTTTGACTACGTGCGGGTCGCCCCCGGCGGCCTGTTCTTCAGCCGCGCTAAGCCTTCCCCCTGCCAGGAGCTTGCATCGGGCCGCAAAGCGCGCCTGCCGCCGCGGCAACACCTCCTTCTCGAACCGGGGCGCCGGGTCGGGAATGCCGTTGCTGACTACGCGCACGTGCCGCGAGAAGAGCTTCTCCGCGTCGGCTCGGTTATACCGCGAGAGCACGATGCTCAGGTCAACCTGCTTCATGAGCCGATACGTGATGGACCGGTGGCGCATGCCCACCACGATCTCCAGCCATTTCGCCAGGCCCGCCGCGTGCCAGTGCAGGACCATCCGCTTGAAGAAGGGCCGGCAAATGAACATGACCACCCAGTCGCGATACAACGCGCTGCGTTTCCCCGGCGCCGGGATGTAGTAGAATGTCGTTACCCCATAGCGGAACCGGCACCAGATAGCCTGCAGGCAATACCAGAGCAGTACGAGGAACTTCCCGACCCGCAGGTCGCCAATCTCCTCCAACCGCCGCGATAGCCGGGCGTTCACATGATAGCACTCGATCCCAAAGTCCCCGCCCGCGGCTGCCGCGTCCCCCGAGCTTTGCCGCCCGCCAGCGGCCGCGGCCCGGGCCTTGCGCCGCTTCCGGCGGTCGCCGCCGAAGCCCTCGACCATGAGCTGCACCATATAGCTCTGGCCGTGATGCGGCGGCGGCGTGTGCGCAAAGACCAGGAGCTTCATGGGGGTTTCGGCTCGCAGCATTGATCAGGAGCTAAACTTTGAGCATAATCCATCCTCTATTGCAGCCGTCTGAGAGACAAGTCAAAAGCGCGCGCGCTAACGTGCTGGGAGTGGGCATCAGTGCCATTAACCTGGACGTGGCGGTCACCGCCGTCGCACAAGCCCTCGAATGCAAGGCCAAGGGCTACATCTGCGTAACCGGCGTGCATGGCATCAGCGAAGCCCAGCAGGACCCCGCCTTCCGCGCCATTTTGAACCAGGCCTTTCTCAACACGCCCGACGGCATGCCCACGGTCTGGATGGGCCGCTGGCAGGGCTTCCACGACATGCGGCGCGTCTATGGCCCCGACCTCATGGAGCGGGTATGCGAGTTCACCCGAACCCGCGGCTACACGCATTTCCTCTACGGCGGCGCCCCTGGCGTGGCGGAGGCCCTGAAGAACCGCCTCGAGCAGGTCTTCCCTGGCCTGAAAATCGTCGGCACCTACACTCCGCCCTTCCGCCCTCTGACCCAGGCCGAGGAGACTGAACTCTCCCGCCAGGTCGGCCAATTGAAGCCGGACATCATCTGGGTGGGCCTCAGCACGCCCAAGCAGGAGAAGTTCATGGCCCAGCATTGGCAGAAGCTGGATGCCACGCTTTTCTTCGGAGTCGGCGCGGCCTTTGACTTCCTGGCCGGCCGTATGCGCCAGGCCCCCCGCTGGATGCAGCGCAGCGGCCTCGAATGGCTCTTCCGCCTCGCCACCGACCCAGGCCGCCTCTGGAAGCGCTACCTCAAGAACAACCCAGCCTTCATCTTCCGCGCCTTCTGCCAGGTCGCACGCTTGCGGACCTATTCGCTCGAATAGGCGCCAACGCAGTCTTGAGTCCAAGGCCCACTCAGTCTTGAGTCTAAAGCCTAAGGTCTTGAGTCGTAGCGAGTTGCACGACTCAAAACTCTAGACTTTAGACTCAAGACTGATCCCCCCACCCTCACGCTGGCGCCTCCCGTAACTCGCAGTGCCCCCCACTAAACCCGCCCTAAACCCCTCGTATACCCCTCGTATTCCATATACGAGGGGTATACGAGGGGCATACGAGGGGTATACGAGGGGTTTACTGGGGGTTTACGGGGGGATATGGCCAGGCCAGCCTGTGGACCGGGTGCAGGGAGAGAGATGATCGGTCGGATCGGTCGGATCGGTCGGATCGGACGCGCCGGCAGGAACGAGCCGGTTCAGCCCAGAAACTCGTGCACTACGGCGCCGAGGCGGGCGATGCCGGCGGTGACATTGGCCTGGGTGGCGCCACCATAGCTGAGGCGCATTTCATGGTTGGGTTTGCGGCGGGTGGGGTCGTCGGCGTAGCACAGTTCGCCGGGCACATAGATGACGCCGCGCGCGAGGGCTCGCTTGAAGAACTTCGATCCAGGGCTGGAGCTGATGCCCCGGGGGAGGCGCGCCCAGAAATAGAGGCCGCCGTTGGGTTCCCACAATTCCACCTGGGATGGGAAGTGCTCGCTCAAGGCATGGCGCATGACTTGCGCCTTGCGCGCGTAACGGGCCTGCAGTTCGACGAGGTGCTTGTCGTAGCGGCCCGATGAGAGCGCACGAGAGAGCAGTTGTTGCAGGAGGTTGGAGGAGCCGAAGTCGTGGTTGCCCTTGATGCGCATCACGGCGGTGAGAACCGGCTCGGGCACGATGCCGAAGCCGACCCGGGCGCCGGACGTGAAGGGCTTGCTGTAGGTGCCGGCATAGATCAGCCGGTCGTGGCTGCCCTTGATGGCCAGGGCCGATTTCACGTCTTCGCCCTGGAAGCGCAGCTCGCGGTAGGCGGCATCTTCGACCAGGTAAATGGGATGGCCGGCGGCGCGCTCGTATTGACGCAGCAGCTTGAGGGCGGCCTGCTTCTTGGCGAAGCTGGTCGTGAGGCCGGTAGGGTTCTGGAAGTAGGTCACCAGGTATAGCAGCTTGAGCCGCCGCAGCTCGCCCTTGCGCTGGAGCGACTGGAGGACGGACTCCAGGGATTCGAGGGAGATGCCGTCCTTCTCCATCCGCACGCCGCGCGCGCGCACGCCGTGGCTTTGCAGGATGCTCAGATAGACGAAGTAGCTCGGGTCTTCGACCAGCACGAGGTCGCCCGGGTCGCAGAGGGCTTCGGTCGCCATGTAGAGCATCTGCTGCGAGCCGTTGGTGATGATCATGCGCTCGGGCGAGTAAACGCGGCCGGCGGCACGCTGGCCGTCCAGCGCCTGGACATGCCGGGCGGTGAGTTCGCGCAGGACGCGGTCGCCGGGGGTGGTGCCGTACTGGAGGGCGGGCTGGCCGCTGCGGGGCGAGCGCAGGATGTCGTCGAGGAGCGCGCGGACGTCGCTGACCGGCAGGGATTCGTTGTCGGTGAAGCCGGCGGCCAGTGAGATGATCTTGGGCTGGGCCAGCGCGGTGCTCATGAGCCACGAGATGGGTGGCTCTTCGGTGCGGCGGCCCAATTCAGAGAGGACGTGAGTCTTCATGCGTTGCAGACGCCTGCCAGTTGGCCCGTTTTGAGCGTGCTAATCAAGCTTAACCTGCCCGGGGGTGTATCCAGGCAGAGGAGTTTCAACGCAAAGACGCAAAGGAGCAATGGTGCAAAGGTGTTGGAGGTTTGGGTTCATGAGAACGGACGTCACGGGTTGATTGGCATCACCGGAGTCGGGGAAAGGGGCCTTCGCTGCTTTGCGTCTTCGCGTCTTTGCGCCTTTGCGTTGAATTCCGAATGTTGTAGAGAACCAGCAGCCGCATGCATGATCTGGCGCAATTCTTCGGGCATTTCCACCCAATGCTGGTGCATTTGCCCATTGGCGGCCTGGTGCTGCTGGCGGCGCTGGAACTCTCGGCCATCTTCCTAGGGTACAAGGGCATAGCCGAGAATCGGCGGGCGGTGGTGATCTTCGCCACGGTTGCGGCGCTGGTGGCCGCGGCCTGTGGCTGGCTGCTCGCCGGGGGCGGCGGCTACGAATCCAAGCTGCTCTTCCGGCACCGCCTCTTTGGGCTCGGTGTGGCGGCGGCGTGCCTGGGCACGACCGCCCTTTGCGTGTTTAACCGCCTCCGCGCCTACCGGGCGGCGCTGGCGCTGACACTGATCCTGCTCATCGTGGCGGGCCACCTCGGCGGCGAGTTAAGCCACGGGAGCGGGTTTCTGACGCAGTATGCGCCCGGGCCGCTGCGTGCGCTGCTGGGGGCGCCGGCGGCGCCCAAGGCTATCCAGGCTGCACCCGCCGGCGGCGCATCGCTTTTTGCGGAGGTCGTGCAGCCCATCTTGCAGGAGCGCTGCGTGACCTGCCACGGCCCGGAGAAGCAGAAAGCAAAGCTCCGCATGGACAGCCTCGAAGGGGTGCTGCGCGGAGGAGAGAACGGGCCGGTGATCGTGCCCGGCAGCGCCGGCCGCAGCCTGATGATCCGCCGGCTGTTGCTGCCCCCCGAGGACGAGGACCACATGCCGCCGGATGGCAAGCCCCAGCCAACCCCTGCCCAGATCGGTGTGCTTGAGTTGTGGATCAACGCGGGGGCGCCGGGCGGTCCCGGGCCGACTCCACCAGCGTCAGGAACTGCTCCTGCCGAGCCCTGACCTCCGGCGCGGCCGCGACCATTTCGTTGTGGCCGCCCTCCAGCTCGCAAAACAGCTTGGGCTCGTTTGCTGCGGCAAAGTTGCGCTTACTGTGCGGGAACGGCACGGTCTCATCGGTCCGACTATGCATGATGAGCACCGGCACGTGCAGGAGAGGCAGCTTCGAACGCGTATCGTAGCGGATCGTGCCGAGCCAGCGCACAGGCAACCAGGGAAAGTATTCCGCGCCGAGATCGGTGACGCTGGTGAAGGTGCTTTGCAGCACGAGGCCGCCGACCGGCTCGCGCAGCGCCAACTCGGAGGCCACGCCGCCGCCCAGCGACACGCCGTAGGGAATAATGCGGTTGGCGGGGAAGCCTCGGCGGCGGAGCCATTGGTACGCCGCCTGCGCGTCGAGGTAGGTGCCTTCTTCGCTGGGCCAGCCCTGGCTGCGGCCAAAGCCGCGGTAGTCGAACACAAGAACATTCACGCCGGTGGCCAGCAGCATGCGGCAGACATCGAGCCGGCCGCCGATATTGCCGGCATTGCCGTGGCAGTGCAGCACCACCAGCCCGGCGTGCGGGGAATTCGTATAAGCGGGGTAGAACCAGCCGTTCAACTCGACGCCGTCGCTCGCCTTGAACATCACGTCGTCGAAGGGCCGCCCCAGCTCGGCGCCGGTGACGGTGAGCACCCGGTCGGGATGATAGACCTGCGAGTGTTCGAACCAGCGCAGCATGAGTACCACCAGCAGACACGCGATGCCGAGCGCAAGCAACGCTTTTGCGAGCCTTGAGGCCCGCTTCCGCGCGCGCTTGTCCGCGGTTAGGCCGTCCGTATGCAAAGGAAAACCACAGATGGACACCGATGGACACAGATGCACTGCACCAACGGCGATGTGGCCGCCGTCGGGCCGAGGCCATTCCCGGGTGCCGCTAAGATCGCTCCCCGAAACTGCGCCTCCGGGGGTTCATATCTGTGTCTATCTGTGTCCATCTGTGGTTTGAACCGAATGGTTAGCGGTTGAGCTTACTCGATTTCCAACACGACCACGGATTTGGGCGGCAGGGTGGTCCCGAAGCCGGTCTCCGTGGTCTTGAAGGCGCTGAACTCGGCAGGCTTCAAGTTCTCGGGCTGGTCGAAGGTATTGTGGGCGGTCATCTCGGGAGCGGTCAGCACGCGTCCGGAGAGCTTGGTGGCCTTCGCGCCCTGCAGGTCACAGGTCACCTCTGCGGCGGCGTTGGGGTTGAGGTTGCACAACGTCACGTGGACCTTGCCCGCGCCGTCTCGCGAGGCGGAGGCGTTGACCGCGGGAATCCGCTCCGAGCCAAAGCTGTAATCGGCGCTCGCCAACTCGGTCGGGAGCAGCGTCGCGTCGTGGTGCACAGTGTACATCTCGAAGACGTGGTAGGTAGGCGTCAGGATTATCTTCTCTTTGTCGGTAAGGATCATCGCCTGCAAGACGTTGATCATCTGGGCGATGTTGGCCAGCCTCACGCGGGCGGCGTGGTTGTTGAAGATGTTGAGTGAGCTGCCGGCCACAAGGGCGTCGCGCAGCGAGTTCTGCTGGAAAAGGAAGCCGGGATTCGTGCCGGGCTCGACATGGTGCCAGGCACCCCATTCATCCACCGCCAGGGCCACCCGCCGCTGAGGATCATACTTGTCCATGATTTCGCTGTTGCGGTTGACCAGGTCTTCGATGTGCAGGGCGTTCTTCAACTGGAAGAACCAGTCCTCCTCGTCAAAGCGCGTGGCCGAGTGGCTCTTCTTGCCCGAGCCGCAATAGTAATGCAGCGCGAGGGCGTCCATCCGGCGGCCGGCTTCGCGCATGAGCACTTCCGTCCAGTGATAGTCTTCGCCGCCGGGGCCGCAGGCGACCTTGAAGATGCGGTTGTCCCCGAAGTTGCGCACGTAGGTGGCATAGCGTTTGTATTGGTCGGCGTAGAATTCGGCGGTCATGTTGCCGCCGCAGCCCCAGTTCTCGTTGCCGACGGCGAAATACTTGAGCTTCCAGGGTTCGGGATGGCCGTTCTTGGCGCGCAGGTCGGCCATGGGGCTGACGCCGGGGAACGTGATGTATTCGACCCATTGCTGCATCTCGCTGACGGCGCCGCTGCCGACGTTGCCGCAAAGGTAGGGCTCGCAGCCCAGTTGCTCGCACAGGTCGAGGAACTCGTGCGTGCCGAAGTGGTTGTTCTCGGTCACGCCGCCCCAGTGCGTGTTGATCATGGTGGGCCGCTGGTCCTTGGGGCCGATGCCGTCCTTCCAGTGGTATTCGTCGGCGAAGCACCCGCCGGGCCAGCGCAGCAGCGGGACCTTGATGCGCTTGAGGGCGGTGACGACGTCGTTGCGGATGCCGCGGGTATTGGGGATCGGGCTGTCCTCGCCGACCCACAGGCCCTCGTAGATGCAGTGCCCGAGGTGCTCGGAGAACTGGCCGTAGATGTTGCGGTTGATGGTGTCTTTGCCCTGGTCGGCGCGAATCACGAGCCGAGTCGGCGCCGGGGCATCGGCAGCCAGCGCCCGCGGGAGAGGCAGGGCGAGAACCAGAGTGACGAGACCGGAGAACTGTATCCTGTTCATGGGCGTACTTCAAACAAATCCGCCGCACGCGTCAACTCTGTTTTAGCCAGGGCGGCTGCCCCGGCTGCATCCAGGGGCTGTCCTTAGTTTGGTAGGGACGCCTAGCCGAGGCGTCCGTTTCGGGCGCACCCGGACGCCTCGGCGAGGCTTCCCTACCTGAACAAGGAGCGAGCCATCGCCGGCTCGCGGCGGTCCCCTTGCTTCATTGCTGCGAGCTTAGCCCCTCTCAGGACTTTTCGAGCGGATGCTCTTCTTCCTGCCAGTGCTTGGAAACCCGGCCGTTCCAGAACGCGCGGTTCAGCGGATAAACGTCCGGGTCGAAGATGACGTGGTAGAAATGCCAGACGATGATCGCCAGGCAGGCCAGGATGGCCTCGTAGTAGTGGATGGTAGTGGCCACGTCCACCATCCAGCGCGGCAGGAACTTCGTCACATCTATCTTGAACCAGATCACGAGGCCCGTGACACCCATGATGATCGTGCCCCATACCACGGCCCAGTATTCCATCTTCTCCGCGTAGCCGAAGCGGGCGATCTTCGGCTTCTCCGGGCTAAGCCCCGTGAGGTAGCGCGCGTTGCCGGCGACGTCCTTCAAGTCTTTGGCTGCCGGGAACAGGTCCTTTACCAGCTTGCGCCCGTCCTTGTTGGTCAGGATGTAAAACACATGATAGGCGCCCACGGCCAGGAGCACGACGCCCGCGATGCGATGGCTCCAGCGCCGGAACATCTCATTCGACCCCATGGCTTTGGCGATCCACGAGTCCGGCCACTTCAGCGCAAAGCCGGTGACCGCGAGCGTGATGAAGCTCAGGGCGAGCAGAAAGTGTTGCACGCGCTGCGACAGGCTCATGCGCACCACCGACAGATCGGCGCCGCGGAACCGGGCGCGCACCTTTTTGCCGAACAGCAGCAGGTTGTGCGCGAGCATGAACCCGATCGTGCCCACGATGAGCACGAGGTAAATGCGGCGCACCCACCAGTTGATCGTGCCGCCCAGGTCGCCATCGGCTTGGGCGCTCGCGGCGTCCACGTGCACCTTGCTTTGGGCGAAGTTCGCCGTCGCCCCCGGGTGGCACTTGCCGCAGGTCACGACCAGGTTCGTCCTGTAGATGCTGGAGCGCGGGTCGGTGGACGGCAGGATGCGATGCACGCCGTGGCAGCTCGCGCAATTGGCGGCGAGCGTGGAGCCGTATTGCGCCGCCAGGCCATGGTAGCTCTCGAAGAAGGTCTTCACGCGGTCCGGCGGCAGGTTGTATTTGGTGTTCATGCGCTCGGACGCGTGGCAGCCGCTGCAGACCTCGGTCGCGATTTGCAGGCTCGAGCTGGTCTTCAGCTCCGTGATCTTGTGCTCGGAGTGGCAATCGGTGCAGGTCGGCGCCTCGCGGTGGCCCGCCGCCACCGCCTTGCCGTGGACGCTTTCCTCGACGTCCTTGGCCTGCTGGTCGTGGCAGGCGCCGCAGGTTTGGGCGAGCCGGGAGAAGTGCAGGGGCGATTCGGGCGAGGTCGGAGGCAGGATTGTGTGGCCGTCGTGGCAGTCGCTGCAGGTGGCCGCGCCCTTTTGGCCTTTAGCGGCGGCCAGGCCATGGACGCTGGCCCCGTAGCTCTCGCTTTGCTTCTCGTGGCAGTTGGCGCACGCCGCCGCCTTGGCGGGGACATTGTCGTCCGGGTGCTTGGACGTGATGTCGGCATGGCAACTGGCGCAGGTATTGGTCTTGTGGATGGACGCCGTCAGCTTGGCTACGTCCACGTATAGCGAGACTTCCTTGCCCGCGGCATTCGTCGTGGTGAGCGTCTTATCGCCATGGCAGTCCAGGCAGGCGCTGTTCTTGATCTCGGCCGGGGCGGCCGGCAAGGGGGCCGGCTCGTACACGGCCAAAGAGGCAGCCGCCGCCAGGGCAGCCACATATCGCTGAATTGCCATAATTGGACAGCATGGGCGGCAGGTGGTGATCTTACTCTGCATCGCTTGCTGTTTACTTCGCATTTATTGGCTCGTTGACCCGGGCCGCGGAACGAGCGCCGGCACAAGGTCCAGTTCAACTTTGACCCGGGAGCCGCCGGAGCTAAGCTGGCGCCGAAGATGTACGAGAAGCGCAAGGACCGGCTGCTGCCTCGGCGTGCTTTTTATGCGCGGATGGCCCGGAGCCTGTCCCTCGCGTTGGCAATCGTGATGGGCTCGCTGGGCATCGGCATGGCGGGGTATCACGGATTCGAGGGGCTCTCGTGGCGGGATGCCTTCCTGAACGCGGCGATGATTCTCTCTGGAATGGGGCCGGTGGCGCCGATCCAAACCCCGGGCGGAAAGCTCTTTGCAGGATGTTACGCGCTCTTCAGCGGGCTGGCGCTTATTTCAGTGATGGCAGTGATCTTCACCCCGCTCTTTCACCGGTTCCTGCACAAATTCCACCTGGAGACCGACCCCGGGGAAAAGTAGCGCCGTAGGGCCCTACTGCCGGCGTGCCGCCTCGACTTCCGCCTTGGCCTCGGCCAGGTCCCGCCGAAAAGCAGGGCTGGCGAGCAACTCGCGCACAATGGCCTGCCCGAGCACGCGGCCCGCATAAATGTCGGTGGGGAAGTGCTTGCCGATGAGCACGCGGTCCCAGCCGATGTTGCGGCCGATCTCCAGCACGGCTTCCCGCTTGTCCGGAAACAGCTCCGCCATGAGGAGGGCCTCGACAGTGCCGCGGGTGGAATGGCCGCTGGGGTAGCCAAAGCTCGGTTCGCCGTTCCCTAGCGCCAATTGAGGGTCAATCTGGTATGGGCGCTTGCGTTGAAAGTGGTCCTTGGCCGCGTCAATGGGTTTGCCGATGTCCTGGTTCACGCGTTTGAACAAGGCCTCGGTCTTGGGAAGCTTGCCCGGCTGTAGCATCGGGCCGACGGACGGTGCAAACAGGAAGAGGGACAGGCTGGAGTCCTTCGAGGCCCGGGCTTCCTCGGCGGGCGTGCGGCCCTTGAAAACGGCTCGCACTTCATTGAGGTCGGCAGCCTCCTCCTCAGAACCGGCGACCGGCTGGGGCGGCAGCAAGGCCACGGCGTCGAGATGGCCGGGGACCAGGTAGTTGCTCTGCGCCAGGAGCGCCGGGGCGAGACCCAACAGCAGGCCTAGCAACAGGGCCGGGGGATACAGAAGACGCCGGTTGGCGCGAGCCGCCGGCCTAGGAAGATTGGGCTTAGAAATCACAGTTCGTCTCAGACTAGCCACACATTTACCAGCCGGAAGCAGCGCTCGCAACCGCCAACGGAGCGGAGCCCGCATGTCTGCCGGGCGTGGTGAGCGGCAGCGAGTTCCTACAAGATGAGTGACGCTCACGTGGAGTGGTGACGATGAAACCGAAGCACCGCAAGGCAGGAAAGTCCGCACCCAAACGCCCCGTTGCTTTGCAACGTTCTCGCAACGGAGAAAGGAAACCGGGCGGAATCACCGGCAAGGGATTCATGCCGGGCCAGAGCGGCAACCCCTCAGGCAAGAGAGCAGGCACCGTAAGCCCCACGGCAGCACTCAGGCGAGCCTTGACGCGGGCGGACGCGGAACTGATAGCGCAGCGCGTCATTGCCCTTGCCAGGCGTGGGGATGCTCAGGCGCTTAAGCTGCTATTCGACAGGCTTGACCGTCCGCTAACCGGGCCATTGGCCTTGGCCGTGGCACAGGCGAGCGCCAGCGGTGACGTGGCCCCGGCTGCCGTATCAGAATGCCGCGTTCAAATCATCCTGCGGACAATCACCGGGGCGACAGCAACCGAGCGCCGCTACCGTCTGACCCGCACAACGTAAGCCTGCCCGCACCGCCACCGCCAGCGACGCATGTTGAACCGGAACCGGAACCGGAAGCGGAACCCGATATGCCGGGCGTGGTGAGCGCCGCTGTTTTTCTGAAGTCCGCTTAGCGCGACCGTCGAACCGATGGCCTCGATTATGCTGCTTCCCCGTTAAAAACGTCAAAAAATATATCGATGATTCAATTGACATGCAATGCAAGGCGGTTGTATTTGTTAAATGTGAATCGGGAACCACTCCCCTCGCTTTTGAAGGGAAAACGCGGCGGCAGGCAAGTGCTTGCGTTGTATTGGTTTAATCCGCTTGCCTAGATACCAACACGAATACGAACGAATGAGCAAGCTGCCTCACAGCGCCAAAAAGTCCTTAGCGTATCCAGAGGAAACAAATGGGAGCAAGTGGGCTGCTGAGAACCGGAAAAAGGCAAGTGCCTTGAGCGACGCAGAGCGTGTAGCACTTTTTAAGAGCGGTATCCTCCGGCTTTATGGTGGGATCGCAAGACAAGCGGTGCGCTCTGGACGTTAATATTCTCCTCGATTTGGCCGAAGGGCAGGAGTTTGCTTCGGAATTCCTGAAGGTTGCCCAAGAAAAGTACTGTCCCCTGTACGTCACTCCGACAGCATTCATTGAGTTGGAGTTGCTTGTCCGAGATGGCATCCCCCAACGGAAAAAGGCCGCAACAAACGCAATCGCGACGTTTCACAAGTGGGGTGTTAGCGTTTTTGATCTCAAACCAGTCCAGCACGGGTACACCAAAGAGTTCGCCCAGCGGTTGATTCGAAAGGGTTATCTAAGCGAGGAGGAGTATAACGACGGCCTGATTCTAGCAGAGGCCGGTTGCTTCGGCATTCCCGTTCTCGTCACTTCCGATCATCATCTGTTAGACATTCCTCCATCTACTGTGGCAGCCGAACTCAAGGCTTCGGACTTCTGGCCTACCCTCGTTGTAAGACCCCAACAAATTGTCCGAATTGCTTCACGGTACAGGTAGGGTGTCCGTTTGCATGTACGTGGACAGCGCCAGACGCAGTGCCTTACTTGAAAAAGACGTTACGGCCAATAGTTGGCCCTAACGGCTGGATCCGTACGCCGCCGCTGCCCGTCGTTATTGGGTAAAACGGGTGTTTTCCTCACTGTTTTAAGGTGGTGGTAGGAGAAGGATTCGAACCTTCGTAGGCGTAAGCCAGCAGATTTACAGTCTGCCCTCGTTGACCGCTTGAGTATCCTACCGACCCATGGGCGAACCGGTGCTGCATTGTAGCGGCGGCGGCGCTTGGCGCAACTCGATTTCCGCGCCCGCGGGGTATTCCGGGGCGATTTCGTCCCAGCCTTGGATCATTTTTGAGGCTGCGGGCGCACCCAAATCCTCGCCTAAGCCGACGCATTCAGAGGGTTGGGGAGCGCACGCGCCCTCGCGTGCAGTGGCCGGCGCCCTCGCCGGCCAGCGTCTGATTTTGCTATAGGTTTCGTATTGGACTGAGAGGAAGCAGTCGGCGAGGGCGCCGACTGCGACACGCGCGGGCGCGTGTGCTCCCCGGGGAGTTGTACTTCGGGGCTTACTCGAGGATTTGGGGCGCAGTGGTGTCCTTGACGCGCATGCTTCACTTACGGTAAAATCGCCTCAGTTGAGGCCACATGATGATTGGGCTTCCAAGAAGACTTCCGCGCCGGGGGCGGGTCCGAGACCGGCGGCTGACCTCTATGCGGTTGAGGCGTGTTCTGGCCTTCACATTGATCGAACTACTGGTCGTCATCGCGATCATTGCCATTCTTGCCAGCTTGCTGTTGCCGGCCCTGGCGCGAGCCAAGGAAAAGGCCAAAGCCATCGCTTGCAGCAACAACGTGCGGCAGTTGATTGTGGCGGCTATCTGCTACGAGGATGACCAGAAGGTGCTTCCCATCGGATGGCCCGGCACCTATGGGTTGCCGGCGGCCGGCAATATCTGGTACGTGACGCTTCAGCCCTACCTGGGCAGGAAGACCACCAACTTGCAGACCAATAAAGTATTCATCTGCCCCTCCTCTAAGGGCGGCGGCTACTTCGGTTACCTCACCTACGCCCAAAACGACTACATCAACGCCGAGACGCCGGTGCTGATGAGCGCGCGCAATATCCCGCACCCGAGTTGGACGATCCTGTACGCCGAGACGGACGGCTGGGATGCGTGCGCCTATGCCGACACGGACCCTTACGGTGGCAACGTCTGCTATCGCCATTCCGGCGGCAATGAAAACAGCGTCTTTTCGAGCAACCCGGTGGAGGGCGGCGTCACAGGCGGGAAGCCCGTTATGGGCCGCGCCAACTTTTGCTTCCTCGACGGCCATGTCGAGCTGCGCCACACGGGGCCAACCAACATCTTTGATCCCAATTGTCCTATCGCCCCGCCGAAATAGGCTGGCTCGTTTCCTGTTCCCATGATGACTGTTTTGCTTCTGGCGGCACTTGGCGTGTCGGCCCTGGGTGTGGCGGTGAATCGCCGTTGGCGGCTGGCCGGGCAGGCCATGATGATCCTGGGCGGGCTCGGACTGGTCGGCGTGCTGGCCCTGCAGTTCCGGCAAAGCGTCTTCACACCGCAACCCAGGCCGCCCAGTCGCTGCGCCATCGCCGTCAGCACGTGCCTGGCCGATTGCATGATGCGCGACTTGTCGTCCCGCAGCGGAACAGTGGTCCTGCTTTTCCCGGAGCGTCGGGTCATGGACGCGGATACGGAGCAAAGCTACGAGCAAGGGTTCACCCTGCCGCTGCGCCACGGGCGCGGCGACCTGCACCTCAAAGCTATTCACCTTGAAGCCGCCAAGGACAAGGGCGGGCATAGCGTGGCGGGATTCAGACAAGCCTTGGCGCAGGCGCCGGATGCCCTGGCGATCATCTGCTACGCCGGCGTGCCGGCCGAGTTCGAAACCCTGTTTGCCGGGCAGGCCAACCCGGCGCCGTTCTACGCCTTTGATCCTGAGGGAGGCATGAACTGGGTTATCGCCCTTAAACAGGGCCACCTTCGAGCTGTGGTTCTGCCCCGGCCCGGAGTCAACGCTCGCGACATTGAAGGAGCGACCGGCACGCCGCAGGACATCTTTGACCGGTTCTATCTGCTGGCAACGCCGAGCAACGCGGACGAAGTGGCGGCGCAGTTCCGAAAGAGCAGCCGTTGAGTTGAGCCAGGCGGGGCCGGACCGCAAGCCGCGCCCGGCTCGCATTCCCGGGGGCAGTGCGCAAATGCGTCCCCGCCTTCCCGCGTGTGCGAATAGGAGTTGAACAACCCGTAAAACGACCTAGGCTCGCTTTCGTCGTATATGCTTTACCGTCAGGCCGGCAAGACCGGCGAATTGGTTTCCATCCTGGGCTTCGGCTGCATGCGTTTGCCCATTCGCGAAGGCAAGGCCCACCTCATTGACGAAGAGAAAGCGATGGCGATGATCAGCCACGCCGTGAAGAGCGGCGTGAACTATTTCGACACGGCCTACATCTACCATTCCGAGGTGCCGTTCCACGCGGGCCTGAGCGAGGTGTTCGTCGGCTGGGCGCTGAACCAGCTTGCGCAGAAGGTCTTCATCGCCACCAAGCTGCCAAGCTGGTTCATCCAAAGCCGGGCCGATATGAACCGTTTCCTTGACGAGCAGCTCGGGCGGCTGCAGACCCGCCATATAGATTTCTACCTGGTGCACGGCCTGACGGCGGACCTCTGGAGCAAGCTGAAGGGGCTCGGCGCGACCGGCTTCCTCGACGCCGCGAAAGCCGATGGCCGAATCAAGCACGCGGGCTTCTCGTTCCACGACGACGCGCAGCACTTCAAGCCCATTGTGGATGCCTACGATTGGGACTTCTGCCAAATCCAATACAACTTCATGGACCAGGATTTCCAGGCAGGCCAGGCCGGTCTGGAGTATGCCGCCCGCAAGGGCCTGGGCGTGGTCATCATGGAGCCGCTCCGCGGGGGCGGCTTGACCAATCGAGTGCCGGAAGAAGTGCAGTCTGTTTGGGACCAAAGCCCGGTCAAACGAACGCCAGCCGAGTGGGCTTTGCGCTTCGTCTGGAACCGGCCCGAGGTGAGCGTGTTGCTGAGCGGGATGAGTAATATGGCGCAGCTCGAGGAGAACCTGCGGATAGCCGAGGCCGGCTCGCCCGGCTCCCTCTCCGCGCCGGAGCAGGCTGTCATCCAGAAAGCCAGGGCCATCTACGAAGCGAGAACGCGGGTGAAGTGCACGAGCTGCGGCTACTGCATGCCGTGCCCCGAGGGCGTGAATATCCCGGCCAATTTCCAGCAGCTCAACAACCTTGCCATTTACCGCGACCGCCCGGCTGCCGAGTTCTTCTATTTCCACATCCTCACCGAGCAGCAGCGGGCCAGCCACTGCCAGGAATGCGGCCAGTGCCTCGAGCGCTGCCCGCAACACATCCCCATTCCCGACACGCTGAAGGAAGTGGCGCGCGAACTCGAGCCGGCCTGAGCGCCTCCCGGCCCGGGGCGCCCTCTCGCGTGCGCCTCCCGCGTCAGTAGATTTCCGGACACCACAATGGGGTTTTCCCCGACTAACGCGACGCGCGACTCTTGCGTATCTTGGGCAGCAACCGAACGCATAGCCATGAAAACAGCAAGCCCGGACGCCCGAGTCCACGCGACGCAACGCAAATCAATTCCAACTGCTCGCGGCGACACCTCCCAAGATTACGTCCTGAAGCTCTCCGCCCTTTACCATGATGACCAAACGCGAGAGTGGGCGCAGGACGTTTACCGGCTGGCGCGCCAACTGGTCGGCAAGCAATCCGTCCGCGCCACCTGGTGGAACATCGGCGACCTGAACGAACCGGCCGTGCTGGCCGGAGCGGTTTCCAAGGCGATGCATAGCGACGTCATTGTGGTGTCCATGCGCGCCGATTCGGGGCTGCCCCTGGCGTTCTACTACTGGGCCGATGCGTGGCTGCCACACCGCGTGCACGCGCCAGGCGCCCTGGTTGGCCTGATCGGTGTGGCCGATCACGCCCACACCAAATCAGACCGCACCCGGGAATACCTCCGCATTCTCTCCCGCCGCGGCGGACTGGAGTTCCTCTGTGATGAGCGTCCACTGACCAGGCCGTCCGTCGCCGGCCCGACATGGCACGAGGCGGTCGGGAGCGCGGTCCTGCGCACGATGGCTTGTGGCGGGGCCAGGCTGAGTCGGTTCCATCGTACCGGGCGGCTGGCGGCTTAGGCCCGGGCTGAACTGCCCGCGGGCCGAGCCGGCGCTCCGCTCAGTTCGTCAAGTCTTTTAATAACCGGCTTCCTGATTCGAGCGTTCCTGAGTGGCCTTGCTCCTCCTCCGAGTTTGCGGTTGCCGCCCGTCTGCCGGGGCCTAGTATTTAGAAAGCCGCAAAGCAGCCGTCCTAAGACCGAACGGTCCTGGTTGAAAAGCGCGTTAACGAGTTTGCCGCAGGTGACCGAAGACTGCCCGCCTTCCCGGCGGCGCTGGATAACCCGGGGGCTCACCACGTTGCTCGCCGGCATGGTCCTCCTCGGAGCTGCATCGGGGCGGGCGGTTGTCCTCTGGAGTGATCTGGGAGCGACGCTCGCCCACGACACCGGGCAGGGAAGCGACATCCTCGGCGGAGCGGTGCAGCGGGACCACCGCGCCAAGGACACCCTCTATTTCAAGTTCCACGTGGACCCGCTCTCCGACGTGGGCACGGAGGAATACCTGGCGGCGTTTCAGCTTTACGAAGGAGACAAGCCGCGCCTGGCCGTGGGCAACTCGCTCAAAGCCTGGGCCTACAGCGCCTTCAACGCCGGCCAGACCGGCCCATCCAACAATGTGGCCGGCGACTTTGACCTCAACTCCTCGCGCCCCGAATCTCCCAGCGCCGGCGTGTTCTTCTCTTATGAGCTGCCGCACCGGGGCTACGACCGGACCATCGTTTTCAAGGTGGAATACGTGCCCGGCGCGGATGACAAGGTAACCGTCTGGCTCAACCCCGACCTCGCGCCCGGGGCCAACGAAGCGAGCCAGCCGGCGACCCTCACGACGCACTTCACGGCCAACGCGTCCTTCAACCAGATCCGCCTGCGCCACGAAGGTGGCGGCGGCGGATGGACCTTCAGCGACATGGCCATTGCGACGGCGTTCGAGGACTTCGTCATGGGCGCCAACGCAAGCTCGCGGGAGGACAGCGCCGGCTTCGGCGCCGGCGCGCAGCAACTGACCTTCCGCTCGTGGCAACGCGAGCAGGGCCTGCCGCAAAACTCGGTGCGCGCCCTGGCGCAGACTCGGGACGGCTACCTCTGGATCGGGAGCGAGGACGGTGTGGCGCGGTTCGATGGCGTCCGCTTCGTCTCTTTCGGCCTGCGTGAAGGACTGCGCAGCAGCTCGGTGCGCGTGCTGTTGGAAGACCGCCGCGGGGCGCTCTGGATTGGAACCGTGGGCGGCGGCCTGACCTGCTGGCAAGGGGGACAGTTTACGACTTACACCACCACGGAGGGCCTGCCCGGCAACTCGATCAC
>Ga0335069_10004064_pt1 | contig 21854 bp, 19 predicted proteins | sample Lox_Sample_11_FD_206714 | JGI IMG/M metagenome (GOLD analysis project Ga0335069, IMG submission 206714) | Soil microbial communities from Loxahatchee National Wildlife Refuge, Florida, United States - Lox_Sample_1.1 | ecosystem: Environmental > Terrestrial > Soil > Wetlands | place: USA...
CGAGGATCTGGGCCATGCCCAGCTGGTGGAACGAATCCGTCTGCACCGGGAGCGCGCCGATGAGTCCCACGACGAGGTCCGCGTCGCTCGCGGTGTCGTCGCGATCGAGGGCCGCGAGCGCGGTGCCGAGGTCGTCGTCCGCGTCACTCGCCCATGGTTGGATGTGATCGACTTCGATGTGCAGCCCGAGTGACGGCTCGAGGATCCGGTTGGCATCGTCGAAGAGGTCGGCGACGCGCCTCGGCGTGTCGACGGTCTGTCCGAGATAACGGCTGGTCGGGCGCACTCGGACGCGGAACGTGCGATGCGCGGGGGCGGAGGGGCCGTCGCTCGAGGACGACGATGCTGCGATGACGGCCGGCTTCGTGTCCTCCGCCGCGTGCTGCTGGGCGCGTTTCGCCTCGCCCCACCGCGAATCGTAGCCGACGAAGCACGACATCGTGGCAGCGGCCGCGCAGATCGCCATGAGCGCCGTCGCGCGCACGCAGAGCCGTCCCTCGAGCACGGGAGGGAAGCGGAACCTCAGCCAGGCGCGCGGCAGGGTGAGCATCGGGAGCAACAGGATACGCCTCGATGAGCGACGAGTTTGGTCCGTTCGCGCTGGAAGGCGGACCTGGTTGGCTTCAAGCTTCGCTCGATGCTTCGTGGCCCTTTGCCTTTCGCGCTTGCTTCCGTGCTCCTGATCCTCGCCGCGTCCTGCGGTGGCCGGGCGCTCCCTGAGGGCGACGCGGGCGCGGTCACGATGCCGAGCGGGTCGTCCGGCGGCGCCCAAGACAGCTCCGGCAGCAGCGGCGGCTCTTCCAGCAGCGGCGATGCCGACGGCGACGGCGACGGCGGCGTTTCCTTCGACGCAGGGTGTCCGGGCGGCACCTTCAGTGGTGTCATCGACCTCTACACGTGCGCGTCCGATGTTGCCGGTCGATGGGCGGGGTGTGCTGGGTCTAGCGCCGAGACCCTTCACCGGTTTGGGAACAGCCCGGCGGATACCGTTGGCCTCGAGTTCGGGCCCGCGACGATGAGCGGCGGTGGTTGCAGCGCATCCAGCTCGACGTGCGAGGGGGGCAATCTCTACTTCCTCGTGCAGGGACCCACAGGTCTCGTGCGAGGGGAGGGCTCCGAGTACCAGGCCTCCTATGCGTGCTCGGCGGAGTTCTTCTGGCTCTCCAACAGCGGGGCCCGGTCGACCGCGGAGAGTCTCAACGCACCGAACCCGCCATCGACTAATCCGGACCAGCTCCTCATCACGTGGACCGACTGCGACTTCACGCTCATCGAACGGATTCCGTAGCCACCGCCAGCGCGTGCGCCTAGCCGCCGTTTGGCCAGGGTGACCGAGCGCGGCATACTCCGACTCATGAAAACTCGCACGCCTTCGCGCGACCGCAAGATCGTGCCGATCACGGAGGCGGCCGAGCGCCGGCGACAGAAGGTCGCTCGCCAGACCCTGCAGGATCTCGCGGAAGCCGTGGAGGGAGTCGCCGACGAGCTGGATCCCGCAACCAACTTCGTCATGGTCGGCAACATGGCGCTCGTCGAGCGCGCATTCGACGAAGCGATCGAGCCGTTCTCACGCGCGCTGTCGCTCGCGCCGGACGACGTGAACGCGCGCGCCGGGCGCGGTCGCGCCTACGCGGCGCTCGGCGAGCACGCCCTCGCGCTCGCCGACTTCGAGCGCGCCGCAGCGCTCGCGCCCGACAAGCCGATGCACCACGTCGGCCGCGCCAACGCGCTCGCCCTGCTCGGGCGGATGGAGGAAGCGGTGGCTGCGACCTCGCGCGCGATAGAGGTCGCGACCGACCACGCGGGCGCCCACTACACGCGCGCCGTGTACCGGAGTCACGTCGACCCGGACGATCCCGGAGTGCGGGCCGATCTCGATCGCGCCGTGGAGCTGGCGCCGCACGAGATGCCCTACCTCCGTCAGCGGGCCGATTACCTGCTGGACCGCGAAGAGTACGACCAGGCCCTGGCCGACATCGAACGGGCCCTCGCCATCGCGCCCGGCGAGGCGGAGCTCCACTATCTGCGCGCGAAGTGCCTGACCGGACCCGGCAGGATGATATTCGACGTCCGCACGCAACAGCGCGAGTACGAGGATGAGATGCAGCCACGTTGCGAGGCTGCGCTCGTCTCTCTCGAGAGAGCTCTCGAGCTCGCGCCGAAACACGCTGAGCTCTACGGGGACGCGCTCTACGCGCTCGTCGGCACGCGCGAGCTGATGCCCGACCAGGACGCGTACCTCGCGGCGCTCGATCGGGCTCTCGGCGCGATGCCGGACGACATCGGGCTCCTCAGGATGCGGCAGGACTGCCGGCGCCGCCGCGGAGATGTGGACGGCGCCGAAGCCGACCGAATGCGGCTGCAGACGCTCGGGTACCGCGAGGGCGACTGACCACCCAAGTGCGCGAAGAGACTGACCTTCTTCCCGCTCGCGGAAAAAAGAGCAGAAAAACGCATCGCGCTTTCTGACTGAGGCCGTTTTCCGGCACGTATAGAAAGAGAAGACGACGAGCCCCGCGGCAGGCCGCCGCGAGCGTCGCGCCGTCGATGAGCCGCAACCCGTTGTCCCGTCCGGGACAACCACCGGAGATCCATCATGAACACGCCCGACCCCATCCCCCACGCCGCTCCCGCCTGCGCGGGAGCACTCCGCGTCACGTACGACCCCCAGGTCGACGCCTCGTATGTCTACCTCGTCGCCGCCGACGCGACGCACCGTGACCGCCCCGTGCGGCAGGTGCCCGCCGTCGACGGCGTGAGCTTCGACCTGGACGCGAGCGGCCGCATCGTCGGCATCGAGATCCTCGATGCGTCGCGCCTGCTGCGCCCCGAGACAATCGAGCACGCCGAAGGCGAGCCGGTGCCCGCGCCGCCCGTCGAGGCGCTGCTCGAACCGCCGGACCTGCTCGTCCTCGCCGCGACCCAGGGCGATGCGAAGGCCCTGGAGTCGCTCGCCGCCGAGGTCGGGCCGCTCGTCCTTCGCGAAGCGCGCCTCGCCCTCGGCCGCCGCCACGCGCAGGACGCCGAGGACGTCGCCCAGGACTTCTGGCTCGAGCTGGCCGAGGGGCGCCTCGTGTTCCCGCTCATCCGCGGCGCCGCAGCGGCGTGGATCAAGAGGAGGGTGCGCCACCTCGCCGCCGAGCATCTGCGCAACGACGGACGCTCGCGATGAGCCCTGCGAACAAGAAGCCCGCCTGGGACTACATCGCGCGAAGCTACCGCGATCCGGGAGGCACCGATCCGGTCAAGCGCTGGCTGCCGCACCCCGACAACGCCCGCGTCATCTGCGCCGTGCTGTTCGTCAACGGTCTGCCGGAGCAGGAACTACAGGACGGCATGCAGGACGTGTTCGTCAGGGCTCTGACTGCCTTCAAGAACGGCGCGCGCGTGCCGGCGGACCTGCGGGAGATGAAGGCTTTCTGCGCGGCGATCGCGAAGAGGTACGTGATGGCCACGCGTCGCGTGAACGCTCGGCGCGAGCAGCTCGGCCACGCCGGCATCTGCGAGGCCGACGCCGACGAGTACACGCCGCTCGAATATGGCGCCCCGGAGCAGCACGATCCGGTGGACACCGCGCGTCACCTGGACCGACAGCTGGGCGTGCTCGCAGGGCTCTGTCGCGAGGGACGAATGCCCGAGCACGGCCTGGCCATTCTCGCGGGCCTCGCCTCCAACCGCTCGCGCAGGGAGATCGCCTCGGAGCTGGGCATCACCGAGCGCGCCGTCGACGGGCGCACGAAGACCATGCTCGACAATCTCCGGAAGCGGATGGGGCGACTGGACCCCTTGCCCGGAATGGAGTCTCTGCGCGCGGTCGTCTCCAGACCCGGAGCGATCGAGACGCTGCGCCGTGCGGTTTGACTCGAACGACCGGAAGAAAACGACATGCGACCGAAAATAAATCGAGCAAAAGTCGTCCCTCGCGCAGTTAAATGGGTAGGAAGGGCGGAGAGACCGGCGGACACGAGTCCGGCCTCGGTGCCCGATCGCGGCGGACTGAAAGAGAGCCTGGGCGGACTGGAATCCGATGTCGTCGGACCCGCCGCCGACGTCGGTCAGTCCGCCGACTCGAGATTTCAGTCCGCCGACGACGGCGTCCGACTGAAAAAGAGTGGCGGCGGCCTGGAGAACGCACGCGGCGGACTGAAAAAGATGAGCGTCGAGTCCAACGACGCTCGGTTTCAATCCGCAGAGAGCAACGTCCGATTGGACGACATCGGCGTCGGACTGAAAAACGTCGGCGTCGAGGCGGCCGACGCAGGGTTTCAGTCGGGCGACGTCGGCGGCCGACTGAAGAACATCGGCGGCGGACTGAAAGACATCGGCGGCAGACACAGAAACATCGGCGGCGGACTCGAAACGGTTGGCGTCGGACTGAAAAACATCGGCGGCCGACACGAAAACGTCGGCGGCGGACTCAAAGAGCTCGGCGGCGGACTGAAAAACATCGGCGTCGAGACGACGGACGCAGGATTCCAGTCGGCCGCCGCGAGATTCCAGACGAGCGCTTCTCTTTTTGGACTTTCCAACGCTTCGCTTCTCTTCGAAACGCAGTTCTCTCGACAGGAGGTGCCCAGTGACAGCGAAAACAAAGAACACAGCACACAGGAGCTTGGCGGTCCTCGACCTTCCCAAGCGCATCAACGTCCTCATCACGTTCGCCGACGGCGTCGTGAAGGCGATGACCGGCAACGTCTACTTCCCGAGCCCCTCACCGGCGCTCGCGACGGTAGCCGCGGCCATCACCGACCTTCAGAACGCCGAGACCGCGGCGCTCGCCCGTAGCAAGGGCGCCGCGGCCACGCGCAACGCGAAGCGGGCGGTCCTCGTCAGTCAGCTGCAGCAGCTCCGCATGTACGTGCAGTCCATCGTCGACCCGAACGCGGAGAACGGGCCGGCCATCATCCAGAGCGCGGGCATGGCGGTGAAGAAGGCCGCCACCCGTCCCCCCCGCGTCTTCGCGGCGCTCGCCGGAGCGGTCTCCGGCACGGTGAAGATCGTCGCGCCCTCGGCGGGCGCGCGCTCTTCCTACGACTGGCAGTACTCGACCGACGGCAAGACCTGGACCGATCTGACGTCGACGATCCAGGCCAAGACGAACCTGACGGGCCAGACGCCGGGCACGGTCCTGGAGTTCCGGTACCGCCCGGTGACGAAGACGGGTGCCGCCGACTGGTCGGCACCCGTCTCGTACACGGTCAGGTAGTCGCTTCGCCTCGAAGCGATCGCGCTGACGCGCTGGCCCTCGGCTCCCCGGCTTCACCGCGGGGTGAGCCGGGGGCCGGCTTCTTTTCTTCCACGATCCGAGCGGCGGGTCCGGCGCTTGCTCCAGTTCCGATCATGACTGACTCGGAACCGACCCCGTGGATCCTCTACGACGCAAAGGCTGCAGGCGGCCTGGACCAGATAGATGAGGAGGGGCCGCCGACGCTTCGCGGCCTCGGCCCCACCGTCGCATCCGCCGCGCCGACGCCCGTCGTGAGTCAGCTGCCGGCACCCATCGCTCCCGAGTCCGCTCCCGCGATCGCTGCGCCTCCGCCTCCGCCGCGCCATCGCAGGAGTCTGCTGCGGGCCGCGGCGTTCGCGAGCTTCGTGGCGATGATGTTCGTGCTCGGCTGGTGGCAGGGTAGCCAGCACGGTCCACTCGTGGCGCCAGCGGCCGCCATGGTGGGGCCGGGGCGGACCATCATACGCAGACCTGTGCGCACGCTCGCACCGTCGGCGATGCCCTCGCTGCAGCCTCAGGTCGCGAAGCCGACGCGAACACACTCCGCCGCCGCCATGCCGCGAGCGGCGGCGACGACCGACGCCGTCGCGTCCGCGTACGAACCGATGGAGCTCTGAACGACAATCGGTCCAGACGTCATCGCTCGAGCTCAATGTCTTGCTCGGTACTCCGCGATGAGATCATTCACGCGCGCCAGAAAAGCCTTGAGAATGGGCGAGTCGTTCGCCCAGTGGTAGCCAATCACCAGATCTCGGAGTGAGCGCGCGCGTGAACGCCGGCATCCGCGCCAGCGCGGGCACGTCGGCACTCAGTCTTGGAACGCTGAATCTCGATTCCCGGATGCATCGCTAGCGCCGCCTTCGCTGCCAGCGTCAGCGCCTACGCCTGCGTCGCCATGCATGCAGCAAGACAGTCCCAACTCGCTCGATCCGTTGCATTCGAGATCGCTGGTAGTCCAATCCGGCGTCAACGGGCACATCTCCTGGATGCAGACACCACCCGCGCTCGTGCACGGACTACTCCCGTTGCCGATCGGGCTGGAGGAACTCGAAGAGCACGCGACGAAGGTCAGCACCAGAGGAAGGAGGTTCTCAAGGAACCCGTCAAACGTAGCGCGTCGGTGCATGCTGGGCTTGTCGCGGTTCTTGGACCCCGGTCGCCGTGCGGGAGGCCGCAGAATACACCAGCCAGAGAGCTAGAGCTCGCCGAGAGTCGATTGCTCGACTGGCGTAGGCGCGGCTTAGCCGCGAGAACATAGCGTTGACGATATGGCGCGCTCGATACACATTGCTGGCATGGCGAAGGACTTCGTTGCCGAGATCGTCGCGGATCGCACGCAACGCAACCCGGAGTTCCCGCGCCTGCTGAAAGAGGCGGAGGACCGGCTCGCGCTGGCCCACAAGCTGGCGGCGATGCGTGAGAAGAAGCACCTTTCGCAGACCGTGGTCGCAGCCCGCATGGGTACGTCGGCTTCGGTCGTGAGCAAGCTCGAGGCGGGCGGCGACGTGAAGATGTCCACCCTCCAGCGATATTGCGCCGCGATCGGTCAGCGCTTCCGCGTCGCCGTGTAGTCACATGCCGCTGCCACCCTCCAAGGGCGCAGGCGGTATGAGGCATCGTAGGGGTGCGCGGGGCGGCCCGGCGGTTCCGGCGGACACCATGAACCTGCGCCGGGCGTATCCTAGAAGGGAGACTCGTGGTGCTGCGTCGGTCGCTCCTTCCCGCGCTTGTCGTCCTGACCGCAGGCTCGTGCAGCTCCTCGCCACCGCCGACCGGCGTCCACTGCGTCCAGATCAACACGGGATGCACTTGTGACCTGCAGCCCGCCGGCTCCGGACAGCAACCGCAGGCCAAGTCTTGCACCGAGTCCGTCCTGCCCGATTCGCAGTGCTGCGCCGACCCGGGATGGCCCTCCTCTGGAACATGCCAGTGCCTGACGGGCGCCATCTTCTGCGGCGTGGTCCCTGGATACGAGAGTGGCGCCGACGGAGGCCCGGGCGAGGACGCCTGTGTCTGCTCGAACGATCCCTATCCGCAGCAGGCGATCGGTCCGACCTGCTACCCGAGCGGCACCACCACTGCCGGCAGCACGTTCGGGACGTGCTGCCTTTTCTCCGCGGATGCTCCTGGCGCGTTCGGTGTCCCCGGATGCGTCTGCGCCGCCGGCCTCCACACGTGCGGCATGGGTGGGACGCCGGTAGGCACGTGCAGCGCCGCCAATTTCTCGACGGCGCCGCCCGCGTGCGATCAAGGCACGACGCGCGTGTCGCGCTGCCTCTGATCAGGTGAGCGTCAGAATCCTGTGCAGAAGCCGTTGATGCAGGACGTGCCGGTGCTGAAGCCCGTGCCCCAACCGCCGCCCCACCCACCAAAGGCCGGGAACCCGAAGGCGCCGAGGCCGCCAAACCCGGCGGCACCAGGCCATCCAAAGCCGCCCACGAATTGCTTCAACTGGCCGAGCTGCTCGGGCGACGGCGGCGTCGCGGCCGCGGCGCGCTGATCCGGCGTCATCTCCGCCGCGAGCTTCTGCCCCGTGGCGATGACGCGATCGATGTGCTCCTCGGCCCCGGCGCGAGCCGTCTCGGGCATCGCCTGAAGGACGTCGTTGATTGCGCCCGTCAGCGCACCGCGATCGATGTTGCCTTGCACGAACTGGTCGGAGAACGCCTTCTCCAGCCTCAAGGTCGTGGCGGCGACTTGCCCTTGCGAAACGCCTTCCGGCGCTGCTTGAGCTACGGACCCCAGCGTCACGGCGACGGCGACGATGGGCAACAGGTGCGAAATTCTGGTGAGCTTCATGGGCAACTCCTCGAGAGTGCCGGGTAGCAGGCGGCGGGCCAGCGAGCGCCGGGGCGGAACGGCGCTTCTCGACCGTTCATCGAGAAGCGCGACCGCGAGCGAGCCTTGACCCCGGCCTGCTCGTGATCCGCGCCAGCGCGGATCCGCGTCCGAGCCCGCCTGTTGCGGCGTCCGGCGCCCCGCGGTCAACTGCGGAGCATGCCCACGCCCACGCCGACCAAGCCGACCGCCGATCTCCGGGGTGGCCTGCTCTTCGCGGATCCCGAGGCGCCGCCCATCGCACGCTTCAGCCACTTGCCTGGGTTCTCCGCCTCGCCGGCGCCCGCGGGCGTGCCCTGGTCGGCCCGCGTCGCGCTCGACGGCGCGACGGCGACCCTCGAGCCGCGCGCCACGTACGCGCCCTTTCCCGACGCCGTGCTCGAGCACGACCCGCGGCTGTCCCGCGCGGACCGCACCGTCGTGCGCGCCGCCCGCTCGGCCGTCGTCGCGAGAGTGTCGCCCGGCATCGACGACCCGTTCCGCGCGCGCAAGCGCTTGCTGCGCGTGCTCGGCGCGGCGCTGGGGGAGCACGGCGTCGCCGCGCTCGACGTGGCGGCGCAGCGCATCTGGACGCGCGAGGCGCTCGACGACGAGCTCGCCCACGACGCACCGCTCGACGTCGACCAGATGTACGTGCTGCACGCCGTGAGCGGTGACGCCGGCGTGTACTGGCTGCACTCGCACGGGCTCGACATGCTCGGCGCGTTCGACTTCGACATCCTGCGGCCGGATCCGGCCCACGTCGTCGACTCGGTCGGCGTGGTGCGCGCCATGGCGCTCGCGTCGATCGAGGGGCGTCTGCGCCCCGGCGGCGACCCGATGCGTCCCTGTAGCCTCGAGCAGCAGGTGCGCGGCGTCCTCGCCGACGAGTTCATGCGGCAGGCCACCCCCGAGGACGCCCGGCTGCGCGACCCGTCCGACCACACCGAACAGCGCGTCGTGCTCTGCGATCCGCACGCGAAGCTCGTCCCCGCGTGGCTATCCAAGCCCCGCCCCTCGCGCCTCTTCCAGGAGAAGCTCCCCGACGAGGCGCTCGTCTTCTACTCGAACAGCGCCTCGCGCAGGGCCCGCGAGCGCGCTTGCGGGACGTACCCGAGGATGCGCGCCGCGATGGAGGAGTTCGCCTCGATGGAGCTGCCGGCGCTCGTCAAGCTCGCCTACGAGGTGGACGGAGGCGGCGAGAACGACTGCGAGCACCTCTGGTTCGAAGTCCACGGGTGCCACGAAGACGAGCTGGACGCGACGCTGATCAACGAGCCGTACCAGATCGCCGCGATGCACAAGGGCGACCGCGCGCGCCACCCCGTCTCTCGGCTCAGCGACTGGCAGATCATGACGCCCGTGGGCGCGATCAAGCCGACGGCGCTGCACGTCGTGCGCGCCATCCGGAGCGATCGGGCGCGCGTGGAGCAGGCCATCGCGGAGCACCGCGCGGCGCGCCGCCACTGAGGCGCAGCCAAGGAAGCGTGTTCCAGGGGGTGGAAGCGTTCAAGTGGACTTACTTGACCGCGCTCGCCGCAGCCCACATTCAGGCCTACGACAAGATCGTGGATTGCGGTTCTACCGTTTGGCTCGGAGACGTATCCGCCAACCTGAGGCGAAGGAGCTTGAAAGCAGAGGGGCTCGTTCACCTGATGATCACGTTCGACGACGGCCCTTGCTACGAAACTGTGTGCCGCTCCTTTCGCATCGAGGAGGGATAGGTCGCTTCCGTATCCAAGTCTCGGCTACGCCTTCCCAACGTCGCCCTCGACTCGTCGCCCCGCGTCGGCTCCAATCGCGCGCCATGCTGATCTCCGTCGTGAATCTCTCCACCCGGGTCTCCGACGAGCAGGCGGTGCGCGTCGTGCGCGCGGGCAACCGGCAGCTGCAAGAGGACTTCGCTCCCCACTGGCACATCCAGGCCTCGCTGCGCCTCGAGGGCCGCGCGCGAAAGATGGAGCTCGGCCGCCGCACGCCGATGCTCCGTGGAGACGCGATTCTCTATCTGAGCGACGCCGCCGGCTCCGGCGGGATCGAGGGCTATCACGAGGCCGCCGCGCGCGGCCTGCCGTTCGGGGTCGTTTACGTCGACCTCGCCGAGCAGTGCGACCGCACGTGGACGCCGACGTTTTCGCACGAGTACCTGGAGCTCGCGGTGGACCCGCTCCTGGCATTGACCGCCGCCGGACCGCACCAGACCACGCGCAAGCGGACGGTCTTCTATTGGTACGAGATCTGCGACCCCGTCGAGGCCGACCACTACGAGATCGACGGCGTGAAGCTCTCGAACTTCGTGCTCCCGGAGTACTTCGACGTCTCGCGGCGCGCGGTCGGCGCCCACGACTTCCTCGGCAAACGCCGGGGCACCCGCGGGCTCGCTCCGTTCGGCGTCAGCCCCGGGGGATACGTGACCTTCTACGACCCGCGCGACCGGAGCACGCGCACCTACGAAGGCCTCGGCGACCACGAGGCCGCGCGCCGCAGGCGGATCAAGAAGGCCGCCAAGATGCGCCGCGCCACACGGCGAGCCCGGCGCGACGATCTGCGCGTGCGGCTCTTCAAGCGGTGACCGCGTTCCGACCCCGGAGCCGCCGGCGCCGCCGAGGTTCACGGCACGTAGGCGTATCCCTGCACGTGGAGGAAGGGCCCTCCGTCCTTGGGGTCCGCAGGCCCGGCCTGGAAGCTCACCGTGTGCGGGCCGGAGTCGGGCCACCGCCACGCGAACAGGACGGAGTCCGGCACCGGCCCGAAGGCGTTCGACTCGTCCTGGTGGATGCCCGTCTGATCGAACGTCTCCACGCCATCGACGAGCACCGTCGCCTGCCCGAGCTGGGTGGAAGTCTCCGCGAGGGTGCCAAACACGGCGATCGCGCGGCCGGTGAACCGGATGGAAGAAGGCAGGGTCCGCAGATCGTCCGAAACGAACGCGGCGTTCTTCCACGCACCAGCGTTCGCGGTGGCGACTGCCGTGGGCGAGAGGGCGCCCGCGACGAAGGCGAGTGCGAGACCGCCGTTCGATTGCCACTCCGTGATCTGTCCGGTCGGGGCGGGGCCGTCGAAGAAGCGCCCGTACGCGCCGTCGAGCGCGCGGTCCGCGGCCATGGCTTGCGCGTTCGTCATCAGCCAGGTCCGAGCGAACGCCTGGTGCTGGGTCGTGGCGAGCTGGTACATGCCCTCGATGAGCGGCTCGATCACGTCGTCGTCGGTCTGCAGGTCGGCGTACGCGCCGGCGGCGTCGGACAGATGTCGACCGACCGCCTGCCCGGTCGCCTCCGCGTCGGCGAGGTACGTCGCGTCGCTCGTCGCGCTGGCGAGCGCGATGCCGTTCCAGATCATGTTGCCGTTCACGCTCGCGTAGAAGCGCCTCGGGACCTGCGTGCAGCTCTTCCCGTCGTCGAGGACGTAGACCGTGTAGAGCGCCACCGATGGGTCGAGGAAGTACTTCCGGATGGCCGCGTACTTGGTTTGCGCCTTCTGGAGGTACGAGGCCTTGCCCGTGATCTGGTAGAGGAGCAGGGCCGCCTTGACGTAGTTCGAGTCCGTCTCGAGCGTCTTGACGACGCTGCCGCTGCCGTTGCTCGCGGGCTGCTGGAAGTCGATGGTCGGGCACGCGCCGAGCGCGAACTCCGTGGCCGTGTCGACGAACGCGAACGCCGCCTCCGCACGCTGCAGAGCTCTGCTCGCGCCGGTGACGAGGTGCTCGTGCGCCGCCGCGACCGAGTCCCAGAGCGGCACGTCGCTCCAGCCGACACAGTCCGGCGTCGTGCAGCTTGCGTACGTCGCGCCGTTCGCGTCGAGCGCCTTCATCATCGGCACGATGCTCGCGTCGCCGGCGATGCTCCAGCGCAGGTAGAGCGCTGCCGTCATCGAGTCCGCGCCCCAGTCGAAGTCGTCCGAGGGCAGGATGGTGCTGCACGCCTTCGGGACGCACATCCTCCAGTTTCCATCGTCGTAGAAGACGGTCTGCATGGTGGCGAGCGCGTCGTCCGACACCTGCCGGAAGGTCTCCGTGGCGGGGGCGCGGGCGCCCTGCTGCGCGGAGGAGCACCCGAGCGCCACGACGGTCGCCGCCCCGACCCATGCCCCCCGCTTCGACCTCATCGCGCCTCCGGCTGCGCCCCGCCGCGCGCCGCAGTAAACCATTGGGGAAGAACGCGATGAAGAAGAAACGGACCCCGCCCGAGCCCAAGAAACGACCGCGGCAAGAACGCTCGCGCGCGACGGTCGACTCGATTCTGCAAGCAGCCGCGCAGATCCTCGGGCGTGACGGGCCGGACCACCTCAGCACCAACCGCATCGCCGCGCGAGCCGGCGTCGCCGTGGCCTCCGTGTACCAGTACTTCCCGAACAAAGAGGCGATCGTCAACGCGCTCTTCCAGATGCAACTCTCGGAGGAGCGCGCCGAGGTCGCGAGCCGCTCGGCCGGCCTCGAGGGTCAGCCCCTCGCCGAGGCGATCCGCGTCGGGGTCCGCAGCACGATCGCCGTCCACGCCACGAAGCCGAAGCTCGTGAACTCGATCCTCGAGTCGATGCCGCTCGTGGGCGGGACCGAGGCGCACCAGCTCGCCCGCGAGCAGGTCGTCGAGCTGGTGCACCACGCCATGCGGCAGCGATCGAGCGAGATCCGCTCGCCGAAGAACCTCGCCATCAAGGCGTTCCTCGTCGTGCACGCCGTCGAAGCCGCGATTCACGATGCCGCAAACGAGCATCCCGAGTTCCTGACCGATCCGGCGTTTTCCGACGAGCTCATCGACATGGTCCAGCGCTTTCTCCTCTGAGTCACGAGGCGAGCGCGCCTTCGCCGAAGATCATCGTCTCCGACCCCGTGACGAAGACGATCTCCTCGGTCTTCGCGGCGCGATCGAGCTCACGGTCGACGAGCAGGGGTTCGATGACCCAGAGCCCGCGCATCGAGGTGGTCGAGCCGGGGAGCAGGAGAGGGGAGCCCATGAGCAGCAGGTGGACCGTGCCCACCTCGCGGAAGAAGGGCCAGCTCGCCGGGAGCTTCGCGAACCGGTGCGCCACGGGGCTGATCGGGAACTGGCGCAGCTCGTAGGGGCACTTCGACTCGATCTCGGTCTTGATCCATTCCCAGGTCCGCCCTGCGTGCATGTCCTCGCGCAGGTGGGTGGAGATGTGGCGCGTCAGCGTCTGGGCGGCGTCGATCATGTCCCGCAGCCGATCGTTCTCCCCGTAGAGCTGTGTGAGCGTGAAGTCCGACGGGTAGCCCTCGAACATCGGCGCGATGTCGAGGAAGAGGACGTCTCCCGGTGTGAGGATGCGCCGACGAGCGCCGAAGAGGCAGCGCAGGAAGCGCCCCGCGCTCGTGAACTTCGTGCTTCCCTCGGCCACGCCGACGAGCGGCATGTGCCAGTGCTGGCGGACGCCGTGCTCCCGGAAGACCTCGTGGGTCAGCGCGGTGGCGTCGCGCTCGGACATCCCGATCTCGACGCGCGACGCGACGGTGGACGCGATCCTCTTCGCGAAGGACTGCGCGCGGTCGTAGCCGCGCAGGTCGCCGTCGGAGGGGTAGCGGGAAGGATCGGAGGGGCGGAAGGTCAGGGGAGCGTTCGTCATCGGGGCACCGCGCGTAGATATGACGCGCGGAAGCGCCGCTCGAAACTCACATTCCCGTGCGTGCGGACGACGTGGGGGCGAGGCGAAAGTGGCCGCTACGGAAGCGGAGGGCTCACATTCCGCTGCGCTCGTGAGCCCCCTGGCGCCGACCGCCGCGCCGTCGGACGCAGAGGCCGAGCATCAAGAACGCACCGAGCGGGAGCAGCGCCGCGCCGTTTCCTGCCGCCGGCGCCGCACTCACCGCGCAGCCCGCGCTGGAGCCGGTGCCGCCCGTGTCGCCGTTGCCGCCGTCGCCGGAGCCATTGCCGCCGTCCTCGTTGACGCCGGCATCCCCGTCGGTGCCTCCCGAGCCGCTGCCGCTGCCCGCGCCGCTGCTGCTCCCACTCCCGGAGCTGCTGCCGCTTCCCGAGCCGCTGCCACTACCGCTGCCACTACCGCTGCTGCTCCCGCTGCTACTCCCACTCCCGGCGACGCAGCTTCCGGTCATCGTGTCGCACGTCTGCCCGTTCGGGCACTGCGAGCTCTGCGTGCACCCGACGCAGGTGTTGCTCGGCCCGCAGTAGGGCGTGCCTCCCGTGCACGCCGTCGTGTGCGTCGAGTCGCACTGCACGCACGTGCCCGCGCTCGCGCCGGACATCTCGCACACCGGCTTCGCTCCCGTGCAGTCCGCGGCGGTGCACGCGCGGCACGTGTCGGTCGACGTGTCGCAGATGGGCGTGCCGCCCGTGCACGCCGCGCCGTTGGCCGCCGTGCACTGCACGCACTCGCCCGCGAGGCCGCCCGTCGTCTCGCACGCGGGCGTCGCTCCGGTGCAGTCGCCCGCCACGCACGCGCGGCAGGTGTGGCTCGTCGCGTCGCAGATCGGCGTGTTCGGCGTCGCCGTGCAGCTCGCGTTGGTCGTGCACTGCACGGGCGGTCCCTGCACGACGCAGTCGTCCTGAGCGTTGGACCACTCGGTCTGCTCGTAGAGCGTCGTGCCGCCCACCGTGATGCTGCCGACCGACGGCGACGCGCAGCTCGTGTCGCCGCACGAGCCGAGCTCGTTGGCGCAGATGTCGCCGATCTCGCCGCAGCCCTGGTTGTCGTCGACCCATGCGCCGTCCATCACCGGGTCGGTGATCGCCTCGGTGAGCTCGTGGCTGTGCGTCACTTCGGCAGCGGTGGTGGGATCGGTCGAGCCACCGCACACCCACTTGCCGCCCGAGGCCTCGCAGCCGCTGCCCGCGCCCATGTCGGGATGCACGCCGTAGAGGACGACGTTCCCCTGCTTGTCCGTCGTCGAGTAGTGGTACGCGCAGAACGCCACGCACGACCGGTTCGAGCCTTCGAGGGTGAGGGTCATGCCCGGCGGGAAGTCGACCATGTAGATGGTGTTGCTGTTGCCCGCCGCGTCCTTCGTCAGGGGCGGCAGATGGCCGGCCGCGATCTGCGAGACGAGCTCGGTCCCGATGGCGGTCTCGCTCAGCGTCGTGCCCGTGTTGGCCGGCGTGATGGTCCACGAGCCGTTGCTCGCCGGGTTCTTGTGGTACGTGCCCGCGCCGATCGTCTGTCCGTTCGCGTCGTACTCCTTGAGCCAGGTGATCGACGGGCTCGAGACGAACTTCGGGTACCACGCCTCGAAGGCCGAGATGGTCGCCGGCGCGACGCTCGGTCCCCAGTTGACCTGCACGACCTCGACGTTCGAGATCACCTGGCCGCCGCCCCACTGCAGCTGGGGGCTCTGGCAGTTCGTCGGCTGCACGAACGGCTGGCGCTTCATGTACGCGCCGCGAATCCGCGCGGTGGGTTGCGGGCTCGATGCGGCGTTCGTCAGCGCGGAGCTGGTGGTCGCGAGCTGCTCGGGCGCGGGTTCGGCGGTGCAGGCGACGACGGCGGCTGCGACGAGGGCGGCGGCGGACGCGTTGCGACAGGCGCGGGCGGTGCGGACGTTCATGGCGGGGCTCCCCTGAGAGTTGCCGCCAGCCTATGCCTCCCTCGCGCGCTGAGAAGCGCGCGGAATCTTCCGCCGGACGCGGTTGCGCCGGATCAACGTGACGTGACGTCACGTCACATGGAAGCGAAACGCCCCGCCTCTCTCTCGAGAAGCGGGGCGAACGCTCGAAGCGACGCTCTGCGCGGGCTCGGGCCAGACTCAGTTGTAGCCGGTCTGGATGTAGTCCCCGGCGCCGTCCGAATAAGACGCGTTGCTCGACGGATTGCACGTGTTGTCGCCACCGCTGCCCGGCGACCCGGCGAAGGCCCACTTCCCGTTCTCGCACTGCGCGGTCACGTTGGACCACGAGACCGAGTGGCACAGCGGGAAGCTGTACGTGTAGTCGTAACCGTTGGGGAACGAGACCTGGTGGCCGTTGCTCGCCGCGGCCATGTGGAAGGCCACGAACTCGCCGCCGTTGCCCGAGAGATCCAGCTCACCGGCCGCGCACGGCGCCGTGCACTCCGAGCCGTCTCCACCGCACACTCCGCACGCGTCGACCGTCTTGCCGCTGCCGACGACGCCGTCGCAGCCCTTGACGTTGGGAACGCAGTCCTTCGCCGTGAAGCTCGTCGTGAGCGCGAGCTTCACCTCGGTCGAGTCGCCCAGGTAGCGGATCATGTACGAGATCGGCACGCCGGGGTTGGAGGGCGAGAAGTCGGCCTTCTCCGTGAGGAAAGCGCCAATCTTGTCGAACTGGGTGGCGCCGGTCGCGGCCTGGATCGCGGCCTGGGCGTCGCCGCCGACGCCGTAGGTGGTGAGCGTCGAGTTGTTGATGATGTCCTGGTAGGCCGCGCTGACCGAGCCGCTCGCGTTGACGGCGCCTCCGTTGTAGGCCGCGCTGACCGCTGCCTGCAGGTCGGTCTGCGACGCGGTGGACTCGAACAGCAGATAGAAGATGCGACCGTAGGTGACCGACGCCACGTACACGGGCGGGTTGCCGGCCCCCACGTACGGCGCGAGATCCGCGGCGGTGACGCTGGGATCGAAGACCCCCGCCGCTCCCTCCGGCGGCTGGAACGCCATCGTGAAGAACTGCTGCGAGAACTGCAGGAGGTAGTGGCTCTTGGCAGTCGACGAGTCGAACGACAGCGACGCCGCGCCGGACCACGTGGTGCCCGACGCCGACACGTCCGCGGTGACGGCGAGCTGGCTGTCCGAGTAGACCGAGTCCTCCTCGAGGGAGAAGAGCGCGGGCGTTCCGCCCTTGTACCCGGCGAGGATCTGGTTCATCGCGTCGGTCGCCGCGGAGAGCGACGCCTGGGGCATCGTCTTCGAGAACTGCTGTCCGCCGCCGCCTTCGATCGTGAGCGTGATCGTGCCGGGGGCGCGCTCGACCGGGATCGGGTTGAGCAGGCCGCTCGCGAGCGAGTTGCCCTGCACGAGCGAGCCAGGCCACAGCACGTCGGCGTTCGGGTTCACGACGACGAACTGCGACGGCTCGCTCGTCAGGCTGTAGTTCGTCTCGCTGCAGGACCAGCCGGGCGTCTGGCCGCTGGAGTCGGGGATGACGACGGTGGTCGCGGCGGAGGTCTGGACGAGGCCCGGCTTGAGCGTCGTGTCGATCTTGCCCGCCTGGCTGACGAGCGTGTCGATGGCTCCGCTCGAGTCGGGGTTGCCCGCGTCGCCCGCGTCGCCCGCGTTCGCGTGGGGCGTACCGACCGGCCCGGGATTCGGCTCCGCGTGGACCGGCGTCTCGGGCGTCTCGGGATCGCTCCCCGACGATCCGGCGCTCGCACTGCAGCCAGCCAGAACTCCCAACGCACCCACCGACAACGCTCGCAGCATCCACGTCCTCATGACCGTTCCTCCGAAAGGGCCCGCGTGATTGCGGTCTGGTCTCGTCCTTCAGCAAGGTGGAGGCCAGCGGTTTCGACGGAATTCGCGAATGATTTCGGCGCGCCAGGGTGTATCGCGGGGTCCCTGATACAGGTGGCGATACAGGTGCCGCGATACAGCAGCTGGTGCCGTGCGGATCTAGGGGCAAGAAGGCGCCCAGCCGTCGGGGCAATCGATGCCCACCACGGGCGGGTCGTACTTTCCGCCCATCGACGCCGGGACGGCGTCGAACCCCAGCCCCACCGAGAGGGCGCTGCATGGGGCGCTCGCGTCGAACGGCGGGGAAGCCGCGATGTCGGCGCCGTCGCAGATGTGGCTGACGAGCGACAGGTACGTCGCGTTCGAGCCGCACAGTGACTGGCCGCTCAGGTCCTGGATAGTGTGCAGATCGTAGAGCGCGTTCGAGGTCGCCCATCGCGCCCCCACTTGCGCTCCCTGGATGGACCAGCTGCCACCGGTCTGCACGAGCGGGGCTGCGAGGACGACGCTCGAGAGGTCGAACGTGATGGGGTTGCCGTTGCCGAGCTTGGGGACCACGAGCAGGGGGAACGAGTCCAGCTGCGAGACGAGCACGAAGTCCTTCACGTAGGCCGTGCCGTCCAGATAGTTGGAGACCCACACCCCGCCCGTCATGTTGAAGACGCTGCCCGACGTGACGGTCCACGCCGCGCCGGCATCGGGGGAGGCTCCCAGCGTCCCGCCCGAGGGAAAGTACTCGACGATGACGCTCTGATCGTTCGCGAGACCGTTGTAACCGTGGACGTGCAGCAGAAGGCCGAAGTCGCCCTCGGACAGGCTCGCCTGTAGACCCGCCTGGCTCAAGTAGGGATCCACCGCGATTTCGGCGAGAACGACGTTCGCCGACTCGTCGCGACCTCCCGCGGTGTCGCACACCTGCGTGGTGCCCACGCACGAGCCGCCGGCGTCCTCGAAGCAAGTGCACACGCCGTCCAGGTCGAATCCGAGCGGATGGTTCGGATCGAACGCGCTCGACGAGTTCTGGCCGATGTCGAGCGTGGTCGCGGCGAACACGATGTCCACGCCGCCGTCGCCGCCGTCGGGAGTGTCGTCCGTGTTCGGCCGTCCCGGCGGCAAGGCCTGCGCGCAGCCGGGCGCAGCTTCCGGCATCGCGTCGGGAGCACGCGCCTCGACCACGTCACCTCCAGCATCGGTGGCCGGGGGAGCATCGTGGGGTGCATCGGCACCCGCGTCGATCAGCGTGAGGTCGCGGAATCCGAAGATGTCCGAGCACGCGAGCACGACGCCCGGGAGGAGCGCGGCAGCCGCGAGCCCGAGGCGCAGTCGCTTCACCATGCCCCCCTCAGCGTCAGCGATGCATGCCCGGGCGTCACCACCGGCGCGACTTCGCCGAACGGAACGAAGAAGAGGACCGCGCCGGCGGCGAGCGTCGCGGCGCCGGCGACGAACACGATCGTCGACGCCGTCGCCATGGCGTGCGCGTCCTGTCCCTCTTGCACGCCCGCGGCGGTGCACTGGGTGCCTTGCCCGGGGCAGTCGTTGTCGACCGCGTCCTGGTACTTCCCGTGCGCCGCGAGCCCGAGGCCCGAGCCCACCGCGATGCCGAGGACGCCGGCGCCGGCGAGCGCGACTCCCACGACGCGCTGGGTCGTCCAGAAAGACGGCGCGACGTGCTCGGGAGTGAAGCTCGTGACCGGCGCGGTCGTCGGAGCGGGAGGAGGCGGAGGAGCGGGGGCGTCCTCGAGCGCCGGGACGGTGACGGTCGAGGAGGCGCCCTCGGTGCGAAGCTCCACGGTCGTCGACCAGTCCAGCTTGCCCGGCGCGCTCGCGCGCACCTCGTGTCTGCCCGGATCGACCGGGATGGGCAGCCCCCACGCGCTCGCCTCCACGGGAATGCCGTCGCGCTGCACCGCGAGCCCACGCACGAGCGCTCTCGGGTCCACTGCGACGACGAGCCGCTCCAGGCGCGGGTCGAGCGCGACGACGTGCGCGTGCGCGCGTTCGGCCCAGTCGTCGTGCGAGGCCTGGCGAGCCGCATTCTCGGCTTCCTGGAAGGTGGCCCACGCGCTCGCGGTCTGGCCGTTGCGCTCGTAGCAAGTTCCCAGGTCGAGCAGCGTGCCCGCGCCGGGGTCCAGCTTCTGGCTCGCGGCGAGCTTGGGACACGCCTCGTCGAAGCGCCCCGCCTCCATGAGGTGGACGCCCTCGTCGAACAGAGCCTGCGCGGCGGCCGCGTTGGATGCATCGGCGGAGGCCTTCGGGGGCTCGTTCGCGCGCGCCGACTGCGTCGCCGTGATCGTGATCACGAAAGCTGCGGCGCAGGAAGCGAGGACACGCGGACGGACACGCATGGGGACGCCCCCAGGATCTACTTCCGTTGAAAGACGATGTCGCCTGCAGACGTGGCCGGGGCCGCCGGTTGGGCGGCCGCCGACGACGACGGAGACGGAGACGCGCTGGGCGCGTGCGCGACGGGTGCGGCTGCGGGCGGCGCTCTGCGAGGAGCCGGTTGCGGCGATGGCGCTGCAGACGGCTCGGACACCGACGGCGCAGCGGAGGGCAGGACGACGACGGGCGCTTCCATCGAGACCGCGGGCGGGTTCGTCGTCGTCACGGCTGCGGCGCTCGTGGCCGCCGCCGCCGCCGCCGCCGACGCGGGAGCGGAAGGAGCCGGCGCCGCGGGGCGACTCACGACGGCGACGACTGCGGCGGCCGAGACGAGGGCGGCCGCCGCTGCGCCGACGACCCACGCCAACCTGCGCCGCCGCGCCAGCGCGCCCGCGCTCGTGTGCCCCCAGGCCGTACCGGTGTTCGCCTTCGCGAGAGTCCCGCCGTCCGTCACCGTCGGCGCGACCTCGGGCGGCGGCGGCGGCGCCGGCTGAGAATCCATCTTGAGGACCGACGAGACGCGGCGCGCGAAGTCGCGCACGCTCTCCGAAGCGAACGCCTGGAGCGCATCGGCCAGCTCGCCCACGTTCTGAAATCGTTTCGACGGGTCTTTCTCGAGGCAGCGGAGGACCACGGCATCGAGCGACGCCGGGACGTCCGCTCGCACCGAGCTGGGCGTGGGCGTCGGGTCCGTCGCCACTTTCAGACAGAGCTCGGAGAAGGACTCCGCGACGAACGGCGGGCGCCCCGCGACGAGCTCGAACAGGACCGCGCCCAGCGCCCAGATGTCCGCCCGGACGTCGACGTGCTTCGCCGAGCGGAGTTGCTCGGGCGGCATGTAGAGCGGCGAGCCGACGATCGTCGCGGTGCGGGTCAGCGAGAGATGCAGGTCGACGCCGAGCGTCTTGGCGATGCCGAAGTCGAGCACCTTGACGAGGTGGCGTCCGTGCACGCTCTTCGTGAGGAAGAGGTTGTCCGGCTTGATGTCGCGATGGACGATCCCCGCCGCGTGCGCCTCGGCCACGGCTTCGCAGGCCTGCACGACGTGCGAGACCGCGTCCGCCACGGGCAGCGGTCCATGATTGCGAACGACGTCGCCCAGCGTCGCGCCCTCCAGGTACTCCATGACCATGTAAGGAGAGCCGTCCTCGAGCGTGCCCACGTCCAGGACCTTCGCGACGTGCTCGCTCTTGAGGCGCACGGCCGCCTGCGCTTCGCGCAGGAACCGCTCCTTGGTCTCCGGCATCCGCGCCGCGTCGGGTCGCAGGAACTTGAGGGCCACGCGCTGATGGATGGTCAGGTGCGTCGCGGCGACGACGAGGCCCATTCCCCCCGCGCCGAGGATGCGATCGACGCGGTACTTTCCGGCCAGCACGTCGCCGGGAGCGACGGGTGACTCCGAGCCCTCGAAGGGGGCCGGGCTACGATCGGACGGCATGCCGAGCGGTGCTCATCATCGCGCGTGGGCCGCGCTCGCGCAATCCGGCGGCTGCGCGCTCGCGCTCACTTGCGGTACGAGGCGGGATCCACTCCGAACCGGCGCATCCACCGATGAATCTGCATGCGCGTGCGGCCCATGTCCCGGGCGACCTGGCTCACGTTGCCGCCGTGCCGCTCGAGCGACTGGAGCAGCGCTTGCCGCAGCCCCTCGTCTCCTTCGGGAGCGGAGGGCGGTGCGGACGCCCGCGGCGGAGGCTCGAACTGCGCGTTGCGGATGGCCTCCGGGGCACGGGAGAAGCGCATCCGACCGTCGGTCGCGAAGACGGCGATGGTGGCGAGAGCCTGGGCGAGCTCGCGGACGTTGAGAGGCCAGTCGTACGCCATCAGGGCGCGCGAGAGCTCGACGTCGAACCGCAGCTTCTCGGTGTTCACGTTCGCGATGCGCGGCACGATCTCGGCGACGATCATCCCCAGGTCGGGCTTTCGTTCGCGCAGCGGGGGAAGCTCGTGCACGTACCCCGCGAGCCGCGCGTAGAGGTCGGCGCGAAAAGCGTCGCTGCCCGCGAGAGTGGCGATGGGCCGGTGGGTCGCGGAGACCACGCGCAGGTCGACCGG
>Ga0335069_10004065_pt1 | contig 21850 bp, 22 predicted proteins | sample Lox_Sample_11_FD_206714 | JGI IMG/M metagenome (GOLD analysis project Ga0335069, IMG submission 206714) | Soil microbial communities from Loxahatchee National Wildlife Refuge, Florida, United States - Lox_Sample_1.1 | ecosystem: Environmental > Terrestrial > Soil > Wetlands | place: USA...
CCGGTGGTGCTGGGTGCCGTCGATGACCGCCGTGGCGTTCGTGTTGTCGGTCGTCGGCCACTTGGTCGAGTCCAGGCCGTTCTCGAAGTCCTCGCAAAGCACCACGCCGGCGTCGGCGCACGAGACGGGGCCTGTCACCACGTCGGGCTGGACGACGTCGCCCACCGTCGCGCCGTCGCTCGCGTCCATCGCGATTCCGCCGCCGTCGCCGACGTCGGGCGACGCGTCCGCGGTCGGACCCTCGGCGGAAGGGCCGTCTCCGCCGCCGCCCCCGTCGCCGGCGTCCTTCACGGTGGTGTCGGTCTCGACGTCGCTCGCGGCGTCGCCCCCGCCCGCGCCGCCACCCGTGAGCCCATTCAGCGGCTGCGTCAGGATGCACGCCGACGCGGACGAGACGACCATCGTCGCCAGCAGGAGCAGCCGCCTCGCTCCGCCCATGTCCCGATTCTAGCGCTTCAGCGTCGCGTGCTCTCGCCCAGTGTGACGTCGATGGTCGTCTGCTTCCCGTCTCGGACGTACACGGCACGGAGCGTCGTCCCCGGCTTGTTCGCCATGAGCACGTACATGAGGTCCTCGACGCCGTCGATGGCGTGGTCCCCGAGCTTCACGAGGATGTCGCCGCGCTTCATGCCCGCTTTCTCCGCCGGGCCACCGGGGCGCACGCCCGCGAGGAGCATGCCTTTCTGGCCTTTCGGGGGGCCCGCGTAGTCGGGCACCGTGCCGAGCGACGAGCCGAAGCCGCGCACGTCGCCTCGCGGCGGCGGCGAGGCCACGTGCTGCAGGTGAAGGCGACCCTCGTGGTTCGCGACGTCGCTCGCGAGGCGCTCCGCAGCAACGGCGATCTGCGCCATGCCCGCTGCGTTGAGCTTGTCGGCCGTGTCGCTCGGCTTGTGGTAGTCGCTGTGCGTTCCCGTGAAGAGGTGGAGCACCGGCACGTCCGCCGCGTAGAACGGCGAGTGGTCGCTCGCGCCGAAGCCTCCGCCGGCGGCGTGCACGCAGTGGATGCGCGCCTCGGCGCACGCGCGGTCGAGCATGTCGGGCCACTCGGTCGCCGTGTCGGTCGCGAACACCTGCAGCGCGTTGTCGCGGAGGCGCCCCACCATGTCCATGTTGATCATGCCGACGATGTCCGCCGGAGCCATCCCGGGCATCGGGTGCCGCACGAGCCACGTCGAGCCGAGCGCGCCCATCTCCTCGCCCGAGAACGCGGCGAAGACGACGTCGCGCCGGAGCGCCGCCTTGCTCTCGGCGAGCGCGCGCGCCACCTCGACGAGCGTCGCCGCGCCGGACGCGTTGTCGTCGGCGCCGAGGTGCGGCTCGTGGCGGTCGGGCGCGAGCGAATCGCGTCCGCCGTAGCCGAGGTGATCGTAGTGCGCCCCGACGAGGACGACGCCCGGAAGCTTCTGCGCGTCGGGCACCTGCGCCGGCCATCGCGCGAGGACGTCGAACGCGGGCGCCGTCACGGGCGTGAGGGACGTCTCGATCTTCGCGGCGATCCGCTCCTTCTTCTGGAGCCGCTCCACCACGGGCTCCATCGCCTTGCGCGACGTGACGACGGCGACGATGCCGGCGTCCCCGGCCACGTCGGAATCGAGCGCCGGGAAGCGCGCCTCGTCGGGCATCTTCCAGTCCTTCGCCGCGTCCTTCGGCTTCTCGGGGAGGTCGACGACGATGATTCCCTTGGCGCCGTGCTCGCGCGCGATGAACGCCTTGTGCCGCAGGTCGCCGTGGCGGCGCTGGTCCTCCATCTTGGCGAACGCCGGCGCGTCCGGCACGAAGCGGCGGACGACGGCGATCTTCCCCTTCACGTCGAGGTGCGCGTAGTCGTCCCAGCCGTCGGCCACGATGCCGAAGCCGGCGAAGACGAGCTGGCCCTCGGTCGAGCCCGACTCCGAGAAGCCGAGCGGCTTCGCGTCGGCGGCGTCGACCGCCTTTCCGCCGAGGGTGACGTGCGCGTCGCCGCTCACCGACGTCGCCACTTCGAACGGCACGCGGAAGCCCCCCGCGCCGGCAGGCGTGAGGCCCGCGTCGCGAAACGCGGCCTCGATCGCCGTCCCCGCCTTCTCCAGACCCGGGGTCCCCACGCCGCGTCCTTCGAGCGCAGGATCGGCCAGCGTCGACGCGAGACGCATGATGCGGTCCGCCGCTCGCTCGGGCTTGTTCGCTGCGGGCGCGACGGCGCTCTCGTTCCAGCGCGCGACGAACACGTTGGTGTCGTGCTGCCCCGGCGGCGTCGCTCGGTTCGACGAGAACGCGAGCCACTGTCCGTCGGGAGAGAACATCGGGAAGCCGTCGAACCCCTCGGCGGTGGTGACCCGCTCGAGGTTCGCGCCGGTCACGTCCACGGCCCAGACGTCGAACTCGCGCGGGCTGGGCGCGCCGTAGTTGCTGCTGAAGAGGATCCGCTTCTGCGACGGGTGCCAGTACGGCGCGAAGCTCGCCGCGTCGAGGTACGTGATCTGCGTCGGGTCCGAGCCGTCGGCGTTGGCGACGTAGAGCTCGAGCTTCGTCGGCCGCACGAGGTTCTGCGCGAGCAGCGCCTTGTAGTCCTCCAGGTCCTTGCCCTCGGGGCGCGAGGCGCGCCACACGATCTTGGTGCAGTCGGCGTTGAAGAAGGCGCCGCCGTCGTAGCCCGGCGTGTTCGTGAGGCGCCGCACGTTCTTGCCGTCGGCATCCATCCGGTAGAGATCGATGTCGCCGTCACGCACCGAGGTGAAGACGATCGATCCGTCCTTGCCGCACACCGTGCCCTCGGCGTCGTACCCAGGCGTGTCGGTCAACCTCGCGAGCGGCCCGGTCCCGTCGGCGTTGCCCCGGAAGATGTCGTAGTCCGGGTAGAGGGCCCACACGTATCCCTTGGAGTGATCCGGGCGGGGCGGGCAGGCGTCGCCGCCGAGGTGCGTGGACGCGTAGATGACCTCGCGGTCACCCGGCAGGAAGAAGGAGCAGGTCGTGGCGCCCTTGCCGCTCGAGACCGGGGTGAACGCCGGTTGTGCTGCGAAGGGCGCCATGCGGTTGATGCGGTCGCACGCCTGCTGTCCGCCGCGCGCCTGAAGGATCAGCTGGTCGCCGCCCCACGACCAGTAGGCCTCGGCGTTCTCGCCGCCGAACGTGAGCTGGCGAAGGTCCGTGAGGTGGACCTCGTCAGGATGCGCGGCGATCGGCGGTGGCTTCGGCGCGGCTGGCGCCGTCGGCCCAGCGGCAGGCTCCGAGCCGCATCCGCAGATTGAGAAAAGGAGGAGGGTGAAGACGATCGAACGGTCGGGCCGCATGCGAGAGGGCCCAACGATACCATCGCACCCCGGTTCGCTACTTCGTGAGCGTCCCGTCCGGCGTGATGACGAAGTGGAAGTAGCTGTCGGTCGCGCCGGTCATGTAGTCGTACTCGTCGGCCACGATCGCGCCGTCGCAGCGCTGGCTGAAGAGGGCGTAGCCGTAGTCGTACTTCGTGCTCGACAGCGGCGCGCCGCCGTTTCCGATGACCACCGCGCGAGACGCAGGCGGGCAGTTCGAGCCGCACGAGGGGGTTCCGGAATAGCTGGTCCAGTGGCCGTAGTTGTGGGTGTGCCCGACGAGCAGCAGCGTGTACGGGTACTGCGTGAGCAGCGCGTCGACTCCCGCGACACCCGGCGGAAGCGTGCTCGAGTCCGTCGGCTCGTGACGGACGACGAACGTGTAGGTGGTCTTCTGCGCCAGCGTGGTCTGTAGCCAGCTTTGCTGGGTGCTGTCCCATGCGTTGGCGGCCGTGACGACGAACTTCGCCGTCCACGAGTTGTCCATCGCGTTCACGTTGACCGAGTAGTACGGCTTCGTCTGCGAGATCGGCGCCATCATCCCGCTGAGGAACGCCTGGAGGTTCGCCGTGTTCGTCCCGCCCTGGCCGGACACGCAATTGCAATTGTCCGACGTGCTGCAGCCACTGCCGACGCCGCACTCGTGGTTGCCCATCGCGGGGAAGAACGCGCCGGAGTACCCGCCGCGCGCCTGCATGTACAAGTCGATCTGCTGGGTGGCCTCGGAGTTGTCGCTGGTGGACGAGAACTGGTAGTCGCCCGTGCCGAGGACGAGGGGCGGCCTCGGGCTGAGGGCCTGGATGTCTTGATAGATCTTCGTGATGACGGAGGTCGGGTAGCCGCTGACGTCGTCCTCGCTCGCCGGCCGCGTGTCGCCGACGACGCCGAAGACGAGGCGCGAGATCGATCCGCCGCTCGCCCCGACGCTGCCGCTGATGGGGCCCGTGTTCGTGACGCACGACGCGCCGCCCGAGCTGCTCCCGGAGCTGCCTCCGCTGCCGCTCCCCTGGCCGCCGCTGCTGCCGCCGCTCCCGCTGCCCCCGGAGCTGCTCCCCGAGCCGCCGGAGCTGCCGCCCGAGCCGCCACTGGAGCCGCCGGAGCCGCTACCGCCTCCGCCGTCGTCACCGCCGGCGAACCCGCCGGTTCCGTTGCCGCCGCAGGCGCCGGTGGCGGCACAGGCCGCCGCAATCGCGAGGGATGAGAGGAGGATGCGCATCGCGTCCATCGGTGTCACTTGGGCGTCACCTGGTCAAACACACGTGCTTGCGGCGCCCGCGAGTTCACCTCGAGACCTGAAATCGTCCAGTCTCCTTGTGTTCTTCAGTAGATGTACGACATTGTCGCCAGGGTCATGTCGCTCGCGTAGAGGGGGTTCCAGCTGACGGCGGGCATGACGCCGGCGGGTCGAGGGAAGGGGGGCCCCGCCTTCGCCGGCAACCCGCGGAGCTGGGCCACCAGGTGAACGGGGATCGGCGCGCCCGCGGGAGCGGTGATCGCGACATCGATGCCCCCCGGGGGAGGCCCGAAGTAGGCGAGGTCCAGCCAGCCGTCCTCGTGCTCGGTCGAGAACGCCCGGCCTTCGACGGACGCGGTCGCGACGTGCGATTCGGGCGGCACCGCGAGCAACAGGGCCTCGGTTCCTGCCTGTACCCCGATGTGCAGGCGCAGGGTTCGCGTCTCGCCCTCGCGCGCGTCGGAGACGACGTCGACGTCCGGTCTACCGACGTCGACGAAAGGCGCGGGTGCGCTGAGGAGCTTTCGCTTCGATCGGGGAGCCACGTCGGACACCGGCATCCAGCTCGCTCGCGAGAGCACGCTCGAGGTCCAGGCGTCGGGCGCGGGATCGGTCGAGCGCCAGGTGGCGGTGGCGTGGTCGGCATCCACCACATAGAGGAGGGAGTCGGGTCGGGGCGTGGCCTCGTCGAAGGCCGGCCACGCGACGGCCGTCGCGACGGCGGCCAGCGAAGCTCCTCCCAGCGCGAGCGGGGGAGACCATCGCCGCGCCCCCGCGATGATCTCGAGCAGCGGAAACGTGGCGGTGGTGGCGAGGCCCGCGATGCCTGCGATGGCGGGCGCGATCGGCGGACCGAAGGTCACGCCGAGCTGGCGCGCGAGAGGCACGACGGTCATCAGTGTGATGGTCGCGGCGAGCGCGTTCGCCGGCACACCCGGCCTCATGGCCGCGACGGCCATGGCGGCAGCGGGCCACACGAACAGGAACGAGCCTCCCGGTAGAAGCACGGCGCCGGCCACGGCCAGCAGGACCATCACGACCAGCGAGCCGGCCGCCATCTCGCCGTGACGCACGCCACGCGCTCGCGCCGCGCTCATGACGACCCAGGCGATGGCGACCCCGAGCGCCGCAAAGGCTCCGTCGTAGACGGCCCTCACGCCGTCGCGCGCCGTCTGCATCGCGAGGTCCCCCCCTCCCGCGTGCATGGCGAGCCAGCCGACCCCCGCCGCGACGGCCGTTGCGACGACCGGCGCAATCGCCGCGACGCCGGTGGCGCCGACGATCCGCCCGACCCGCAGCCGCCTTCGCGCGCCGGCGACGATCGCGAGCGCGGCGATTGCGGCCACGCCGATCGCGAGCGGCAACGCGAGGCCCGTCCCGTAGTGCACGAAGATCGGTCCGAGATCGAAGTACACCTCGTCTCCGCGCGCCGGCACGACCATCGGCTCCGCATCGGCGAAGGCGCGCGCCAGGGCGAGCGCGTACGACCCGTGGTGCTGCACCGTGGCCGCCGACGCGTTGGCCACCGTGTCGGTCCACTGGTGGTACCGCTCGAACCCATCGATGTTCGCGAAGTTCATCGACGGCAGGCCTGACTGGATCGCCACCGTCAGGTCGCTGTCGTTCGGCATGCGCCGGTACACCTCCTGCGACAGCGAGCTCGCGAAGACGTCCGGTACCGCGCTGGCCATCGCGTCCACGAGCCCGGCGGCCCCCTCGCTCGTCTGGAACATGACGACCGGCCCGCGATCGCCGCGCGCCTCGAAGTTGAGCACCAGCCCCACGTCGCGCGCCGTCGGGCTCTCGGCGAAGAACGCGCGCGCGCCCATCAGCCCGTGCTCCTCACCCTCGGTGAAGAGGAGCACCACGTCGTGCCGCAGCGGCTGCGACGCCGCGAGCGCCCGCGCCGTCTCGAGCAGGGCGACCACGCCGAACCCGTCGTCCGAGGCACCTGGCGCGAGCTCGCGCGAGTCGTAGTGCGCCATGAGCATCAGCGCGGGTCCGCGCGTCGTCCCCTCGCGACGCGCGATGATGTTGCGCACGTGCGCGGCCACCACCGACGTGCCGAAGCGTGCCGCGTACAGGTCGGTGAGCGACGTCGTATCCTGCACCTCCACCGTGAAGCCGAGCGCCCAGAGCTGCGCGGCGATCGCCTCGCGCACCTCGTCGTCGGCGCTCGTTCCGGTGGGATGGGGCCTCGCGGCGACGCGCCGCAGTTGCTCCATCGCGCGCTCCGCGGAAAACTCGGTAGGGGGCGCCGTCGCCGCCAGGGGCGCGGGTAGCCTCGGCCAGGCGAACGCGAGGATCAGCGCCACCACCGCGGCAACGGCCGCGACGACGCGGTGACCCGCGGACATCGGGCCGCTCCGGACTCTCAGCGGCGGCCGCCCTCGTCGGCGACTGCGCCGAGGTAATCGCGAATCAGCTGCCGCTCGGTCACCTGCTGGATGCCGAGCGACGGAAGCGCTCGCCGCACCTCCGCGTAGAACTTCGGCTTGGGCTCGCCCTTTCGGGGCCGTCCGCGGTGCCTCGGCTCGAGCTTCGCGATGCGCGCCACGGCCGCGCGCACCTTGGCCTGTGCGGCCTTGCCGCTCGGAAGCCCCGGCATGTGCGCACGAAGCTCACCGAGCTCGAGACGGTGCGCGAGCTCCGACGTCGCGCGCCGGTCCTTCAGCGCGCGCTTCTGGACGAGGATGAGCCTCATCAGGTAACGGCGAGCTTGCTTGCCGCGCGTGGCCATCCACGCGGTCCACAGGTGGTCGACGATCTCGGCGTCGAGGCTCGAGAGCGCACGCCCGTCGCCGCCGGTGGCGAGACGCGAGAGCGAATCGGCGAGCTGCAGGGCGCGGGAGCGCGTGATAGCCGGATCGCGCGAGGCGCGCGCGCGGGAGGTCGTTCGCTTCATGGGGGCGGAGTTTGCCACGACTCGGCCCATATTTGGGCACTGCCGTGCGTGAACTTTGCGGGTTCGCGCAGACCCTTCCGGTAGGGCGGCGGTTCGCCCGTGGCCAAGTGCCCGTTCCGACGTCTCGGCATCCGAAATGCTTTGTGTCCTGCAGGAGATCAGGATCATGGCTTCCGACAAGAAGACGCACGAGAACCCCCAGGAGTCCCCGGTTCCCCCGGCCCACACGCACGGACGCGAGGTCGGCGCCATCGCAGGCGAGATTGCGGGCGCGGTGGTGGGCAGCATTGCCGGGCCGGCTGGTACGATTGCCGGCCTGGTCCTGGGCGCCGCCGCGGGAGCCCTCGCTGGCGAGGCCATCGACGAGGAGGCCGAGCGCGCGAGCTTCCACGATCACGAGCTCGACGACGAGATCGGCGTCACCAAGGGCGATCTCGGCGGCCGCCGGACCCCCCTGCCCCCGCCGCGGTGAAGGCATGAAGCGCATCGTCGTCACGGGCGGTCCGGGCGCCGGCAAGACCGCGTCGCTGGAGACCGCCAGGCGCATCCTCTGCGGCCACGTGGGCTTCGCCCCCGAGTCGGCGAGCATCGTCTTCGGCGGGGGATTCCCGCGCGAATCGCGCGCGCACTCCGAGAAGGCCGCGCAGCGCGCCATCTACCGGGTGCAGTGCGAGCTCGAGTGCCTCTTCGAGGGGCACCACGACCTAGGCGTCCTCGTCTGCGACCGCGGGACGATCGACTGCGCCGCATACTGGCCCGGCGACCAGGCCGAATTCTACCGGCAGCTCGGCACGACGCACGACCGGGAGCTCGCGCGCTACGCGCTCGTCATCCACCTGCGGCCGCCGGCGGACGGAGACGGCTACGAGCGCACCGACCTGCGCATCGAGACCGCCGCCGAGGCTCGCCGGATCGACGCACGCATCGAGCGCGCGTGGGCGGGGCACCCGAGGCGAGTCTTCGTCGAGCACATGCACGACTTCATGGCGAAGGTGTCGCGCGTCGTGTCCCTCCTCCAGGCGGAGCTCTCGTGCGAGCACCCCGCCCGCGACGTCGCCTGAATCGGTCGCGGTCGGGAGGGATCAGGCAGGTTTGCGCACCACGACGACGGGCACGCTGGAGGTCCGGACGATGCTCTCGGCGGCGCTGCCGAGCAGCGCCCGCGTCAATCCGCGTCGACCGTGCGAGCCCACGACGACGAGCCCGGCGCCCGTCGACTCCGCCGTCTTCGGGATGACGTCGCGCGCGTCGCCCTGACGCAGCAAGCCCGCTTCCACCTCGGCTCCGAGCGCGCGCAGACGCGCAACCTCCGCGTCGAGCCCTCGCTGCGCCTGCTCCGAGAGACGAGCCGCCGTCTGGGCGTCCACGATGAACGCGGCGTCCGGCAGACCCACGACCGGCATGTCGAAGACGTGGACGACGACGAGCTTCGCTCCCAGCGCTCGCGCGAAGTCCGTCGCCCAGTCGGCGGCGACGCGGGCGGTGTCGCTGAAGTCGCTCGCCACGAGGATCTTCTTGGGCAGCATGGCGTCAGCCCTCGTGCTTCTTCTGCGCGGGCTCGCGCACGACGACGACCGTGCACGGGGCGTGGTTGACGACCTTCGCGGCCGTCGTCCCGAGGAGTCGATCGAACCCCGAGTAGCCGTGAGAGCCGATCACGACGACGTCGGCGTCCACCGAGCGCGCCATCTCGCAGATGGCCTGCCACGGGACGCCGACGGCGATCTCGATGCCCCCGAAGCTGTCCTGGGGAACCTTCGCGACGCACCCCTCGAGGTACTCCTTGGCGCGGCGCTTGAGCACGTCGAGCAGTGGCTCCTCCGTGGTGCGCCAGAAGTCTTGCGGCACGTCCGGCGGCAGACCCACGCCGCGCATCAGGACGACGCGTGCGCCCTGGCTCTTCGCGAGCTTGACGGCCGCGTCCAGCACCGCCGGAGCCCGAGGTGAGCCGTCGAGACCGACGAGGATCCGCTTCATGACCTGCCTCCGGGATGCCAGGCAGAGAACACCGAGATGACCAGGCCCATCCATCCGCAGGCGATGAGGGCAGCTACGAATGCGCTCATGGTGTCCCCCCCTTCTGCATCGGCCGTACCGGCTGGTACGTGCAGAGCGGATCCTCGGCCAACATGTCGCCTTCCGCGGTCAAAGCGCGGGCGCGAGAGCCCCCGCACACGGCGTGGTACTCGCAAATTCCGCATCTGCCGCGAAAACTCTGCACGTCGCGCAGCGACTCGAACATCGGCGAACAGCGGTAGATGTCGACGATGTCCTGCCGGCGGACGTTGCCGGCGGCCACCGGGAGGAAGCCCGAGGGCGACACGTAGCCGGTGTGGGACACGAAGAGCACGCCGTTGCCGTCGCGGATGCCGAAGCCGGCGCGGGCGGCTTCCACCTGCGGCAAGCTGCGGCGCTGCAGGAGCACGCGCCTGAAGTGCGGCGCTTCGGTGGTCGTGACGATGGGCCTCCCTGGCTCGCGCGGCAGGTCGGCGAGCCACGCAAGGAGCTCCTCGGCGCGTCGCGCATCGACGGGCTGCAGCACCGTCCCGCGACCCACGCTCACGAGGAAGAACAGGCTCCAGCGTGCGGCACCGAGATCGCAGACGAGCCGGTAGACCGCCGCCATGTCGTCCACGGTCTCGGCGGCCACCAGCGTGTTCACCTGCAGCATCAATCCCACCTCGCGCGCGGCGAGCGCGGCGGCGATGGTGCGAGCCGAGCAACCATCGACGCCCCGGAGCGCGTCGTGCTCCTCGGCCGTCGCGCGGTCGATGCTCAGCGAAATGGCCTCCACGCCGGCCTCGCGAAAGCGGCGGATCACCTCCGGCGTGAGCCTCGGCGTCGCGCTCGGCGATACCGAGACGCCGAGACCGAGCGACCGCGCGTGCGCGATGAGGTCGAACAGATCCTCGCGCTCCAGCGGGTCGCCGCCCGTGAAGATGACGTGCGGCCTCGGCGCGCCGAAGGCGGCGATGCGATCGAGGAGGGCCAGGCCTTCCTCGGGCGACAGCTCGTCGGGGTCGGCGTTCGGCGACGCCTCGGCGCGGCAGTGTCTGCAAGCGAGGCTGCAGGCGCGCGTGACCTCCCAGTAGATGCGCCGCGGCGCCGCGTCGAACACGAGGTGCGCGGGCACCTTCCGGGAGGTCACGTTGCCAGTCATGGTCATGACTTGGGGCTCTGGCCCTCGGTCTTCACCGCGATCTTCTTGGGCTGCACCTCCGGCTTCTTCGGAACCGTGATCGTGAGCACGCCGGCGTCGAGCGACGCGACGAGGTGCTCGGTGTCCGCGCCCTCGGGCAGGGTGAAGCTGCGCGAGAAGCTGCCGTAGTTGCGCTCGTACGTGTAGTAGCGCTCGCTCTTCTCCTCCTTCTCCTCGTCACGCCTGCCCGACACCGTGAGTCGGTTGCCGGTCATCGTGACCTCGAGGTCCTTGTCCTGCATTCCGGGCACGTCGGCCTTGAACAGGTACGCGTCCTTCGTCTCCTTGACGTCGAACGCCGGGCTGAACGCGATGGCGCGCTCCTCGAACGCGGGGAAGGGCGCCATCTCGCGGAACGGATCCCACGAGAGCAGCGAGCGCATCGTGCGCCAGGGATCCCAGGTCTGCTCGGTGGGGGTGGCGGCGATGGGCTTGTCGCCGTTCTGCTTGCGGATGGTGACGTTGGCCATGATGTGGTCCTCCTTCAAACCTTCGCCAGCGCCCGAAGCATCCGATGTGCCGCCCGAAAGCGCTGAGAAACCGCGATGTCAGCCCCTCGAGCCGCGCACGCGCTTCGTACTCGCGCGCATCTTGCGCGCCTTCGCCTGAGGCGCTCCCTTGCGCCGGTTCTCGGTCAAATTGAACGCCGCGTCCGCCTTCGCGCGGTTCGCGCTCCCGCGCGTCGACTCGCGCGAGCCGCCCGCTTCGATCGCGTGAGTGGCCTTTGCTCCGGCGTGCGCCTTCTCCCGGCTCCACGTCGCTCTCTTCGCCTTGCGAATCGACTTGTGCTTGGCCCTGCCCGTTCGCTCGGAATCGCTGCGGAACCGCTCGGCTCTCGTCGCCATGCTTCTGCTCCTTCCGGAGCTACGGCGTGGCATTCTCCGTGCCGGAGGGGAGCGGGAAGGTGAGCGTGAAGGTGGCGCCCTGCCCGGGAGCCGATTCCAGCGACACGCGCCCCCGGTGCCGCTGCATCGTGGCGAACACCATCGCGAGCCCCAGACCGGTGCCCTCGGCCCCCTTCGTCGTGAAGAAGGGCTCGAACACGCGGGCCTGGACCTCGGGCGACATCCCGGGCCCGGTGTCGGCAACCGAGATCCAGGCTTCTTGCTCCGACCGCCCGGTCTTCACTGTGATCGTGCCGCCCGATGGCATCGCGTCGATCGCATTGACCACGAGATTCACGACGGCGGCGACGATCTCCTCGCCTCGTGCGACGACGGGCGGAACGTCCGTCAGCTCCTCGACGATCCGGCAGAGAGCTCCGGATCGAGCCGACATGCGTGGGCGTGCGATGCCGATGGCTTCACGCGCCAGGACGTCGAGATCCACCTCTTGCGCCGCCCCCTCCGGCGACTGCCGGCTGAAGGAACGCAGCCGGTCGAGCATCTCGGTGCCCCTGCGCACCACCCCCTTGCACTCGTCGATGCTCGCACGCGCCGTGGCGGCATCGCCCTTCGACATCGCACGCTCGACGATCTGGAGATGCATCGACAGCGGATTGAGCACGTTTCGCAGGTCGTGCTGGATCCCGGCGGCCATCTGCCCGAGCGCCCGGAGCTTCTCGGTCCTCGCCAAGGCGTCCCGCGCGGCTCTGAGCTCGGCGTTGGCGCGAGCGAGCTTCGACATCTCCTGGGAGCGCCCGAGCGCGATTGCGCTGAGATCGGCGAGGGCGCCGGCGATCTGCCTCGCTCCATCGTCGAGCTCACGCTCTCCGACGAACAGGAGGACCAGCATGCCGAAGAGACCACCCCTGCTCACGAGCGGGAGCGTGGTCGCCCGACCGAACCGGCCGTCGCTGGCGGCGATCAGCCGTTCGCCGACCTCCTCGCCCACGAGGTCCGCTTCTTCCTGCCACCACACCAGTGTGTCCGGCACGTCACGGGACGCCGCGACCCGGAGCTTCCCTCCGTCCACCACTTCCACGACGGCCGCGCCATCCGCATGCACGTGATCGATCGCAGCGGACGCGAGGAGAGGTAATATCTCGGCGCCCGAGCTCACCTCCGAGGCGAGCCGGCTGAAATGCACCAGCACATCGACCGATGTCGACGCGACCATCCCGCCACTTAGTCATAGGACGCTCGTGCCATCCGTTCAACGTCTGCCGGAGCCCCGAATGGATCATCGCCGTTACATGTCGCTCCTGAAACTCGACGAAGCCGAGATGCGCGCGCGCATGGCGGCATGCGAGCTGGGGGCCGAGGACCTCGAAAGGCTGCGGGCCCTGCGCCCGTTCGCCGAGAAGCACACGGCGGAAGTCGTCAACGCCTTCTACGAGCTTCTCCTGTCGCACGCGCAGATGCGCAAGTTCTTTCCGGACGAGGCGACCGTCCGCCGCGTCAAGCGAACGCAGAGCGAGTACTTCCTCGGCCTCTTCGAGGGACGCGTGGACCTGGCCTACGTGGAGGACCGGCTGCGCGTCGGAGCCATGCACGAGCGCATCGGGCTCGCGCCCAAGTGGTACCTGGCTGCGTACCGCAAGTACCTCGATCTGCTCCACACGCTCCTCTACGCCGAGTACCCCCCGGCCGAGGCGCGCGCGTACTTCGGAAGCATCAAGAAGATCGTGTTCTTCGACATGGCCATCGCGCTCGACACGTACATCGCGGCCAACCTCGAGACGATCCAGCGTCACCAGGTCGCGCTGCGCGAGCTCTCGACGCCGGTCATCCGCGTGCACGACCGCGTGCTCCTCCTGCCCATCGTCGGCGCCATCGACAGCGTCCGCGCGCACCAGATCATGGACACCGTGCTCGTGCGCATCGTCGAGGAGAAGGCCAAGTGCATCATCCTCGACATCGCCGGCGTCGCCGTGGTGGACACGAAAGTGGCCGACAACCTCGTCAAGACGACCGCATCGGTGAAGCTGCTCGGCGCCGAGACGATCCTCACCGGCATCAGCGCGCAGGTGGCGCGCACCATCGTGCAGCTCGGCGTGGACATCTCGGCCATGCACACGCGCAGCCGCTTGCAGGAAGGCATCGAGCTGGCCCTCGACATGGTCGGCAAGGCCATCGCCCCGAAGAACGGCCGTGCGGAGGTCGCGCGATCGTGAGCGGCGTCATCCCCATCCTGCGCATGGGCGACGTGCTGCTGACGACGGTGCACGTCGAGCTGCGTGACGCCATCGCTGACGCGTTCCAGAACGACGTGCTCTCGGCCATCGAGAAGTCGCGGGCCACGGGGCTCATCATCGACATCAGCGGTCTCGACATGGTCGACTCCTACGTCGCCCGCATCCTCGCCGAGACCGGGAGGATGGCGCGGCTCATGGGGACCGACGCGGTCCTCTGCGGCATGCGCCCCGAGGTCTCGGCGACTCTCGTCCGGATGGGCTTTCCGATGGGCACGGTGCAGACCGCGCTCGATCTCGACGAGGGCCTCGCTCTCTTGAGGAGCAAGAACGGGGGCACGAGGCACGAATGAGCATCACGACGCGCGAGCGGCGAGAGATGCCCGTGGAGTGCGAGGACGACGTCATCCTCGTGCGGCGCGCCGTCCGCGCCATCGCCGAGCAGACGGGGTTCGACACGTTCGCATCCGCGGCGCTGACGACGGCGGCGTCGGAGCTGACGCGCAACATCTGGGTACACGCAAAGAAGGGTGTGGCCATCATCGAGAGGGTGGAGAACGGGGAGCGCACGGGTGTGCGCGTGACGTTCAGGGACGAAGGCCCGGGGATTGCAGACGTGCCGCGCGTGCTCGCAGGTGGCTACAGCACGGCACGGTCGATGGGCCTCGGGCTCTCGGGCAGCAAGCGGCTCGTCGACGACTTCGCCCTGCAGTCCACCGTCGGTACAGGCACGACGGTGGAGATCGTGAAGTGGAAGAGCTACTGAGCTCCTTCGACGCCTGGCTGGGGGGCTGCGAGGCGATACCCGTCATCGATGCCGCCTCGGTCGCGCTGGCGCGCGAACGGGTCCGCGAGGAAGCGGCACGCGTGGGCCTCGACGTGGTGCAGACTGCGTCGCTCGTCAACGTCGCGAGCGAGCTCGCGCAGAACCAACTCGTCCATGCACGGGGGCGTCGTGCCGTCGTCGTGCGGTCCGTCGTGCGTGAGGGGCAGGATGGGGTGGAGGTGGTGGCGGCCGACGAGGGCGACGGCATCGCGGACGTCGCGCGGGCCCTCGAGGCGCATCCCAAGGGGCAGGGGAGCCTCGGCGTCGGCCTCGCCGCCGCGAACGAGCTGGCGGACGAGCTGGACTTCGACGTGCGACGTGGCGAAGGCACCTGCATTCGCGCGCGCAAGTTCCGCTCGTACACGACGCGCTGCAGGCGCGTGGGCATCTACGGGCGGCCCTACCCCGGCGAGAGGACGAGTGGCGACGACGCCGTGTTCGCTCGTGGAGCCGGCGGCTTGCTGTTCGCCGTGGCCGACGGTCTCGGGCACGGTGAGCTCGCGAGACAGGCTTCCTCGCGGGCCGTGAACTTGGTGTCCGAGAACGTCGAGGGCTCGCTGGAGGGCCTCATGGCCAACGCGCACGACACCCTCCAGGAGTCTCGCGGAGCGGTCATGGTCGCCGGCCGCGTCGCCCCGGACCACGTGGAGCTCGTCGGTATCGGAAACGTCACGGCTTACGTGTGCGGGCTGCAGAGGACCAAGCGCTTCACCGGGACCTCGTTCGTCGTGGGAGCGCGCGGCGAGCACCGCCGTCCGGCGGCCGAGAGCGTGCAACTCGACTCGCGGGACGTCCTGGTAGTCTACAGCGACGGCATCCGGTCGGGGCTCGATCTCGCTGGGGACCCGGACCTGCTGCGCGAGCACCCGATCGTCGTGGCGCAGCGGGTCGTCGAGCGTTTCGGCCGCGCGGACGACGACGCCCTCGTGATGGTCATCGGCTGAGGCGCAGCGTTTGCGCCGGGCGGCACCGGCTGCGCGGGCGAAGAATCTGCGAGTCTGCATTCCCGAGGCGAAGCGGTTGGCTCGCGGTCTGCACGGGGCTCTGCCATGACGACCGTATCCGCGACCGCGACTGCGGCTGCTACAGCGAGGCCCGTTGCCCGGCGCTCACTGCGTCTCGGTAGGGCGCTCCGCTGGGCGGTCGTGCTGATCGTGCTCGCGGCGGCGGCGCTCTTCGCATGGCGTCGCTTGCACGCCACCTCGGCGCCGAGCGTCCGCTACCAGACGGCCACCATCGACCACGGAGGGATCGACGCCAAGGTGACCGCCAGCGGCGCGGTGTCGGCCATCGTGACGGTGCAGGTGGGCAGCCAGGTCTCGGGGCGCATCCAGGCCTGGTACGCCGACTTCAGCTCGACGGTGAAGAAAGGGCAGCTCATCGCCAAGATCGAGCCGTCGCTCTTCAAGGCCGCAGTCGAGCAGGCGCGGGCGAACTACACGGCGGCCAAGGCGGGCTACGACAAGTCGCTCGCGAACCGCCTGCTCGCGGAGCGCAACTACGCGCGGACGCTCGCGCTCTTCGAAGAGGCGCTCGCCTCGCGCGGCGACCTCGACGCCGCGGAGGCCGCCGCCGATGCCGCCCGAGCCGACGTGGGCACCGCCGACGCTTCGATGCTGCAGTCGCGCGCGGCGCTCGACCAGGCGCAGCTCAATCTCTCGTACACGGACATCGTCTCGCCCATCGACGGCATCGTCATCTCGCGCAACATCGACGTGGGCCAGACCGTGGCCGCGTCCTTCCAGGCCCCCACGCTCTTCACCATCGCGCAGGACCTCACGAAGATGCAGGTCGACACCAACGTGGCCGAGGGCGACGTGGGCAACGTCCGCGAGGGGATGACCGCGAGCTTCACGGTGGACGCGTACGCGACGCGCACGTTCCGCGGCATCGTCCGCCAGGTGCGCGACAACGCGACGACGCTGCAGAACGTGGTCACTTACGACGCCGTTCTCGACGTCGACAACGGGGACCTGGCGCTGCGGCCGACGATGACCGCGAACGTCACCTTCGTCTACGCGTCGCGTGACGACGCGGTGCGCATCCCCAGCGCAGCCCTTCGATTCAGGCCGGACGCGACGACCATTGCCGCGATGACGGGACCGAACGCGCCCCCCGCCCCGAACCGCGACAAGCTCGCGGCCGACCAGCGCATCGTCTGGACGCTGCGAGGGAGCACTCCGGGTGCCCACGTCGTCCGTATCGGCATCAGCGATGGGATGACGACCGAGATGGTGGACGGCGACCTCCGTCCGGGCGACGCCGTCGTCACCGAGGCGATCCCCGCCAACGCCAAGGGCTCGTGAGGAAGCCGTGTCGACGGAAGCTGGGACTCATCGCCCGCTCGTCATCGCCGAGCACCTGACCAAGGTGTACGTCCTCGGCGACAACGAGCTGCGGGCTCTGGACGACGTGGACCTCACGATCGACGAGGGGGAGTTCGTCGCCATCATGGGCGCCTCCGGCTCCGGCAAGTCGACGCTCATGAACATCCTCGGCTGCCTCGACCGGCCGACGTCGGGTCGCTACGTCCTCGATGGACACGAGGTCTCGCGTTTGAGCCGCGGTGAGCTCGCCGAGGTACGCAACGAGACCATCGGCTTCGTCTTCCAGAGCTTCAACCTGCTCGCGCGCACCAGCGCCGTCGAGAACGTCGAGCTACCGCTCGTCTACGCGGGCCTCCCGAGGAGAGAGCGACGGGAACGCGCGCGCGACGCCCTCGAGCGCGTGGGCCTCGGGCAGCGTCTGGACCATCACCCGTCCCAGCTCTCGGGCGGGCAGCAGCAGCGGGTCGCCATCGCGCGGGCCATCGTGAACCGACCGAAGCTCGTGTTCGCCGACGAGCCGACCGGGAACCTCGACACGAGGACCAGCGTCGACGTCATGCGCCTGTTCCAGGAGCTTTGGTCGGGAGGGCTCACGATCGTCTACGTCACGCACGAGCCGGACGTCGCGCGCTACGCGTCGCGCGTGGTCACGGTGCGTGACGGACGCATCGTGAGCGACACGAGGCAAGATCCGGCGCGAGCGGAGAAGGCCGCATGAACCTGGCGAACGTGATGCCCATCGCCCTGACGGCGCTGCTGCGCAACAAGACGCGGAGCTTCCTGACCACCCTCGGCGTCATCATCGGCGTCGCCTCGGTCATCTCGATGGTCGCCGTCGGCGAAGGTGCGAAAGCGCGCGTTTCCGGCGTTTTCGCGGCCATGGGCACCAACATGCTCATCGTGCTCTCTGGAACGACGACCACGGGCGGCGTCGCGGGCGGGTTCGGCTCGATGCCGACGCTGACGTGGGAAGACCTGAGCGCGATCCGGACCCAGGCTCCTGCCGTGCGCTGGGCGGCGCCCGGAGAGATGGGCAAGGTCACCATCATGGCGCAGGATCAGAACTGGACGACGAGCCTCACGGGTTCGTCTCCCGAGTTCTTCGACATCCGCAATTGGACCATCGGCAAGGGGTCGCTCTTCGCCGACACCGACGTCCAGGGCGCGAACAAGGTCATCGTGCTGGGGGCGACCGTGTCGGACAAGCTGTTCGGCGACGGAGCCGACCCCGTGGGCAAGACGGTGCGCATCCGCTCGGTGCCCTTCCTGGTGGTCGGGCTGCTGCAGCGCAAAGGGCAGTCGCCCATGGGGACCGACTACGACGACGCGGCCTTCATCCCCATCACGACCTTCCAGAACCAGATTCAGGGCGGGCTCCAGAAGTACATCTCGGGCATCATCCTGGTCAGTGCCGTGTCTTCGGACGACACGCACAGGGCGCAGGCGGAGATCACCTCGCTATTGCGCGACCGTCACCACCTCGGTCCCAACGACGACGACGACTTCAGCATCCGGAATCTCACCGAGCTGGCCAACGCGCAGCAGTCCGGCACGCAGGCGCTGACGGCGCTGCTCGCCGCCATCGCGGCCGTCTCCCTCGTCGTGGGCGGCATCGGCATCATGAACATCATGCTCGTCAGCGTGACCGAGCGGACGCGCGAGATTGGCGTGCGCATGGCCGTCGGCGCGAAGCCCTGGCACATCCTCGCCCAGTTCCTCGCGGAGGCGGTCACCCTGTCGATGCTCGGGGGCATCATGGGTGTCGTCATCGGGTCGGTCATCGCGAGGGTCGTCGCGGCGCGCCTCGGCTGGTCCTACTCGGCGAGAGTCGACATGATCCTCGTGTCCTTCGGCTTCAGCGCGCTCGTCGGCGTGGGCTTCGGCCTGTACCCGGCCCGCAAGGCCTCGCGGCTCGATCCCATCGAGGCGCTCCGGTACGAGTGAAGATGCCCCGCCGCTATTCGTGCTCGACGGTTCGCTGAATCGTCACGCCGTATTCGTGCATCTTGTACTGGATCTTGCGCACGCTGATGTCGAGCATCTGCGCCGCCTGGCTGGTCCTGCCGCCGCAGGCCTCGAGCGTCGAGAGGATGGCGTAGCGCTCGATCTCGCCCAGCGTGGATCCGGGGACGCGAGGGGCTCCGCGCGGCGTAGCGCCCAGGCCGGTCGGGAGGTTCTTCGCCGAGAGCCGCCCGCCGTCGCAGAGCACGACGGCGCGCTCGATGACGTTCTCGAGCTCCCGGACGTTGCCGGGCCAGCGGTATGCCTTGATCGCCTCGATGGCGTCGTCGGTGAACCCCTCGATGGCCTTGCCGTTCTCCTTCGCGAAGCGCCGGAGGAAGTAGGTCGCCAGCGGCAAGAGATCGCTCGGACGCGCACGCAGCGGCGGCATCTCGATGTTGACCACGTTGAGCCTGTAGAAGAGGTCCTCGCGGAACTTGCCGGCGGCCACCTCGGAGGCGAGGTCCCGGTTGGTCGCCGCGATGATGCGCACGTCGACCTTGAGCGTCTCGTTGCCGCCGACGCGCTCGAAGGTTCGCTCCTGCAGGAAGCGCAGCAGCTTGACCTGGATCGAAGGCGAGATCTCGCCGATCTCGTCGAGGAACAGCGTCCCGCCGTCGGCCTGCTTGAAGCGGCCCTCGCGACGGCCAGCCGCGCCCGTGAAGGAACCCTTCTCGTGACCAAAGAGCTCGCTCTCGAGCAGGGTCTCGGCGAGCGCCGCGCAGTGGAGCTTCACGAAAGGGGCGGACGCGCGCGGGCTGTTCTCGTGGATGGCCTGGGCGATGAGCTCCTTGCCGGTGCCGCTCTCGCCGGTGATGAGGACACTCGCCTTCGTCTTGGACACCTGCTCGACGACGTCGAACACCTCCTGCATCGCCGGGCTCGAGCCGATGATGTTGTCGAGGGTGAGCTTCTGCTTGAGGCGCGCGCGCAGCTCGGTCGCTTCGTGGGTCAGGCTCCGCCGATCGAGCCCGCGGCGCAGGATGACGAGGACCTCGTCGAGCTGCACGGGCTTCGAGACGTAGTGCTCTGCGCCTTCCTTCATCGCGAGGACCGCCGTCTCGATGTCGCCATGGGCGGTCATGACGATGACGACGAGGTCCGGGTAAAGCTCGCGCGCCTTGCGCAGGACCTCGATGCCGTCGATGCCCGGCATGCGCAGATCGGTGAGCAGCGCGTCCGGCGCCGTCTCCTGAACGCGCGCCAGGGCGGCAGCTCCGTCCTCCGCTGCGGTGACCTGGAACCCTTCGCTGGTCAGAAAGGAAACGAGACCCGATCGCGCGCTCGCGTCATCGTCGGCGACGACGATGCGCTCGCGCTTCGTTTGGCTCTTGGGTGCGTCGGCCATGCGCGACCGAGGGTAGACCAACCTCGGCGGTCTTGCCCATGAGACCCCGCGATTGCGCCCGCTACCGCGCGAGCTCCGCGATGCTGCGCGGCAGGACGTGCGCAAGGGACGCCAGCTCCCCGGCCGACACGTGCTTCCGGAGCACCTCGAGCGTAGCGGCGAGAGCACGTTCCGGGTCGATGGTCTGACCGTCACCGAGCTTCTGGTCCACGAGAGCGAGGATCTCGTCGGGCCGGCGGGCGTGAACGGGCGTCGAAGCGGGATGCCATCCCTCGTAGAAGACGCCGCGCACCAAGAGCGGCAACTGCGCCGCGAGCTGGGCCGCCTCGTCCACGCGCAGCCGATCGCGCAACGCGTGCAGCGACGCGCAGAGTGCGTGATAGGCCTGCCGGGGATCGTCGGTTCCCAGCTCGCGCTCCATGTCCTTGATCCAGAGGTTCGCCTTCTCGTTCGCGTGGTCGAAGATGGTCATGTTTTCGCCCGCCTCCGGCAGTAGCTGCAGCAAGGCGCGGACCACGGAGGCACGCCGAGACATCGTGCGCCCGTACGCAAGCCTTGCGCGTGAGCACGGACGCATTGCCTCGCCTGGTGACGGAACAACTGAGTGAAAAGGCGGCGGCATGAAGCATGCGAGGCGCAGGGACGCACCCGGACTGGAGGCATTGCCGTGTCGATGACAGCCCATGCGCTCCCCTCGCTACGCGCCCTCCATGCCGTGGACGATCGGCTGCTGGACCAGGAGCTGCGTCTGTTGACGACGCGCCGGCAGATCGCCGTCGTCCGCGCCATAGCGGACGAGCTCGAACGGTGCCTCCAGGGGGGCAGTGTGTTCGAGTCGCTTCGGGCGCAGTTCGTCGAGGAGCTGAGTCGGCTGGGCTGCCGCAGCTTGGAGGCCGCGGCGGCGCTCGCGAAAGTGGACCTCACCTGGACCTGACGTCCGTCGGCCTCACCTGATGTGGGGCGGCCTGGAGGACGTGCACGTCGCCGCTCACGATTCGCTCGAAGAGCGTGACCGCAGCGGGGACGATGGCCGCGACGATGGCCCCGGCCACCACGTCCGTGACGTAGTGCATGGACAGGTAGACAGTGGAGAACAGGATGCTCGCCGCGGACACCACGAGCGGAACACGCCATCGCGGGAAGGACCGCGCCCCCAGCGCCAGAAACGTGAGCGACACGGTCGTGTGTCCACTGGGGAATGCGTCGAGCCGGTTGATCTCCCCGGCGCGCAGAACGTCCTGGACGACTGCAGTCACGACTCCGCCCCCGAGCGCGCCAGCCGACACGCGCGGCCCCGTCGCGGGGCACAACAGATAGCCCACGTAGGGGAGGAAGAACGCCGTCATCAGCGCGAACACGAAAGCGTCGAACTCCCGGCGCGGCCTCGCGCGATACGCGGCGATGGCGAGCGCCAGTGGCACGAAGTAGAGGCTCACGTAGGCGAGCGACGCCAGATCCGTGAGCCAGGCGGGTCGCCCGAGCGCGTGGCGCCAGGCGTGAGCGAGGGACCCGAAGAAGCGTTCGTCGACCGCCGCCAGGACGCCGTCCCACCGCCTCGGGTTCGCCGCCGCGATGACGGGGCCGGCGAGATTGAACACGGCGAAAATCGTGGCGATGGGGAGGAAGTCGTGGACGACCCGTCCG
>Ga0335069_10004066_pt1 | contig 21845 bp, 21 predicted proteins | sample Lox_Sample_11_FD_206714 | JGI IMG/M metagenome (GOLD analysis project Ga0335069, IMG submission 206714) | Soil microbial communities from Loxahatchee National Wildlife Refuge, Florida, United States - Lox_Sample_1.1 | ecosystem: Environmental > Terrestrial > Soil > Wetlands | place: USA...
GTGTGACTCCGTTCAACATCCACGCGATGCCGACCTCCCCGGTGGCCCAGCTGCGGGCCGCCGAGCGCTGGGCGAGATCGATCCCGATATCGCCCCGCCTCGCCCGTCCATCGCTCGATGCGACAGGGACCGGGCGCCTGCGCGTCGGCTTCGTTTCGTCGGATTTCCGGCCGCACCCGATGACGTACCTGTCTATCGCCTACTGGGAGGGCTTCGATCGCGATCGATTCGAAACTTTCGCCTACGGGATCCACGCCCGGGACACCGGGCCGATCGGCGAGCGGGTAGCCCGAGCATTCGAGCACTTCGCGGACGTGAGCGAGGCGCCGGTGGCCGCGATTGCCGAGAGGATCCGTTCCGACCGGATCGAGGTGCTGATCGACCTCAACGGCTACACGAAGAACTCGCGCGAAAGGATCTTCGCGCTGCGGCCCGCGCCGATCCAGATCAACTATCTCGGCTACCCCGGGACACTGGGTGCCGACTGGTACGACTATGCGCTCGTCGATCGCTACAGCGGGCCCGACGCGCTCCAGCCCTTCTTCACCGAGCGGCTGCTGCAGCTGCCGCACATGTCGTTCCCGAGCAACCCCGCGCGCCTTCCGGCGGGGCCGCCGGCGACCCGAAGCGAATGCGGTCTTCCGTCCGACGCCTTCGTATTCGCCTGCTTCAACAACGCGTTCAAGATCCTCCCCGATGTATTCGCCATCTGGATGCGCCTGCTGCACGCAACCGAGCGGAGCGCGCTGTGGCTGCTCGAGTCGGGGGCCGAGGCGGAAGCTCACCTACGGCGCGAAGCGCAACTCGCCGGAGTCGACCCGGAAAGGCTTGTCTTCGCTCCCCGCATCTCGCCCGTGGAACGCCACATGGCCCGCGTCGGGGCCGCCGACCTCGTCGTCGATTCGTTTCCCTATGGCGCGCACACGACGGCGAACGACGCGCTGCTCGCCGGGGTCCCGCTCGTCACCCAGGCCGGGGAGACGGTCGTGACGCGGATCGCGGGCAGCCAGCTCCACGCGGTCGGGCTCCCGGAACTCGTGACCTCGGACCGCTGGGCCTACGAGGCGCTCGCCCGCGAGCTGGCGCAGCACCCCGGCGAGCTCTCGCGCTACAAAGCTCGCCTCGCCGCCAACCGGACGACCTCCCCGCTGTTCGACACAGCGCGGTTCACGCGGGATTTCGAGGCGGCGCTCGTCCGGGCGCGCGACGAGATCGCAGCGCTCTAGCCACTTCCCTCGCGGGCCGCGCCGGGCTAGAGGTCTGCGCCGTTCCCCTTCGGGAACTCCGGCTCCCTATTGTTGACCAAAACTATCGGGTATACTATGGTTGATTGAATCGATCGGCGACCGGCGCCATATTGGTGCAGGTACCTGATTTCTTTGAGAGGTCAACGATGAGGCTCACGACGAAAGGGCGTTTCGCAGTGACGGCGATGATCGATCTCGCGATGCAACACGGCACCGGCCCGGTAACGCTGGCCGAGATCAGCCAGCGGCAGAAGATTTCTCTCTCGTACCTCGAGCAGCTCTTCGCCAAGCTGCGGCGCCGCGCGCTGGTCGACAGCGTCCGCGGACCGGGCGGCGGCTATCAGCTCGCGAAGAACATGGCCGAGGTTTCGGTTGCCGACATCATTCTCGCGGTCGACGAACCGATCGACGCGACGCAATGCGGCGGCAAGGAGAACTGCCGCGACGATCAGAAGTGCATCACGCACGACCTGTGGGCGAAGTTGAACGACCACATTCTCGAGTACCTCCGCGCCGTGACGCTCAAGCAGATGGTCGACGCCCAGCACGCGAAAACCGACGGTGTCGCGCAGGTACAGGACATGCGCGACGCGCAGCCGAAGCGCGACCGCGCTCCGGTTTCAGCGTGACTCTCGGGACCGACAGTCATGGCACTCACGCTCACTGAAAGCGCGGCGAAGCGCATCCACGGCCAACTCGCGCAGCGGGGCAAGGGCCTCGGCCTGCGCCTCGGGATCAAGAAGGTCGGCTGCTCGGGCTTCGCCTACACATTCGACTTCGCCGACGAGGTGCGCGCCGGCGACACGACGTTCGAAGAGCACGGCGCCACGGTCGTCGTGGGCGCGGACAGCCTGCCCTATCTCGACGGAGCGAAGCTCGATTTCGTCAAAGACGGGCTGAAGCAGATGTTCGCGGTGGACAATCCGAACGTCGACAACACATGCGGTTGCGGCGAGAGCTTCAGCTTCAAGGAGACGACGCAGGCCTAGAACGCGGAATACGCGCGGAGGGCCTTTCGTCCCCGGGGGGGAGCCGGAACGAGCCATGAGCAGCACACTGCAGAACCTGGTCAATCAGCCGTACCGGCACGGCTTCGTTACCGACATCGAGTCGGACGTCGCGCCGAAGGGCCTCGGCGAAGAAACGATCCGGATGATCTCGGCGAAGAAGAACGAGCCGCAGTGGCTGCTCGACTTCCGACTCGAGGCCTACCGCCACTGGCTTTCGATGGACGAGCCGCGGTGGCCGAATGTCAAGTATCCGAAGATCGACTTCCAGGCGATCACGTACTATTCGGCGCCGAAGCCGAAGAAGCTCGACAGCATCGACCAGGTCGACCCGGAGCTGCTGCGCACGTTCGAGAAGCTCGGCGTGCCGATGAACGAGCGCGCGGCGCTCGCGGGCGTGGCGGTGGACGTCGTGTTCGACAGCGTGTCGGTCGCGACGACGTACAAGGAGAAGCTCGCCGAGGTCGGCATCCTGTTCTGCTCGATCTCGGAAGCGGTCCAGAAGTATCCGGAGCTCGTACGCAAATACCTCGGAACCGTGGTTCCCTCCGGCGACAACTACTACGCGGCGCTCAACTCGGCGGTGTTCACCGACGGTTCCTTCTGCTTCATCCCGAAGGGCGTGAAGTGCCCGATGGACCTCTCCACGTACTTCCGCATCAATACGCAGGACTCGGGGCAGTTCGAGCGCACTCTGATCGTCGCCGAGGAGGGCGCGTCGGTCTCGTATCTCGAAGGGTGCACCGCGCCGAAGTTCGACACCAACCAGCTCCACGCGGCGGTCGTCGAGCTCGTCGCGCTCGAGCGCGCCGACATCAAGTATTCGACAGTGCAGAACTGGTACGCGGGCGACGAGAACGGCGTCGGCGGCATCTACAACTTCGTCACCAAGCGCGGACTGTGCAAGGGTGCCGACTCGCGGATCTCGTGGACGCAGGTCGAGACCGGCTCGGCGATCACGTGGAAGTACCCGAGCTGCGTGCTGCTCGGCGACAACTCCGTCGGCGAGTTCTACTCCGTCGCGCTGACCAACCATCACCAGCAGGCGGATACAGGGACCAAGATGGTCCACATCGGCCGGAACACGCGCAGCACTATCGTCAGCAAAGGCATCTCGGCCGGCCGCTCGAACAACAGCTACCGCGGCCTCGTCAAGATCGGGCCGAAGGCCGAAGGCGCGCGCAACTATTCGCAATGCGACTCGATGCTCATCGGCGAGCGCTGCGGCGCGAACACGTTCCCGTACATCGAGGTGCGGAACCCGACGGCGACGGTCGAGCACGAGGCGTCGACGTCGAAGATCGGCGAGGACCAGCTCTTCTACTTCGCGCAGCGCGGGATCGGCACCGAGGAAGCGGTGTCGATGATCATCAACGGCTTCTGCAAGACGGTGTTCCAGCAGCTGCCGATGGAGTTCGCCGTCGAGGCGACGAAGCTCCTCGGCCTGAAGCTCGAAGGAAGCGTCGGATGATCCGCGACGGGGCGAAACCGCTGCTCGAGGTGCGCAACCTGCGGGCGACGGTGAACGGCGTCGAGATCCTGAAGGGGATCGACTTCACCGCGCGGCTGGGCGAAGTGCACGCGATCATGGGTCCGAACGGCTCGGGCAAGAGCACGTTCGCCAAGGTGCTCGCCGGACACCCTGCTTACACCGTCACGGCGGGCGAAGTCCTCTACGACGGCGCGAACCTGCTCGCGCTCCCGCCGGAGGAGCGCGCCCGCGCGGGCGTGTTCCTCGCGTTTCAATACCCGGTCGAGATTCCAGGGGTCGGCAACAGCCAGTTCCTGCGCCTCGCGTACAACTCGGTGCAGGCGCAGCGCGGAAAAGACGAGCTCGATCCGCTCGAATTCGACGATTTCGTGCGCGAGAAGATGAAGCTTCTCGAGATGAACCCCGAGTTCCTGGATCGCAGCGTCAACGAGGGATTCTCGGGCGGCGAGAAGAAGCGCAACGAAGTGCTGCAGATGGCCCTCCTCGAGCCGAAGCTCGCGTTCCTCGACGAAACCGATTCCGGCCTCGACATCGATGCGCTGCGGGTCGTCGCCGAAGGGATCAACCGCCTCTCCTCGCCCGACAACGCGACGGTCGTCGTCACGCACTACCAGCGTCTCCTCAATTACATCGTGCCCGATTACGTCCACGTGATGGACGCCGGCAGGATCGTCAAGACCGGCGGCAAGGACCTCGCGTTGATGCTCGAGACGCGGGGCTACGACTGGATCGACGAGGAAGCGCGCGCAGCGGCATCGGCATGACGACGACCCACCCCGCGCCTGCCGCGGGCTATCTCGAAAGCCTGCTCGCCGGCCGGCCGATGCTGCCGGCGAGCGCGCACGCCTCGCTCAACGCGCTGCGCGCCGAGGCGGTCGACCGCGTCGGCGCGCTGACGGTGCCGACGGTCCGCGACGAGGAATGGCGCTTCACCGATCTCTCACCGCTCACGAGGCAGACGTTCCAGCCCGTACGCGAGCGCGTCGTGCGCGAGGTGGCCGATGCCGGCCGCTTCGATCTCGGCGAGGCGGCCTCGCGGCTCGTTTTCGTCGACGGCGTCTACGCTCCGGAGCTCTCGCGGATCACGGCGAACGGCCCTGTCGTCGCCAACCTCGCGACTGCGGATGCCGCGCAGGGCGATCTCGCCGCGCGTCACCTCGGACGTTACGCCGTATTCCGCGACAACGTGTTCGCGGCGCTCAACACGGCTTTCGTCCACGACGGCGCGTTGATCTTCGTGCCCCCCGCCTCGGCGGCGGCCGTCCCCGTGCACCTGCTGTTCGTCGCGCGCACGAAGGGCGCGGCAAGCTATCCCCGCTGCCTCGTCGTCGCGGGACGGGCGAGCGCTGCGACGGTCGTCGAGGACTACGTCTCACTCACCGACGGCCCCTACTTCACCGACGCAGTCACCGAAATCGCGCTCGCCGAGGACGCGAGCATCGATCACGTCCGCGTACAGCGCGAGGGGGGCCAGGCATTCCATATCGGCAGCGGCGCCGTGTCGCTCGCCACCGGGTCGCGATTCCGGTCGGTCAGCGTGGCACTGGGAGCACGCCTTTCGCGCTACAACCTCGCCGTGGAGCAGGCGGCGGAGGGCGCGAGCTGCACGGTGGACGGCCTCGCGGTGATCGGCGGCCGGCAGCTCGCCGACACGCACACGTCGATCGCGCATCGAAAGCCGCGCGGCGTGAGCCGCCAGCTCCACAAATGCATCGTCGGCGGCGCTGCGCACGCGGTGTTCAACGGCAAGATCTACGTCCATCCGCACGCCCAGAAGACCGACTCCTCGCAGTCGAGCCGCAACCTGCTGCTCGGCGACCGCGCGCAGGTCGACACCAAGCCGCAGCTCGAGATCTTCGCCGACGACGTCAAGTGCGCGCACGGCGCCACCGTGGGCCGCCTCGACGCCGACGCCCTGTTCTATCTGCGCAGCCGCGGCCTCGGCGACGCGGCAGCCCGAAGCCTCCTGACCTACGCATTCGGCGCCGAAATCGTCGATCGCATCCCGTTGCCTTCGCTGCGGCGGCAGCTCGAGGCGACGCTGCTCGCACAGACGCAACTACCATGACCGCGCTCGAGACCCCAGTACGCGCGCAAAGCGCACCGGCCTACGACGTCGAGCGCATCCGGGCCGACTTCCCGATCCTCGGGCTCGAGGTGAACGGGCACCCGCTCGTCTATCTCGACAACGCGGCGTCGAGCCAGATGCCGCGCCAGGTGATCGATCGCCTCGTCCGCTACGCGACGACGCAGCACGCGAACGTCAACCGCGGCGTCCACTACCTGTCGGAGACTGCGACCCACGAATACGAGCAAGCGCGGCACAAGATCCAGCGCTTCATCAACGCGCGCGAGGACCGCGAGGTGATCTTCACCAGCGGCACGACCGACGCGATCAACCTCGTCACCCATGGCTACGGCCGCAAGTTCATCGGCGCCGGCGACGAGATCATCCTGACGACGCTCGAGCACCATTCGAACATCGTGCCTTGGCAGATGCTCGCCGAGGAGAAGCGTGCACGGATCCGCGTGGTCCCCGTCGACGACGCCGGCGAGCTCGATCTCGACGCCTACGAGAAGCTCTTCAACGCGCACACGAGGTTCGTCGGCGTCATGCACGTGTCGAACGCGCTCGGCACGATCAACCCGGTGAAGCGGATGATCGCGCTCGCGCACGCGCACGGCGTCCCGGTGCTGGTGGACGGCGCGCAGGCGGTTCCGCATCTGCCGGTCAACGTCCAGGACCTCGACAGCGACTTCTACGCGTTCTCCGGGCACAAGATGTGCGGACCGACCGGGATCGGCATCCTGCACGGCAAGGCGTCGCTGCTCGAGAAGATGAACCCGTACAAGGGCGGCGGCGACATGATCCTGTCGGTCACGTTCGAGAAGACGACGTACAACTCGCTCCCGCACGTGTTCGAGGCGGGAACGCCGCCCATCGCCGGCGCGGTGGGCATCGGCGCCGCCGTCGACTACCTCTCCGCGATCGGCATGGCGGCGATCGCCGCGCACGAGCACGAGCTGCTCGAGTACGCGACCGCGCAAATGAGCCGGATGAAGGGCGTGCGCATCATCGGCACCGCGGCGCGAAAGGCGTCGGTGATCTCGTTCACGATCGACGGCGTGCACCCGCACGACGTCGGGACGCTCCTCAACGAGGAGGGAATCGCGGTGCGCACCGGACACCACTGCGCGCAGCCGGTGATGCAGCGATTCCACGTTCCCGCGACCTCGCGCGCATCGTTCGCGCTCTACAACACGATGGCCGAGGTCGATGCGCTGATCGCCGGCATTCGCAACGTCCAGAAGGTGTTCGCGTAATGGCCGATCCGAAGGCGCTCTACCAGGAAGTGATCCTCGATCACAACCGCAAGCCGCGCAACTACGGCACGCTGCCGAGCGCGAACCACCACGCGGAAGGGCACAATCCGCTGTGCGGCGATCGCATCGACGTCGCGCTCGCGCTCGACGACGACAAGATCGGCGCGATCGCCTTCGAAGGGGAATCGTGCGCGATCTGCAAAGCCTCCGCGTCGATGATGACCGTGGCGGTCAAGGGCAGGTCGCGGGCGGAGGCGGAAACGCTGATCCGGGAATTCCGCGAGATGGCGATCGGGAAGATCGGCGCGGACGGTCTTGCCCACCTCGGCCGGCTGTCGGTCTTCGCGGGCGTGCGCGACCTGCCGACGCGCGTCAAATGCGCGATCCTGCCGTGGCACACGCTGTCCGCCGCGCTCAACGCGGTCGCGAAGGCGACGACCGAAGCGGACGACGATCCGATGCACGCGCCGATCGGTGGAGCCTGACGCCAAGATGCCGCGAATCGACGACATCGAGGACACGCCGAATCCCAACGCGAAGAAGTTCATCCTTCGCGAACCGCTGACGTGGGGGATGGCACGCTCGTACGAGAACGCGGAGCAGGCGAAGGACGATCCACTCGCCGCGGCGCTCTTCGCCATCCCCAGCGTAACGAACGTCTTCTACGTCGACCGCTGGATCACCATCACGCAGGACGGCGGCGCCGACTGGCGGACGCTGAGCCGGCTCGTCGCCGAACCGATCCGCGCGGCAGCGTCGGCCGACGAGCACTCGGCGCGCGTGACGGCGGCAGCCGCGCCGGCGCTGGCGGACCTCACCCCCGAGGACCAGGAGCGGCTCGACCGGATCAACGAGCTCCTCGACGAGCGCATCCGTCCCTACCTTCAGGGCGACGGCGGCGATCTCTACGTGATCGGCCTCGAAGGCGACCGGCTCACCGTCCACTACCAGGGCGCGTGCGGAAGCTGCCCGAGCTCGATCTCGGGCACGCTCGCCGGCATCGAGAGCCTGGTGCGGCAGATCGAGCCCGACATCGAGGTCGTCGCGATCTGACGATGAGCGATTGGGTCACGGTCGCGCGCGCCGACGAGATCGCGCCGGGGGACTGGCGCGTAGCCGACGTCGATGGCGCGCGGATCGCCGTGTTCAACCTGGACGGAGACTACTACGCGATCGCCGACGTGTGCACGCACGACGCCGGGCAATTGACGGGCGGCTCCGTGGATGGCGACGTGATCGTCTGTCCCCGGCACGGCGCCCGCTTCTCGCTCCGCACCGGCGAAGCGTTGAGCGCGCCCGCCTACGAGCCGACCGAGACGTTTCCGGTGCGCGTCCACGAGGGCGAAGTGCAGGTGCGCGACGATCGCTGGGACTGAATCGCTGAACCGAGGCCCCGATGGCCGGACTCAACCGCGACGACCCGACACCCACCGAGATCCTGCTGCACCAGAAATCACGCGTGCTCGAGATCGCGTACAGCGACGGCAAGCGCTTTCGGCTTCCCCTGGAGTTCCTGCGCGTCTACTCGCCGTCGGCGGAGGTGCGCGGCCATGGACCCGGGCAGGAGGTGCTGCAGATCGGGAAGAAGGATGTCGAGATCACGGAGCTCGAGCCGGTCGGTCTCTATGCGGTCCGCCCGAGGTTCTCCGACGGCCACGATACCGGCATCTACTCCTGGGATTATCTGTACGCGCTGGGCGTGAACCAGGACGAGATGTGGCGCCGTTACCTGCAGCGGCTCGCAGAGGCGGGAGGGAGCCGCGAACCCTCGGCTTCGCCGCCCCCGCAGCGGCCGCGCGGCTAGGCGTCTCGCGGGCTCGCCCGCGGCGACCCGATCGCCGCCACCTGTTGTAGAGTGACGTCGTCGCCCCGGCATCCGGGGCGCTCGGGGAGGGTGATCGATGCTCGGGTTCTTCCGGGATCGCAAGGAAACGCCGCGTCTCGGTACGCTCCGGCAGCTCTTCCTGTTCGCGACGCTGTCGCGCTCCGAGCTGCGCGTGATCGATGGAATGCTCCACGAGCGCCGCTACCTGAAGGGCGAGATCATCTTCGACGAGGGCGAGGAAGGCCAGACGGTCTACGCGGTGATTACCGGCCGCGTGCTCATCTGCCGCCAGGGCGAACCCGAGACCGGCAAGATCACCGAGATCGGCTCCGGCGTCATTTTCGGCGAGCTCGCGTTGCTCGAGGACGCGCCCCGCGCCGCGCAGGCGCGCGCAGCCGAGGACTGCGTGCTCGCTTCGCTCTCGCGCGGCGACTTCGAGAGCCTGCTCGACACGCACGCGGTCGTCGCCTCGAAGATCGCGCTGCAGCTCGCGCGCCAGCTCGGCCGGCAGCTTCGCGACCGCTCCGCCCGCTGAACGGAAACCCTTCGTGAAGGGCGCGAGAGACACGAACACGGGCTCGAGCCGGTATCTCTCGTCCGGGCCGCTCGTCTGGACGGCGACGATCGCCTGCACGACGCTGCTTCTCGTGCTTCTCCGGCAGGCGCTGTGGTTCGTCGTACCGTTTCTGCTGGCGATCATCCTCTACTACGCGCTCTTCCCTGCGGTGCGCCGGCTGACGCTCGCCGGGATCGAGCGCGAGAAGTCGGCGGCGATCGTCGCGGGGGTCTTCGCGATCGCCGCCGTGGTCGCAATGGTGCCCACGCTGCCGTGGCTCGCCGCGCAGGCGGTGAGCGGCGAGGAAGCGGTGTCGCGCTATCTCGCCGGCGGGCAGGCGCTGCTCGACCGCACGCTCGTGATGCTCGAATCGCAGTTTGCCTTTCTCAAGCGCGCCGAATTCCACGCCCAGATGGCGAAGAAGATCGCCGCGTTCAGCGGCTTCTACGCGCAGGACCAGCTCACCGACACGCTGCTCGGCGCGGCCGTTTCGCTCCCCGCGCTGCTGCTCGCGCCCTTTCTCGCGTTCTTCTTCCTGCGCGACGGCCGGCGCTTCCTCAAGTTCTGCACCGACGCCGTTCCCAACGCCTACTACGAGCGAACGCTCTACATGGTCGATCGCGTCGACGCGACGGCGCGTGCCTATTTCCAGGGCCTGCTCAAGCTCACCGCGCTCGACACGATCTGCCTCGGGTTGGGGCTACTCGTGATCGGCATGCCCAATGCGTTCGGTTTGGGCCTGATGGCGGCCGTCCTCGCGTGGGTTCCATTCGTCGGCTCCGTCATCGGCTGCGCGATCGTCGTGCTCGTCGCCGCCACCGACTTTCCGTCGGATCCATGGGTCGTCTATGCGGCGATCGCGCTCTTCCTGTTCGTGCGGCTGCTCGACGACTTCGTGTTCATGCCGCTCACCGTCGGCCGGAGCCTGCACATGCATCCGTTGCCGACCGTCGTGCTGATCTTCGTCGGCGGGGCGGTCGCCGGCATCACGGGGCTGATCCTCGTCCTGCCGCTTGCCGGCGTGATCATGGTGATCGCCGGCACGATCGGCGGCATCGTCAACGACGACCGGCTGCGAGCGCGCAACCGCTTCGCCACCACGCTGCGCGCCGAGCGGATCACGTCCGACTTGCGCGCCTGACGGCGCACCGTTCACCGCGCGCGCCTCTGCGAAGGGCCGCGCGTCGCGCAAGCCGCAGGCGCCCGGTATTCGTGACGCCCCCGAGGCTTGTGGACGCGCTTGCCGCGAAGCTACTCGCGCCCGCCGTCGACGGGTTGACCCTCGCCGCGCCAGCGCAGCATTCCGCCGGCGAGGTTCGCCACGCGAGGGAAGCCCGATTTCGCGAGGAGCACCGACGCCTGCGCCGAGCGCGCTCCCGATCGGCAGACGGCCACGACCGGCCGATCGCGGGAGAGGTCGTCCAGGCGGCGAGGCAGCTCGCCGAGCGGGATGCAGATCGCCCCCTTGATACGGCCGAGCGGCCCGTTGAACTCGTCACGCTCGCGCACGTCGACGATCTGAATCACCGGCGCGTGCTCTTCGAGTGCGTGCGGCTGGATCTCGTAGATGCCCGCGAAGGTGAACGTGAGCGGCGCCCACGAGGGCTCGTCCGCCGGCAGCGTCGCCCCCTGGGGCTTGCCGCATTGCAGATTGGCGGGCACGGCGATGTCCATGAGCTTCGGGTGCGGCAATCCCAGGTTGTTCATGTAGCCGACGAAGTCGCCCTCGCCGATCTCGCCGCCCAGCCGCGGGTTGAAGCGGCGCTCCTCTTCCACCGAAGTCACCGTCAGGCCGCGGTAGTCGTGCGCGGGATAGAGCAGGCACGACGGCGGCAGCGTCATGATCTGGCTGCGTACCGAGCGGTACATCGCGCGCGCGTCGCCCTGCTGGAAGTCGGTGCGGCCGCTGCCGCGAATCAACAGGCAGTCGCCGGTAAACGCCATGCTCTCGTCGTCGAGCACGAACGTGAGGCAGCCCTGCGTATGCCCCGGCGTCGCGCGAACCTCGAGGTAGCGGCTGCCGAAGTCGACGCGGTCGCCGTGCGCGAGCGGGCGATCCGCGCCCGTCGCGCCGCTCGCCGCGCTCACCGCGATCGCGCTGCCGCATGTCTGCTTGAGGAGCCAGGCGCCCGTCACGTGGTCGGCGTGGACGTGCGTGTCGAGTGTCGCGACGAGCTTCAGGCCGAGCTCCTGGATGAGCGCCGCGTCGCGCCGGGCCTGCTCGAAGACGGGGTCGATCAGAATTGCTTCGCGGCTGCGGCTATCGGCAAGGAGGTACGAGTACGTCGACGACTGCGGATCGAAGAGTTGGCGGAAGATCAGCATCATTCGCTCGTGGGTACGGTGGCTTGCGGCGCAGCGGTCGCGAGTCGTGTGCGCGCCGCTTCGATCCGTTCGAACGCGAGCATCCCTGCGAGCATCGCGGCAACGAAGACGAACGCCTTCACCTGACCCGCGCCCAGTGCGACGAAAGCGGGGCCTGGGCAGAAGCCGCCGAGTCCCCAGCCGATGCCGAATAGCAGCGCGCCCCCGACGAGGCGCGCATCGATGATGCGCGTCGTCGGAAGGAGGAACGGCGTGCCGAGGAGCGTCGTCGGGCGCCGGCCCGCCAGCGCGAAGCCGATCGCCGCGACGGCGATGGCCCCGCACATCACGAAAGCGAGCGACGGGTCCCAGCGCCCCGCGACATCGAGGAAGCCGATGACCTTCGCGGGGCTCGCCATCTGCGAGACGATGAGCCCGATCCCGAATACGAGTCCGGCCACGAATGCGAATAGCGCGTACATGTTCCGCCCTTCAGCCCGCGACGACGTGCCGGGTGACGAACACGGTGACGAACGCAGCCGCCATAAACGCGAGCGTCGCCACGAGCGAGCGCGGCGATGCGCGCGACAATCCGCAGACCCCGTGACCGCTCGTGCAGCCGGCCCCAAAGCGCGTCCCGACGCCGACCAGCAGGCCGGCTGCGATCAGCAGCGGGTATCCACCGTCGACGACGATCGGCGGCAGCCGTGCGAAGACGCCGTAGACGATCGGCGCGGCGACCAATCCCGCGATGAACGCCGCCCGCCATCCAGCGTCCGCGCGCGTCGGCCGCAGCAGCCCCCCGACGATCCCGCTGATGCCGGCGATGCGGCCATTGACGAGAGCAAACATCGCCGCCGCGATTCCGATGATCGCGCCGCCGGCAAAAGCCGACCACGGCGTGAACGCCGTCCAATCGATAGCCATCGATCAGTCCCTCGTTGAGTGGAGCTTCGTCCCAGGCCGCAGCAATCCATTGGCCCCGGCGGGTTGTCAACGCCGGAGCGTCAGTATAGGCTGCTGCGGCCCGCGTTGCCGCGCGTGTCGCATTCTCCGTCCTGTCCCCACGGCTCGCGGGTTCTTCGATTGCCCTTGCCATGTCGCCGCGCTTCCACAAGTTCTGGAGCCTCGGGCCCCACGGCTTCCACGGTGTCGCCTACACCGAGTGGGGTGACCCGCGCGATCCGCATCTCGTCATCTGCGTCCATGGCCTCACCCGCAACTGCCGCGATTTCGACGCGCTCGCCGCCCGCCTTGCGCAGGACTGCCGCATCGCATGCATGGACGTCGTCGGCCGCGGCGAGAGCGACTGGCTCGAGCACAAGGAGGACTACGGATTCGACATCTATGTCGCGGACGCCGCTGCGCTGATCGCCCGCCTCACCGCGCCGCTCCAGCCAACGGCGATGGGGCGGCTGTGGCGCCGCATCGCGCGCCCGCACGTGCCTCGCGTCGACTGGATCGGCACGTCGATGGGCGGGCTCCTCGGCATGATGCTCGCGGCGAAGCGCAACACGCCGATTCGCCGCCTCGTGCTGAACGATGTCGGACCGCTTGTTCCCTGGCCTGCGCTGCTGCGGCTCAAGTTCGAGCACTCCGGCGCGGAGACGCGATTTGCCGACCTCGCCGAAGTCGAGCGCCACCTGCGCGCGGCCTGCGCGACGTTCGGGCCGCTCGCCGACGAGCGTTGGCGCGACGTCGCGCTGCACAGCTCGCGGCGCCTCGAGGACGGCGCGTACGCCCTCGCGTTCGACCCCGGCATCATCAGTGCGATGCGCCACGGCTCGAACGCCGAGGTGCAGTTCGGCAAGGATTTCCTGTTCGGCGTGGACCTCTGGCCCGTGTGGAACGCGGTGCAGTGTCCGACGCTCGTGATTCGCGGCGCTGAATCCGATCTGCTGCTGCCCTCGACGGTCGAACAGATGCGCGCGAGCAATCCGCTCGCCCGCGTGGTCGAGCTCCCGGGCATCGGACACGCGCCGTGGCTCGCATCCGACGAGCAGATCGCGATCGTCCGCGACTTCCTGAGCTCTCCTGTGTTGCCTTAGCCTCGCGCCGACAACATCACCCCCATGCGCTCGATCCGTCTTGCGGGAATCGCGCTGACGTTCGCGGTCGGTTGCGCCTGGGCGCAAATCCCGCCGGCCGGATATCCATCCTCTTACGCAGAAACGATCGCAGCGGCACGGAAGGAAGGCCGCGTCGTCGTGCACGCGACGACCGACGTTTCCGCCGCCACGCCTCTCGTTCGTGCGTTCGAGTCGCTGTACCCCGACGTGAAGGTCGACTATCAAGAGCTCGAGAGTCCGGATCTGTACGGGCGCTTCGTCGCGGATCGCGCCGCGCACAGGCCAAGCGCCGACGTTCTGTGGAGCTCGGCGATGGACCTGCAGCTCAAGCTCGTCAACGACGGGCATGCGCAGGCGTACGCATCGCCCGAAGCGGGCGCTCTTCCAGAATGGGCGGTGTGGAAGACCGAGGCGTTCGGCACCACGTTCGAGCCCGTCGGCTTCCTCTACAACGAGCGCTTGCTCTCGGCGAGCGAGGTGCCGCAATCGCACGCGGACTTCGCGCGGCTGCTCAAGGAGCGGCCGGATCGGTTCAGGGGCAAGGTGATCACGTACGACATCGAACGCGCCGGCGTCGGCTTCCTGTTCGCGACGCAGGACAGCCGCGCGACGCCGGGCTTCTGGCAATTCGCGAAGCTGCTCGGCGATACCGACGCACGCTTCGAGGCGAGCACTGCGGCGATGATGGAGGCCGTCGGTCGCGGTCAGGTGCTGCTAGGCTACAACGTTATCGGCTCGTACGCGATCGCGCGGGCGAAGATGGACCCGGCGATCGGCTTCGTGCTGCCGAAGGACTACGCGCTCGTGCTGTCGCGCGTCGCGATCATCGCGAAGGGGGCGCCGCACCCCAACGCGGCGCGGCTGTGGCTGGATTTCCTGCTGTCGCAGGGGGGTCAGTCGCTGCTCGCGACGAAGTCCGGTCTGCTCTCGGTGCGCAGCGACCTGGCGAGCGATCTGACGGCGGCGGGACTGGCGAAGACTCTGGGCGCTGCGATGCGGCCGATCGGCGTCGGGCCCGGGCTCCTCGTGTATCTCGATCGCGCAAAGCGGCAGGAGTTCGTGAAGCAGTGGCGCGAAGCGGTGAGCCGCGGGTCAGGCGCCGGCGGAGGCGGATCGCGCTAGCGTCGTCGATCGGCATTCGAAGGTCACGACCACGCGCAAGCCCGTTCCCTCCGCCGGCGAGGCGAGCTCGATTGCCGCGGCATGCGACCGGCAGATATCCTTCACGATGGCGAGACCGAGGCCGGATCCGTGGCTCGTCGCGGTGGATCCCCGGTAAAACCGCTCGAACACGCGTTCACGCTCCTCGGGCGAAATCCCTGGACCGTTGTCCTCGACTTCGAGCACGACGAGCTTCGTCGCCCCACGCCCGCCTGGTCTCCCTTCTGCTGCAAGCCCGCCTTCCGACGAGCGCGATCGCACGCGCACCGTGATGCGACCCTCCGCCGGCGTGTAGCGGATCGCATTGTCAACGAGGTTGACAATCAATTCGTGCAGGAGCACCCGGTTGCCGGTGACGATGCCTTCGCCCCCGCCTTCGAAGCCGAGATCGATCTGCTTCTGCCGCGCCGCCGGCACGAGCTCGGTCGTCGTCGCGCGCGCGAGCGCGTCGAGATCGACGTCGGCGATGTCGCGGCTCGGCACGCCCTGCGGCTCGGCGCGCGCCAGCGCGAGCAGCTGATTGACCAGGCGAATCGTCTGGTCGGTCGTTCGATGGATATCGCCGAGCAGCGCGCGAAGGGCTTCCGGGAGGTCGGCACCGCGCCCGGAGCCCCTCGCCGGGACCGCGGAGAGGCCGAACTCCGCCTGCGTCTTCAGCGCCGCTAGCGGCGTCCGCAGCTGGTGCGACGCGTCGTCGAGGAAGCGCTGCCGCGCCGCGATAAGCTCGTCGAGACGCCCGGTGTGCTGGTTCAGCGCGTCGATCAGCGGACGCACTTCGCTCTGCACGCCGGTGCCGTCGATCGGCGCGAGATCGGTCGGCGCCCGCCGCGCTATCGCGTTGGTCAGGTGAACGACGGGACGCAGGCTGCGCCGTAGCCCCACCCAGACCACCAGCGCGGCGACGGCGATGAGCAGCCCTTGCCGCCCGACGCTGTCGACGAGGATCTCGCGCGATAGCGCATCGCGCGCCTCGGCCGTCTCGCCGACGACGATCAACACCGGTCCGCGCGGCCCCGAGTCGTAGAACGCCTTCGCGAGGGCGCCGAGGTACACCCGCTCATCGTGATAGTCGGCGCGCCAGAACACGGGGGCGTCGGGAATCGCAGGCGCACGCGGCGGCAGTGGCAGGTCCTCGTAGCCGGTTATCGTTGCGCCTTCGGCCGTGGCGACGCGATAGAAGATCCTTTCCTGGCTCTTCGACTCGAACAGCTCGAGCGCGACATAGGGAACATCGACCCGCACTTCGTCGTCGACCACGCTGACGCGATCGGCGATGGCGCGAACCGACGCGAGCAGCAGCCGGTCGTACGCCTCGTTGGCCGCGTCCAGCGCGGTGCGATAGCTCAGGAACGCGTTGAACGCGAGCAGCGCTACGAGCGGAATCAGCAGCCAGGCAAGAAGCTGCCGCAGCAGGCTGCTGGCTCTATCCGGTCGTCTCAAGCGTGTATCCCAACCCGCGGATCGTGACGATCGCGATACCGGAGCGGTCGAGATGCTTGCGCAGGCGATGGACGTAGACCTCGACGCTCTCGTGGCTCGCCGATGCGTCGAGGTCGAAGATCTTCTCGTGGAGCGCTTCCTTGCTCACGACCTTCCCCGCGCGCAGCAAGAGAACCTCGAGCACGGCGTGTTCCCGCGGCCGCAGCTTGAGCGGCACGCCGTGCAGGTGGAACATCCGCCCGCCGCTTTCGTAGGAGAGCGGGCCGAGCGAGACGACCGACTTGCCTTCCCCCTGCGAGCGGCGGATGAGCGCCCTGAGGCGGGCCTCGAGCTCGGCGAGCTCGAAAGGCTTCGTCAGGTAGTCGTCGGCGCCGAGATCGAATCCCCGCAAGCGATCGTCGAGCGCGCCGCGCGCAGTGAGCACGAGAATCGGCGTGCGCGATCCGCGCTCGCGCACCCGCCGCAGGACATCGAGGCCATCCATGCGCGGCAGCGTCAGGTCGAGGATCACGGCGTCGTAGTCCTCGGAGACGAGGAGCTGCTCGGCGCCCGGCCCGTCGCTTACGGTGTCGACGGCGTAATGGCCGTGCCGCAGCGCCTTCGCGAGCCAGGTCACGAGCTGGGGATTGTCCTCGGCGAGAAGCACCCGCATCCGATCGCTCCTCTTGGCGTACCGGCCGTCCCTAAGCCAGCATCCCGCCCGAAAATTAAGTGAGGGGCCTCCGAAATGCCCCGCCGGGAAAGCTCCGTGAAAGCTTTTCCGGCGATTATCGCTCATCCCGATAGCGGGCAACGGAGGAGACGCGATGCAAGTCACTGGAATGCTCTACGGCGCGAAGCTCCTGCAATTCGCCGGCTTTCCCACGTCCGAGGTGCTCGGTCCCGACGCGAGCGAGGAGGAGATCAAGGCCCTCATCGAGCGCCACGGCTCGATCTTCGTCAAACCGGTGTTCAAGGGCGGTGTCGGCAAGAAAGGCAAGGCCGGCCTGCTTGGCCGCGCAAAGGACCTGAAGAGCGCGCTGAGCGAGAAGGAACGCCTCTACTTCGTCGAGCATCGGCACGGCCACCAGGTCGCGAAGGCGAACGGCGTGACCTTCGAGGGCGCCGTGCCCGCGGAGCACGAAGTCTATTTCTCGATCACCGACTCGACGCATTTTCGCGCGCCGACGATGACGCTAACGCACATGGGCGGCATGGACATCGAGGAGCTCGCGAAGGACAAGGTCGCGAGCGTGCCGTTCGACGCGCTGACGGGCATGAAGGCGTTCGTCGTTGCGAACGCGCTGTCCGCGCTCGACGCGCCGAAGCAGCTGATCTCGCCGCTCGTCCAGCATCTGCCGAAGCTCTGGGAGCTCTATCACGACTTCGGGATGACCACGCTCGAGCTGAATCCGATCAGGATGCGCCCCGACAAGGGCGGACGGCTGACGCCGGTCGCCTGCGACTTCAAATGCGGCTTCGACCGCGACGATCCACGCTGGCAGCGCCTCAATTTGCCGCCGCATATCTTCGCCGTCGACTTTTCGGACTTCGAGCAGGAGATCAACCAGCTTCGGACGTACCAGGGGCAGAGTGACGTCTACGTGATCAATCCGAACGGCACGATTCTCGCGCCGACCTTCGGCGGCGGCGCGAACTCGCTGGTCACCGAGCTGCTGGGCGACGATGCGATCATCTCGTCGGACTTCGGAGGCAACCCGCCGTACGAGAAGATGAAGGCGGTCGCTTCGATCTGCTTCAAGCACTGGCTGCGGAAGACCAACGTGCTCTTCATCATAGGCGGCAAGTCCAACAACACCGACATCTTCGAAACGTTCCGCGCGATGGCCGATGCGCTTCGCGAGCATTTCAGCAAGCGCGGCGCGACCCCGCTCTATGTCGTCATTGGGCGCGGCGGCCCGAACCTCGTCCGCGGGATGGGCGCGATGCGCGACACCTGCGATGCGCTCGGGCTGCCGTACCGGATCTTCGGCTTCGATTCGGACATGAGCGAGGTGATCAAGTTCGCGCAGGCCGCCGACGCGTGGATGAAGGCGGGCGGGCGCGAGCAGCTTGCCGCGAAGCTCAATCCGGGCTCGAACCCCGCCGGGCGTTGATCCGGTTCGACCAGGCCACTTTCAGGAGGATGTCATGTACCGCCCTGGTGTCGGTGATTTCAAGTACTACGTGGGAATCAGCTCGCTCGCGCAGGTCGCGACACGCGAGGATCGCGTCTGCGTTCTCAATGTTCTCGGCGGCGAGTCGAGCGACGTAACGCCGGTCGGGCACGCGTACTCGGGCGGCAACGTCGTGTTCGGTACTTCGCCGGGGCGACGGGGCCAGGTGCTCGAAACGCCGATCGGAAATGTTCCGGTCTACAACAGCGTGCTCGAGGGCCTCGGCGCGGGCCATCGCTTCAATTGCGGGGTCGTCTACCTGCCGCCCTCGGGCGCACGCGACGGCGTCGCCGAGCTGATCCGCGTCAATCCGGACCTCAAGAAGATCTACATCGTCACCGAGAAGCTGTCGGTGCACGACTCGCGCGAGATACGCGCGATGGGTCAGCAGAACGGGATCGACATCTTCGGCGGCAACAGCCTCGGCGTCGCCGACGCCTGGAACCACGTGCGGATCGGGGGCGCGCTCGGCGGCGACAGTCCGGCGGAGGCGCTGCGCAAGGGCTCGATCGCGATCTTCTCGAACTCGGGCAATTTCACGACGACGATCGCGACATACCTCCGGATGGCCGGCTGGGGCACGACGACGCTCATCTCGTCGGGCAAGGACGTCTACATCCACTTCGCCGCACCCGAGTTCGCGTTCGCGTTGGCCAACGACGCGCGCTCGAAGGCCGCCGTCATGTACGTCGAGCCGGGCGGCTACTACGAGTTCGACGCGGAGTTCACGAAGCCGATCGTCGCCTGCGTTGTCGGCCGCTGGAAGAACAAGCTGACCCGTGCCGTTGGGCACGCCGGCGCGATGGCCGGCGGATCCGACGACGCCGCGGGCAAGGAACGCTGGTTCATGGAGAAGTTCGGCGTCGGCAGCCTCTTCACGCCCGAAAACCCGGTCGTCTCGGCAAAGGGTGCGGTCGTCACCAACATCGCGCACATCCCGCTCGCGCTCGACGCCGTCATGCGCTTGAACGCGACGCGCCCCGATTTCGAGCCCGAGGGCAGTCTCGCGCTGAAGCCCTGGTTCGGCGCCGACCGCGGCCTCGACTTGCCCCCATCGCTGAAGATCGGCGTGGTCAAGGCGATGGCGCCGTACGACGAGCAGATCGCCGCGCTCAACGGACAGGTCGGCGCGCTGTTCCCGCGGCAGTCGATGAAGGACACGTCGGGGGCGTCGCAGATGGACGCGACGACGCAGGTCACGAGCCTGCACGGCGTCTCGATGCTCGACGCCGCGCAGTACCCCATCGAATCCAACGTGTGCCTCGCGCTGCTGCACGAGCCCGGCGGCGAGAACGACCAGAAGCTCGTCAACGTCGCGATCAATGCCGAGCTCAACCTCTCGGGCGACGCGACCCTGATCGCGGCGCAGGCGTCGCGCGAAGCGGGCAACGCGCCCAACAGCGTGCTCGCGGCCGCCGCGAGCATCGTCGGTCCGCGCCGCCAGCAGGGGGCCCGCGACGCGCTTCGCGAGCTGATCGACTTGTTCGTCCGCGCCGGTGATCTTCATGACGCCCGCGACGAGCACTTCGATGTCAGCAAGGTCCGCACGAGCGCGACGCAACTGTTCGTGAGCGAGGCGCGCGACGCAAAAGCCGCGGCAATGCTCGAGGGCCTCGAGGCGCGAGGCGCGAAGAGCGCCTTCGTCCGGTTTCTGAAGACCCTCCCCGGCCACCCGACCGCCGACGCCGTCCTCGCTGCGATAGCGGCGACGCTCGCATGGGGGCCGCTGATGCGCAAGCGGATCTCGCGGCAGACTGCCGAAGCGCTGCCATGGTGGTTGCGGCTCTTCGGTACGCTCATCGGTGCGTCGGTCGATGCATCGCGCCACGCCGCCGCCAGCTTCTGCGAAATCGAGACGGACGATCTGCTTCGCAATCGGTCGCTGACCGAGGTCGCATGCATCGCGCTGATCGGCGAGCGGCCGAAGCCCGACGACCTGTTCGCATTCCAGACGCTCGTGGGGCTCTTGCTCACCAACGGCCCCGGCGCGATCTCGGCGCAGGGCGCGAAGGGCGCGACGTCGGCCGACGGTCCCGAGGCGCCGGGGCGCGTGCAGTTCAACAAGGCGCTGGTCGGCTTCCTCACACACTCGGGCTATGCGCACGGCGGCAACGGCTACGAGGGCGTCTCGTTCCTGCTCGAGCGGTTCAAAGGTGTCGACCTCGCCGATCCTGCAAATCCCAAGCATGGCCTCGACCTTAAGGCGATGGCGATCGAGTTCGCGCGCACCTACGGTGCCGAGCGGATCAAGCGCAGGGAGCTGGGGGCGGAGAGCGCGCAGGCGCTTCCGTGCATCAACCATCCGGTATTCAAAGGCAAGCCCGTCAACATCGACCCGCGCGAGGAATTCGTCCGCAACCTGCTCGCCCGACGCGGCGACTACAATGTCTTCCACGACTACTACCGCGCCCTGGTCCAGGCGCTCTACGACGAGAACGTGACACGCAATGTCTTCTGCGTGAACGTCGATGCGGTGATCGCGACGCTGCTCCTCAGGATCCTCTGGCAGCGCTACCGCGCCGGGACGTACTCGGAGCGCGCGCTCGAGACGGCGGCGTTCACCGTGTTCCTCTACGGGCGGATGCTGGGCTGTGCGGCGGAAATCGACGATCACTTGAATCGCGGCCGCAACATGGACATGCGCGTACCGCAGCAGAACATCCGCTTCGTCGCCTGAAAACAGGAGGAATCGTGGAGAGCAAGGCAGTCACACCGGGCGCCGAGACGCCGCTGACGGCGCCAGCAAGCCGGTTCTGGCCGGAGGGCTGGTGGAAGCTGATGGAGATCCGGATCGGCATCATTCCGTTGCCGGTCTACTTCGTGATCGCCGCGCTGATCGCGGGCTTCGTCGTCCAGGGGAAGATCTCCTCCGAGATCTCGATGGCGATCGTCGTCTTCTCGTTCTTCGGCTTCACGTGCGCCGAGCTCGGCAAACGGATTCCCGTAATCAGGAACATCGGGGCGGCGGCGATCTTCGCGACTTTCATTCCGTCCGCGCTCGTCTACTACAAGGTGCTGCCCGAATCGCTCGTCAAGATGACGACCGACTTCACCAAGGCGTCGAACTTCCTGTACCTGTTCATCGCGTCGATCATCGTCGGCAGCATCCTCAGCATGAACCGCAAGGTGCTGATCAAGGGCTTCCTCAAGATCTTCATCCCGCTCGCGGTCGGCTCCATCGTCGCGATGATCGTCGGCACCACGGTCGGCACGCTGCTGGGGCTCGGCACGCAGCACACCTTCTTCTACATCGTCGTTCCGATC
>Ga0335069_10004067_pt1 | contig 21843 bp, 18 predicted proteins | sample Lox_Sample_11_FD_206714 | JGI IMG/M metagenome (GOLD analysis project Ga0335069, IMG submission 206714) | Soil microbial communities from Loxahatchee National Wildlife Refuge, Florida, United States - Lox_Sample_1.1 | ecosystem: Environmental > Terrestrial > Soil > Wetlands | place: USA...
TCACGGGGTATGGGGAGCGGCTGCGTTTGCGATGATGAGCGCGCGCGTCGGGATTCGGCGCTGTCGTCGAATCTTGCTGGCGGCACGGCGGCGGGGAATCGTCCCGTTCCGGGCGGGAGGTGCCGGAGGCCACGAGGCACCGCCGGACGAGCGCGCGCGTCGGACCATCATCGGCGAGGGAGCGGATCGACGGATCGCTCTTCCCAGCCCCAAGGTCATCGTGGACGTGACAGTTCGGACTCTACGCCCGGCCGATGTCGCAGGCGGCGACGCCGGAACGCGATTACCATGCCTTTGGCCGATGACTCGAGGAACCAAGATGCGCCGAGAATTCGCCGTTGGCCTGATCATCCTTGCGAGTCTCGCGGGCTGCTCGTCCGTGCGGCCGAGCTCGACGGTGGCGGCCAGCGAAGCGCCGCCTGCGGCCCGTCGGAGCCCGCCGAGCGCCACGCCGACCTCGCCGCCAGCGCCGCCCGAAGCGACTTCGGGCACCACCGCAGCGACGGCCGTCATTGCACCCGCTGCGACGGACGTTCCGAAGAAGTCGGATTCGGCAGCCGCTTCGCACGCGGCAGCTGACCGGATCGCACCGCCGTCGGGGTCTGCCGAAGCGACGTCGGGCAGGGCACACGCAACGACCCCCGCCGCCACTGCGAAACCAGCCGCGCCCCCGGCTCCCAAGGCAGCCGCGGCGTCAACCGCTCCGAACGCGGCGCCGGCCTCGCCATCGCTCGACCTGACCGCGCTCGAGCAGCGTCTGCGCGACACGCACGCAATCGGCCTGTTCACGAAACTGTCGCTCAAGAATCAGGTCGACGACCTGCTGGGCCAGGTTCGCGCGTACTACCGCGGCCACGGCACGAGTCCCCCGTTGCCGTTGCGGCCACGGTATGACGGGTTGCTGCTGAAGGTGCTCAGCGTGCTTCAGGATGGCGACCCGCCGCTTGCCGCACAGATCTGGTCCTCGCGCGAGGCGATCTGGGGAGTCCTCGCCGATCCGGCGAAGGTCGAGAAGATCTTGGGGTGAATTCAGGAGTAGTCATGATTCTTCGAACTGTTCTCGCGCTGGCACTGACCGGCCTTCTCGCGGGCTTCCCGGCGCGGGCCGAGGATCCGTCCGCAACCATCGATCTCAAGGCGACGATCGCGCTGCACGGCATGCCGTGCGACCAGGTCACCGACGTCAAGCGAAACGGCGACAGCGATTACCTCGTCTCCTGCAAGGACGGCAACCGCTATCACGTGTTCGTCAACGCTGAGGGCCGGGTCATCGTCGAGCGGAAGTGATCCGCGCCATTGCACCAGACGCATGAGCGAAAGCCGAATCCCGCCCCTCGACGTGCCGGCGATGGTCGGGTCGGGAGTGGCGCAACAGGCTGCACTCACAGCCTCCCGGCCCTTCGTCTCGAGGCCGATCGGTGGCGCCCAGGGCCTGTGCGGGACGTTGCCAGATGCCGATGGCCGATGGCGTTACCCGCAAGCCGACGTGGCCGCCGGGTGCCAGCGGGTCAGCTCCAGACGCTCGACCCGGTTTGCGGCGGGTGCGGGGCGCAGGCCTTCGAGACGGCGGGGGCGTGGCCACCGGCGGGACGGGCGGCTGTATAGCCCGGGCTCGCGGGGACTCACGCGGATGGGTGACCGAGCCTTTGGTAAAGTACCGAGCTTTTCGCGACAGGCCCTCCCATGCCCGTGATCACCCTTCCCGACGGCAGCCAGCGCCGCTTCGACCAGCCGGTCACGGTGGCCGAGGTCGCCGCGTCGATCGGTGCGGGATTGGCGAAGGCGGCGCTCGCCGGGCGGGTCGACGGCGCGCTCGTCGACACCTCGTTCCGGGTCGAGCACGACGCGGCGGTCGCGATCGTCACCGACAAGGATCCGGCGGCGCTCGAGATCATCCGCCACTCGACGGCGCACCTGCTGGCGCAGGCGGTGCAGTCGATCTACCCGAAGGCGCAGGTGACGATCGGCCCGGTCATCGAGGACGGCTTCTACTACGATTTCGCGTTCGAGCGGCCCTTTACGCCCGAGGACCTCGCGAAGTTCGAGGCCAGGATGAAGGAGCTCGCGAAGGCGGACCTGCCGGTCACGCGGCGCGTGATGCCTCGCGACGAGGCGGTCGCGCTCTTCAAGCGCATGGGCGAGCACTACAAGGCCGAGATCATCGCCTCGATCCCGGCGGGCGAGGTCATCAGCCTGTACGGCCAGGGCGAGTGGATCGACCTCTGCCGCGGGCCGCACGTGCCCTCGACCGGCAAGCTCAAGGCCTTCAAGCTGATGAAGCTCGCCGGCGCCTACTGGCGCGGCGACTCGAAGAACGAGATGCTGCAGCGGGTCTACGGGACGGCCTGGCGCAACGAGCAGGAGCTCAAGGACTACCTGCACCGGCTCGAGGAAGCCGAGAAGCGCGATCACCGCCGGATCGGCCGCGAGCTCGATCTGTTCCACCAGCAGGAGGAGGCGGTCGGCAGCGTCTTCTGGCACCCGAATGGCTGGACGCTGTGGCGCGAGGTCGAGCGCTACCTGCGCGGCAAGCTCGAGACCGCGGGCTACCTCGAGGTCAAGAGCCCGCAGCTCCTCGACCGGACGCTCTGGGAGAAGTCCGGGCACTGGGAGAACTACCGCGAGCTCATGTTCATCGCCGAGAGCGAGAACCGCGTGCTCGCGGTGAAGCCGATGAACTGCCCGGGCCACGTCCAGATCTTCAAGCAGGGCATGAAGAGCTACCGCGACCTGCCGCTCAGGCTCGCGGAGTTCGGCGCCTGCCATCGCAACGAACCCTCGGGCGCGCTGCATGGCCTCATGCGCGTGCGCGCCTTCACGCAGGACGATGCGCACATCTTCTGCACGCCCGAGCAGATCAACGCCGAGGGCATCGCGTTCTGCCACCTGCTGCAGGGGATCTACGCCGACTTCGGCTTTCACGAGGTGCGCGTCAAGTTCTCGGACCGCCCCGCGAAGCGCGCGGGCTCCGACGACATCTGGGACCGTGCCGAGGGGGCGCTGAGGGCGGCCGTCGAGGCGGCGGGCCTCGAGTACACGCTGAACCCGGGCGAGGGCGCCTTCTACGGACCCAAGCTCGAGTTCGTGCTCAGGGACGCCATCGGCCGCGACTGGCAGTGCGGGACGTTCCAGGTCGACTTCGTGCTCCCGGAGCGCCTCGGCGCCGAGTACGTCGCCGAGGACGGCGGGCGCCGGGCGCCCGTGATGCTGCACCGGGCAATCCTCGGCTCCTTCGAGCGCTTCATCGCGATCCTGATCGAGAACTACGCGGGGCGCTTCCCGCCGTGGCTCGCGCCGGTGCAGGCGGTGGTCATGTCGATCACGGACCGGCAGGTCGAATTCGTGCGTAATGCCGCTGATTTCCTGAAAAATCAGGGGGTTCGGGTCGAGAGCGACTTGCGCAACGAGAAGGTGGGCTTTAAGATTCGCGAACACACGCTGCGGCGGGTCCCGTACCTGCTCGTGGCGGGGGACCGGGAAGTCGATTCCCACTCGTTGGCCGTGCGCACGCGTTCGGGCAAGGATCTGGGCGTCCTGCCTCTAGCAGAGGTCTCGACGCGCATTCTGTCCGACATCGCGGGCCGCGGCCGTCATTCTTTGGAGGACTGACTTATCTCAACTACGAAGCGCGTACGGCGCAACGAAGAGATCCTCGCACCGACGCTGCGCGTGATCGCAGACGACGGCAGCCAGGCGGGCGTGATGACGCGGGCCGAGGCCCTGGCGCTCGCCCAGTCGCAGGAATTGGATCTCGTCGAGGTGTCGCCGACCGCGGAGCCGCCGGTGTGCCGGGTCATGGACTTCGGCAAGTTCCTGTTCGAGCAGAACAAGAAAGCCCATGCGGCAAAGCGCAAGCAAAAGCAGATCCAGGTCAAGGAAGTGAAGTTCCGGCCCGGAACCGACGAGAACGATTACCAGATCAAGCTGCGTAACATCATCCGGTTCCTGACCGAGGGCGACAAGGCCAAGGTGACGCTGCGCTACCGCGGACGCGAGCTTGCGCACCAGGAAGTGGGGCGCCGCATGCTCGACCGGCTGGTCAAGGACCTGTCGGCCGACGCGGTCATCGAGCAGAACCCGCTGATGGAAGGCAAGCAGCTCGTGATGATGTTCGCGCCGAAGAAGAAGTAGCTTCGCGCGATGGATTGCTGACGCGGCCGAGCGATCGGCCGCGACACAAGTGACCGGCCGCCCTAGGGGACCTCCCCGACGGCAGCCGTGCCCGCCCCGAGCCCGCCGTGGAGCGATCCCGACGGTGCGACAGGGTTAAAAATGCGCCGGCGCGAGAGCGATCGGCAGGAGAACGTCGATGCCCAAGTTGAAGACCAACCGGGCCGCGGCGAAGCGTTTTCGCAAAACGGCGAAAGGCTTCAAGCGTGGCCAGTCCCACAAGCGTCACATCCTGACCAAGAAGCCGTCGAAGCGTAAGCGGCAGCTGCGCTCCGGGAAGATGGTGCACGAGACCGACGTCAACCGGGTCGTGCAGCTGCTTCCGAACCACTGATCGACGCGACCTTCAGGAGAGTGACATGGCAAGAGTGAAACGTGGCGTCATCGCCGGACGCCGCCACAAGAAGATCCTCGGCAAGGCCAAGGGCTACTACAACGCAAGGCGCAAGGTGTTCCGCACTGCGAAGCAGGCGGTCATCAAGGCCGGCCAGTACGCCTACAAGGGCCGCAAGATCAAGAAGCGCGACTACCGGGCGCTGTGGATCCAGCGGCTGAACGCCGCCGCGCGCGTCCATGGCCTGAGCTACAGCCGCCTGATCCAGGGGCTGAAGCTGCTCGGGCTCGCGATCGACCGCAAGGCACTCGCGGACCTCGCGGTCCACGAGCCGGCCGCGTTCGGCGCGATCGTCGAGCAGATCAAGGCCGCAGCGCCGTCCCCCGCCGCGAAGTAGCGGTGTGGACCTCGCGAGCCTCGTCGCCTCGGGCCTGGCCGAGATCGCGCGCGCGGCCGACGCCGCCGCGCTCGACCAGGTCCGGGTCCGGCTGCTCGGCAAGAAGGGCGCGGTCACCGAGCAGCTGAAGGAGCTCGGCCGGCTGGCGCCCGCCGAGCGCCCTGCCGCGGGCGCGCGCATCAACGAGGCCAAGGCCGAGCTCACCGCCGCGATCGACGCGCGCGCGCGCGTGCTCGGGGAGGCCGCGGTCGCGCGCGCGCTCGAGGCGGGGCGCGTCGACGTGACGCTGCCCGGCCGCGGCCAGCGGCCGGGCGCGCTGCACCCGGTGACGCGGGCGCGCGAGCGCATCGAGGAGATCTTCACGCGCGCGGGCTTCGAGGTCGTGCTCGGGCCCGAGGTCGAGGACGACTTCCACAACTTCGAGGCGCTCAACATCCCCGCGAACCACCCGGCGCGGGCGATGCACGACACGTTCTACTTCGGCGACGGGCGGCTGCTGCGCACGCACACCTCCCCGGTGCAGGTGCGCGCGATGATGTCGCGCACGCCGCCGCTGCGCATGATCATGCCGGGGCGCGTCTACCGCTGCGACTCCGACCAGACCCATACGCCGATGTTCCACCAGGTCGAGGGACTGGTCATCGACGAGAACATCGGCTTCGCGAACCTGAAGGCGGTCCTCAGGCGCTTCGTGTCCGAGTACTTCGAGAAGCCGCTGGCGATACGCCTCAGGCCCTCGTACTTCCCCTTCACCGAGCCCTCGGCCGAGGTCGACTGCGAGTGCGCGTTCTGCGGCGGCCGGGGCTGCCGCGTCTGCAAGCACACCGGCTGGCTCGAGGTGCTCGGCTGCGGCGTCGTGCACCCGAACGTGCTCCGGAACTGCGGCCTCGATCCCGAGCGCTGGAGCGGCTATGCCTTCGGCATGGGCATCGACCGCTTCGCGATGCTGCGCTACGACGTCAACGACATCCGCCTGTATTTCGAGAACGACCTGCGCTTCCTCGCGCAGTTCGAGCGCGGTTGAGCGCGATGAAGGTCTCCCTCGAATGGCTGCGCGAGTGGGTCGAGATCGGCGACGACGTCGCCGCGCTCGCCGCGCAGCTGACGATGGCGGGCTTCGAGGTCGAGGGCCGCAGCCTCGCCGCGGGGCCCTTCTCGGGCGTCGTCGTCGGCGAGGTCACGGGCGTCGCGCGCCACCCCCAGGCCGACAAGCTGAGCGTTTGCACGGTGAACGCGGGCGAGGCCGCGCCGCTCACCATCGTCTGCGGCGCCTCGAACGTCCGCGCCGGGATGAAGGTGCCGCTCGCACGCGTCGGTGCGAAGCTCCCCGGCGACGTCGCGATCAAGCGCGCGAAGCTCCGCGGCGTCGAGTCCGAGGGCATGCTGTGCTCGGCCCGCGAGCTTGAGCTAGGCGAGGGCGCCGAGGGGATCCTCGAGCTCCCGCGGGAGTTCCCGACGGGCGCCGACCTGCGCGCCGTGCTCGGGCTCGACGACACGGTGTTCGAGATCAACTTCACGCCGAACCGCGGCGATGCGCTCTCGGTGCTCGGGCTCGCGCGCGAGATCGCGGTGCTGCGGGGCGTCGCGCTCCGGGGCCCGGCGCTCGCGCCGGTGCCCGCGAAGAGCGCCGAGCGCCTGCCGGTGCGGCTGCTCGCGCCCGAGGGCTGCGCGCGCTTCGCCGGCCGCGTGATTCGCGGCGTGAATCCCAGGGCGGCGACGCCGCTGTGGATGCGCGAGCGCCTGCGCCGCGCGGGACTGAGGAGCCTCGGTCCGCTCGTCGACGTCACGAACTACGTGATGCTCGAGCTCGGCCAGCCGATGCACGCCTACGACCTTCGCGAGCTCAATCTTCGGCTCGACGCGCGCCTCGCGACGACGGGCGAGCGCCTCGAGCTCCTCGACGGCAGCGAGATCCCGCTCACGCCCGACATGCTGGTGATCGCGGATGCCGCGGCGCCCGTCGGGCTCGCCGGCATCATGGGCGGCAAGAAAAGCGGCATCGCGCCCGACACGACCGACGTCTTCCTCGAGGCCGCGTGGTTCGCGCCCGATGCGATCGCCGGCCGCGGCCGGCGCTTCGGGGTCATCACCGACGCCTCGCAGCGCTTTGAGCGCGGCGTCGACCCCGCGGGCCAGGAGCGCGCGATCGAGCGCGCATCGAGCCTGCTGATCGGCATCGCGGGTGGAACGCCGGGCCCGACCGAGGTCGTCACCGACGCAAGGCACCTGCCGAAACGCGCGCCGATCGCGCTTCGGCCCGCGGCGCTGAAGCGCCTGATCGGCATCGACGTGCCGGCCAAGCGCGTCGAGGCCATCCTCTCGTCGCTCGGACTCGTCGTCGCAGCCGCGGGCGAGGGGTGGTCGGTGACGCCGCCGAGTTATCGATTCGACCTCGCGCAGGAAGCGGACCTCGTCGAGGAGGTCGCGCGCATCTACGGCTACAACGAGATCCCGGAGATCGATGCGCCGATGCCGCAGCGACCGGGCGCGGTCCCCGAGCGCGACGTGCGCCCGCGGCGCTTCGCGCTCTCCCTCGTCGAGCGCGGCTACTACGAGGCGATCAATTACACGTTCGTCGACCCCGCACTCCAGCGGCGCCTGTTCCCCGACGCGCCGACGCTGAAGCTCAAGAACCCGATCTCGGCGGAGCTTGCCGAGATGCGCGTGTCGCTGTGGCCGGGGCTCATCAAGGCGCTGATCGACAATGCGAATCGGCAGCAGTCGCGCGTGCGGTTGTTCGAGCACGGAGCGAAGTTTGTTCTGGAAGGCACTGATCTTAAAGAGGTAGATACGCTCGCAGCCGTCGCCTGGGGAGCGGCACTGCCGGAGCAGTGGGGCGTCGCGAAGGGCGCCGGCGACTTCTACGACGTGAAGGCCGACGTCGAGGCGCTCGTCGCGCTCTCGGGCGAGGCGGGGACGTTTCGCTTCAGCGCCGAGACGCTCTCCTGCCTGCATCCCGGCCGCTCGGCGCGCATTTATCGCGGCGCACGCGCCTGCGGCTGGCTCGGCGAGTTGCACCCGGAAATCGCGCGCGCGCTGGAGATTTCGCCGGCGCCGTTCCTGTTCGAGCTCGAATTGGACATAACGCGCCCGGCAGCGCTGCCGCACGCCGAGGAACTGTCCCGCTTCCCCGCGGTGCGTCGCGATCTCGCGGTGGTCGTACACGAAACCGCTACTTTCAGCCAGTTACGCGAATCTGTTACTGTCGCCGCGTCGAGCCTATTGCGCGAACTCAAAGTTTTCGACGTGTACCGGGGGCAGGGGATAGAAACCGGTAGAAAAAGCGTTGCTTTAGGCTTGATTTTGCAAGACAAATCGACCACTCTGACGGACGCTGACGTGGATGCCGTCATGACGGCGGTTCGCGAGCAATTGAGCCGGGACCTGAAGGCAACCTTCCGCGACTGAACACGAGCCGGACGACCGATGGCACTGACCAAGGCTGAAATGGCCGAAGCGCTCTTCGACCAGCTTGGACTCAACAAGCGCGAGGCGCGCGAGCTCGTCGACCTCTTCTTCGAGGAGGTGCGCACGGCGCTCTCGCAGGGCGAGCAGGTGAAGCTTTCCGGCTTCGGAAACTTCGACCTGCGCGACAAGAACCAGCGGCCCGGCCGCAATCCCAAGACCGGCGAGGAGATCCCGATCAGCGCGCGGCGCGTCGTGACGTTCCGTCCGGGGCAGAAGCTGAAGGCGCGAGTCGAGGCGTATGCTGGAACCAAGCAATAACGCCGAGCTGCCGGCGATCCCCGGCAAGCGTTACTTCACGATCGGCGAAGTCAGCGAGCTCTGCGGCGTGAAGCCGCACGTGCTCAGGTACTGGGAGCAGGAGTTCCCGCAGCTCAAGCCCGTCAAGCGCCGCGGCAACCGCCGCTACTACCAGCGCCAGGACGTGCTCGTGATCCGCCAGATCCGAAGCCTGCTCTATGATCAGGGCTTCACGATCGGCGGCGCGCGGCAGCGGCTCGCCGGCGACGAGGCGCGCGAGGACCTGTCGCAGAGCCAGCAGATCGTGCGCCAGGTGCGCGCCGAGCTCGAGGAGCTCCTGAAGGCGTTGCGCCGCTGAGCGCGATGGCCGCGCAGTCGGCCTTCGATTAGAATTCCATCGTCGATACGGCCGCGGCTCCCGCGGCCCACCCTCCGGTCGGGGCGTGGCGCAGCCTGGTAGCGCACTTGCATGGGGTGCAAGGGGTCGCGAGTTCAAATCTCGCCGCCCCGACCAATTCAATCAGGTCTGTTCCGGACACATCGGTAGCAGTTCACTCCGAGCTCGCGGGTGACGCGGTGGCTTGAAGTGGGTCTGCAGCGCGCTCGATGCGCCTGCCCTCGTCGTCGAAAAGACCCAAGTCGCGCGGCGTGACGCTCGCGCGCCGCTGATCCCGCGGCCTGCTCGATGTCGATGGTCCGGGCCGCAAGCGCTGCGGTGAGAGTCATCCTGCGTCGATCGCGGCCGACGCGTCGGTAGGCCGCGCGGCGCGCTCGCAGCGATCCTGCGCTGAGCGCCGTCATTTCGCGTTCGCGGCTGCCGTTCCCGATCAACGTGCTGGCGCGCGGCTGCGTGTCGCATCACGCCGCTGCGCCGGCGCCCCACGCAAATTTGCGGGTTTCACCCACCGCGCGGGCCATTCAGAACGGTCGCGCCCGGACGATACGTTGCCCGCGGGGCGCCGCGACCGACCGACTCGATCGTCCAACACGAACCACGCTCGAGTCGGCACGCGCGCATCGCAGCCAGGCCTCTCTGACACTCGACTGGGGACCTCGATGGAATTTCGCACTGCTCGAGCCGCGGCCTGCGTCGCCGTCGCGGCCCTCCTGATCGCGCCGGCCGCGGCGCTCGCCGACCCCGCCAAGGACCTGCAGGTCGCCGCGCGCGCGCTCGGCTTCCTCGAAGCCGCGCCCACCGGCAGCGTCGTGCTCGGCATCGTGTTTGATCCCGCCAAGCCGGCCACGGTCGCCGAGCGCGATGCGCTGCTCGCGGCGCTCGGCCCGGGCCTCGGCGCCGGTGACATGAAGATCACCGGCCAGGGCATCGAGGCGGGCAAGGTCGGGGCCGCGAGCGGCGTCACCGCGCTGTACGTGACGAGCGGCGTCAACTACGCCGAGGTCGGCGCCGCGGCGAGCGCCAAGAAGCTGCTGACGATCAGCGGCGACAAGGCCTGCGCGCAGGCCGGCCACTGCGTGATGTCGGTCGTCACCTCGCCGGCCGTCGAGATCACGGTCAACCACAATGCCGCCACGGCGGTCGGCGCGAGCTTCAAGGCCGCGTTCCGCATGATGATTCACGAGATTTGAACGAATTAGGTACCAGGAATCCAGTCATGACGCACCAGCGATTTCTCCGCAGTGTCGCGCACATCGCGCTCCTCGCGCTCGCCCCGGCGCTCAGCGCGCAGGCCCAGACCATCGACTATGGCTCGCTCGAGCTGCTGTTCAACGAGCCGGTGACGACCAGCGCCACCGGCTCGCCGCAGCGCTCCACCGAGGCGCCGGTCGCGATGGAGATCATTTCCGCGGAGGACATCCGCCGCTCGGGCGCGACCGACATCCCGACGATCCTGAGTCGGGTCGCAGGCGTCGACGTGCTCACCTGGGGCGCCGGTGGCGCTGCTGACGTCAGCATTCGCGGTTACGACCAGGGCTACTCGCCGCGCCTGCTGGTGCTGATCAACGGCCGCCAAGTCTATCTCGACCACTACGGCTACACGGCCTGGGCGACGCTGCCGGTCGAGCTCAGCGAGATCCGCCAGATCGAGGTCGTCAAGGGCCCGAACAGCGCGCTCTTCGGCTTCAATGCCGTCGGTGGCGTCGTCAACATCATCACCTACAACCCGAAGTACGATCAGACCACGTCGGCGACCGTGCAGGGCGGCAGCGGCGGCACGTTCAATGGCAACGTCGTCGACAGCTTCAAACTCGGCTCCGACTTCGCCGCGCGCGTCTCGGCCGGCTACTCGCGCACCGATCAGTACGAGAACGTGACTGCAACCGCGCCGGTGAACGCCGCGTACCTCGTCAACCCCGAGCGCCGCGCCGTCAACGTCGACACGCTCGCGCAGCTCGCCGCGCGCACGCAGCTGCGCGTCGAGGCCTCGTACTCGCGGGTCCAGCAGTCGGACGTCGACCCGCTGTACGAGTACACGCCGCCCGTCTACACGACGAAATCCGCGAAGGCGACGCTGTCGAGCGAGACCGGGCTCGGGCTGGCCGAACTGACGGCCTACAGGAACCGCGTCGACCTCGATTATCTGTTCTCGATCGGGCCGGTCTCGTGGAGCAACACGATTGACGTGCTGTCCGCGCAGGACCTCTTCAAGGTCGGCACCGCGAGCACGGTCCGGCTCGCGTTCGAGTATAGGCACAACCAGCTGCCGACCGCCCCTATCGGCGCGGCCGAGGTCAGCTACCGGGTCTACGCCCCATCGGCGATGTGGAACTGGGCCGTCAGCGACAAGGTCGCGCTGACGACGGCACTGCGCGTCGACAGCCTGCACGTGGAGCGCAGCGGCGGCTTCCCGGCGGCGACGCCGTTCATCCCCGGGCTGCCGGGCCTCGAGTGGCCGCTTCAGGACAACGCGACGTTCACGCGCTCGATGGCGCCGGTGAGCGCGAACGTCGGCCTCGTCGTGCGACCGAGCGCAGTCGACACGCTGCGCGTCAGCTACGCGCGCGGCGTGCAGGCGCCGACGCTGATCGAGTTTGGCGGCATCCAGGCGCTCGTGCCGGAGCCGCAGATTCCGGTTGCCTTCATGGGTAACCCCGCCATCGAGCCCGCGATCATCGTCAACTACGAGGCCGGGTATGACCGCAGCCTGCCGGCGATCGGCGGGCGCGCCGGCCTCAAGGTGTTCTATCAGACGACGGACGGCCTGGTCGGCAATCCGAGCGCGACCAACATTCTCGTGCCGCCCTCGTTCACCGTGATTCCGGGCGTCGGACCGGTGCCGACTTCGCTGCCGGGCGTCGGCTGGGCGAACGTGGGCTCGAGCAAGCTGAGCGGTGCCGAGCTCCAGATCGACGGGAAGCTGGCCGGCGGGTACCGCTGGGGCTTCAACTACACGTACACGCACGTCACCGAGACGCCGTACGCGGGCCAGGACCTGATGGCCGTCGACGTCGCCTTCGATCGGTCGACGCCGTCGAGCCGCGCCAACCTCAACTTCGGCTGGAGCGGCGGCCCGTTCACCGCGGACGGGTACCTGCGCTACGTGTCGGGGTTCTCGCTGTTCAGCCCCGCGGGCGCGCTCGAGCCGGTGCCGGCGTACACGACGCTCGCCGCGCGGCTGGGGTACGCGATCGGACCGAAGGTCTCGGTTGCGGTCGCGGCCGAGAACCTGACGCACGGCCGCCAGCAGCAGACCTCCGGTCTGCTGGTCGAGCGCCGCGCGCTGCTGAGCCTGACGGCCCACTGGTAGGCCGCAGCAACCCCGCGCACTGCCGATTTCACGGACGACACCGATGAACGCGCAACGTCTCGCTGACCTCCCGCTGGTCGTCAAGATGGCCTTTGCGCCGGTCGTTGCGCTCGTGACGCTCGCGCTGCTCGCGACCGGCATGATGGTGAGCCAGCGTCACCAGACCGCGGCCCTCGAGCGCGTCGTCAGGCAGGACATGGCTTCGAGCCTCGCGCTCGAGCGCATCGCGCGTCGCATCAGCACCGCGCACGGCGAGCTGTTCACGCTGATGACGCACCAGGCGGCCAAGATCGACGTCGCGGCGGGCGACGGGCGCCTCAAGGCGCTGCTCGCCGAGCTCGACCAGGTCCGCAAGGACCTCGCCGAACTCGCGGCTGGGGCCCCCGAGGCCGCACGCACCGCCTACGGGCCGCTGCAGAAGGACCTCAAGGACTACCGCGACGGCGTCGAGGTCGTCGGCTCGATGCTGGGCGTCGACTTCGCCACTGCGGCGAGTTTCGTGCAGCCCTTCGAGGCGAACTTCGCGCGAATGGCCGCGACCCTCGATCAGCTCGTCGACGGGGTCCGCAAGGCGACCGAGCAGAGCGCGGCGGCCAGCCACGCGAGCGCGCAGAGCGCGACCGTCGCGGCACTGATTGCCACGCTGTTGACGCTGCTGGTTGTCGCCGCGATCGCCGTCGTCGGCATCCAGACGGTCCGCGGCGGCATCGCGGCGATCGCCGGTGCGACCGAGACGCTCGCGCGCGGCGACAATTCGATCGACCTGGAGCGCCTCGCTCGCAAGGACGAGCTCGGTGCCATCGTGCGCTCGCTCGGGATCTTCCGCGACGCGGCGCTCGAGAAGGAACGCCTGCAGGCCGAGAGCGAGCAGGCGCGGCGCGCGGCGCGCGAGGAGCGCGAGCGCGGCGAGCTGGCGCAGCGGGAACTGTCGCGGCAGCAGGCGGCAGTCGTGACATCGCTGGCCGCCGGGCTCGGCGCACTGGCGCAGGGTGACTTGACGGTGCGGCTGGATGAGCCGTTCGCGCCCGAGTACGAGGCGCTGCGGCGCGATTTCAACCATGCGCTCGAGCAGCTGCAGCAGGCGATCGCGGCTGTCGTCGCGAGTGCCGGGTCGATCCAACTCGGCACCGGCGAAATGCGCACCGCCTCGAGCGACCTGTCCTCGCGCACCGAGCAGCAGGCGGCGACCATCGAGGAGACCACCGCGTCCGTCGAGCAGGTCACCGCGCGGGTCGGCAAGGCCGCCGACACCGCCGCGCACGCGCGCTCGGCAGTGCTGGCCGCGCGCTCGGATGCCGAGCGCTCCGGCGCCGTGATGCAGGATGCCGTGCGAGCCATGGGCGACATCCAGAAGTCCGCGCATGAGATCACCCAGATCGTCGGCGTCATCGACGAGATCGCCTTCCAGACCAACCTGCTGGCGCTCAATGCGGCCGTCGAGGCCGCGCGCTCCGGGGACGCCGGCCGCGGATTCGCGGTCGTCGCGAGCGAGGTCCGTGCGCTCGCCGGCCGCTCGGCGGAGGCCGCCAAGCAGATCAAGGGCCTGATCACCGCCTCCAGCGGCCAGGTTGCTAGAGGCGTTGCACTCGTTGGCAATACCGGCACCGCGCTCGAAGGCATCTGCGGCAAGGTGGCGCAGATTGCCGACCTGGTCGGCGGCATCGCGCAGTCGGCGAATGACCAGGCTGCGACGCTGCTCGAGATCAACACCGCGGTCGGGGAACTCGACAAGGCAACGCAGCAGAATGCGGCGATGGTCGAGCAGTCGACCTCGGCGATCCACGCACTCGCCGAGGATGCCGAGTCCCTCGCGCGGCTCGTGGCGCGCTTTCGCACCACGGATGCCCACCAGGCACGTGCCGCAGGCACCGCGCCCGGGCGGAGCATACGGCACGCGCCGTCGCGCACCATCGCGTAATGCCGCTTCCGGCGGCGACGCCGGCTCGGGCGAGCATTGTCTGGCACTTTCACGCGGCGCTCGCGCCGCGCCAGGCGTTGGCACTCATCCGGTCGAGGTCCATCTGGTCGGTGCTGCCTGCGGGCGGCCGGGACAGCCGTTTCAGGACATCAAGCACGCCGGCTCGCCTCGGTGCAGGCGGTGTGCGGGATCTACGATGGAGCAACGCAGTCGACGCCGCTAACGTGGCGGCATGCGTCGAGCTTGCAGGAATCGATGCGCGCCTGCCGCGGCGCTGACGATCGCGGCCGGCCTTTCGGGTTGCGTGCCGGTCGAGATGCCACTGCGCGCTGATGGCGCCTATCCGAGCGAATGGCCGGAGATCCAGCCCCTCGACGCCAAGTGCGAATCGCTCGGCGGCGCGTACCGCAACGAGGGAAGCTTGGTGCAGCAGGACGGCAGCCGCGCAGTGATCCGGCTGAGCGAGCTTCTGACCGACACGCACGGCGGCGCGACCACGACCGTCACGGTGCAGACGCGGCCGTACTTTCGAGCTACGACGACCAGCGTCGACGTCGCCTCGGACGACGGGCGGCCTCCGCAACAGCCGACGCCTTGCGTCTGCAACAAGCAGACGCTCCTGTGCGTCGCCAAGATGACCACCTGGACCGTGCCTATGTTTGCGCTCGGCGGGTCGCAGCTCAACGTGTACATGGCGAGCGCCCGGGATGGATCGCTGATCGCCAAGCTGCAACGCTACTCGGCCGGTCTGGTTGTCGTCGCGCCGTATTTCTACCGCAACTCGGAACCCTGGGCTCGCTTCGAGCGGATGGAGGCTGCGCCAGCGGTGTCGACAACCGCCGAGCCCGAAGGCCCTCCCTGAGCTACGCGTTCGCGGCGTAGATTCGTGTGGCCCGCGGCGTGCATCGCAAGCGCGCACGTCGGGGCCGAATGTCCATAACCTGGTCGTCTCACACTCGGCCAGCGGTCCGAGCTGCGCGAAATACCGGCAAGGTCCCGACAAATCCGGCAGGAACCCGCAACCATCCCGGGCAGACCGCTCCCACACTCCTGCCGACGCTGCAGCAGTGCGCGCCCGGTTGCGCCCTGCGTTCCCACGAATCGCATGAGGTCAACATGAGCGCCTTACAGAGCTTCGGACGACTGAGCGCCCACCATCGCATCGGCGGGGAGCTTCGCCGCGCCGCCGGTCGCGAGGCGCTCGCGGTCATCGACCCTGCGACCGAAGCGAAGGTCGGCGAGATCGTCGACGCGACGCCCGCCGAGATCGCAAGCGCGGTCACCGCCGCCAATGACGCGCAGCGAAGCTGGAGGAAGGTGAACTATCACCGTCGCGCCGAGCTGCTGCACGAAGTGTCGCGCCGGCTGATGGCGGCGCGGCCGCTCATTGCCGAGATGCTGACGCGCGAGATGGGCAAGCCTTACAAGGAATCGGCGGACGAGGTCGCGTGGTCGGCGAGTGCCGTCGACTACTACGCCGAGGTCGCGCGCCACGAGGCCGGGCGCGTGCTCGGGCCGACCGTCGACGGGCAGTTCCATTTCACGACCAAGGACCCGCTCGGCGTCGTCGTCATCATCCTGCCGTTCAACTATCCGCTGTGCCTCTTGTGCTGGCAGGCGGCGGCGGCGCTTGCGAGCGGCAACGCCGTCATCATCAAGCCGTCCGAGCAGACGACGCTGACGACGCTCGAGTTCATCGCCGCCTTCGATGCCTTGCCGGCCGGGCTCGTGCAGGTGCTCGCCGGCGGCGGGGTCGTCGGGCGCGGGCTCGTCGAGCACGCCGACACGCACATGGTCGCCTTCACCGGCGGCATCGAGACCGGGCGGCTCGTCGCCGAGGCCTGCGGGCGGCTCTACAAGCGCGCGCTCATCGAGACCTCGGGCAACGATCCCTACATCGTGATGCCGTCGGCGCCGATCGATACCGCGGCGCGCGGCGCCGCGTTCGGCGCCTTCCTCAACTGCGGCCAGGTGTGCGCCGCGGCCGAGCGCTTCTACGTCCACGAGCGCGTCTACGACGAGTTCGTCGCGCGCCTCGTGCACTACGCGCGCCAGGTCAGGATCGGCAACGGCCTCGAGCGCGTCGACATGGGACCGCTCGCCTCGAAGCGCGAGCTCGACCGCTACCTGCGGGTGGTCGCGCAGGCCAAGGCCGACGGCGCCGAGGTGCTCGCCGGCGGTGGGCGGCCGGCGGCGCTCAAGAAGGGCTGGTTCGTCGACGCGACGGTGCTCGGCCGGGTGTCGCCGACCGCGGCGATCATGAATAATGAGTCCTTCGGGCCGGTCGCCCCGGTGTGCGCGGTGAAGGACCTCGATGAAGCGCTCGCGCTCGCGAACCGCTCGCGCTATGGCCTCGGCGCGACGATCTACACGCGCGACCTCGATGAGTCGATGCGCGCGGTCAACGAGCTCGAGGCCGGCATGGTGTGGGTCAACGCGCCGCTCCTCGACAATGACGCGGGCCCCTTCGGCGGCCGCAAGCAGTCCGGCATGGGCCGCCAGCTCGGCGCCGAGGGCCTCGACACCTTCCGGCACACCAAGCTCGCGATGATCGACTCGGCCGCGAAGCCCCACGACTTCTGGTGGTTCCCGTACGCCGACGCCGAGGCATTCCCGGGCGGGCCGCGTGGCTGAATCCGGGGGCCGCGAGGCGCTCCCCGAGGCGCTCGCGGCGCGGCTCGCGGCGGTCGAAACCCACGCGGTTGACGCGGACTTCGACCGCACGAGCTGGATCTGGATGGTGCTGCTTGGCGTGCTGCTGCCGATCGGCCTCCTCGTACTTGGGTGGTGGCTGTGAGCGAGGCGGGGCGCGCGCCCGCCGACGAGAGTGCCTGGCCGCTGCTCCCTTCCGAGCGCACGTGGGGCCCGTGGCGCCTCGCCGTGACGCTCGTGACCGCCTCGGCCGCGACCTGGTGCTATCTGATCGGCGAGTCGGTCGGCCAGTACCTGGGGTTTTTCGAGGGCGCCCTGTCGCTGACCGCCGGCTGCATGATCGGCATGCTGCTGGTGCTGCTCGCCGCGGGCCCGGCCTCGGCGCGCTTCGGCGTCGACTCGATCGCGAGCTCGAAGCCGCAGTTCGGCTCGCGCGGCTGGGCGGTGCCGGCGGCGCTGCAGTCGGTGTCGATCATCGGCTGGAACTCGCTGCTGATCATCTTCTTCGCGAAGTCGGCGACGCAGCTCCTCGGCGTGCTCGGCCTGGTCGCGCCGGGCGGCGCGCCCGCGATGCTGGTGCCGCTGCTGACGCTCATGGCCTGCGCGATCATCTTCCTCGCGCTGCGCCGCGGCGCGACCGGGGTGTCGGCGGCCTCGAACATCCTGGTCGCGCACGTCTTCGTCGGCCTGTGGATGCTGTACCTGCTCGTGTCGCGGCGCTGGCCCGAGCTCGTCGCGGCCCAGCCGCCGGCCGCGAGCCCGGACCGGCTCTGGAACTACACGACGGGCGTCGAGCTCGGCATCGCGACGACGCTGTCGTGGTGGCCGTACCTCGGCGCGATGATCCGGATGGCGCCGAATGCGCGCGCGGTCGTGCTGCCCGTCATGCTCGGCATGGGCGCGCCGGTGCCGCTCTTGAGCCTGATCGGGCTCGCCGGCGTGCTCGTCCTCAAGTCCTCGGACCCCTCCGAGTGGCTGAGGACCGTCGGCGGCCCCGGTTACGCGGTCGTGTCGCTCGCGTTCGTGACGGCCGCGAACTTCGGAACCGCAATCACCGGCATCTACGCCGCGACGATCGGCCTTCGCAACTTCCGCGCCCTCGAGCGCCGCTCGTGGACGACGCTGCTCGCGATCAACATCGCGCCGGTCGCGCTCGTCGGCATGTTCATCCCCGAGCTCTTCTTCGCGAAGTTCGGCAGCTTCCTCGCGCTGATCGGGGTTGCGTTCGCGCCGCTGTGCGGCATCCAGATCGCCGACTACTTCGTGCTCAGGCGCCGGCAGATCGACCTGCGCGCGCTCTACTCCGAGGCGAAGGGAAGCCCGTACCACTACTGGCACGGTGTCAATCCCGCCGCGCTCGCCGGGCTCGCCGCCGGCTGCCTGGTCTACGTCGCGCTGCTGAACCCCTTGAGCTACGTCTCGGCGGGCCCCTACCGCTACCTGACGGCCTCGCTGCCCGCGACCGTCGCCGCCGGACTCGTCTACCTCGCATCGAGTGCCCTCGGCCGGCGGCGCACCTCAGTAGTATCGGCCCCCGACCGGTAATATATTGACCGGGCACACAGGGCGGAGGGCTCTTGACGAACCCGGAGTCTGGTTCCGAGAACGGCTATCGTTCGTGGCAGCGCCACCTGCCGCAGCCGCCGACGCTGTCGAGCTCGACGCTCGGCTGGCGGCACATCGAGGCGCACCGCTACGACGGGCTGCGCTGCGACGAGCTCGACCTGCCGCCGGTGCCCCGGCACTTCATCTGCGCGCATCTTCTGCGGCCCTGCGAGGTCGATACGCGCTGGGCCGGCCGCATGCACCGCGGCCGCTCGCTGCCGGGGAATGCGATGCTGATGTCGGCGGGGCAGGACAGCGTGTGGCACTGCTCGGCGGCGGTCGGTGAGCTGCACGTCTTCCTCGACCCCGCGATCGTCGACGAGGTCGCCGAGGAGATCGGCGGGCGCGGCTTTCACCTGATCGAGGGGCTCGGGCTCGTCGACCCCGCGATCCGCGACATCTCGATGCAGCTCCTCGGCGAGCTCGAGCGCCCGGGGATCGGAACCCGGCTCTTCGCGGACACGATGGCCCGGGCGCTTGCGCTGCAGCTGCTGCGCCGGCACTCGACCGCGCGCGCCCAGGAAGCGCCGCAGCGCGTCGAGATCACGACCCGCCAGCTGCGCGCTGCGGTCGACTACATCGAGTCCCACCTCGACCAGGACCTCTCGCTAGAGACGATCGCCGCGGCGGCGGCCATGAGCGCGTTTCGCTTCGCGCGGGCGTTTCGCAAGGCGATCGGCCAGTCGCCGCGCCAGTACGTGATCGGGCGGCGAATCGAGCGCGCGATGGAGCTCCTGCGCTCGACCGATCGCGACCTCGCCGAGGTCGCCAACGTGGTCGGGTTCTCTACACAGAGCCATTTCACGTCCGTGTTCAGCCGGCGCTGCGGCACGACGCCGAAGCGCTACCGCGACGCGCTGCGCGCCTGAGGCCGACACCCGAAATCGGCAAGTTTCCGACAGCGGCGGCAGGAACGCGAAAGACCCGGCGGGCTGCCGGGCGCACCCTCGGCCTGCACGCAGACGCCGCGCCGCGGAGGGTCTGGCGTGCCTAGGGGGAGGAGAGGTCATGCGCAGGCCGTTGCGCCTTGGGGTCGTCCTGGCCGCGACGCTCGTCGCGTCCGTCGCGGGCGCCGCTGAGCGGCTCGCGCTCGTCGAGCGCGCGACCGGCGAGAAGGTCGTGCCCATCAGCACGGCCGCGGACGCCCTGGGAGATCAGCTCGTGTTCTCGAACCCGCTCTATGACGGCGACAACCGTGCCGTCGTCGGCGCGAGCCGCGGTGCCTGCGTGCGGATCGAGATCGGCCGCTGGTGGGACTGCCGCTTCACGCTCGAGCTCAAGGGCGGGGCGCTGATGGTCGCCGGGGCCTATCCCGACGAGGGCGACGCCGAGTTCGCGATCATCGGCGGCACCGGGCACTACGCGGCGGCGCACGGGACGCTCGCGGTGCACGCGCGGGATGCCGCGCACTCGGCCTACGACTTCAAGGTGGCGCTGCGGTGAACACCGCCGCAGCCGGCAAGCTCCCCGACCGGGCGCGCGTCGTCATCATCGGCGGCGGCGTCATCGGCTGCTCGATCGCCTACCACCTCGCGAAGCTCGGCTGGCGCGACGTCGTGCTGCTCGAGCGCAAGCAGCTGACCTCGGGCACGACCTGGCACGCGGCGGGGCTCTTGACGACGCTGCGCGACACCGAGACGCAGACGAAGCTCGCGAAGTACTCGCAGGACCTCTACCGGACGCTCGAGGCCGAGACCGGGCAGGCGACCGGGATCATCGACTGCGGCTCGATCCAGCTGGCGCTGACCAAGGACAAGGCCGAGGAGATGCGCCGCGGCTTTCACATGGCGCAGACCTTCGGCGTCGAGGCCCACGAAATAGGGCCTGCGGAGGTCAAGGCGCTGTGGCCGCTCGCCGAGGTCGGCGACCTGGTCGCGGCGTTTCACTTCCCGCGCGATGCGCGCGCGAACCCGACCGACGTCACGCAGGCGCTCGCCAAGGGCGCGCGCCAGGGCGGCGTGCGGATCTTCGAGCACACGCCGGTGACCGGCATCCTGCAGGCGAACGGGCGCGTGACCGGGGTGCGGACGGAATTCGGCGACGTCGCGGCCGAGGTGGTCGTCAACTGCGCCGGCATGTGGGCGCGCGCGGTCGGCAAGATGGCGGGCGTGAACGTGCCGCTGCACGCGGCCGAGCACTACTACCTGATCTCGGAGCCGGTCGCCTCCGTGCACCCGAAGCTGCCGATCCTGCGCGACCCGGGGCGCTCGGCGTACATCCGCGAGGAGGCCGGCAAGATCATGGTCGGGCTCTTCGAGTCGGTCGCGCGACCCTGGGGCGAGCGCGGCATCCCCGAGGACTTCGCCTTCGGCGACATCCCGCCCGACTGGGACCGGATGTATCCCTACATCGAGCGCGCGATGGCGCGCGTGCCGTGCCTGCTCGATGCCGGCATCAAGCTCCTGTTCTGCGGGCCGGAGTCGTTCACGCCGGACCACAACTACCTGATGGGCGAGGCGCCGAACCTCAGGAATTTCTTCGTCGCCGCGGGCTTCAACTCGCTCGGCATCCTCTCGGGCGGCGGCGTCGGCCAGGTGATGGCGCAGTGGATCGTCGACGGCCACCCGCCGATGGACGTCTGGTCGGTGAACCTGCGCCGCGCGCACCCCTGGCAGGACAACGACCGCTACCTCTACGACCGCACGGTCGAGGCGCTCGGCATCGGCTACCAGGACCACTGGCCGTTCCGGCAGTGGACGACCGCGCGCGGCGTCAAGAAGAGCATCCTGCACGACCGCCTCGCGGCCGCCGGCGCCTGCTTCGGCGAGTCGGCCGGCTGGGAGCGCCCGAACTGGTATGCGCGACCCGGCCAGAAGGCCGAGTACCAGTACGGCTGGGGCCGCCAGAACTGGTTCGCGAACAACGCCGAGGAGCACCGCGCGGTCCGCGAGCGCGTCGGCGTCTTCGAGCAGTCCTCGTTCTCGAAGCTCCTCGTGCAGGGCCGGGATGCGGCGCGGACGCTGAACCGGATCTCGACCGCCGACGTCGACGTCGCGGTCGGGCGCGCGGTCTACACGCAGTTCCTGAACACCCGCGGCGGCATCGAGGCGGACCTGACGGTGACGCGCCTCGCGCCCGACCGCTTCCTCGTCGTGACCGCCGCCTTCACGCACGGCCACGTCGAGTCCTGGATCCGCAACCACACCCCGGACGGTGCGCACGCGCTGCTGACCGACGTCTCCGGCGCCTACGCGATGCTGAACGTGCAGGGGCCGAACTCGCGCGCGCTGCTCGCAGCGCTCTCGCCCGACGACTTCTCGAACGCGGGCTTTCCGTTCGCGACCTGCCGCGAGGTCCGGATCGGCTACCAGACGCTCTACGCGCTGCGCCTGACTTACATGGGCGAGCTCGGCTG